>Ga0255780_10000754_pt1 | contig 30462 bp, 25 predicted proteins | sample 071ome_32_FD_179978 | JGI IMG/M metagenome (GOLD analysis project Ga0255780, IMG submission 179978) | Coastal salt marsh microbial communities from the Groves Creek Marsh, Skidaway Island, Georgia - 071405AT metaG (version 2) | ecosystem: Environmental > Aquatic > Marine > Intertidal zone >... | reverse complement strand
GTACCATTAACATGCGCAGGACACTATTTTCGATGTCTACGTTCAATTACACGACGCGAGCGCGGCCTAAGCCCCTCCGAGAACGGTTGACAGTGCGTCTGGACCGTGACGAATTCGCGAACGAACGTCAGATGGATATCCAGACGCCGGCTGTAAAACCGCTGCATAGACGCGGCTGTAGGCCTCGATGAGCTTGCTATTGTACCGATTGGTGACGTCTCGCCTAATTGCGGGAGATTGAACCTGCGCAAAGTCGGGAAGTTTAGTGCCAGCGGCATCGACGAGGGACGACAGTGCCGCCGCCAAGCGGTCTATTTTCAGCGCTGGGTCGTTCGCCATGACGTTTGATCCACTCGACAAGCCTTGCTCTTGGTACAAGACGACGAGTTCGAGCGCGTCGCTCAATCCGCTCGCGGCTAACAGACCGCCGGCCTCCGAATCCGCGACGTCGCTCACCTTGCGCGCGATGAGCCGGGAAATCTCTTCCACCTTACCGCCGGCGGACGAATGCGAGCGCAGTGGCTCTCGTATAGCGTTCAAACAATTGAGCGCGAACGCGTCGCCGACCCATTTCGGCCCAGACGCAGCGGAACCAATAACCGATTGCATTTGATCACCCACCTTTACCGCCGCAGTCTCGACGGCTTGCACGATGGGATCGATCAATCCGTCCAGCGCGGCTGAGAGAAGCTCCTTTGACTCTTCTTCAGATCCACCTGAAGAAGACGCCGATGACGATGCGACGGCTTCCAAAAGATCCATAGCGCTGGACACGCCCTCACGGAGAGTCGACGGCGGCGCGAACGCATCTTCCCCGCCAGCGAAAGCGCTCGGCGCCAATGACGTCTTTTTGAATTTTCCGCTGTGCTGAGACACCGCGTCTGAGAAGGATGTCTTCGCGCTCTCCTTCAAACCAGCCATTGTCTTGGTGAGCGTCGCTTCATCGCCGAGCAAATCGAACATCAGCTTTTTGTAAAAGCTCATCAGGTTTGCTAATTTATACGCCACCATGACGCCGCCTTCCATTGCGCCGCTCGAAGTGACAAAAACTTGCTCCACGCGCACCTTGAGCGGACGACAACACGCGTCAAAGACCTTTTCCAATACGTCTTGAGTGGCGTCGAAAGCGACACCGTCAATCTCGACGATGCCACCATCTTCGTCGCTTCCGAAAGTCATCATACAAAACTCCTTTTCGCTCGCCACCGCTTGGTGCACCCACGAAAGCATGTCGCCGACGTACCGAAGCGGATCGTGCGCGTGCACTTCGATAGGCTTTGTACCGGCACCACCTCGAGTGAGCGCTGTGATGAATCGTCTAAACAAGGCGTTGTGTCGAGTTCGAGTCACCTCTTCAACGCAAGCCTTGAAAAGTAAGGGACGCTGGCGCAGCGTCTCGACAGCCTTTTGGAGGGTCTTTTCGTCGTGCTCTGTGATGAAATCGTCATCTTCAGCGAGAATCCGACACTTTGCTATGACCCATCTGCGAAGCTTCTCGTGTGCAGACTCGGCGTAAGTCGTCATCACATCCATGAGCTCCAAACCCGCGCGCTGCTGATCCGTATTCACGAGTTTCGCGCAGTTGGCTTGTATTGCCTTCACGCGTTCGAGCGCCTCGAAAAAGTGCTTCGGCAGCTCTTCGTCGTTCGTCGAGTCCTCCGTCGGGCGCACCGAGAGAGCCTCGACGAACGTCTTTGGCAGCTGAAAGTCTGCCGCGAATGATTTGACTAGATCTCTTCGCGATTCGATGAGCTTCAAATTTTCCTTGGCGCGCTCGCTCTCGCGTAACAGCTCGGCTGTTTTCGAGTTGGATGCGTCGAGCGCGAAACGCATGCGCTCGCGCGCGTCGTCCAGAGCTCGCAAAGTCGCCTCTACCTGCGTCATCTTCGACTGCGCGCGCAGAGACGCATCCAAGAAGCTTTCATTGAGTGCCAACCCGCGTCTTTCGACGACGCTCCGAAGGTTGGCGGCGTCGATGGCGGTAGTTTTCGTTGGCGCTCCAGGGGAGACCCCAGAGGAGCTGAAAACGCCGGTGCCGCCCGTTCGACTCTTCCGCTCGTACCCTAAAATATCACTGAGCGCTTGCGCGCACGCTGCGACGTCGATCGGTGCGCTCGTCGTCGCGCCCGACGTGGACGTCACGTCGCGATCGACTTCATCTTGTAACCGAAGTTTGAGTGATTGTTTGATTCTGCGCGAAAATCCAGCCGGTATCGTCGTGGACGTGGACGGCGTCGACGTCATCCTCGTTTCCAGAGTCTCTCTTCCCTTTCACCCTTTCTTTCTTCGTCTTCGTCTTCGTCGTCGAAGTCGTCGAACGCCCGAGACTGAGGACGTGTTTGATTCGCACGTGCACGTTTGGAGCTTTGACTCGCGCACTGTCCAAACTCGCACGTGACGCTGCCGTCGCGCGCCAGACCGCGTCGGCCCGCATGAGTACGACGCTATCGACTGCATCGCCGCCGACGAAGACGAACGGAGGGGCGCGATATTCTTCACGCGCGTCTCGTCGCTCGCGCGCTATCGAAATCAAAGCGTCGTCGTCGTCACCGTCGTCGTCCACGGGAATGAGAGTACCCGTCGACCACGAGGTTGGGGTGATGGAGAGACAACCACTGAAGACGTCGGACGACGCCCCGTTGTGGGTCTTCGGGTACGGATCCATCGTTTGGAACGTCGGATTTGAACACGAGCGCGTGCTCGTTCCGGTGTGCGCTAGAGGGTATCGGAGAAGGTTTTACCAAGGAAGCACAGACCATCGAGGGACTCCCGCGTTTCCGGGAAGAACGGCCACGCTCGAAGAGTGCGAAGACGAAGATTTCGTCGTGTGGGGCGCGGCGTACGAGGTGAGCGCGGAGAACCGGGCGAGCGTGATAGAATATCTGGAAGTTAGAGAGAAGCAGTACGACTCGAGGATTGAACTAGATTTGTACGAGTCGGATGCGCCGGATGCGGAGCCCGTTATTCGAGACGCGGTGACGTACATTGCGACAGCGGACGACGCCAATTTGAACTGGCTCGGACCGGCGGACGACATAGCGGATCAGATTGCGCGCGCGAGAGGTCCATCTGGGGATAATTGCGATTATTTATACAACCTAACCGCGGCCTTGCGCGAGCTTGGATGTCGAGACGAAGGACTCGAACAACTCGAACGCGACGTGCGAGCGATTCGAGGCGACTAGATGGTAGCGTTTGCATTCTATATATTACAGTACTCTCTCTCTCCCCTACTCGATGCGCGCGTACATTTCCGTGGCTTTTCTGATGAAATCGTCGAAACGTGTACCTTGGGATCCACCTCCGCAACACTTGGGCGCGGACGAGAGCGGTATGTCATGTTTGGCCAGTTGCTTCTGAAGCTTTTTCGACTGATTCGGACCAACACCAAACATGAAGATTTTAGATTTTGTCGTCGTCGACAACAGCGGTTGCAGCATCGACCACACGACTCTAAACATGATCGGCGTGTTGATGATGTACAACAAGTGCAAGGAATCTGAATATCTGTGCGTGAGCAATTTGACGAGCTCCGTCATGAATGTCTTCACCTCGCCCGTCATGAAGGAGAGGGTGACGCCCTCGAGATCGATAAATACGTTGTGTTTGTACACCGTGTGCGCAACCTCCGAGCGGGATTTGACGTACTCCATCGTTTCCATCATTTGAATCCTGTGACGCATGATTTCCGGAATGGTCATGCTCGACTTCAGACCGTCGGGATAAATGTCCTTGGGGCGCTCAGACATGATGGGATGTCCATACGCATCGTAACCGTGCACGTAAGCTGGCCAGTGCGTGTACATGGCATCGCTGTGTGGTAGAATGCCCTCCTCCAACATGTCTTCGACTTCGTTCTCGCGGCGCCAATTGTTCACCACTCGCAATCGCTCCATAGCCATGTGCGCATACTTTTTTGCCTTGGTGGCGTTCCACGTCTTGCCCGGCGGATTATTTTGAAGCTCGGTTCGGATTGCGCGCTCCAAAAAGCAGTATGGTAGCGCTTTAAACATGAGAAACTCCTCGTGCGATGCCTCTTGATGCAGGGCGTTGTGCACGTCCACCTCTTTTCCGACAAGCGGCCTAGACTCGGCGAGCAATCCATTCTTATCCTTCACGTCTGCGAACGACTTGTCGCGAGAAAAGTACGCGCTCGGCTCTCCCGTGCTCAGGGTGCTAAACTTTTTCGAGAGATTCGAAAAGTATCCGGAAGAAGTTTTCGAAGCTTTCGGAGATCCAACCTTTTCAACTGCCGCCATCGGCGTCGGCTCTTCAGTCGTCGAATCGCTCTCAAAGGTGAAGACAGCGTCTGTGTATAATCCGTGCCGGACAATGTACTCGAGTACTCGCTCGTGAAGCGCTTTCGACGGGAAAATATTGGCAGTCAGCGGATCCGATTCGCCACCGATGCTCATCGATCGACGTTCCAGCGCGCTTCGTATCACTGTCGACGATACGGGCTTCCCTTCGTCCATCGGTGCGGTCTCGGCCGTCTCCAACCATGAAACGCTGAGCGCCCCGTCCGTCGTCGCGATGCCTGCGTTGCCGACGTTGTGCTCGCGACGCGACTCGTATCCGTGCCGCGGGGCGACGATGAACGAGTAGTCTCGAAGAAGCTCTTCACCCTTGTGCCATTTCCCCGCGAGCAAGTCGTCGAACGCGTCCTCGCCGATGCAAATGACGAAATCCGCATCCGGTTTCTCCATCCTCAATAGCGCCATCAGCGCCGCCGTGCTCCCGGGCTTACTCGTAGACGCCTCGCCTCTCGCGTATCTCTCTGAAACGCGACGCTCCGCCTGAGAAACGACGATACGAGCCGATTTACTACCGCCATCTGCGTCGTCACCGTCGTCGTCGTCGTCATCCTTTTCCTCGCCTTCCGCTCGAGCGCCGTCGAATGCGAGCGCGCACATGTCGCACCTTGCCTCGTACGACGCCGTTCCTCGCATGTTTTCTCTCTTGTGCGCAAACGCGTGCTCGTACACGGGCACGATGAGAATCTCATCGAACGACCCCGTTTTGACAAGCGCGCGAACAACCGATCCGTGTCCTCCGACATCCGTCGGTGGGTCCGCGCTCATACCGTACACCGCCACCGCGGCGCTTCCTCGTCGTCTGAACGACGAAGATTCCTTCTCCTCGCCCATCGTCGCGTCTCTTTCGCGGCAGATCTTTCGAATTCAAGCGCCTTCGAGCGTCCCCGAGCGTCGCTTCGTAGATTCGAGCGTCGTCGCGCGCGTTCGCTTCGTCGATTCGATGTTCGTTACCCCTCGCAACGATGCTCGAGCGAGCGATCGGTCGACCTGGTGAAACGTCCGTCCGTCCGTTCGTCCGTCCGTCCGTCCGTTCGTCCGTCCGTCCGTCCGAGAGTCCGTCCGTTCGAGCGTCTGCGATGCGATGATGCGCGACGCGAGGCGATGCGAGGCGTGCGGTGTACACCTCGGCCGTCTCGCAGTGTCGACCCGCGCGCGAACATCCAAGCATCCAAGCATCCACCCATCGAAACATCGGCACCTCGAAGGAGGGAGGGAGCGAGGGATGGGGCACCGTCGTCGTAGTGCGTACCGAATAGTACCACCATTCGGTACTGGATGATTTTCACAAAGTGCGTGATGATGGTTTAGTGATGGACAAAGTAGTACCGAGTGCCATCAAAGTATTACAAAGTACAACACGGACCACCACCACCAGTGTGCTGTCACGGCACTGCTGTGCGCCCATCCCATCGATGGGCGGACCCGAGATGCGCGAGGAGTCAGTCGGTCGCGCGCTGCGGACGGACGGACGAACTCTTCCTCGGTCGAGCGGGCGCATCCGATCGGACGACGCGAACGTCGAACGCGCGGTGGACGGGGGCGTCGAACGAACCGAACGACGCGGTCGGTGGTTGGCGAGCGCGTGACGCGCGGGCGGTGAACACCCTCACGCACGCATCATCGGCGCGGTGGGTGTTGCGCGAGCGCGAGCGCGAGCGCCGATGGAGGGCGCGGAGACCACGGGACGAGGGGGCGATGAGGGACGAGGGAAGAGTGGACTCACGAGAGATGAGATGTTGGCGGCGCTGTCGAAAGAATTGGACGAAACGGAGAGTTTGGTGCCGCTCATGGAGCGCGCGCCGGGGAGCGCGACGACGGAGAAGGATGAAGGACGAGACGCGGCGAGCTTTGGGTTTGGGTACGGGTACGGGTTAACCGGAGACGTGAGCGAGCGCGATCGCGAATACGATCGTGATCACGATGAGAGCGACGATGAGGGTGGCGAGACGGCGACGGGCGGCGCGTTCGGCGGAGAACCAACGAGTCGGCGTTGGCTGTCGAGACGCGCTTCAAGATTGGGCGCGGCGTTCGCCTGTTTAATGGCGTGCGCCGCGACGCTCACAACCGTGGAGCCGTACCACCAACGGCGCGCGCGCAGGTACATTCGCGACACCCCTCTCGGTGAGATGGACTGCGAGTCAGCCTTTGTGCCCGCGGTCGCGGGTCAGTCGATGACGAGTAACCCGTATAGAATCGCGGGCGCGCCCGAACACATTTACATTTTGACGACACAAAACTGCTCGTCCCCGGATGTCAACGTGCGAGTGCCAGTAGAGTGGGCGGAGAAGGCTTCGTGCGTGAGCGGCAAATTTTTAGATTTGTGCACGGCGCAGGCGGTGGGTGTGTGGTACGAATCGCACTACACACGAGTCTCCATAGCGCACGGCATGATTGTCAAACACGCAAAGGAGAGCGGCTTTAAGCACATTACGGTGATAGAAGACGACACAGAATTTAACGACCAGATTGATGTCAAGGATGAAACTGTCGAGGACGTCATGAAACTGTTAGCGGGTGACGCTGCGGCTACGAGCGCGCTCGGAAGGGTCAAGCTCGAGCACAAGGATTTCAACGGGGAGAGCATAGACTGGAACGTGTTACGTCCAGCCTTCAGACCGCATTTGTTTGAGAAGTTTGAAGCGAGACCGTCTTCGACTGGGACCGGGTGGGTCGAGGTTACCACGGGGGTTCGAGATGACATCGTCTGTCCGGTGCAGTGTCACTGCTTGAATGTGAGGATGGAGGGGCAACTCTGCATGCTCACATCGAGCGGGTGCGATTTGCGCTCGAGCGACATGTACATCTTGCACTCTCGCGCCTACGACGAGATGCTCGACGTGCTCTTCACGGGAACGAGCGACACCATCATCGATCACTTTGTGCTGCAAAACATGGAGCACACGTGGTTGATCCATCCCTCTCTTACTATTCAGAACAACTTGGACATTGACAACGAATTGCAACGCAACGTTCAAAGGTTGTTTGAAGAAAAGTGCGAGCGATAATGTAGACATACAAGTACAAGTACAAGTACCGTAGCCTCGTTGTAGTATTTCCATTCGCAAATCAACGCATCGCGCGTCAAAAAGTGATTGAGCTCGCACTCGAACATTTTTCGAGCTAGCTCGAGTTGTTTTACTGTCTCAAGCGCCCCCATAGAGAGACGGGCGGTCACGGGCGCGCTCGGACGACGGAAGTCGGCCATGCGCCGCGCGTTTCTCTCGGCGAGAGACGCCCGGAAACTCGCTCGACGACGCGCACCGAGGTTTGCGTTTGATTACCTCGACGGCGGGGCGGATGACGAAAAGGCTTTGCGACGCGCTGAGAGCGCATTCGATGACTACGAGTTTTACCCGTCCACCTGTCGAGGCGTGGACGCGGTCGACACGCGAACGAGCTTTTTGGGTCACCGAAACGTGGAGTGTATTTTTCCAGCACCGACGGCTGGGCACGCCCTGTGGGCGCCGAGGCGAGGGGAGGTGGCGACGGCGTCGGCGTGCGCGTCTGGTAACCGACTCTTTTGTCTCTCGACGCTCGGGACGAGGTCGCCGAGAGAGATCGACGACGCCCTGGGATCGGCGTTGAATGACAGAAAGCTGTTTCAAGTCTATCTTTGGAAGGATCGGGGGTTGATGCGGGACGTCCTGAGCGCGGCACGAGACGCTGGATTTACGTCGGTGGCGCTCACGACGGATTTGACGTGGTTTGGAAATCGAGAACGAGACTTGAGGAATGAGTTTTCGGTGCCGCCCGTGCACTCTCTGAGGACGACTTTGCAGGCTTTGGCGCGTCCGAGGTGGACCTACGAGTTTTTGACGTCGAAGCGGATAGAATACGCGCTCTTGCGCGACATGAAGCGAGAGGGATTGCTCGCTGATTCCCAACCCATCGCCCAATTCGCTTCAACGCAATTCGACGCCTCCTTTGATTGGAAGGATGCCGAGTGGTTTCGCGCCCAATGGCCGGATGGACAGATGGCAATGAAAGGCATTCTTCGTTCAGACGACGCCCGTCGCGCACTCGATTACGGTTACGACGCCGTTTGGGTAACATCTCACGGCGCTCGACAGTTGGAATCCGCGGTTGCGCCGATCGACGCCTTACCCGCCATTCGCGCCGCGGTCGGCGATGAAGCGCAGGTTATATTTGATGGCGGCATCATGCGTGGAGTGGACGTCGTGAAAGCCATTGCTCTAGGTGCGGATGCCGTCGCCGTGGGTAAAGCTTTCCTATATGGATTAGCAGCTGGGGAAGAGAGGGGAGTTTCGGCGGTACTGGAGGCGTTGACTGACGAAACGCGACGAGCGATGGGGCTCTTGGGCGTGCGCAACATTGGCGAATTGCGCGAGAGAGGGGCAGATGTAGTGCGAAGGCGCCGAGCTTCGTAAGATTTAAATTGTAATTGCTGATTGGTAACTGTTAAATGGACAGTCGCTACATGGAATAGATCAAATTTGTGGTGGTACACTCGAAATGTAAATATGTCGTGGAACGCCCCCCTGCGCGCGCGCGGCGTCTTTATCGTCGTCATCGACAAAGACTCATCACGACTTACCCTCGACCGGGGCGATGACGGAATCGTCAAACACGGGCAAATCCGGCAATCGAATCGTGGCGACGACCTCTTCTTCGTCATCCTCAGGGAGCTCGTAGGGAGCCTCCTTTGCGCACATGCCGACGAAGAGCTTGTGCCAACGAGTGTCGGCGGTAATTTCCGGATGGAAGGACGTGGCGAGAAGCTTACCCTGACGCACGGCGATGATGACCTCTTCGCGTCCTTCGTCCGCGGTGCCGATGAGCTTTGCGCGCTTCGCCTCGGGCAAGACGTACTTGGCGAGCACTTCCACCCCCGGACCGGCGCTGACGATGGCTGGCGCGCGAATGAAGACGGCTCTAAAGCTCGGCGACGCTTCCTCATCCTCTTCCGTCGCCGTCCAAGGGATCTGACACTCGAAAGAGTCAATCTGAGACCCGAAAAAGTTTCTGTTCACCGCCACGTCGAGACCGCCCAAGAGCTCTTGTCCCCCTTCCTTCGCGCCCCCTTGCAGCGAATCGGCGAGAAAGATGAGGCCGGCGCACGTCCCCCACACGCATTTGCCGCTCGCTTGGAACGCGCGCAAGGGCTCAAACAGGTTGAACCGCCTCGCGATGTTTGCCATGGTCGTCGACTCCCCGCCCGGGATGATGAGCCCCCGCAAGCCTCGGAGGTGAGACGCTTTGCGCACTTCCACGGCGCGCGCCAGTGGGTGCGCTTTTCGCACCAGCGCGGCGTGTTCGCGAAACGAACCTTGAATCGCGAGCACGCCGACGGCGATGTCCCCGCCCGCGGCGTCGGCGTCCGTCGACATGAGCGCGTCCTCTCGTTTCACGTGTTCCCAAGATCCAGACCCGGAGTTTCCGGAAGACATGTACGCGCGTCGACGACCGCGCCCTCGGGACGCGCGCGACAGAGTGACGTCGTCACGCCGCCTCCAGGCGTCGCGCGTCACCGATGACGTGAAAACATAACGATGATGATGATCGTCTTTGTGATAATCATCATATTGTCATTTAATTCGTACTGCATCAATAAATGAACCATATCAAAGTCATAAATAATCACGGACTCGCCGCGTCGGTTCGCCGCGTCGGTTCGCGAAAACGCGTCGTGAGAACGCGCGATTGATTGATTGTCTGAAGAAATATCTCGTCATTCGAACACGCCGTCGAAACGAACGGACGCGGTTCGACGAGATGGAACGACGACGAGGACGCCGGGACGGGGACGACGATGAGACGACCCCGCTCGTCCTTCGCGGGAAAGGGTCGACGAAACCGACGACGGTGACGGTGCTGACGCGGATCGCGACGCTCGCTGTTTTTATGGTTTTGCTCGTGACGTGCGTCTTTGACGCGTCGACCGCGCCGCGTCGACGATTCGCGGCGCAAGGTAATATTTTCAAGAAAGGGCTGAAAGCGGTGTCGAGCGGGGTGAACGGGTTGGCGGACGCGTTTACGAAGACGGGCGACGCCGCGTGGGACAAGGCGCAATCTCTCTCTAAAACCGCTCGAAAAAAGGTCGGTCGGGACTTAACCTCAGCACTGCAATCTGGCCATCAAGAGATTTTCAAGCAATACAACGAAGCGTCGGGGTGGTCCCAGCAAGCGGCGAATCAAGTCGCGCAAGAGGCGAAAGATCTCGGGGACGACGTCGTAAAGACGGCGGAGATGATTGCCGAGTTCTTCATGGGTCTGAAGTGTGACATCGGCGTCAACGACTTGAAGGATACCTTTAACGATATCAAAAAGTCGGTCGGCTCAAACTCTTTGACAACCATGTACGACATGGTGACGGGATCTCCGCAGGAGTTTTTCAACAGCATGGACGACTTGGCCTGTCAAGCCATGTGGGACATGTCTGGATTTTCGCAGATTGCGTCAGTGATGGAGGCTTTCATCAAGCTGGCCAAGGATAAGTGTCCTCTCGTCGTCAAGGGTTCGAGCAAGCCCGCTTTCACCATGGGTTTCTCCGCCGCGGCTGAAGCTGTCGGCGCCGGAAGCACCGCCGGCGCGTCTGGCGAAGTCGGTCTCGGCATCGACTTGGACGGCGAAAAGTTTTGCTACGCTGGCGGCTGCGTCTACAAGGGGTTCACCTTTGATGTCCCTCAAGCGGGCGTGGATTTCAACATCGTCGTCTCCGGTTGGAAGTCGATGTCATCCGTGCCTGGTCGATCGAACATGATGGCTTTCGGCTTGGGCGTCGAGTTGCCAGACTCTGTCATTCCAGAGTTTGACATTGATCTTACGCTCGTCACCGGCGGCGCCAAGATGAGCAGCATTTTGGGCGTCTCCAAGGCGTTCGGCGTCGGTCAAGACACTTCTGAGGTTCCGGTGACGGGTAGCTTCGCCAAGGGTACGTGTGAGACGCCTTGGTGCATCACGTATGAAGGAGGCTCGTGCGCCGGCGACCCGGGAGACGGACGGGATTTCAAGTGCTACGTCTCCAGGCATTCGTCGTTCCGGCTCGGCGCTCCCTTTGCGGGTCAAACCGTTCAAGACCGATGGGATTACTATGATCCCAAGTCGTCATCGGGCAAAAAGATGCGCAACGAAATCAAATCGAATGATAACGTGTATCCTGTTTACGAAGGGTGCGAGTTCGGCGACGCCGAGATGGAGTGTTACTACGACGAGTTCTACTCCAAGGATCATCCAAAACATTACAACGACCTTGTGAAAAAGGTGAACAAAGAATCTTGCAAAGGCTTCACAACTGCTGAATGCGCTAAGAATCGCGAGGAAAGAATCATCGAGAAGAAGGTTCGCGCCGCCATGGATGGTTTCTTCGCCGATAAAGGTGGCTGGAAAAACGAACCAACCTCTTTCGCAAAGTGCGGCATTTAAGATCGTATTCCGCCGTAAGCGCGCCGGATTCTCATCACGCTTGTATCGAATGGCTGAACAATTTTGTCTCTACTCAATGGCATTTAAGATCGTCTTTGTGATAATCATCATATTGTCATTTAATTCGTACTGCATCAATAAATGAACGATATCAAAGTCATAAATAATCACGGACGCCGCGCGACTCGCCGCGTCGGTTCGCGAAAACGCGTCGTGAAGAAGACGCGTAACTGTCTGAAGAATATCTCTCGTCATTCGAACACTCCGTCGAATCGACGAGATGGAACGACGACGAGGACCCCGACACGGCGGGGACGGGGACGACGATGAGACGACCCCGCTCGTCCTTCGCGGGAAAGGGTCGACGAAACCGACGACGGTGACGGTGCTGACGCGGATCGCGACGCTCGCTGTTTTTATGGTGTTACTCGTGACGTGCGTCTTTGACGCGTCGACCTTTGACGCGTCGACCGCGCCGCGTCGACGATTCGCGGCGCAAGGTAATATTTTCAAGAAAGGGCTGAAAACGGTGTCGAGCGGGGTGAACGGGTTGGCGGACGCGTTTACGAAGACGGGGAACGCCGCGTGGGACAAGGCGCAATCTCTCTCTAAAGATGCGCGTAAAACAGTCGGTCGGGACTTAACCTCAGCACTGCAATCTGGCCATCAAGAGATTTTCAAGCAATACAACGAAGCGTCGGGGTGGTCCCAGCAAGCGGCGAATCAAGTCGCGCAAGAGGCGAAAGATCTCGGGGACGACGTCGTAAAGACGGCGGAGATGATTGCCGAGTTCTTCATGGGTCTGAAGTGTGACATCGGCGTCAACGACTTGAAGGATACCTTTAACGATATCAAAAAGTCGGTCGGCTCAAACTCTTTGACAACCATGTACGACATGGTGACGGGATCTCCGCAGGAGTTTTTCAACAGCATGGACGACTTGGCCTGTCAAGCCATGTGGGACATGTCTGGATTTTCGCAGATTGCGTCAGTGATGGAGGCTTTCATCAAGCTGGCCAAGGATAAGTGTCCTCTCGTCGTCAAGGGTTCGAGCAAGCCCGCTTTCACCATGGGTTTCTCCGCCGCGGCTGAAGCTGTCGGCGCCGGAAGCACCGCCGGCGCGTCTGGCGAAGTCGGTCTCGGCATCGACTTGGACGGCGAAAAGTTTTGCTACGCTGGCGGCTGCGTCTACAAGGGGTTCACCTTTGATGTCCCTCAAGCGGGCGTGGATTTCAACATCGTCGTCTCCGGTTGGAAGTCGATGTCATCCGTGCCTGGTCGATCGAACATGATGGCTTTCGGCTTGGGCGTCGAGTTGCCAGACTCTGTCATTCCAGAGTTTGACATTGATCTTACGCTCGTCACCGGCGGCGCCAAGATGAGCAGCATTTTGGGCGTCTCCAAGGCGTTCGGCGTCGGTCAAGACACTTCTGAGGTTCCGGTGACGGGTAGCTTCGCCAAGGGTACGTGTGAGACGCCTTGGTGCATCACGTATGAAGGAGGCTCGTGCGCCGGCGACCCGGGAGACGGACGGGATTTCAAGTGCTACGTCTCCAGGCATTCGTCGTTCCGGCTCGGCGCTCCCTTTGCGGGTCAAACCGTTCAAGACCGATGGGATTACTATGATCCCAAGTCGGAATCGGGCAAAAAGATGCGCGACGAAATCAAATCGAATGATAACGTGTATCCTGTTTACGACGGGTGCGAGTTCGGCGACGCCGAGATGGAGTGTTACTACGACGAGTTCTACGCCAAGGATGATCCATTCCATTACAACGACATTGTGAGCCAGGTGAACAAAGAATCTTGCTCAGGCTTCACAACTGCTGAATGCGCTAAGAATCGCGAGGAAAGAATCATCGAGAAGAAGGTTCGCGCCGCCATGGATAGTTTCTTCGCCGATAAAGGTGGCTGGAAAAACGAACCAACCTCTTTCGCAAAGTGCGGCATTTAAGATCGTATTCCGCCGTAGGCGCGCCGGATTCTCATCACGCTTGTATCGAATGGCTGAACAATTTTGTCTCTACTCAATGGCTGAACAATTTTGTCTCTACTAATACTACTACAGTTTACTGCGAAATCTACGCGCCATCGTCGTCTCCTTCCTCCTCTCGTCCTTCTTCCGCATCGTTCACGAAAGATACGTCAATCAAATCAGCCTGGAAATCGCCGTTAAACTCGCCCGAAATGAACTGGTTCCACCAGTTTCGAGCCGTCGTTGGCGCCGAAGCGACGTCGAAACCATCTGCGAACGCGTCTCTGAACGCTGAAGACGATTGGTTACCGTACGACGCTCGCGCACTAAACGGTTCATCCCTCTGCGCGGTTGATCGCGCGTCTCTTTCGTCGTCTTTCGGCGCGGCGGATGTGTCCAACCAATCGTCAAAGGATACGTGCGGCGAGCGTTTGGCGCGCTCTTGACCAACCTCGGAAGCATCTCTAGTTTCCAGCGCGTCGACGTCAATGATTTCCACGACGTTCGAAGCACGATCTTCTCTCTCCTTCGTTTCCACGCGTTCACGCTTGACTGAAGACGGCGCTTTGAATTCCACATCGGCGACGTCGGCGTCGAAATCAAAGTCGTAATCGCCGGCGTTGAGATTGAACGCATTTTTAAACTCATCGAGAGCTTCGTCACCCCAAAGTCTAACTTCTTTCGTGACGTCTTCTGCCGCTCTGAAGGCTTCGTTCGTCCTAACGGAGGCTATCGTTTCGCTAAAAACTTCTGCGCCTCGCTCAAACGCGCGAGAATCAAACGTGAAAGTGGGCACGTCTTCTTCGGAGTCGCCATCCTCAAAAAAAACATCAGACGCGTCGTAGGCGTCTCCGCGTCGGCGTCTCTCCTCACGCATTCTCGCGCGTCGCAATTCGTCAAAATCCTCTCGTCTACGCCGTCCGCTGGCGCTCGAATCCGTCGCGTACTCGTACGCCCACGCGGAAGATCGTTTGGACGTCTCGCCGTTGTTCGAGCCCAACGCCACGGCGAGCGACAAAACAGCACCTATGACAACCACTCCGTACACCAATCTCGACGCCGACGCGAGAATAAACGTACACCAGCCTGCGGCGACGATGAGACGTATGACGTACATGGGCACCGATGAAGGCAACAACACATCGAGCGATTTCGTAAAAGCGGCTGAAATCGACGTCAGCGCTTCGTACGCCAGTCGCAACACGTTGACGCTCGCATCGTACCCCGAACCCTCGCGCGAACGCGAACGCCGTCCGTCCCACCGATACCTTCGATCTCGTTGTCGTGCACGCCGCCTTTTTCCACCACCCACGTCATCCCCATCCGCATCGAAATCGAAATCGTCATCGTCGTCAAACGGCGTTCGCTCCTCCGCGCGCTCGTCGTCAAAGAAGAAGAAATCATCCTCACCGTCTCGTCGCGCCCAATCCTCTCGCCCCGACGTCGTCGTTCGCGCGTCACCCCAATCGTCATACGAAGAAGAAGAAGGAGGAGACGCGTGGACCGCACACCCTCGTCGTCGCCAAAGTTTCGTCGAATCATCATCGGTCGTCCAAGGAGCACTAGTCGTTACGACGAGGTTGCCTCTTCGTCTCAGAGGTTTCCTTTTAGGAGCGCGACAAAGACGCCCAGACGCCGACGCCGACGCCGACGACACGGACGTCCCTCGCATCGTGTTCGTGCGCCCCTTCCGACCGGGGTGTGTCGCGTTCAACACTGCCGTCGCGAACGAACGAACGAAATGAAATGAAATGAAATGAAACGAGAGCTGAATTCAGAGGAGCGGGGTGAAGAGTGACTTTATGTGTGACACTTCTATCGCGATTGAAAAGACTGCTACCGGTAACTACCTACGTGTACAATGATGCCGACGATGGAACGACGCTGGAGACGGAATAAAACTCAGGATGACTTCATCCTCTTTCGCGGCGACGCCGACGACGCGGCGAGCGAAGGAGGCTTGATGAAGTCGCCAGACGCGCGCTTCGTTCGGGCGAGGGCGGCGGCCATCTCTTCGTCGCCGACGTCCGCGTCCTGGTCTCCAGATCCGCCAGCTTTGGCTTTAGAAACCCTGCGCGCCTTTGCCATGGCTTTCTCCCGTTTCTTCTTCTCTCTCAGCTCCTTGTGTAAAGCCTCGAGCTCGGGATTGGCGCCGTTGAACGAGACGCGCGCCGTTCCGTAGTACGGCACCTTTACCTTTGGCAGTAAATCCTCCCTTCGCACCGGTGGTTTGTTGATGAGCGCCCTATTCTTGGCGAATATCGCCGGTTCTGGTCTCTCATCCTTGGCGTTCTTCAACGCCCTCGCCGCCTTCGCCTTGTCGTCCTCTTTTAAATTGTTAAAGTGTTCCTTCTCTTTGGCTCGTTGCATGAACTGCGCGACGAAGGAAACGCGAACGAGAAGAGAGTCAGTTTAGTTTGAGAGCGGTTTTCGAGTCGTCGGGTTTGAGAGATTGACGACAATCGCGTCGTCGTCGTCGTCAACCGTCGTCAACCGTCGTCAACCGTCGCGCGCGCTCTCCCGCGCACCTTGAGTCCGAGTATCCTCGAAGAAAAGCCTCCTCCACCGTTTCCATCACCGCTCGCCGCCGCTCCCGCCGCTCCATCGCCCGCCATGCGCGCGCGTCGGTCGTCCTTCCTCCTCCTCCTCCTCTTCGGGGTCGAGCCTTGCCCTGCCCGGCGCTCGGGCTCGAGAGTTCGAGTCGGGGTGTGCCGCGTCGTCGTCGTCGTCGTCGTCGTCGTCCTCGTCCTCGTCCTCGTCCTCGTCGTCGTCGTCCTCGTCCTCGTCGTCGTCGTCCACGCGAGCGGTTCCTTCGTCCTCGACGTCGGCGACGTGCACAGGGACTTTGTCAGTAAGTCACTGAAATTATTCCTGAAATTTCAGACATTTTTGGCCTACACTACTTACGCTCCAGATCGGAAAGCGACCGCCCTCGGACACGCAGACACAGGGCGAGAGCGCCGCGAGCGACGTGTGAAAACCAATCAATCAATCAATCAATCGCATTTCGTCAGAGCAGCGCGCGCGAAAAGCGTCCACCGACGGACGGACGGACGGACGGACGGATTCGGTGAAAGAAGCCGACGCGCGGACGGTCGATCGGTGTCACACGCGCGCCGTCGACGAGACGAGACGGACGGACGAGACGGGTCGATAGACGGATCGAGAGACGACGGTTGTCGCCGCTTTCGCTTCCGTCGTCGGCGTTTTCGTCGTTTTCGTCGGGATCAAATACAATTAACATAGTTGTTTAGAGATACAGTATATAGTATAGACACGCGTAGTGTAGCTACAGAAGACCGAGTAGAACATGCGATTGGCGGCGGTCGCGACGACGACGACGACGCGCGCGATGATGTCGCTCGGACGCGCGACGTCGACGACGACGATGACGAGAGGACGCTGGAGGACGTCACACCCGGCGGACGCAGAGAACCCGACGAGGAGGCAGTACGCCAGAGGGATCACCATTGCGACGCACGCGACGACGACGAGGCGCGACGACGACGACGACGGACGAGGAGGACGGAAACAGATGAAGATGACTGAGACGCTTCGAGTGAAAAAGCTGAGCGAGACGGCGACGCTTCCGGTTCGAGGGAGCGACGGCGCGGCGGGTTACGATTTGGCGAGGTACGAAGATGACGGAGACGAAACTATTCTTCGGGCCGGGGTCGCGCGGGGGCGGCGACGACGACGACGACGACGAACGAACGAACGAACGCGAGGGCTGGCGACAGACGCGCGAGTTTGAATTTTTGAAATTGTTGGTTGGATAACCGACTGACTGACTGACTGACTTGATTTTACGTTCGCAACGCAGCGCGTACGATTACATCGTTCCGGCTGGTGGTAAGGAACTCGTCAAGACGGATCTCTCCATCGCCATTCCCAAGGGAACCTACGCCCGAGTCGCTCCGCGTTCTGGCTTGGCGTGGAAGAAGTTTATCGACGTCGGCGCCGGCGTCGTCGACTACGACTACCGCGGTAACGTTGGGGTGATTCTTTTCAACCACGGCAAGGAAGACTTTGAAGTCAAGGTGGGCGATCGCGTCGCGCAGTTGATTCTCGAACAAATCATGACGCCGGAGGTTGTCGAATGCGAAGACCTCGATGAAACGGAACGCGGCGCGGGCGGTTTCGGTTCCACGGGCGTCGCGGCGTAGGTCGCGAACAGACGGGGAAGATTGATCGATGATGACGACGACGACGACGACGACGACGACGAGGAATCGAGGCATGAAAATCCCGCGAAACGTCAATGCGAGCGAGTTTGATTATTATCGCAGTTAAAACATAGCATAGGATGCACACGTGTAACCGAACGAAGACACTGAAAAAAACTCGCTTCCTCAACTCTCCAGTGTACGACTCGCCTCGCAACATGCCGCACCCGACGCGCGATGCGCGTGATCCATCGGGCGCGCGCATAGTTTTGGATGACGTCGAACTCATCGTGAATCATCACCGCGCGACATCGACTGAAGATTTTGACGCGTTACAGCGCTCGTCGTCAGCCAAAGTGGCGTCTTCAACGAAACATCATCAACCACCCAGCGGTACACAGACGACTTCGAGTTCGCTGTTTAGAACGACTTCGACGGATAACCCGTCGTCGAGGACGTCTTGGTTTGATGGACTCGTGCGAAGTCTCTCGTCGTCGGCGCGCTCGAGCGCACCGCCGCCGGTGGAGGAGGAAACCGGGACGACGCAGACGCAGACGACTCCTACAACGGCGCCAGAGGAGAGTGAAGTCCGCGCGACAAAGGAGAGTTTGAAGAAGCCATCTCGATGGGTTGATTCCGATTTAGAGGATGAGGACGATGAGGACGATGAGGCGACACCGGAGAACGAACGCGCATCGTCGTCGTCGTCGTGGTTTAACCCAGAACAGTTTACAGCGGAGAAGCGAAGGTGGTTGAGAGACCAAAGGTTGAGCGTGGACTTTGATGCGGCGACGGCACGACTCAATCTCTCCGGCGAAAACGCAGATGAGGCACGCGATGCGATGCGTGATTTACGTACATTTGAGTCTTTCCTGGTTTGCGGATTAGAGCCGGATGTTGAGGTGAATGTCGTGGCAGATTCCGTCGCGGCGGCGAGAGAAGCGCGACTGAGCGGAGCGGCGGCGGATGTAGCAATCACGGATCCACGCAAACTCAGAGCTTATCGAGGTACCGCGGGTAACACGTACAAGGCGTCGGTATTGTTTCGGTACCCGAACGCGAGCGAGGAAGAGCCAGCGTTCGCGGTTGATGAAGTTGCCGCCTTTTGTTTCCCGCACGGCGTCGAGCCTCGTTTGCTCGAGCGAACGCCGAGCATGAGTAAATTACAGGAAATGATGTACGGAACCACCTTCACCGACGGAGACGATCACGTGTTTGTTTTTCAAGTGCAGACGAGCGATAACACTCCGATGTACGGCGTGTGCGTGTACGTCACAGAGGTGTTGAAACAGACGCCACCCATGATTCAGCATCTCAGAACGCGCGCCGACAGCGCGGCGCCGACAGAAATCGAAGCGTCATCTCTCGCCAATAACAAGAGTCCTGTTTCGCTGAAAAATAGATACATTCAAGTTGCGCCGAGGTGCTACTGCATGTTGAGCAAGCTACCGCTGTTTCAGACGCACTTTGAGGTGTTGTCTCACATCTTGGGCATGGAGCGAGTGGAGAGAATCAACCAAAACATGCAGGATTTGATGCCAGACGCGAGCCCGTCGGACGCGCAAGCGCCGCCGACGCAGAGCAACGAGGCGTTGAAAACGTTGTGTAAGTACCTCGAGTGTCAGGTACCCGACATTGGCGAGACTGATCGCGAATTTATCCCGAGCGACGGTGTCAAGCCGATTCGATTGGCTCGGCCGGCGCCGTTGGAAACGACGACGTCACCAAATGCCGCGGCGACGCACCCGTCGTGTCCATTGCGTGTCTCTGCAGAAGAGGAAGCCTTTCATCTCCAGGGATGGTCCATCGTGAGTTTGTGCTGTAGTTTGAGCTTGGACAACATCATCTCGCTGCTCACGGCTGTTTTACTGGAGAAGCAGGTGGTAGTCTTTAGCAACAACTTGGGAGAATTGAGCGCCGTCTCGCTCGCCCTCATCCCTCTGCTTCGCCCGTTCAGATGGCAATCTCTCTTCTTGCCAATCTTGCCGCAGCACATGGTGGATTTTTTGGACGCGCCCGTACCGTTCGTGTGCGGCGTGCAACACAAGACGAGCGATTTACGCGCTCGAACGAGCCATTTGTGCCGAGTCAACGTTTACAAGGATGACATCAAACTGCAGTGGGAAGGAAAGGCTCTGCGACTTCCAAAGATTAAAGAGCTCGTTCGCAAACTCGTCCCGCACTACGAGGCGATTGTTCACGCGTCAGTCAATCACAGCAAGCGCCCCGTGCTCGATCCGAGCGAAGCGTCGATACAGGCGGCGAACAAGTTTCTCGAGGAGTGGCGTGCGTACTTGCACTCGCTCGTCGCCAACATTCGTTATCACGCCATCACCGACGTGAACGAGGGCGGGGAAGGGAAAGTGACGATTCTTCTCAAGGAATCATTCCTCGCCAGTTTCGAAGGGCGGGACAAGTCGTTCATGCGATCCTTCGTCGAGACGCAAATGTTTGCGACGTACGCCGACGATCGGCTAGCGAGCGAGTCTTGATTACATGTACAGGTGGACTTTTCTTCCAATAGCACAATAGCAATTAAAAAAATGTAGGCAAATATATATATCCTAGTCGCGCGTAATGGTGATCGCTTCCATAGTTTCTGGGTTCATCGTCACGACGACGTCTCCTTGCATGTAAATGCCGTGCGCAAGTATGCCGGATACCTCTTCTTCGAGCGCTTGCTGTAATTCGTACGCTGTGCACGGCTTACCGTCGAGCATCAAACCGCATTCCCAACGCCCGCTATTGATTGGGTCTTCGAATCTCAGGTCCACAATGGTGTGCTCGCCGTCCGCGCTCACGTACGGGTTCTTCCCCCCGCGCGGGTTGGCGTCAAACGTGGCTCCGCGTCGCCACACCTCGGCATCGCCGAGAAACAAATCATCCAATTCTTCGGCGTACTCTTCCCAATTCTGAGCCTCAATCACCACCGGCACCGAGCCTCCGAGCTTATCGACAAAGAGTTCTTTCATCAACACCACTTTCGCGCTCTTCTTCAGCGCCGCTTTCGCCCGCTGTAAATCCGGTTGCACGGGCGTCGTCTCTCTACCCATCAAACTCGCGAATGACTTTTTCCCATCCACGACCACCACCGCGCACTCGCTCGGTTGCACAAACGTCACATCGATCGCCGGTACTTCATCAAGCATTCGCATCTCCAACCCATTCACCGCCGCTTCTTTCGCCGCGAGCGGTTCCAACGCCACCACTCGCACGTTTTCCAACTCTCCGCTCTTCAACCCGTCGCTAATCAGCCGCATGAGCTCCGCCACGTGTTCCCCTCTCGACACCCCGACCACGGTGTTTGACTCCACCATTCCGTACGCCTCTCTCGCCAACGTTTGCGCCAAATCTTGCGTCACGTACACGTCATCGCTATCATCCATCCGTTCTTCGTCCGATGCCGACGCCGACGCTCGAGTCTTCGTCTTCAGAGACGCCGAGGACGAGGATGTCATCTTGTTTCTCCATCCCATCATCGTCCTCGTCACCGCTCCTCGTCTCGCGAGCCGTCTCCCGCGCGTCCACCGCGTCGTCGTCAACATCGTCGTCGACATCGTCGTCGACATCGCGGCGGTCGTCACCACGGCAGTCGCGCGTCGCGCGCGTCCTTCTCGCGACGCGCCGCGGTCGACCGAAACCGCGGGTCGGGCGGTGTCGTCGAGCACGTGATGCGTGTGCGTGTATGTACAAACACTCAGATGATGTTTAAGTGTCAAGTCGTGTTCATCGTCACTCCTTCGATGGTTCGAATGCATGCGTGAATACGATGCATGAATGAATACTATGCATCCATAAATTGCCATGAATAGCCATGAATCGCCATGAATGAAACCGTCCAGTTCAACTGAAACGCGTCACAGTTCGATGCGCGCGACGACGACGACGACGACGAACGCGACGAACGCGACGGCGAACGCGACGTTGAGCGCGTTGGAGGACTTGTATGAAGACGTCGTGGACGATCGAACGGATGATGGGACCGGGACGGCGACGGCGTTGAGCGCGTTACACAGAGCGGTTGAAGAACGAGTGGATGAAGAGTTGAAACGACTGGGAGTTGACGAGAGACTGCGCGTCGACGACGTCGATGACGTCGATGATGCGGCGGTAGATTCCGTGTACGTCAAGGTTCCGTTGCGAGCGATTGAATCTTTGAGACTGCGAGCAAAGATGGACGAAGAAGAGACGAGCACTTCCGGTTGCGGTTCCGGTGGTTCGACGACGACGACGACGACGGATGAGTTACACAGAGCGCGCTTGGATTCCATTTTGAGGGTAAATTCGACGATGCGACGCGTCGTGAGGGATGTTTTGAACGCCGAAGATGTGATGAAGCACGAATTGGAGTCGAGACTCGGGAAAAATGGGTCGCGGGCGGCGTTGGAGGCGGAACGCGAACGCTCGGCGTTGGATTTGATGTTGGTATTGAACGCTCGCGCGAGATGGAGAGAGGCGGAGCGAGCGCTGTTGGAGAAGCAGGCTGGGGATTCTGGGATCGCGGATGAGATGGAGGCGTTAAAGGTGAAACTGGCTGAAGCCGAACGCGGTGCGAGAGAGAGCGAACTCGTCGCTCGTTCTAAAGTTTCCAAGGCGTTTGACAAGGTGAAGGAGTTGACCAAACGCGCCGAAGACGCCGAGGCTTCGGCGGAGGAGGAGCACGCGCGCGTGCGGAAACTCGAGAGCGAGCTCAAGATGGTAAAGGCATCGTGCGAAGAGGCGAACGAGGCGTTGCAAGCGGCAAATATCAAGGTGAGCGTGCTCGCTGCGCAGGTGAACATGGACGATGAAGACAAATCGACGGACGCGTCCGCCACGCAAACCAAGGGAGACGTCGCCATGTTGAACACGATGCTCGCCTCTGCGAACGAAAAGTTGAAAAAGGAGAGCGAGCAACACGAGGCTGCACTCCGCGAGAAATCGACCCTTGAGGCGGAGATTGCGAGACTCAAGCCAATGGCAGCCGCGACGGAGGAAATCAAAGAGGAACTCGCCGCCGCCGTCGCCGAGGCGAACGAAGCGAAACAGAACGCGGAGAATTGGAAAAAGCTCGTCGATTCAAAAGAACACACGTCCAAGGCGTCGCTCGAGCGCGTGCGTGATGATTCAATCGTCAAAGAGAAGAAGCTCCGCGAAGCTTTGACGAGATTGAACAACGAACTCTTCCAGGCAAAGGAGCGAGCGAGCGAGCTCGAAAAGGCAAAGGACGAAGCCATTCGCGACGGAGAAAATCTCCACAAGCAGGCGTTGGCGGCGGGCGAACGCGTGGCGAAAAACCTTCGTCGGCAACTCGAGGAGACGAACGACGAGCTGAGTGAAATCAAACGCAGAGAGGCGATGCACGCCGCGCAGGGTCACGCCGCAACGGAGGCAATGCGCAAGGCGGCTAAATTTGAACAAGAGCTCAAGCAAGCGCGTCACAAGCTCGCCGACGTGGAGATGGCTCTCACAGACAGCCAAGCAGCCGTCAAGGCGTTGCAATTCGAGCTCGAGGTCGGAGACGACTCTTCAGATCGCGATAGCGCGAGCGCTCTCCGAGAGACGCGATTGCGCAACGATTTGGAAGAAGCTCTCATTCGCGCCTCAAATGCGGAGGAAAAGCTCGAACGCGTCAACGGAGAGCTCGCCCGCGCGCGTGATGAGCTTAAAAAGATTATCCAAGACGCCAAGGCGTTGAAGGAGGCAAACAGCGCGCTCATCGATCGAATCGATGCCGCAGAAAAACAGGCTGAAATCAGCGAGTTGTTGAAGAAGACGAGCGCGACGTCTGAAGATCTCAACAAGCTTCAAACCACAGCGAGCAAGGTGGATTTCATCGTCGCCGAGAATCGAAGATTACAAGCAGAGTGTAAGACGGCGGTTTCGGCGCTCAAGACGGCGGAGGATACGGCCGAGACTTCAAAGTCGGCGCTCGAGCGCGAGCGAGAGGAATTTGAGGTGTGGCGAAAACGAGCGAGAGATATCATCGACGCCAAGGATCGCGAGATTGATCGCATTCGAGCCCGAGAGAGTGATTGCCCGGTAAAAACGTTAAATTCGTCTTCATCCAAGAGCGGCGACCTCGGGATTCCTTCCGTTTCGGCTCGATCGAAGGAGGACGCCGCGTACGTCAAGACGGTGTGTCTGCAATTCCTCTTTGCTGAAGAGTGGGAAGTGCAACAATCGCTTTTACCGACCGTTGTCAGTCTCTGCGGGGGCACGGCGGAAGATTTGCAACGAATTCGAGACATTAGGTCTCAGTTCGAACCGACGTTCGTGCACTCGACCGAAGTGGCGATAAATAAATCTCTCGAGCAATCAGCCAACGCGGTGGTGGAGAGCGCAAATTCCTTGTCCGAATCCCTCGGACTCGGAAGATTATTTAATAGGTAGGCGCCGTAGCAGACAGCTTTAGATTGAAGAAAACTTGAAATCTGTGAGTACAGTGGTGCAGTAGAAACTAAAAAATCTCTCGCGGTAAAGCAGCGGGATGAAACGCTCAAATGCCGTCGCAAACGGCGACGCCCACCACGCCGTCGGCGAAGGGCGACTTCATCACGACGAATTCGTGCAACTTGGTATCTTCTCCTCCCGAGAGCAGAGCTCGTTCCTTGTACCAATGCGTTCGCGCCGTAGCCATGACTTCATCGTCGTGTTGCTTCCAAATTTTCGGTAAATCCGTGATCGATTCGCCGCGGTAAGAGTGATGAAACGTCTTGCCCGACGCCAAAACGCTCTCGATTAACTCGTCGTCAGTTTTACCGACAACGTCTTCGCTCGACTCGAGGCCGAAAGCTTGGAGAAAATTGTTGTTGACAGAGGTAAATTTGCCAGAGTGACACTTGGTAAAGATGAGCGCGCCGCTATCGAGCACGGCTCTGCCCAGCGTCTCCACGCGCTCGGATTCGGTCAACGCGCCAAATTTCTTCTGCCCGGGCGCCGCGCCTTCGTCCGAGTGCGGGGTCGGTCCCGGGAAGCTCGACGCCGAGCGCGAGACGACGCGAGATCGACTCTGTCGAGACTTATTCGTGGTGAAGATTGCGATCGGTGCGGTTCGCGCGGACATGTCGGTCGTCGCGTGTGTTTTAGACGGAGGAGTCTGATTGTGAAGTCGTTCTTCTCGGTGTCATCGCTCGGACGCGCGCAACGCGACGCCGACGACCACATCCGCGGATCGAGTCACGACGAGCTCGCAATCGCCTCGTCGCACCCTAGAAATTTCAACCACATCATCGTCGTCGTCGTCGTCGTCGTCTCCCACTAACGCGTGCGATCCCACCGACACCAATCGAACGCACCGCCGAGCGCGTTCGCGAGAAAAATCACCCACGCGTCCAAGCAACTCCCCGGACCGCGTCATCACGCCCGCGCCGACGACGTCACCGTGCGAACGAACCCTCTTCAAAGCTTCATCCAGCGCAACGCTCGTCATCGTCATCGCCATCGTCGTCGTCCTCAAATGCCGTCGAACTTCTTCTATTAATATCATCAGCCGCAGTTTGTTGTTACACTCGAGCGCAACTTCGCCCGCTTTGAAATACTGAAATCGTTTCACCGAACCAACCTCGCCGGGGACGACGACGACGCACCATCGCGATCACCCACCAGTATCTGTTTCTTCAGCCGCGCGCTCGTCTCCTCGAGGTCTTTCCTCAGCGCCCCGACCTCTGAAGCGAGCGTTTCCTTGAGCGCGCTCAGCTCTCCTCGGTAATCCTTGACGCGTCCATCCATTTTAAACCTCCACTCGGCTAATTCGTTCTTCAGCCCGTGCACCCGGCCCAGGAGTTCCTCTCGGGTCTGTTGGTGGTCGCGCAGTCGTTTCGTGTCCGCGTCGACGTCGGCGTACGACGGCGGGGGTGACGACTGCGGCGGCGTCATCGATGTTCGCGGACTTCCATCCATGATGATGATTCGATCCGATCCTTCGTTGGATTGGGTTCTCGCGACGACGACGACGATCGAAGGACGGATCGAAGGCGCGCGTTCGTTTTTACCGGTCTGCTACTACGGCGCGTGCGGTTCTCGTTTAGGTGAGCAAAAGAGGCGAACAACCCGCGCGTCGGTTTGTGTCGAGATGGATGGACATTTGTTGGGAATGGACGCGCGCGCACTCCTAGTCGCGGCATGTCGCGAAGAGGTTGGTTGAACCGTGATTAATGCAGAGCGCTAAAGGAATCTATCGAGCAAAGACTAGAGAAACGCACTGTTCGTACTGCTCAGAAGGACTGGAAGACGCGGGTGAGAGCCAAGGCGAGAAAGGTGGCGAAGGAATTGCCGAGCGTGGCGACGAGCGCCGACGGGGCGAGAAGCGAACGCCAGCCGGCGTCGGCGGCTAAAGCGGCCACCGTGGCGGGACCGCCGACGTTGGCGTTGGAGGCGAGAAGAGCCTGGGGGAATGTCCAGAATTTACTAAAGATTTTCGATGCGCACAGGACGATGGAAACGTGCACGGCGTAGAGGATGAAGAGAAAGGAGAAGACGTCGGCGCGCGTCGCGATGGCGCTCAACGAACCCGTCGCCGCTCCGGCGCAGACGAAAAAGACGTAAAGCAAGGCGTCGCCGACGACGGCACCGACGGCGGAGAGCCGAGACGTTATTCTTTCGGGAAGAATCGTCGCGAAAATCACCGTGAGCGCCGTCGTTGCCGGAAGAATGGCGTTCGGTGCCGCGCGCGCGCCGGCGGCGAGGAGCGCGCACGAAGCGAGCGCGACGACCAAGACGTCGCCGCAATCCAACGAAATCTTTCCATCCGTCTCCTTCTCGATCGCTTCGCCGTTCTCCCCGTTCTCGTCGTCGTTATCCGCGACATCGGTTCGCTTGGCGAGATAGGAAACGAGAGGAAAGTAGAGCAGCGCGAAGACGTTATCGGCGGCGACGCCCGCCGTGAACGCGTCTGGACTCAATCCCAGCGTCGTCGCCACGGCGACGTAATTCAAACCCCCACCCACGTTTTTCGCCGTCAAAGCCGCCACCAACTTCCACGAATCCCCGTTTTCGAGAAACCCACCCCCGCGACCGCCGCCAAAGACGAGCGCGCACCCGACGACGGCGCCGACGCACGTACCCAACGCCCCGACGAGAAACGGCGCCGCCATCGAAGACGTACCTCTCATCGCCTTTTTCAAGTTCCCTCCGAACAACAGCATCGGCGTCGCCGCGAACGCGCACGTGCGTTGTAATTCCGACAGCCCCGTCCCGCTCCCGCTCGGTAACGCCCCCGCGTTCGCCGCCAAACACCCGAGCAACATGGCGGACACCGGTCCGCTCAGCGCCGAGCCCACGCGCGTTCGCTTTGAAGCTTCTCTTCCAATCCACGCGCACGCCAGCGTCACCGCCGCCGTTTCCATCGAGACCTCACCCGCGCCGACGAAATCTAACGCCGACGCGCGCGCGCTTTTTCCTCTCCCGTTCGCGCGAGTCGTCGTCGTCGTCGTCGTCGTCGGTGCGATGGTCGTTAACACACGTCGAGGCGTCGTCGCGCGAAGAACGCACGCACCACCACCACGACTACCACCGCGATCGCAATGACGACGAGGAGAACGACGACGACGAGGACGACTAGGACATTTTCGCGCCGCCGTCGTCGTCGACATCCTCGTCGTCGACATCGTCGACGTCCAGGTGTGGCGGCAGTCCGCGGACGATGACGCTACCGAGCACAACCTAACTAACTAACTATTTAGTACTAGTATCATTATTATATTCAACATATACGTAAACAGTAACACATTGTAAACCCTAAGCACTCGACCCACGACGCAGATTCGAGCGCTCGAACGCGACACACACATCCGCGCCGTCGACACGGACGATGCGCCGCATGGTGCTCGCGAGCGCGGGCGCGGGCGAACTGCGCGCGACGAAAATCGTCTCCGCGTTCGCCCGCGCGGCGTTCGCCCTCGGCGCCGGTCGACGGGGAATCGGCGCGACGTCGGCGTCGGCGGTGACTGGGACTGGGACTGGACCGGGGTATCGCGCGTCCGTGTCGACGTCCGCGGCGTCGTCCGTGGCGTCGGCGGCGGCGGGCGGGCGATTCGCGACGCGCGGTGGGGCGTCGATGGCGGCGGTGGCGGCGGTGCGCTCGCTGGGGCGTTTCTTCGACGACGGCGGACGGGCGAGAGGCGCGAGGACGCTGACGAATTCGTCTTCGTCTTCGTCTTCAGAAGGGAAAGGCGACGGCGACGACGCCGGCGACGGCGATGACACCGGCGGTTCGTTTTGGGGTGAAGACGATCCGCGGTTTCGCGGCGTCGTCGCGCTTCCGGGAACGCCGGTGGATCACGCGCGGGGCGGCGTGCTGGCGCTCAACGCGCTGAGAGACGTGGACGGGGCGAGAAAGGCGCGTAAACGTCTCGGACGAGGCACGGGAAGCGGGTTGGGGAAGACTTCAGGGCGCGGGCACAAAGGACAAAAGTCCCGAAGCGGGGGGGCGCCGAGGTTGGGTTTCGAGGGTGGTCAGACGCCGTTGAGGTTGACGCTACCGAAACGGGGCGCGCACAACCCGCACGCGATGACGTTTGACCCGGTGAACCTGGACGCGTTGGCGGCGTACGTCAGACAAGGTCGGTTCGGGGAGTACGATTACGAAAACCCGAGAACGCTGACGATGAAGGATTTCGTCGACGCCGGGTTGTCTAACCGTAAGATTAAGCACGGGATCAAAGTGTTGGCTGGGTCAAAGTTGAACGCCGGGGATGAAAAGTTTGACATCAAGGTCAAGTTGGAAGTTTCGCGCGTGAGCGCAAAGGCGCGCGAGATGATCGAGTCGGCGGGTGGAAGCGTCACGCGCGTGCACTACAACAGGCTCGGATTGCGCGCGCTATTGAAACCGGAGAAGTTTGTGCGCGGATTGCCAAAGCCAGCGCGCGCGCCGCCAAGGATTAAGCCATTCATAGATCGAGAAGGAACGCTTCCGGCGCCGCTCGAGGCGTACGAGGCGCTCCAGCGAGAGTAGAGTCGCGACGCGAATTAAAACAGTTGTAAGAAATCTGAAATTCAATTGACAAAGAATTCTAGTGTCTCGTGCGTGTGTGTGTGTGTCTTCCTACGCGGCTGGATCGCTCGCTCGCTGGAGCTTTGAGTATTAATAAATAGAGCGATTCGTCGCCTTTAATCGCCGCCATCCTGTCTCCTCTGCGCCTCCTGGATGGCTTGTCTGATGACAAAGTTGTTGAAATCCGCCCCACCCTTGATGTTGTTCGCCACCCGGAGCGCGATCGTGGTGACGTTCGCGAGGCGTCGACCAGCCGCCGCGGACATGCCAGACGCAAACTGTTCCGCGGCGCGCTCGCCGCCGATGACGAGCTGTTGACGCATGTTGGCGGAGAACCACATGAAGCGACCCCACAGCAAACCGGTGTCCATCACGGGCGGATCGACCGAATCATCGATAGACTGCGCGTACGCCTTGCTGTACTTGTCCTTACCCGCGGCACGACGAAGCATCATCAAACTGTTCGCCGTCATTTGCCCGACGGTGCCGCACAGAGTGGAGACAAAGAAAATTTGACCACCTCTGGCAATAACCGTGGCGCCACCGCGCACGAGCTTGTCGAGCACGCCGAGTTTAGGATCGAGCATGAAGACGTTTGGTGGGAGCGACGCGACGTATTTGCGCCCCGTGTACCAAGCCCTGGCGAGTCCGCTGGCGTTTTTGCTCAACTCGCCGAGTTTGCGCATCGACCTCGTCGAGTTGCCGAGCACGATGGACGGCGAGCAAATCGTCAGAATTGCCGTGTTCACCGCGAACGCAGCCACTTGATCACACGCAAAGAATTCAAACTCATCCCAGAACGTGTCCCCGCGTTGCTTAATCTCCATCGCCGTGTTCATCACGGCGTCGGCGCCAGTCTCCACCAACAGCTTGAACGCAAACCGAGGATCCGCCAACATCCGATCGCGCACCGCCGGAAACATGTTCATCAAGAATGCTAATATGCTATACTTTGAATATTTGACGTAAAGGTTGAGCGTGTCGGCGCGCATGAAGCCCCCATCCGCATCGAGCAAGTCGCGCGGAAACTCCAAACCGTTTTCTTCGCACGTAGACTTGACCTCCTCGGCGCTCTTCTTCTCCACGCCTCGACCGATAATCTCGTCCTCCTCGTCCTCCTCGTCTTCCTCGTCACCGTCACCGCCACCACCAGACCCACCGCCAGACCCACCGAAACCCCCATCACCACCGTTTCCTCCGTCACCCGAGCTCGTCGCGGCGGACGACGACCTCCTCCCGCGCGTCCTCGTCGACCTCCTCCCCGTCGTCGACAACCCGCACGCCCACCGCCCGAACTCCCCCCCGGTGATCCCACTCAGCGACACCGACATCACCGCCCCGCTCGCCCCGACGCATCCACCGCGCGTCGCCCCGACGCGTCCCACCGTCGTCCTCGTCCGAGGTCCCGCGCTCGCCGAAACGCTCGTCCGAATCCGCGACGCGTCTCCCCTCCTCGCGACGCGAGACGTCTGACGCGCCGCCGCCGCCGTCGCCGCCGTCGTCGTCATCCCGCCCATCCCCCGCGCGTTCCCGATCGTCCGCATCGCGACGTCAAAACTCTCGCAACGCGCGGTTCGACCGACGGACGAAACGTGGAAGACGACGGACGTGTCGGTCGGCTGATGATGATCCCCCCGGAAACGGAGCTCC
>Ga0255780_10000753_pt1 | contig 30477 bp, 22 predicted proteins | sample 071ome_32_FD_179978 | JGI IMG/M metagenome (GOLD analysis project Ga0255780, IMG submission 179978) | Coastal salt marsh microbial communities from the Groves Creek Marsh, Skidaway Island, Georgia - 071405AT metaG (version 2) | ecosystem: Environmental > Aquatic > Marine > Intertidal zone >... | reverse complement strand
CGGCGGCGCCGGTCCGCACGAAGGGGTCGAGTTTCTGAATTATAACTCGTCGCTACTCGTCACTGTATGTACAAACAGTATGGGAATTTGGAAAGTCGGAAGATCGCGCTCGGACGGACCAGTCGAGCGAGACGCCGACGCCGACGCCGACGGAACGCCGGTGGCGCGCGATCTCGACCTCGAGCGCGCACACGACGGCGGCGTAGTGCGCCCACGCGCGGCGAACGTGCGATTGGGCGTCGGATTTGCGCTTGAAGAAGACGCGGGCGGCGGCTACGGCGCAGTCCGCGGCGTCTCGCGAGACGCGGAGCGCAGAGCGGAGACGCGCGGCGCGCGCGCGCTCGGTGACGTCGCGAGACCGAGGAATAGGGACGGTCGGGGCGGTGGATTCGTCGGGACCACCGCGCCATTGGGCGAGCCAACGGTCGATGGTGGCGATGGCGATTGGCCAGGCGTGGTTGAGCGCGGCGAGCGACGCGGCGCACTCCATCGTGTCGGAGGACGTTGGTTTTCGCGCCGATCGAAGCGGAGCGGGCTCGTTCGCCGTCGATGATTCCACCAAGTCGTGTTCGAGCGCGACGATCGCTCGATTGACGAAAGTTTCGGCGTTCACGTGGCCGTCGTCTGTGATGTCCGCGGCGACGTCCGCGGCGACGGCGTCCAAACGGCTCTCGCGCGTTCGGGCCGAGTACCGCGCGCCTCTTTGAAGCGCTGAAACCAAGCTCGCGTGGTGCGCGAGCGCTCTCCCAGATGGGTGACGCTGCATGAATGCATCCGTCAGAGTCTTTCGCGCGCCGTCGATTGTCCGTCGCGCGACGGCCCAACCTCTCTCAACGACGACGGATAGTTGGACGAATGAAGCCCCGTCGATGTGTTCGGCGCTTTTTCGGACGAGGTCGACGTCGAGCGCACTCGGCGTCGCGCCGACGACGGAAACCATGACTTCGACGGATCGAACCGCCTCGTCGACGCCGAGTGCGGGACGCGCGTCGACGGATGACGCGAACGCCACGCGCGACGTAAATCTGAGCGCGCGCGCCAACGCTTCAAATTCCAAATCTGTGAGCGCGGTGACGCGCGAAAAGATGCCCAACCACGCGCTCGACGTGACGTGTTTATCCACGGTAGCGCGAAACGCCCGCCGATGGGCTTCACCGAGCGAGCGCGAACCGTGGCGGGCGAAGAAGAATTCGTACGCGCGACGCGACAAATCTCCCACTCGGTCTCGCCGCGACGCCGATTCAAAGAGAATGAGATAGGCGCACATGTGCGCCGTGTGAAGGTCCATGTCGAAACCAGTGGTGACGAATGCGTCTGGTGCATCGATGCACGGTGACGACGCCGATGGATCTACGCGTCGATCTCGTCCGCTATCCGTCGCCGCCGCGACGAAACGCTTTGGATGAGAAATCTCGCGACGAGTCTCCGCATCCTCTCCGTTCGACGCGCGCGCATCCATCACCGATTCATCACACCCCGAACCCGTCGTCGATTCCTCTTCTGACGAAACGCAATCGACGACATCGGTGACGGCGGCGTCTTCATCATCATCTACCGCCGCGATTCCAACCGGCGATTCGTCTCGTCGCTCCGACTGCGATTTCTCCGCGGCGCGCTCCAACTCGCACCTCAGCCTCCTATTCTCGCTCTCCAACCCAACCTTTTCCTCCACCGCCCGGTCCAACTCCGCGCGGACCTCGCGCAGGAGCATCAAATCCCGCCTGTGCGCCCGCACGACGGACCTTCGCTCCTCCTCAGCGCTCGCGACGACGAGATCGAGTCCTCTCTTCGCGCGATTCGCGAGCTCGCTCGACTCCCAAAGCTCGAGCAGCGTCCGCAGCTTTTCCACCGACGCCGCGAACATCGATCGCACCACCGCTTCTTTCTGCGTCGCGCGCGCCGTCCCATCGTCCACGCCGAACGTCGTCGTCGTCTTCTCCTTCTTCGTTCGCGCGCGAAACCCGAGCGACGTGCGCGGTCGTTCGCGCGCGGTACCCCACGACGAGCCAGCGTTGACTCGAATCGTCGGTTCGTCTCTCTTCTTCGCCGCGTGGCGACACCGGCGATCCATCGCCGCGTTTCTCGTCTCTCCCGGATCGGCGACCCGGGTCGCTCCGTCTGCACGACGAACGACGCGACGCGACGCGACGCGATGACCCCGTCGTTCTCTGCCGTCGCCGACGCATTCACGCATTCACTCACGCATCCTTTCGGACGACGCGCTGGATGAAAAAGAATCTCAATCGTCACACGCGCGCGCGCGGTACGAATGAGATCGGCGCTCCACGCGCCATCGAGCGCGAACGCGAACGAACGGCGGCGATGTCAGCGCGGGCGGCGTCTCTCGCGGGGCGGGGCGGTGACGACGCGCGCGTCGCGGAGGGAAATTGGAATAGGTTTAGCGGCGGGAGTTTTGGGTTCGAGCCTCTCGGCGTTCGCGTCGTCGAGCGATGGGAACCTTCGCGAAACGTTCGCGGTGGAGACGACGCGGTACGTCATCGCGAACGTGCCGTCGTATTTCGAGGAGATCGATCTCGGGGAGAGCGACGCGGCGGCGGCGTACGAGACGTTGTTGCGAGACAAGAGGTTCGGGCTCGCGGGAAACACCGTGACGCTGAGCGCGCAAACCGCCTCCTCGGGCGGGCCGAAATCGCTCGCGGATATAGGAAACGTCGATGATGTCGCCGCGCGTCTCGTGTCGACGGAAAACGCGCGGTCTCGCGGGGCGGCAAAGGCGACGGTGCGTTCCGCGGAGACGCGCGAGGACTCGGACGGCGTTCGATACTACACCATCGTTTACGAAAAGTCCGTCCTCGGCGTCCGGCGCGTGCTCCAAACGACGCTTGCGCTCGACATCGACGCCTCATCCGGGGCGAGCACGCTCTACACGCTCACTGCGGAGCAGGACCGGGAGCGATACGACGCCGACGCAGACGCCATGCGAGCGCTCGGCGCCGGTTTTAAAATCCTTCGCCCCGGAGAGTGAGCGCGCGAGCGCGTCAAAGAAGCCGACGTGATCGATCGGACATGAAGCGATGCGACGAGCACGAATCCGAATCGAATCGATCCCGCGCGATCGCTCGCGTCGCAACGCACCCGTGACGACCAGCTTCCATGTTTCACCATCTGTATGTACAAGCAGTGTAATACACCCAACGCCTCTAAAACTTTCGTACTCGGAGCACTTTTCGGCTTCGCTTCGCGACCGTCGCCAATCGTCGCCGCGCGCGCGCGAACCTTTTCGACGGCGACCGCGGCGCGACATGGTCAAAGCGTACCTTCGGTACGAACAGGCGGCGTCCTGGGGCGTCGTCGCCACGGGTGCGGGCGATACCGCCGGTGCGGTGTGTTACCTACCCGGTGCGGCGGCGGCTGATTCGACGCACGCGAAACCGCGCGAACGAATCGCCACGGTAGCGCTCGAGCGCGTCAACCTGTGGGACACGAAACGAGGCGCACGGGAGCGACAGCTGATCCCGCCGACGAGCGTGGATGATCACGGGGTGGCGAAACCGCAGCCGAGGGTGACGAGAATCGCGAGGTCGGGTGACGGCACGACATTGGCGTGCGGAGCGAGTGATGGAAGCGTGCGGATATGGTCGCTCGAGGATTTAGACGTGGACGTGACGTTTCGTGGACACAAGAGAGATGTCACCGCGTTGCGGTTTTCCAGGGATGGGAGCCTGTTGGTAAGCGGTGGACGAGACGGAGAAGTGGTGATTTGGGACGTGGCGGGCGAGACGGGTATCGTTCGATTGAGAGGACACCGCGATCAAATCACCGACTGTGCGTTTCTCGAGGATGAGAGGTACATCCAAAGTGCGATGACGATCGGGAGGCAGGTCGTGACGACGAGTAAGGATGGGTTCGTCAAGGTTTGGGACTTGGAAAAGCGCGCGTGCGTGCAGACGTGCACTGGATTTGACGGGGAAACGTGGAGCTTGGACGTCAACCCAAGTCAGACGCGCTGCGCCGTCGTCACTGGAGACGATAAAATACATGTTTTCGATTGCGATCACACGCGCGAAGGGTTTGAGGACGAGTCGCCGCTTGTGAGGATGGGAACGGTGACGAGAAGCGTGAAGGGTCGAGCGATGACGGCGCGGTATCACGCGTCGGGCAACTACCTCGGCGTGCAGGGCATCGGTCGGGGGATGGAAATTTATCGCGTGCGCGACGACAAGGAGGCTGCTAAGAAGCAAAAACGCCGTCTCAAGCGCAAGCGCGAGAAGATGGAGCTTAAGGCTCGAGAAGCCGAGGAGCAAGGCGATTTGGAAGCAGCAAAGGAGGCGCGAGAGGAGCAAGAGGATGAAGGCGTGAGAAGCGCTGGGGACGAGTTGGAACTTGCGTCAACGGTTACTACAAAAGCTAAAATGCGAGGATTTGCTTTCGCGCACGAAGAACCGAAGCGCACGGATGTCATCTGCAAAGTTGCCATCCTCCTCGAGGACAACTCTGTGCAAGAATGGGAAGTCATCGAAGAAGCTGAACCTGAAAAGTTGCACACGATTGATAGCGCTGGACATCGTTCGGACGTCAGGGCGGTCGCACTTTCGCCCGATGACGAAACGGTGCTGTCGTGCTCGAACAATGGGTGTAAGCTCTGGAACATCGCAGATGGGTCATGCCTAAGAACCGTCAAGGGTGGTTACGGTTTGTGTGCCGCGTTCGCGCCCGGTGGACGCCACGCCATAATTGGTACGAAACAAGGCGCCATCGAGCTCATCGACGTCAACTCTGGTAATCAGCTCGAGGTTCCGGAGGCGCACGAGGGTGCAGTTTGGGGCTTTGCGCTGTTGCCAGACGAAAGCGGCTTCGTCTCCGCTTCGGCGGACAAGACGATTCGATTTTGGGAGTGGACCCTCCAAAAGGATGAAGGCGGTCTCCGAACCCTGAGCTTCAATCACACGAAAACTTTGCAGATGGCGGAAGACGTGCTTAGCTGCTCCATCAGTCCCGATGGAAAACTCTTATCGGTGTCGTTGCTCGACAACACGCTCAAGGTGTTCTTCGTCGATAGCCTAAAGTTCAACTTGTCGTTGTACGGTCACCGACTGCCCGCTCTCTGTCACGACATCTCTAGCGATTCACAGTTGCTCGCATCAGCGGGAGCGGATAAGAATATCCGCATCTGGGGTCTAGATTTCGGTGACTGCCACAGGTCTATTTTTGCTCACCAAGACTCCGTCATGGCGCTCAAGTTTGTACCGAAGACGCACTACCTCTTCTCCGTCGGTAAAGACAAAATGGTCAAGTATTGGGACGCGGATAAGTTTGACCCACTTCTCACCCTCGAGGCGCACCACGCTCCTGTGTGGTGTCTTGCGGTGAGCAAGCGAGGGGACTTTGTCATTACGGGGAGCGGGGATCGCTCGCTTCGCATGTGGGAGCGCACGGATGAACCATTCTTTGTCGATGAAGAGCAAGAGCGCCGATTGGAAAACTTATTCGACGAAGGCGCCGAGGGTGATGATCGCGTAAGACCTAGCAGCGAGCTTCCAGCCGAAGGTGAGGCTGGCATGGCGGGACGAAAGACTCTCGAGACGCTCAGCGCTGCGGACGCCATCGTCGAGGCGTTGGAGCTTGCCGAACACGAAACCAAGAGATTTGCCGAACACGAGGAAGACAATCAAAAGTCTGGCGGAAAGCTCGCGCCGATTCAGCCAAACCCTCTCTTACTCGGTCAGTCTCCCGCCGAGTACGCTTTGAACGCCGTCGCAAAGATTCGTCCATCCGAGCTCGAGCAAGCCATCTTTGTCCTTCCGAGCTCCTTCGCTGTCAGTCTCCTCAATCACCTCACCCTCTGGCTCAACGCCGGTCAAAAGGTTGAACTTACGTGCAAAATCGCATCTCTCGTCATGCGCTTACACGCTCACGTCCTCGGTCGTTCACCAGAATCTAGGCGCACCTTGGTCAACCTTCGCCCGTTGCTCCGCGAGCGCGCCAGAGAGGCGCGCGACATCACCGGTTTCAACCTCGCCGGTATGAAGATTCTCGAAAATTACATTCGCGACAACGCCACCGTGCGCGAAGACGTAGACGGAGCGGACGACGACGACGACGACGACGACAACCCATTCGTGTAGATAAATTAGCTGATACAGTGCGACGACAGTGGTAATATCAATACAACAACATTCGACGCGCAACGAGTGTGCCTCTTTTTGTACCTCACAACCCCACGTCCTTGTCCGACGGCATGAGCGTACCGACCCCGACCCGCGCGCCGATTTCTGGACGCCGAGCATTCGTCGGCGCCGCGTCCTTCGCGTCCGCGGCGGCGCTCGCGCGAGCGGGATCCGCGTCGGCGCGCGCGGCGCGACCAAAACCTCGAGGACAAGATGCGGATGCGAAAAAATCCTCGCGAAGCGGCGCCGGTGTGGACGCCGAAGGACCGGTGACGCGCGTTGAATTGCGAGGAAGACGCCTGGTGGCGATCGGAGACTTGCACGGGGATTTCATCGCCATGGTGAAGTCGCTCGAGCTCGCCGGGGTGATGGATGGGAACGGAAAGTGGTGCGGCGGCGACACCGTCGTGGTGCAAGTCGGGGATATTCTCGACCGTGGCGACAGTGAGTTGGCCATCATGCGCAAGCTCAAAGTGTTGGGGAAGCAAGCGAAGGAACAGGGTGGTGATGTGATTGTGATGAATGGGAACCACGAAATCATGAATGTCATGGGAGATTTTAGATACGTCACGAGCGGGGCGTTTGACGAGTGCCGCAGATACGTGGAAAAGAAGAAGAGCAAGGCGAAGGCCGCGAGTGAGGCGGTCGTGAGCGTCGAAACGGATGATGAAGAGGATGAGGCGCTCGCTGGTGTTCGCGCGAGACAAGCCTTGTTCAAGCCGGGCGGGGAGATGGCGAACTGGATGGCGAAGCAACCCACCGTGTTGGTCGTCGGCGGCACCGTCTTTGCCCACGCCGGCATCGATACGACGCACGTCGATTACGGATTTGAACGCATCAACAAGGAGGTCTCGCTCTGGATGCAAGGCAAGACAAAGCTTCCGCCGAAACAAGTTCTCGAGTCTGACGGCGTCGTTTGGACGCGCGAGTACGGCGGCAAGGATGCGGGCGTGCAGTACGACGCGCAATCCTGCCGTAGGCTCTCCAGCGCCCTTGAAGCCGCTGACGCGAAACGTCTCGTGATTGGCCATACGCCGCAAACGACCGGTGTGAACAGCGGGTGCAAAGGCTCGCTTTGGCGTGTTGATGTTGGTTCCTCGCGCGGCATTTACGGCAACGCGGCGCAGGTTATCGAAATCGTTGGAGGAAAAGTGCGCGTGCTCGCGTAACGCGCGAAGCGCAGTGTAGCTATATCGATACATTTTTTATGATAACATGTTCTTCTAAAAGTAATGCTACGGCTGACTTGCCGTCTTCGCCTTCCTAACGAGCAGAATCTCTCTAACGTTGGACTTGCCGTCGGAGACAGTTTCCACCTTGTCCACGGTGAGGTCGAAAAACTTCTCACAAAACGTCGTGAACGCGCTCGTCCCACCACCGACGCCGAAATAATAACTCTTTGCCGCGACGTAACACACACCCCGAGCGCTCAACGCGTGAGAGATGAAGGCACACAAGGATTGATACTGCGAAACGTCGTAAATGGATTCGCTCGTCAACAACACGTCCACGTCGCCGGCGTCCACGAATGCCGAGTACCCCGACCAATCCCCGCTCAGATACCTCACCTTGTCGGGCACTCGTTCGCCTTCGTCCTCCATGAGCAGCATTGTCGTTTGCGCGTTCGGAACGGTCACTTCTTCGACGACGTCTCTGTTATAGTCGGTCAACGTCAACGCTCGACAACGCCCGGCGAATTTCCGCGCCGCCACCAACCCAGGAACCGCGTGTCCAGCCCCGAGTTCGAGCACGTGCACGCCATCCATACCATCCACATCGCTCCCCAACCCACGCTCGGCGATCAACGTCGCCAAATCGTTCGCACACTCCCACACCTTCAGCCCGCCCTCGTACACCCGCGGCACCAAGTCGCTCTCCTCCGGACACCCCTCGAGCGTTCCCGCCGTCGATCCGTAATCCCCACGCACGATTTCGATCGACCCAAACTTTACGTACGTCCCGTTCCACGTCAACTCATCCGCCGTGCGCACGGATTCCCCGTCGATCTCTTCCGCCGGCGCCGCGTTTCCCGCCGCCGGTGACACTCCAGCGCCAGCCTCTGCTCCCGCACCGACACCGACACCGACACCGACGCCGATGCCGGACGCCGCCGCCGACGACGCACCGGCGTCCCCGAACCCGAACCGAAACGTTGTCGTTTCCCCGTCGAACGTCATCCGCGGACGCGCGCGCGGACTCACTCGCGTCCGTCTTTAAAGTCCGCGTCCGCGCTCGAAAGGAGCAACGTCACACGCATTCACCTCGAAACCCATCCTCACACCCCGTCCGCCGGTCGGTCCATCGTCGCCATGCAAAACGCGCGAAACGCGATGCCGAGCGCCTCCGTCGTCTCGGGCGTCCTTCAGACGCTCGTGTACGGCGGTGCGGCGTCTTACGGACTCTACAACAGGTTAGTTTTGCACCTCGAATCAATCAAAATCAATCATTCGCGCTAGGGCACGCGACCCCTACGCGTCCGTCCTTCGCGACGCGCTCCGTGCCCCGCGAGTCGAACCTCGCCGCCGCGCCGAGACTGACGAAACGCGTTCGTTTTCCTCTCGCTTCGTCGAACGACAGTCTGTTCAACGTCGAAGGCGGTCACAGAGCCATCGTCTACAACCGCTTCCTCGGCGTCAAGGACAAGGTGTACAGCGAGGGCACGCACTTTATGATACCCTGGGTCGAGCGTCCGTACGTCTACGACGTCCGCGCCCGCGCGCATCAGGTGAACTCCCAGAGCGGATCTCGCGATTTACAAATGGTGAACATTTCGATTCGGGTGCTGACGAGACCGGACGCGGCGAAACTTCCCGACGTGTACCGAACGCTGGGCATGGATTTCAACGAGAGGGTGCTTCCGAGCGTGATTCACGAGACGGTTAAATCCGTCGTCGCGCAACACAACGCGAGTGAACTCATCACGAAACGCGAACAGGTGTCGTTGGCGATCAGACACTTGTTGAAACAGCGCGCGGCGCAGTTTAACATGGTTTTGGATGACGTTTCGTTGACGGCGCTCACGTTCGGGCGCGAGTACACGGCAGCCATCGAGTCCAAGCAAGTGGCGCAACAAGAGGCAGAGCGCGCCAAGTTTATCGTTGAAAAGGCCAAGCAAGACAAGCTTTCTTCGGTGATTCAAGCGGAAGGGGAGGCCAAGTCTGCGAAGCTCATCGGTGAGGCGATCGCGAACAACCCGGCGTTTTTAACCTTGCGTAAGATTGAAGCCGCGCGCGCAATCGCGCAAACCATGGCCAATTCGAGCAACCGCGTCATGCTCAACGCCGACTCGTTGCTTCTCAACCTCGCGGATGACACGCGCGAACCGACCAAAAAGTAGAAGACGGCGGTAGAAGAGGCGAGGGGTAAAGAGAGGGAGAGACGGACGGACGGACGCGGCGTTTCCATTCGATGAGAGCGGTGTGTACACAATAGCTTTTTAATTTCAATCCGAGAGACGTTTTAGACGAAGAAGCGCGCTCCACTCTCTCTTTGTTTTACAAATCTACGACGACGACGACGACGAAGACAACCTACTCTTCCTTGTCCGGATCCACGCGGTCCCGCACCGAGACCGGTCTCTGTCGCACCGTCAGCGCCACCCACGTCACCAAGGCTAGGACGTGCAGCGCCGCGAGCGCGAGGGCGAAGATGTGAATCTTGGAGTGCTCGCCCGTTTTGGCGTTCACGGTGAGCCCGGCGATGCGTTCGGCGAGCGACGGGGTCGACGGCGCGGGCATGGCGAGATCGTCGTCAGGTCGTCGCGACGAGGCGAACGATGGGGCGAGCGCTTCGATGCGAAATGCGAAATGCGAAAAAATGCGTTTGGTTTCGGTTGCTCTCGTCGTTTGATTAATATTACACAAGTTTGTTTTAAACGCGAGAACGGAACGGTGATTGATAGAAAAGTGTGTGTTGCGTGTGTGTGCCGTGACGACCCATCGGTCGTTGGCTTTAGGCTGCCATTTGAACGTCGGCGGAAGCCTTGTACGCGTCGAGGCTGGCGTCGAGTTCGGCGGCGGTGGGCTTCGCCGCGGGCTTCTTCTTAGCCGCGGGCTTCTTCTTAGCCGCGGGCTTCTTCTTAGCCGCGGGCTTCTTAGCGGCGGCGACTACCTTTGCGGTAGCCTTACCGCGCTTCGGCGTGGCTTTTTTGTTGTTGTTGTTGTTAGCCTTGGCCGGTTGCTTCAACCCAGAGAGTCGGGACGTGATGGGCGCGTTGGCGTTGGCCGGAGCGCCGCCGACGATGGCGATGCTCAACGGGCGACCGTCGAGCTTGACACCGTTGTATCGAGCGACGGCGCGCTGCGCCTCGGCATAAGACGAGAGTTCAACCTCAGCGGTACCCTTGCTTCGACCGTTCGGGCCGTAGTTGACTCCAGACTTGATGACTCGTCCGACTTGGGAGAAGAGTTCCTGCGAATGGTGGCGGCGTGGCGAAATGAAGCGCGACGAAACATCAATATCCCTTATCCAAAAACAGTGTCGCGCGGTCGAAACGAGTTGCGTCGAGAGGAGAATCCATGTAAGAGTATCGAGAGCGTCGAGAGTGTGCGCGAGAGCGATGTGTCCGTCTGTCTGTCTGTGTCTGTCTGTCCGTCTGAACCGAACCATTTCTGAAACGAATTCCAAAAAATCAGCTCTAGCCTGGAAACCAAAAATTTGCGACGTCTTAAACCAATGAAGAGCGCCTCGACGGAGCTCGAGCGCGAGACGCCGAATCGAAATCGAAATGAGGGTTGTTGATGAGTGCGGATTGTATCCATTCATTGCACCGCTCACCGAGCCAACGCCGTCAAACCGCGAAACTGAAAAAATACGTCGCGGAGGTTTACACCCTCGAAATCGTTCGCGTTTGTACGCGTGTATCACGTCTCTGCTCTCGCTCGCGTCGATGAACGCTTCGCCAACCAAAAATGTAGATGGGTTTTCTCGCGGCGGGTTCTTTGCCGTCGTTCAGCGCGCCCCAAACCTCGTTGTGGGTGTGGGTGTACACGTACTCGAGTCTCGAGTCAATCCACAAAACACTGGTTGGGTGCCCAGTGCACGCCGATGACGGTTTATAACTCGTCAAAATCACCAAGGGTTCTTTCGAAAGAAACCTCGATTCGATCGAACAACGAACCCGCGCTCGAATACCGTACTACTCGGTCGAACCAACACGTGAATAATAGTCGGTCGGTTCCACAAAAGAAGAAGAGAATTACACAAACATACACGCGCGCGCGCGCGCGTGTTGTGTGATTTATCCTCGTTCGAACAGAACGAAAAGCCCTTGCTGAATTGTTGATTGGAAAATTAATTCCCGCTCACTCATTCATCAAGCCTCGACGACGAACGCATCGACGCCTCTCGGTGCACGATGACGACGCGCATACTCAAAGTCGTCGTCATTACCATCCAATCGTACCTTGATATCGCGATCATTCACTTTAAAATCCAGGTTTCCGACGACGAGTTTCGTTCGTCCGCCTTGCGTCGGTCCCGTAGATCCATTCTTCTTCTTTTGTCTCTGTCCACCCATCGCGACGTCGACCGCCATGGTCATAGCACCCTTCGATCGCGCGGGTTTCTTCTTCTTGTTTGCCTTTTTCACGCCACCGACCGCCATCGGCGCCGGACCACCGCCGTTCGTTCTCATCGGCGTCTTCTTCTTGCCTCCGATTTGTTTCTTCTTGGTCGCGGCGCCGCGACGTTTCGGCGTCGTCTTGCGCGTTTCTTTGATCATCGCGTCGAGCGATTGGTCGAGCATGGCAGCCATGGCAATCGAGGTTTGTTTTTCGTGCGTTCGAGCGCGCGCGAAAAGGGTGCGTCGCGTTCGACTTTGACGATCAGATGGATTTTCAGATCTGATTTTCAAAGAGGAGCGGGGTGAGAGAGGGTGAGAATCGCGACTGAATGACTGATTGATTGATTTGTTGGATTAGATGAAATTGAAGTGGATGAATGGTGATTGCGTCTTTATGATTTAATGTTACACGCGAAGGAATGAATGGATGAATGGATGGATAAAGCGTCGCGGCGAATGGATTGGCGATTCGTCTGACTGTCGACGGTTTACGGCGTGAAATCTAAAGGGCCGTGGCCGCCGGCGAGCGCTTCGATGATGAAGACGAAGGTGGCAACCATGGCCAAGCGAGCGTGCTGAATCTCAATCGTCTTTAAGACTTTGAGGTCTTCTTCGGTTTGACCCGCGGCGAGGCCGAGGGGATCGAAGAGCGCTCCGCCAGGGTAGAGCTTGTCGAGGTGCTTGAAGGCCTCGACTTCGTACGTGCCGTTGCGGAGCGATTCGGCGACAAACATAAGCGGGAGATGGATAATGGGAAGCCAGAAGAGACCCCATGGGATGGTTTCACCGAGGTAGGTGAGTTGGAAACCATCGATTGGGTCGTGGATGATTTGCGTGTTCCACCAGTGTTGGTCGGGCGTGCCAAAGATGGAGTTGTGCGCCAAGAATTCCGGTACGAGCACGCCAATGGTGGCGAGCATCGCCCAACGACCGTGGATGAGTTCTCTGGCGCGGTAGCGCTGGATGTCGCTTTGTGCGCCGAGAGCTAACGGGTCCCAGCCAATGTCACCCGGCAGAGATCCCGTCAAGTGCGGCGGAACGACGTTCGGGACGTTGGAGATGAAAGCCGTGGGAAGGAACATTTTCCGCGAATCGCCGTAAAGATCATCCGACTTGAGTCCAGTGCTACGGACCGCGTTGGTGACAATCATGGCGGCGCTACCATCGGACCAGTAGGTGACGGAGCCTTCACTCATCGCGTTGACTTTCATCGCACCGACGGAAACTTGTTCGTCGGTTGAGGATGGGATCGAAGAGGACCCATCGCTGCCTCCAGCGGAACCTCCACCCATGCCTTCGTCGTCATCGCCAATCGACTGTGATTGACGCTTCCCGATGGACCACCAATCTTTGCCCATGTAACCCGGCGCCATGCCGCCTTTCTGAGATTCGTAGAAATCCGCCATCATCTTTGTGGTGTTGCGCTCGCGCGATGGATCCCTGCGATCAACCTGGAGCAAGTCCAAGCCGCTTTCGTCCTTGGGCAAGAAGCCGTAGGCGTATGCCTTGGCTAAGCGCGAGCCAGATCCGCCGGCGGAGACGAGGTGCGCGAGCAACAAGCCTCGAAGCTCGTTGTTGCCGATCGCAAACGTCGTGAGAGCGAACAGAATCAAGTCAGAGCTCGACAAGTCGTTACCCAAGAAACCCCGGCTGAGGTTTGCCGGGAGCGCAAAAAATGTGCTAAAGAAGTTGCGCATTTGTTCAATGCGTAGAGACATCAACAGCTCCATGCCAAACTGGTAAAAGCCAATCTGTCTTCTCTTCTCGGCGCCCCAAAGAATTTCCCACGCCCGACGACTGGCTTCGATTTCGCCACCCTCCTTCAAACCGGATACCATCGCCTCTGCTACTTGCGGCGCGTTACGGATGCTATTCACCACTGAGTAACCAGATGCCGGGTGCACCATACCCGCAGCCGCGCCGTACGCAATGGTGCGCTGCGGCGCGACTGGTGGGGTGCCACCCAGAGGGATCCAACTCGCCTCGATTTCGAGAATGTCCTCTTCGACGATGTCCATACCCATGCGAGTCATGCGTCGGTAGAGTCTGCGCTTGAGCTCGTCAAACGGCACTTGGACGCGTGCGACGAGACACGTCTCCTCGACAAAGACGACATCCTCATTTACTGGGAGCACGTAGAGGAACGAAGGCACGCGCCACAGTCCCTCATCTTGCTCTGCTTTGCCAACCTCAGGATCGCTCTGGCGGAAATCCATGAAGATGGCTTTGTTCACCGGGAAGCCATGATTCGGAATGCGCACTTCGACCCCGTACGCCGTCTGCCAACCAGGGGGCGATCCCTCCTCGTAGCTCAGCATCTCTCTGTTGTGACCGGTACCGGCGACGACGAGACGAGAATTGAGGGTGAATTTGACTCCCTGCTTCGGAATTTCTTCCTCGATGAGCTTCTTTTCTTCAGACTTGGGGGCGTCGTTGATCAATGTGCCTCTCACTTCCGCGAGCTCTTTCTTACCCGTGTCGCCGTGGCGCACAAAGTCCACCAAACCGGGCATGTACTTGACGCCAGCCGCCGCACACTCGTTCAACAAATGGTCTCTCAATCTCTTACGGCAAACTTGTCCGTACGGACGTCCGAGAGAGTTACCTGCAGCCGGGTCAGAGTCGTCAAACCAGACGAGCGCGTCTTCGTACTTGTGAAGCAAGCAGTGCTCGAGGCCGAGCTTTTGGAACTCATCCAGCCACACGCCGTAGTTGTTCACGAACGGTGTGTCGGGCGCAATCAATCCGACGGAGACGCCACGCTTCGCCGTCTCAGCGGCGATTGCAAGACCCGCGGGTCCAGCGCCGACGACTAAAACGTCAACCTTGTCTCCGTTGGAGAGAGCCCCCAAGTAGTCTTTTATCGGTTTTTGATCGTTGAACACTTTTCTTTGTTGGAACGCAATCCACTCGCGATCATCCTTGATATCGGATGGTTTCATGTTTTTCGGCGTGCTGAGCTTCTCATCCTCGAGAATATCTGCAAAGTTCAACGCGCTACCGGTGATTGGCTTCGCCGTGGGGTTACCCATTGGCGCCGGAATGGGTCCGTTGCCGGCGTTGGTTACCGTCGAGGTGTCCTCAAGTAAATATCCGCCCCACTTGTTGGAATCAAACTTGTTCTCAGCGAAGGCAAAGTTGGCAAAGAATGAACCCATGAATGGGAGTGCAGATTTGACGAATGTCAAACGCATGTAATTGGAGAAGAGCACGAAGAGCTGGACACCGAGCGAAAGCAAACCAGCCGGCTTGATTCTCCAACTCAAGAAGCCCGCCCAGACATCCTTGGGGAGATCGAAAAACGTGTCGAAGAATTGACGGGTACCGTTAATATCGAGCTCCATGAGCGTCTCCATACCAAAACACATGAACGTGCGCATGCGCAAGTCGCTCTCAGACCAGATAGACTTCCATACCACCTCCGCCGTGGCGTTGGCGTCAAACTCGCCATTTTCGCTCTGCGCCGCCTCGGCGGCCTCTAAAGCTGCCGTCATATCACCCCTAACTCCCGCCTTGAGGGCGTCATCCAAAGTTCCAACCAAAGTTCGAACGCAGAGCATCGTCTTGGCCACCATGAAGCCCGTGCTTGGGTGCACCATGCCCGCAGTTCCGCCGATGCCGAGCGTGCGCTGGGGAAACGTCGGCAACACTCCACCCATTGGAATGAGGCAGTACTCCTCCTCGTGCACCGCCGTCACCTTCACCCCGAGGTGGTCGAGTCTTTCCTTGAGCTTGAGCTTCAGGTCGTCGAAATCAAGACCCGGGCGAGCGACAAGGCTCGTCTCTTCGAGGAAAACTTCAGTCTCCGAGAAGGGCATCGCGTATAAGAAGGTGGGTAATCTGTCGTTTTGTTCCTTGAACTTCGGGCTCAAGTGCTCGTCCCGCCAATCCATGAACAGCATCGTGTCCAGCGGAAACGGATGCTTTTCAACCGTCGCCACAATGCCGAACGCCGCCTGGTAACCCGGGGTGAAATCGCGATCAAACTCGACGAGTTTTCTAGAGTGCCCAGTCGCATCCAAAACCATCTTTGCAAACACCTTACGCCCATCGCTCAGCGTCACGATCGAGTGGCTAGAGCTGCTGTTATCGCACGATTCGACGGCAGCGGCGCCGAATTCAACCCCTTGCTTGAGCGTACGAGCGAACAGCTTCGCCTTGAGCTTTTTCCTATCCACCTGAGCGTACGCTCTATCCAGCATCTTCCCCTCGACATCCGTCTCGTCTATAATCACCCGCGCCTTGTTCCACACCGCTCGATAACAATCGTCGAACCCGAGCGCCTTAAACTCATCGCACCACACCCCGTAGTTGTTCAGCCACGGCGCGAGCGGCGACGGATCGATGAGCGCCACTCGCATCCCTCTCCGACTCGCCTCATCCGCCGCACTCAAACCCGCCGGCCCGCACCCGACGATGACCAAATCGTACGCATCCTCCGCCGATGCCCCCCCGGCGACGTCCGGTAACTCGGTCGGCATCGGTGTGGACGTCTCCTCGGACGTCAACCGCCGATCCCCGCTCGTCATCGGGTCCCAAGACGCGTCCAGCGCGTACAACTCAGGCCTCGCTTCCGCCCCTCGCGTTCGCGTCCCCGACGCCGCCGCCGCGCGCGTCGTCGTCAACGCCGGCTCGCCGCCCCGTCGACGCCAACCGCGCGCAACGCGCTTCTCACCCACCGACCCGTCGATGCGGCTCACCGCGACGCCGACGACGCGCGACCGCACCGTCGAGACTCGACTCGAAATCCTCCCGACGACGACGCGTCGAGGCGCCAGCGAACGCGCCGTCGTCGCCGTCGCTCGCGCGCTCTCGGTCCGCATCGACGCGAGACTCGCGCGCGGCGTCATCGCGGCGCGCATCTTCACCGCTCGTGCGTCCTGTGCGCGTGCCTCGCGCGACTGCGTGTGTCGACGCGCGACGTCGTCGGTGTTGGATAACGTGCTCGAGTGAAACCGCGTTGGCGGCTTGAACTCTAGCAACATACTGTTTACACATACACTTACGAGTAAAAGAATTTGGATGTCACGGACTCGACGTTTGGTGACGTTTGATCGGTCGCGTCTTTATTACACGCGCGCGAGACTAGATTGGGAAAAGCAAAGGCAAAGAAAACTGCTAATGACCGTAGCCGCATTAAATGAGCGGGGATTCGAGTCGATTGGGGTCGTCCAAGCCTAGGTCCGATAGCGACGCGTCGTCTTGACGCCATCCGTCTCGCACCTTGACTTGAATGTCGAGAAAGACTGGACGACCGAGAAACTTTTCAATGTCGGCGCGAGCGGCGCTGGAGAGGCGTTTCATCGCGGAACCGCCTTGACCGACGATGATGGCGACCTGGGATTGACGCTCGACGTAAACCTTGGCGAGAATGAGGTCCTTGGCCGGTCCAGAGCGTTCCTTGTGGCTTTCGATCCAGACTTGGGTGCTGTAGGGAACCTCTTGCTTGTACTGGAGGAAAATCTTCTCGCGGATGATCTCGGCGATGAAGAATCGCTCGGGGTGCTCGGAGATAGCGTCTTTAGGGTAGAGCGTCGGTCCGGCCGGGAGCCGATCGAGCGCCCAATTTTTGACGTTTTGGACACCGGTCGAGTTGAGAGCCGAAATCGGTAGCACTTCGTCAATTTCTTCCTGACCCTGAAAGTACTCGATGAGCTCCATGATGCGCTCTCGATCGCCCACCATGTCGCACTTGTTCAAAATCAGCGCCGTCGGCACCCGTTTACCCTTCTTTTTCTTCGGTGCCAACCCTTCCCACGCGCCAAACGGATCTCTTGCGGCGTCTACAATGTAAAACAAAATATCCGCATTCGCCATCGAATTTCGCACACTCTTGAGCATGATTCCATCTAATTTGTTAAACTCTTCCTGCATCACCCCCGGCGTGTCTAAGAGCACCATCTGATACGCGTCATCGCTCAAAATCCCGAGGATGCGGTGTCGCGTCGTCTGCGGCTTAAACGTCACGATGCTCAGCTTGGTTCCCAGTAAATCGTTCATGAGCGTGCTCTTTCCCGCGTTCGGTCGCCCGACGATGGCGACGTATCCCGATTTATGATCCGCCGGATCCTCCTTGAGTAACTCCCCACCAATGTATGGTAAAACCTCAATGTCATCCTCGTCCTCGTCGTCCTCGTCTTCGTCTTCGCCGTCCTCAAAACCGTCGGCAAAGAACGAATCCGCCAAGTCTGCATCCGGTCCCTCGTCCTCGTCGTCCGTATCACGCATTGCCAACGTTCGCGTGCACTTTCCTCTCCATCGCATCGGTGCGCGTCCTCGCGTCGTCGTCGTCGCCGTCGACGCGAAAGAAACGCTCGCTGAAAGAGCACTCCACGCCGCCGCCGGGCGAAAGCTTCGCGTCTTCGTCGCCCCGCCCCGCGTCGACGCCGCGCGCACGGACGCCCGCCGCCGGGCGAAGCGATCGCACGCAATAATCGTCGTCGTCGTCGTCATCGTCGACGACATGCTTCGCTACTTTTCGTCGCGTCGTCGAATGCCGTTGCCAGAGCTGCTGGCGCACCAGCTTCGACAGACGCCGACGCACCGAACGCCCGTCTGTCATGTCCGACGCGGAGGACGACGAGGAGGCGCAGACGCCGGAAGAGCTGCGCGCAAAACTCGATGAGTACAAGTCATCGCTCGCGGACGTGCTCGCGGGTCTCGATGCGGATCCGAACGACGAAGAGTTGAAGGATTTGAAGACGTCGCTCGAGGAAGTGATTGGAATCACCGAGGACGTGTTGGAGACGACGCTCGCGGCGTTGGGTGGAGACGACGACGTGGATGGTGGTACCGCTATCGCGGCTGACGATGCCGCGGACGACGCGGTGCGCGCCGGGACGGAGTCGACCCGAGTCGCCGCTTCGGCGGCGCCGGCGGCAACGCCAGAGTCTCTGCGAGAAACCTTCGTAGGCAAAGACGTCCTCGCGCTTGGATCGGACCAGGTTTGGAGGAAAGGACGGTGCGTGCGGGTGACGCCGGATGGAATGTTGGACGTGTACCTGACGGAGAGTCACTCGCGGGTGGCGGTCAAGGCGAGCGAAGTGCGCATGGATCTCGGGCAGACAGCGTCGGCACGGCCAAAGGTTGAGAAACTCAGAGAGGTGTATAAAGGCGTGCCCGAACCGAGAAGGATGCACTTGACGACGAAGACGGAATACGTTCGAAAAGAGCCGCCGAAGAATTTACAGATTCGTCCTGGTGACGACGCAGAAACGAGAGAGTTGAAGCGTAAAAAGTTGAAAAACTTCAAGTACAAACAGAGACAGAACGAAGTTGCGGCCGAACAAAACGCCAAGGCGTCGAGCTGGCAAAACTTCCAAGCCAAGGCGATAAAGAAGGGAAAAGCGGGAGTGAAGCGGTCGTCGATTTTCGCCTTGCCGGAGGATTTGTCCACGACTGATCGACTTTTTACGGGGAATAGAACAATGACAGCGCAGCCGCAAAAGCGGCGCAACGTCGAGTAGAGTGAGCGCACATGTAATTCGCACGTAGATATCAATAATTTCAAAGCGTCGTCGTATGATTACCTAGGTAGTGGGCTAATTGTACATGGAAAACCGTTTCTCGTCAAACTCCGCCTTTGGCTTGGCTGCGTCGTCGTCTGTCATGTAGCGAGACGGGCTTGAGACGCGGGCGCGTCCGCCAGAGCAACCGAGCGATGCCCGCGTGGAAACGCCAGTCTCTGGATTCGTACCACCCGCCGTCTTACACAACGCTTGCTGCGTCTTTTGATCGAGCAAGGCATCTGTGAAGTCGGCGCCCTCGATGATTGCTCCTTCCAAATCGCTGGATGTCAACACGACGCGGCTGAGGTTGGCGTTCGTAAAGTCCGCCTTGACGAGCACCGCTCTGTCCATGAGGGCATCGCTCAAGTCTGCGCCGGTGAAGTCCACCTCTGGCGCAACCATCTTCATCATGTACGCCCCTCGCAAGTTTGCACCGCGCAACTTAGCGAAACGCATATCGGCTGCGGTAAAGTTGCTCAGACGGAGGTCCTTTCCGTATTTTTTGACGATGTCTTCCTTGACGAGATCGTACCCACCGAACTGTTGAGCCGATCCACGGTTGAATTCACCGCCTCTGTTTGCCTCCGCGGCGTTCAATTCGGCGTGCGCCGGGCCGGCGGCGAGCGCCAAGGCACAAAGCGCTGCGGCAAACTCTTTCTTCGGAGTGATGACGTGTGCATCACGCTTTTGGCTTTTCACCGGTCGCGACGCGCCAGTCGGACGCGACGCCGATGTTTTGAAGGACGTGGACACTACTGAAGAGTGCATGATGTGACAATGAGGGCGCGGTCCGTTTGGATCCGCCGAGTATGGGTGTGGCGCGTTGTGTGGGCGTATGCACGTGGACACATAGCTTCATACGCGCGCTAGTTGTCAAACAAAGAGCAAAGCGTACGAAAGAAGTCTTCGAGAAAAAGGAGGCGTGGGCGAAACGTGTGATTACGAATAGGTTGACGGGTTCTCACGTGGTTGTTAAAATTCCCATCTTTGCTCTGTCGCTAGTGGACGCCCTCCAAGTGTGTCGCTCTCTCGAGGACCTTGGCGGCGCCGCTCGCCTTGGCACCGAGGTCTCGCTCCTCCTCACCCCTCTGCTAGGGTCTCGTATCCTCGTCCTGTCTCTCTCCTCTGGTATGTGTAATCTCATGTAAGTTCCGTTCATCGTCTCGTCGCCCTCTCTCTCTCTCCCTCTTCTATAAAGTTGCGTACTTCCCACGTTGGCGCGTTTGAACGTCGGCTTCAACGTCTGTTTCAATGCCGGCTTCTATGTCGCGCGTTTCGACGTCGCATCCGTTTTCACAACGTGGCGTACTTGCGGGTCCATTCTCGCGCAAGTTCTTCGTATCTAGCGCGATCCGTCTTGTAGACGTGTGCAATCTCGGGCACCAAAGGATCGTCAGGGTTCGGATCCGTCAAAAGCGAGCAAATCGAAAGCAGCACCTTGGAAATCGTCAACGCCGGCGACCACTGGTCCTTGAGAATGTCCAAGCAAATCGAGCCTTGGCTGTTCACGTTCGGATGGTAAACCTTCGTCTTGAAGTTGACCTTTGGCGGCTTGAACGGATAGTCCGGAGGGAAGTGAATAGCGACGAAGAATAAACCTCCTTGATACGGCGAGTCACTCGGACCGATGATGGTCGCGTCCCAGTGAAATATGTCGTCGTCAGAGCGCGGCCCGGCGCTGCAGCTCGTTGGAGGATCCTTTTGCAAGTCCTGTGATGACGACGCGACGAGCGCAATGGTCAGTGACGGCTCTCTCTGGTCCACACGGCTCAGAGGCCCCTCAGTCTGTCCCGGACTGCAGTGGGTGATCCCGTACAGTCACTTCCACGCACAGTCACCCGATCGGCAACCCATAGACAATGTTTACCCTGACCTCAGAGACACGACTCTATCAACGCGCGCCAAAAATTATGTACGATTCGTTTCGGCCGTCTCCGTGCGCTTCGCGCGTTCGCGTCGTGGGCGAAACCTCGCGCTGGTGCCGACGTGTGGTCCGGTCCAACACCGAAATTCTTTTAGATCGTGTTTCGCGCACCGCGCGCGCACCGCGACGCGCGATCAGTCGAGTCCGCGGCGTGAACGCACCAAAAGTTCCTTGATAATTCTCTTCGACGCCATCTGTGTACCGTGTCTGTCTCGTCGCGCCTCTTACTGCCGCTCCGTCCCTTTGCGTGGAAGCGGCTGGAAGCGGCTCAAGATTGGCGCTCGCGAAGTTGTGTGTTTTTTAGAGTGATGGTTGACGCGCGGTGTCACTGTTAAATCATCATTAGACTACGGCGCAAGCGCTTCGATCGCGGCGAAGTGCTACGCGTTTCTAGTTGCCACGCGATAATCATCGTTCGCGTCGTCTTTGTGAGTCTCGATCGCCGAAGCGGCGCGCATCGAGAAACTAACCTGAGTGAGAACGGCGTTGCCGAGTCGTCTGAAACCGCCGCGAGCCCGAATCGCCGCAACGTGTAGATAGTGTTTCAGAAGCCTCTGGGCGAAATATACCGCTTGATTCCCCGAATCGCTCGTCTTTAATCGGTCTAGGTGAGCCAACTGACGCTCGCATCGAATCGCAGTGGGTGGGCCACAGCTCGATGTCAAGGCGCGAACGCGCGACTCGATACCACGCCCGGAAGACTCTTCATCTTCGACTCTAGCTTCCGTGTCGCATTCGAAACCGCTTCCACTCCTTGATTGTGTCACCATTCGATCGTTAAAACCAAAGGTCTCCAAGCCGTTCGATACACAAGCTGCTATAAAATCGTCTTCACTTGCTATTAATGTCTCGTCGACATCTGAGGATTTGCGAGACGACTGCGCGAACGCTCTGGAAATCAAACCGTCAGCCATCTTCGGATTCGCCACCCGAAGGCACGCTTTAAACTCATCAGCGTCCAGGTTTTTGTCTTCGTCGCAATCGGCCGCTCTAAATAGCGCCCTGAGCGTCTCGAGAGCGATGACGCGACGGCGAGTGTATTCTTCCATCACCTGCTGTAATAGAGTGGCGAACTGGACCGTCGACGAATTCATCAGGTGCTTGATACCCAATTTACTCTGTGCAAACTCTTTCATCGCAGCTGTGTTGTCTCGAAAATCGGTAAAGACTGTTTTCAACGCGTCGAAAGTTCGAGAAACTGGCAACGATCCTCTTATGGTTGACTGTTCGTCAGCGGGACTAGTAATTCGACTGCACTCGAGCAGCATGTGTATAATGTTACCCTCGTGCGATAGTGCATCAAGGAATCTGAGGTACATGTCGAGACACGGCACGTCGGCGGGTGTATTCTTCATTCCTTTTCCGTACTCGACCAATGGAAGCCCACAGAAGAAAGCGAATTGTTGTATAACGCCAGAGTCGACAGCGTGGTACTCGATGGATGCAATCAGATCCAGCAAATTCGCCTCTGCGAGCTGCCTCAGGCCAAACTTTTGCACGTGCCAGCCGTAAACGAATGATGCCAGAGGCGAGAGAGCCGATTCGCGAACCACCTCGCTGCTGCAATCCTGTTGTCCAGATGCGTCGAGAGTAATTTTATCAGAGTAAATCTGAGCGATACACTTGAGTAGCCAAATCATCGGTCGGCGTCTACCAGTCTTCTGAGCATGAACCATCGATGCAAATCCTCCGAGTCTCTGCTGTCTTTTGTCCAATTTCCGATCTTCGTAAAGTGCAGTCGCTCTGCTATCGCCACCTCTTTTATGGCGATGTTGATTCTTGACAAACTCAGTCTGTGTACCAATCGAAACTATAGAGACAGGCGCGTTTGCGCACGCTTCAACCACGTCGGCCAAAGGTGCTGTCTGCGTTTCCATGGTTGCATAACTCGCCTTGTCTGGTAACAGTAATCTCGTTCGCTGCAACTGGTGATTCAATAATCCAACCCGTTGAGACAAGCTATCGCGTTCGTCGAGAGCCGTGTGTAGTGAATCCTCCATCGCTGCGATCGATGTCGCCATCTCTTGCTTGTACTCAACGTTCAGCAATTTCATGCGATCGCGTAACCGCCGTATCTCCGCTCTATCAATTCGCTGAAGAGTCAGCATTTCACATTCCTTTGCTCGCGCTCTCTCTGAAACGGCTTCTGCTCTCTTGTTGTCATTTTCTCTCCACTCCAACGCTAAATCAGTCTTGTGCTTGCATTGATTGGCATACTCTGTCAAAGCAACGTGCTCGGACTCTCTTATTTCTAGAGAAGAGCGGAGCGCGCGCAATTCCACGCTGAGTGCATTATTTTTCCTTCCCCATCGATGACAAGTGTTACGCATCGCGCCAAAAAGCTCGCCATACCTTTCCCGAATATCGTCCAGAAGCTCTCCGCGTTCTTTACACACAACAGACGATTGACGCGCAGTCTCCCGGAAAGCGGCATCAATCACCGAAAAGTCGATTCCAAAGTCATCGATTGAATAGCCGCGAGAGCGACTATCGTCAGGCTCTTCCAAATTCAACTCTGCATATTTATCTTCTATCGCGCCTTCTGGTAGCGCGGCGTGAAAGCATTGCGAGAGGACGATAGCCATTCGACGAGTGTTTGGTTGAGAATGCTCGCGCAGCGTCTGCGCCTGCTTCTCTGTCGTTTGTCCGCATGTAACCTGAGAGGACTTTGTGGTCAAGTATTTCCGCTTACACTTCTGGCTAGCGCGACCCATGGTGGTCCATAGAGGACGCTCGTCGCCTCCTGCGTAAGTCTTCGGTTTGCGTTTGAGGTGACTGATGCTCTCCTGTACGCGTCTGATCTCATGTTTGAGTGAGGCGAGCTCTAACGCGAGAGAGCGCCCACCAGCGCTGACATGTGACTCTTGCGTCGCGACTTCAATCGAGGATGTGGACGGCGGATAATCATCGCTTGACGGTGCCGGTCGAGTGATGGCGGTGGCAAATTCATCGTACGCCCGTTGTCGGGTTCTGCGAAACGGTAGCGCATCCCCATTCGACATGTGACGATTTCGAGGTTTATTTTTGGCGTGACGGCTAGTCGAACCGGCGCGTTGTTTCCTCAATGACCACATGTTATCTACAAAAATACGACGTCTAACATCCATCAACGCTTTAGCGCTTCGGACAATCTTTGGGCGACTCCGTAAGTCTCGCGACGTCTCACGCCGAGCTCTTTCGCCACGCGACGCGAAGCCTCAGATGGAGACACCCCTTCAATCAACAAGGCGCGAACCGCGTCTTCCACAGATGATACCTCGACTCCCTCGTCGGCGTCATCGCCCACCCCTGCGCTGAGGTTTATATCACCCGAATGACCCTCAATCACGAGCGTTATCTCACCCTTTGGCGCGCGCCGCTCGAATTCCTCCCTTGCCTTCGTCAGAGTGCTGCGCCAAAATTCCTCGTGCACCTTGGTCAGCTCTCTGCAAACCGCGCATCGGCGATCACCCAACGCCACGGCGGCGTCTTCCAGAGTACCTAGCAGCTTATGCGGCGGCACAAACATGATCAGCGTCGTTTTCACCGTCGCAAAGCTTTTAAAACGTTTCACTCGCGCTGAAGACTTTGGCGGCGGAAAGCCGATAAACGTGAACTCCTCCGTCGGCAATCCCGCACCGGCGAGCGCCGCGAGCACCGCACTCGGCCCAGGTACGGGCACCACTTTCACCCCAGCCAGCGATGCGTGCAGGGCCAAATCCCGTCCCGGATCGTTCACCGTCGGCATTCCTGCATCGCTCACCAACGCCAACGCCGCCCCGCTCGTCAACCGACGCAACGCCGACTCCCTCCTCTTCGCCTCGTTGTGCGCGTGATAACTCACCAACTGAGTGCTGATTCCGTACGCGCTCAACAAACGTCGCGTCCGTCTTGTGTCTTCCGCCAACACGGCGTCCGCACCGCGAAGCACACGAAGCGCTCGCAGCGTGACGTCTTCCAGGTTGCCAATCGGCGTTCCGACCAAGTACAGCCCAGACTCCAACCTCTCCTCCTCGTCGTCGTCGCCGCGTCGCGCGAGCGCCTCGGTCCATCGCGCGAGCGCCCCGCTCGTCGATGTCGACGTCACCGCCTCATCGTCATCGAAATCGTCGCCGTCGTCGTCGAAGTCATCATCATCGTCGTCCTCATTGAACGCACCGACGCCCCTCGACGCCGTCCCTCGACGCGTCGTCGTCCCGCGTCTCGACGCGCGCGAGATCGACCCGCGTCGACTCGCGTCCGCGAGTCTCCATCCCGTCGCCCTCGCGAGCGCCCGCATCCCGTCAACGCGCGCGTCGTCGACGACGACGACGGCGGGTTCTGACGCGCCGGCGGTTGAAAAAGCGCAGCAACCTCAACCGCCACCGCTAGATCGAGCGCTCGGTCGGTCGAGCGCTCGGTCGCTCGAGCGATAGAGGCGATAGAAGCGTCGCCGCCGACGACGACGGGATGGGGAACGCGTGTCGTCGACCGAAAGCGATCGAACACGGCGACGGCGGCGGCGAAGATGACGCTAGTGAAGGCGCCGTTCGAGCAGCGTTGAAACCGCCGAGCGAGGAAAAGACGTCGCGGGACGTCGACGACGCGTCGGTGAACGAGCGACCGTCGACGTCGGATGCAGAGGGAATCTATGGTGACGGCGGCGGCGACGATGGCGGGGCGCCGGTGGATGTGGGGAAGTATTACGTGTCGGCGGCGTTGGCGGACGCGAGTTCGGGTAATCTGGTGGACGCGCGGAAGAAGGATGACGGATTCTTCGACTCGTTGGAACCGTGGTACGCGGTCGCGGCACCGATGCCGTGGACGGGATCGACCGTACCGTCGATGGCGCCGGAGACGACGGAGGAGAGTTTTTACGACGAAGACGTGGGCAAGCGTTCGTACAGAGGGATGCAAATGTACCCTTGGGAGGGAGACGCGTGGACGGCGCCGCGGGTATTTCAAATCATTGAGCACGGATTGGCGTGCTCGAACGTCGACGTGGGGATGGGACGACCGTGCACGCTGAAAATGACAAATGAAGAGCAGATTCAACATCTCAGGAACGCGATCGCAGACGTGATGCAGACGGTGGCGTTTGAATTTGCGCTCAAAGTGTTTGAAGGCGCCGAAACGCCGGAGAAGGACGCGTGTCAGAGATTCTTGCGTCGATTGTGCGAAGCCTGTCACGGAGGCGTGTACTGTAAGCTTCCGTCTTTGCACAAGACGAAAGAAGCGTGTTACGCGCACATTCACGATAGCAAACACCTCGGTGCCGCACTTTACACGAGAATATTCATGCTGCGGTTTCTCAAAAGATTCCCTCCGCAACACGGCTTTCGGCATCCAGAAATAGACTCTGTTGAGACGCACCACCGCGCAAAACGGGACCTGATCGAAGTTTTTGACATGTTCAAGATATGGCGCGCGACCGAGGCGCATCCGGGCGCTCTTTTCGGCGCTCTCACGACATCTGGAATGAAGAAGATGTTCAAGCTCGACGTCAAGGATTCCTGGTACGCAGTCAACCAAATGTACGAAGTCGCCGTGGCTGAGCCAAGCGAGCTCAAGAGCGGCAAGCTCCCACCGATGATCATCGATGTCAAGGGTATATCCGTTACCATGTTCACGAGGGCCAACATTGCGCTCATCGCCAAACATTTCTCCGTAGCCGAGTTTCACCCAGAGCCGTTTGCGCACTTCATCGTCACCAACACGCCCTACCTTCTTGCCGCTTTGTGGTCCATAGGCAAGATGTTCTTGACCGAGAGCGCTCGCAACAAGTTTGTCATCTGTACCGGCGACGCGAGTGCGGAAATCAAACGACGATACGGCGTCGAAAAGCGCAACCAACCGGTGGAACTCGGAGGCGAAGCGAGCGGTTCCATGCGTGACGCCTCCGATTGGCTTGGCGCGCTCCCTCAACGCGCCGCTCTCAAAGAATTCGCAGCGATCATGACGTCTCGTCGCGAGCGTCTATCCAAATCAAAACGACGCGGCATCGTCACCGATTCATCCGGCGTCGTCACCGCCGTTCCGTCTTCGCCCACCGTCGCATCCGCGCGAGGCGGTTCTTTACTCTCGTCTTGGCCTTCCTTTGACTTGAAATTCGCCTTCAAAACCGGCGTTCGCCCTCAACACACCGCCATCGTCGTCCTCATAGGCAAGGCGATCGAGATCGTCTTTCTCTCCGTGCTATTCTTCCTCGTTTCCCGCCGTCTCATTGGTCTCGTTGAGTTTACGCATTGACGCGTCGTAGGCGCGTTACATTAGTACTTACCGTACCGGTATTTTTTAATTTATTTCTGCATGTTAGGTCAAGCGCAGCCACTACAGCTTTCCGTGTAAATCGCGCTCGTGTCGTACGCGTACATATCGTTTACAAATATCTAATCCAAACCCACGCTCACTCGCCGAGCAAGTCGTAATCGTCCAACTTGTCGTTGTACGCCGCAACCTTGCGTCTAATCTTACTAGTATCCACCCACGTCACGTAATCCTCCATCTCCCGCGTCACAATGTACCCCGGATCTCGAATCACGTTCGCCCCGACTTTCACGTGTCCTTGCTCCACGAACGTCGTCGCTTCCCGCAGCGTTTCGCACATTCGCAACCGCACGCAAATCACCGCCAGCCGCCGCCTACAAAAGCTCGACGTAGACAATCGATCGCACAGCGCCAACGACTTTTCGCTCGGCGTCGCCCCGACCTCGTACAACTTCTTCAACAACCCCTCCGTCACCTCCACCCGCGTCGAATCCCGGGCGTCGAGCTTGGACAGCAGCGACACGAGCTTGGTGACGTTCCCGCACAGCTTGTTGTACCGCTTAAACTCGTCCCGGTCTCGAAGGTGGTAGCGACGAATCGTCGCCACCTCTCGGTGTCCGCGCTCGGATTTCCAGGATTGAAAATCCACCTTTTTCAAGAGCTTGCGCTCGTGGTGTTTGAGCTCCCGCATCGCGACTTAACGATCCCTCCGTCCCGTCGCGCAGTGCGGCCCGATTCCGTCGCCCGCGTCTCCCGCCGCCAGAGCCAGCGCGAACCATCCGAGGGTGGACGAACGACGTTGAACGCGCATCCATATATTGACGAGTCCTGACCCATGAACAACACGAGGGACTACTTCCACAGCGCATCTAAACCCTAAACCCTACGGAATCCCGGTTACATATCTATTTACGAGTCACGAACGGTCAAATTTAGATCCACACACACACACACACATCGAATGTCCGAATGTCCGAATGTCCGAACGACCGCCCTCGACGCCCTCGACCCCCGCGCGCCTCCCGCCGCAGACTCTGGCGCTCGGGGAATCATGAGAGCCAAGTGGAAGAAGAAGCGCACGCGCCGCTTGAAACGCAAACGCAGAAAGATGCGCCAGCGATCCAAGTAATCGCGCCGCCGACACATCGTGCGTCGGTCGGCGACGATCTCGTCGCGCGTCGCGTCGGGTCCTCCCGTTTAGAGAGGGCTCGGCGCGTGCGCGCGACGATCGTCGTCGCCCGCTCTAGTTTAGGGCTTCGGGCTTTCGGGTTTCGAAGGTAGACGGGAGAGGGTGTGCGCGCGAACGACGGAGGGGTGGTTTCGTTCGGGGAAAGGGGAGGATTCTTTTTGTTTCGTCTTCGTTTTCGTTTCTAGCGGTCGGAAGGGGAGGGAGAAGGATGACGACGCGACGTCGGCGGTAAACCTCGGTTGATGAGAGTCCACCATCATCTGGTGGGTCTTTCGCGACCGGGCGAGTCGTCCGTCTTCGCGAGTCGACGCGCGAACGATCGCGCGAACGATCGCGGCGCGCGACGGAAGAAATTCCATCGCGTTCGCATCGCGCGCGTTCGTCCGCGCGGCGTCGTCGGTTTCGTCGGCGTCGCGGCGCGTCGCTCGTCATCCTTCGCCTCAGGGTTTCGCTCAGGCGAACGCCACTCTTCCACCTCGGTTGGAAGGCGAAGAAGACTTTTGAGATTACTTTTCGTTTGTCAATGAAGAACATCCAGAGCGCGTTCGACACGCAATTCGAGTCCGCATGGTCCCCTAATCTTACAGCGATGCACGTATTAAAACAATCTTAAACTAAACGCTAGCGCGCGACGTCGTACCAGCCGGCGAGAAGACTCGGGAGCGCGCGAACGGTTTCGATGGACGCGTCGACGACGTCCGCGCGGGCAGACTCGGCGACGCCTCGAAGCTTTGTCTCGACGTGCGGTGCGCCTCCGCCGGATTGATACGGCGTGACGGATGGATCGCTGACGTACACCGTCTTAAAGTCAAACTGTTTGGCGGCGTAGCAGTCGTTGAGAACGTCGTCGCCGACGTGGACCCACGCGTCCGAGTCGCCGGAAAATCCATAGTCGGCGATGGCGATGCCCATGGCGAGTTGAAACGGATACGGGTGCGGCTTCCTCGCCATCTCCCCGTGCACCATGTGTTCGTCGATCAAAGCCTCGGCGGAGATTTCAAAGTCGAAAAACTCACCGAGACCGGCGCCTTCGGCGCTTCCGAAACCGTTCGTGATGGACCCGACGACGGCGCCGGGATGGCGCTCGCGAATTTCGCGCAACGCCTCGCGCACGCCGGGAAATACCAATTCTCTCGCCATCGCGTTCCGCATCGGGATCCACGCCAAGTGGTACCCGCGAGCGACGGTAGCGACGGCATCGCTCTCGGGAATCCCCGCCTCGATCGCCGCGCGCGTCGCCCCCGCGATTCGAATCGCGGCGTAACTCATCGGTTCCGCCGTGACGCCCCGAGCGACGGCTTCGCACTCGCGTTGTTCTCTGATTCTCTTCATCGTCGCGTGCACCGTCGGCGTCCGCGGAAACCGCGCGCCGAGCCGCGACGCGCACCACTCTATCAACGCCTCGTTCGCCGCGTTCACCACCGGCGTCGTCGGCCAGAGCGTATCGTCGAGGTCAAAAGTTATCACTTCGAGCGTCTTCTCGGGCGCGGGGCGCTTCGTTTCGGTGACGTCGAACGACGACGACGTCGACGTCGGCGACGTCGATCGGCAGACGGCGGACGACGCGATCGGTCGATTGGAATTTTTACCATCGGGTTTGAGCCCGCGGCGCGGCGGTCGCGGGGCGAAGACGGTCGAAGTCGCGCTCGACGACGCGCTCGGCGTGGGTGGCATCGTTCGCGCGCGGCGTCACACAGTGACGTACCTCGGCGCGCGTCGGGTAGTTCGCGTCGATGATTCGCGGTCGCCCGACGTCGATCGGCGGTCGACGACGCGTCGACGCGCGCGGAGCGCGGAGCGCGTCGATTCGTCGGCGCGTCGGCGGCGGACGGCGGTCGACGACGACGACGGGAAAGGCGTTGAAGACGACGGCTCGGTTGACGATGTCAACGAACATTTGTGTCGACGCGATAGAGTCGACGACGACGATGACGACGGCG
>Ga0255780_10000748_pt1 | contig 30585 bp, 24 predicted proteins | sample 071ome_32_FD_179978 | JGI IMG/M metagenome (GOLD analysis project Ga0255780, IMG submission 179978) | Coastal salt marsh microbial communities from the Groves Creek Marsh, Skidaway Island, Georgia - 071405AT metaG (version 2) | ecosystem: Environmental > Aquatic > Marine > Intertidal zone >... | reverse complement strand
ACGTGGGTAGGGGCCACTATTGGGGTCGGGTACCGTCTACCACTTGGTGCGAAAGAATAATTCTCAAAATCCAATACTAAAAAAGCCGGCTCATCGCCGGCTTTTTTCGTTTCAGACCTTACTTCTGATTGTCTTCGAGTGATTTAATTCGGTCCTCCAGTTTGCCAATCCACGTTTTCATCAGATTGAGCATCATGAAGAGGAAAACAACGAGCAAGCCGCTAATGGCTGCAAATACGAGTTCTGTTGACATACTGAAGAGAATTTAGTGCGGATGAAGGGAATCGAACCCCCACGCCTCACGGCGCCAGATCCTAAGTCTGGTGCGTCTACCAATTTCGCCACATCCGCAATTAGGATGGGGCAAAGATAGGGGCAAAGCAGCAGATAGCAGGCGCCCAGAAACGCTTAGTTTTTTCGGAGCATTCTCGAAAGTGTAGAACGGGATACATTCAAATAGCTCGCGATTTCCTCCTGCGTGCAGTAGGTAAAAACGTCTGGAAAGCGCTGGAGCAACCTGGCTAAGAGCTCTGGTTTGCTCATAACTTTCAGATCTAGTATACGCTGTTTTCGGATAGGGATAAGGCCGCTACAAATACGGTTGAAAAGCTGATTCCACGCATGGACATCCTCTAAGCTGGCAAGATACTTGGGATGATCAAGGGTGTAATACACAATCTCTGTTTTAGCCACCAATGCGGCCTGCATGGGCCGACCGTAAAAGAGCATATCCTCGTTGGCGAGAATGGAGTTGGGGATAATGAGTTCAAAATTTCGAAGCGTTCCAGAAGGCAACATGGACTGTGCAAAGCCCCATCCGGATTGAATGCAAAAGGTTAATGGACGCTTGTCTCCATACCTCAACAAGGTTTCGCCAGGTTGAGCTATGAAGGGGCCTTCAAAAGCATCAGCAAAATGATGCATGGCTGCTTCCAGCTCCTTATCGCCCTGGAGCAGCACCTGGCACAACTGAAACACGTACGGATTACCCATGGTCATCTGCATGGGTCCACCGGGATAGCGTAGCAGCAGAACGGTTCAGGTAATCGCCTATTTCGTCTTGGGTCAACCCAGGAAGGGCACCTGCATTCCGTTTGATCCATGCTTTCCAGGCATCTCGATCCTCAAATTGCGCCTCATAACTGCAGGTGCGCAAAAAGAGTAATTCATTCCAAAGAAGACCTTGAAGAAAGCGCTCGGCGACATCTTGTTGATGTGCATCCAATTCCCGAATAGCGGGTAGCGCCATTCGCCACACTTTGCAGGAAGTCAAGCATCTAAAAATGCTTTTGTGCGCCTGGACATGGACCTCTGCTTTTAACTGAATCACATGGCCCGAGCGGTGAATAGCCAATAGGCGTTGCTTCCCTTGGTATTCCACAAATTCCCCTATACATCCACTCTCAATGTACAGGGCATGGCTGTGGGTCTCGTCCCGATGGATGACGTCTCGTGTGACTAATTCCGGCACACGTTCCAGGTATTCCAACAGCCATTCCACCTCATGCTTTTGCAGGGAAATTAGCTCGGGCATCACCCCAATGACCGCCGAAAGCACCTTTTCATGCTCAATCAAAACAGACCGAATTTAACATTTAGGTAACATTGGCTTCCATGGGACACATTCTCAAGTTAGGGCAAAATCTACTTTCGAATTAAACCTAACTAACAAACCAACTTATGAAGAAATGCCTACTCTCTTTGATGGTTGTTCTCGGGATGGGAACATCGCTGAATGCACAAGTATGTGATCCGGACACGTCCAACCACCACATGGGAGCCTTTGGCTACCCCACGCTGGAATGGTCTGGCGTTTGGGTCAATAACCAAATGCCCAGCTTCGCCTGTGACTCCACCAATCCGCTTATGCAACTCGTTGCCACGGTGGGCCAACCTTTTGATGTGACGTTGACGGCCGCGCTGGGCGACACCTTTCCAAGCGGAGGATTGCTCATTCCTACGGTGAGCTCGACGTATTTGTACAATACGGGCTTGCCATCGTGGATGACCATTGAGATTAAGGACTCGGTGACGCTTTCGGGCAGTCGAACCTGCATACGTCTTACGGGAACACCCACGATTAATGACACCATCACGTACGACCCTATTACCGGGTTTAACGGATGGTTCTGGACCAGCTGGTTCCGCACAGAGGGCACCTACTTTGGCTTCCCGGCCATCGACACGTTTGGATTTTGCCACCTTGTTCGGGTCGAGCAAGACTTTACCGGCCTGAATGAGCGAAGCGCTGGAAGCATGGACGTGGCCCCAAATCCCGCCAATGATTTTGTGACCCTAAACTTCAGCGAAGGCGTAACGCCTCGTGCCGTCGCGGAAATCCGCTTGATGACCCCCACAGGACAAGCTTTCCAGCTCCCTGTTCGTGCACTCGACCTGCAGACCTGGCGCCTCGAAACATCTATGCTGCCAGCTGGCACATTTTGGATAGAAGTTCCCCACGGTGAAGCTATCCTTCGAGAAAAATTGATCATTCAACGCTAATCCTTGAGTGGAAGTGAAGAGCGCCTGTCGGAACCTTCGTTCTGGCGGGCGCATCCTCCAATTCTTGCCGTGCCATGAAGCTTCGTTTGTTTGGTATAGGGCTGATTGCCAGCCTTTCTGCCTTGGGCCAATGGGCCTTTGAAGGACCTATTCCCCCAATCACCTCCGGATACGGATCCTATGGTCCAGACTCCTCCAATGTTCAGTTTTTTACGATCCCAGCGGATACGGATACCTCGTTCGAATGTGCGCAGGATATACGGGGGCTACTCTTTACCCCTGCCAGCGGCACGGGACCATTTCCTACAGTATTCTACTTGCCAGGAAGCAGTGTGAGCGAAGCGTACCTGCAAGACAGTGGCTTTTATTGGACCGTTGAACGCTATGGGCACCTTTTGGCCTCCAATGGGTATGCGATGGCAGCCTTGCGCTGGCCCACGGACATGTACAATTCGCATGGTTGCGGCTACTACTTCACCGAAGCAGCCGTCGATTACTTCCCCACCTTGATTGATACGACCCGAATAGGCTTCAAAGGCATGAGTCAGGGCGGGACTGTGTCGAACTGGCTCGCTTTGAAGCGATTCATTAATTCGGGTTGGGGCTCAAACGGCCGCTTTGTTCAGCCGGATGCCTACTGGGGGCCCATTGGCTGGATTCGAGATTTTCCTGCAGACCAGCAGAGTTACACCGACAGCGCATTAGCCGCCATGCCAGACGATGTGCTCTATTTACCAACGGTTTCGGAACTGGACAACCTGCACGATATCCGCGTCCACATCGACCTCTACACCTTTATGGGCGTACCGGACAGCAACAAAGCATTCTACATCATCCGTGGCGATACCGTCAATTCCTACATCTACTGGGCTACACATGAGACCGAACGCACCTACGTCGAAGACACCAGTTCTTTGAATTTCTTCACCTACATGACCAAGTACGATGCCTTGGATTACTGGGCCTTTTTTCGACCCTTAATGGCCCTTTGTGCCACTGCCTGGGAGGGAGATACCGCCGCTCGACGCATCTGCATGGGCAATGGCGAAGCGATCCAAGTTCAAATGGCGCAAGGTCAACTCAAGGACCTCCTGGTCACTGATGACCCCAAGCCCGAGATGCACTGGGTTTGGAACAACGGAACCTACGCCAATCCTTGCACCGTTGCCTGGAACATGCGTCAGTACGTCACCGCCGACGCCTGCTTCCTCTTGAGCATACCCGAAGAAGATACCTGGGACTACCGCCCCATGGCCTTTCCCAATCCCGCGTCGGCACGCCAATGGATTACCTTAAATGCAGAGCAGGCGGACCTCAAGGAGCTGCATGTATACGACACCCAAGGACGTGAAGTCCCCTTTGAACAAGCTGGCTCCAGCATTCAGCTCAGACAAGAAGGCTACTACATCCTCAAATGCCTGTGGTCCAATGGCCACATCAGCCAGCATCGAATCGTTATTTCTCCCGCCCCATGAAATCCTGGATTGCCCTCCTTTTCTTGTGCCTCACACCAAACCTTTTTGCACAGTCCTATCCGTATTCGGGCCCTATTGGACCCATTACCAGTGGGTATGGCGCCCCCGGACCCTACACCGCCAGCATTACCCATTTTACGCTTGCCCCAGATAGTCTGCGGGAATGCCAGGACACGATTCGGGCCATCCTTTTCCGGCCTCAAGGCTTGAGCGGGGAACTTCCAACCATTTTTCACTTTCCCGGGTCCGGCATTGAAGACATGACGGATGAGAGCTTTGAAAACATCATGCTGGTGCATGGGAACTACGCGGCTAGCTTGGGGTATAACCTAGTGACCATGCAGTATTCTTCCGCGAGCTACAACGATTGCGGCTGTGCCTATCAGCTTTCCAATGAAGTGTTAGACCTTTTCCCCGGCCAAATAGACACAACCCGAATCGGCATCAAAGGGTCCAGCTGGGGCGCCGGTATCGCCAATTGGCTTTCACTCAAACGGTACATCAACAGCGGCTGGGGCAGCAATGGCCGGTTCACCTGGTGCGATGCAGGCTCCTCGTTCGTGGGATGGATCTACGATTGGCCCAATGACATCTATACCCAAACAGACAGCGGCCTGGCCGCCATGCCCGACGACGTACTGTACTTACACACATATTCGGAAATGGACAACGTGTGCGACCCTCGAACGATGATTGACCTGTACACCCACATAGGCGTGCCTGACAGTAACAAGGCCTTTTGCCTCTACCGAGCGGATACCGTTAACTCGCACATCTACTGGGCCACCCATTTTTCCATTGGCACCTACTCCGAGGATTCCGCACAGTTTGTCGCCTACATCACCAAGAACGATGGGCTAGACCAATGGGGCTACTTGAGGCCCCTTCATGCCCTTTGCGCCGCCGCCTGGAACGGCGATGCCATGGCTAAATCCATTGCCGTTGGGGACGGCGACAGCCTCCAAACCACCTGGGCCCAGGGGCAGCTCAAAGGTCCGCTCGTCAGCGATACACCGGATCATACCACCTTCTACAGTTGGAATACGGGGCAAGGCTACATGAGTGACTGCCACGTTACATGGAACATGCGCCAGTACGTCAATCCCAATGCTTGCCTGGATTTAAGTGAGCCCGAATGGGATGCCCTCCCAAAATTTGAAGCGGCCGTTTACCCCAATCCCTTGCGAGTGGGCGACGCCCTTCACGCAGACCTTCCCGCACCGCTGGCAGAAGGTCGCATCGTAAACACAGAGGGGCGCGTCGTAGCGATTTTCAAACGTCTGGACGCTGTTCACCTACCAGCGCCTGGGACCTATTACGTGCTGTTTAGACTAGAATCGGGTGCCCTGTATACCGCAAAAATCAGCGTCCTAGGGCGGCCCTAAAGCTTAAGGTACAAGCTCCTCTCCCCCGCCAGTGAGCACCGACTTCCTTCTATAAATAAGGGCCCAGCCGGATGTGCCCTCCACTTGGAAGAGGTCCCAAATCAGCATACCGTCAAAGCCATAAATCAGAGGCTTGAAACTCTTGTCCTTTGAACAAATGGACTGACTTAAATCCCCCAGGATATACGCACTATCGGCAAACCCGAGAAGAATAAAGGGGTTGCGCTTAAGTCCCAATCGGTAGAGCAGCTGGCCGCTCGCGCATCGATTCACACAATGAATGGGCAAGATTTTCACGCTCGGCTCGCCCCCTTTGGCCTCCGCGATAAACGGTCGAATCGTCTTCATCGCATGCTTCCAGCGCGCATCATCGCTGGACAGTTCTTGGAGCTGTTTCACGGCAGGCGTATGCTGAAGCAAACGGTCCAAATTGAACTTCCCCCCCGCCACACATCGCTGGTACAAGAGCTTCGACAAAATCATGCTCCAATATATTCGCTTCGCCGCATTCGTCCAATCGAAAAGTTGTTAACATGCTGTGCAATTTATTCCCTGCTTGCAGGCCTTTTTGGGTCGGTCGGCTACCTTTATGCGTTCAAGACGAACCCATCACAAATGATTCATCTCAAGCCCGAAGAGCTCAACATTCCTGACTTGCAGCGCACCTTGCAATTCGCGGTTGGACCTCGCCCCATCGCGTTGGTTTCCACCGTCGACCGCGACGGTCGTGTCAACCTGAGTCCCTTCAGTTTCTACAATGTATTTAGCACCAACCCGCCTATTGTGGTCTTTTCTCCCGCACGGCGTGGACGCGATGGCAGCACAAAAGACACGCTGAACAATGTTTTGGCAGTGCCTGAGGTGGTCATCCATTCGGTCAGCCATGCCATGGTGGAACAAACCAGCTTGTCTAGCACCGAATACGATACTGGCGTAAATGAATTCGTGAAGGCCGGGTTTACGGCGGTCGAAAGCGACCTTGTGCATCCGCCGCGCGTATCCGAAGCCCCCGTTGCCATGGAGTGCGAGGTCATCGAAGTCAAAGAATTAGGCACCGGCCCCGGCGCAGGAAACCTGGTGATTTGTGAAGTGAAGCTCATTCACATCAACAGCGCTGTGCTGGATGAAGAAGGCCGTTTGGACCAGGACCAATTGGACCTGGTGGGTCGATTGGGGGGCGACTGGTATGTCCGGGCCAACGGCGATGCCCTCTTTGAGGTAGAAAAACCCCTTGCCACGAAGGGCATTGGGGTGGATGCGCTCCCGAAGCCCATACGCACTTCCACCATTTTGAGTGGAAATGATTTGGGCCGTTTGGGCAATGTGGAAATGCTTCCCACCGAAGAGGAAGTGGCGGAATTTGCCACCCACCGCCGCATCCGCGAAATCTTTGACCAAACCGCCGACCGCATTGAGCGCCGCGAGCTTCTGCACCACTATGCCAAAGAAGCTCTGGAGAACAACAAGGTGAAAAAAGCGTGGAAAATCCTGCTCACCGACCGCTTAAATGCCCCAAAAACCAATTCAAACGCATAAATTCACCTCCTCAATACTTTTTATATGGAAATTACTGGAACCGTAAAGAAAATCCTTGACTTACAGCAGGTTAGCCCTACGTTTCGCAAGCGCGAACTCGTAGTTCAGACCGATGAGCAATACCCCCAACCCATTCTGATCGAATTCACCCAGGACCGTTCAGACCTTTTGAACCGCGTGCAAGAAGGTCAGAAAGTGACGGTTTCCATCAACATTCGTGGACGAGAGTGGCAAGGTCGCGAAGGCGAAACGCGTTACTACGTGTCTATCCAAGGCTGGCGCATCCAAAACGCCGATGCACCCGTAGCGCCTCCCGCCCCTCAGGGCCAGACCTATGGCGGTGGTGCCCCCGTGGCGCAAGCGCCCGCCGTGCCCAACACCAATGCGTTTGACGGCGACGACGACGATCTGCCTTTCTAAGGGTTGATCCACGAAAAAACAAGCAAGGACCCTGGGCAGCGCCCGGGGTCTTTTTTTAAGGCTTAACTGGAAGCGCGGACGTCCAACACGTCGCGCAGGGCCGTGCCCAAGGCCATAAAAGCGAGGACGAGGCTCGCTAGCGCAAAGCCCGGCACCAGGGCGAGGTGGGCTTGGCCCGTCAACAAATACGCATAGTGGTCCCGAATCATACCTCCCCAGGAGGGCATCGGCGGCTGCGCCCCGATGCCCAGGAAGCTCAGGCCCGACTCCAAGAGAATGGCTGAGGCAAACTGGCTTGCGGCCAACACGGTGAGTGCGGGTATGACTTGGGGCAAAATGTGACGGATAATAATGCGGCTGGAGGAATAGCCCAGGACTTGGGCGGCTTGAATGAATTCGGCCTCTTTGATGGAGAGCACTTGCCCACGAACCAAACGCGCCACCTCCACCCATGCCGTCAGGCCCACGGCGATAAACACTTGCCAAAAGCCTTTGCCCAGCACAAAGCTGAGGGCAATGACCATCAAGAAGGTGGGAATGCTCCAGAAAATTTGGATGACCGTCTGCAAAACGCGGTCCAGCCAACCGCCAAAATAGCCCGCAGCGGCCCCCAACGGAATACCCAGCAAGAGGGCAATGAAGACGGAAATCAGACCTACACTGAGGGAGATCCTCGCCCCCAGCAGCAGGCGGCTCCACACATCCCGACCGTAGCGGTCCGTCCCCAGCCAAAAGCGCATGCGTTCCGTCTCGGAAGGATCCCAGGCCGGAAAACTTTCGTCTCCCGTGAGCCACCAGGTCCAGGTGCGCGGTTCAGTTCGGGGCATTTGCACCAACGGGAATTCCGCCCCTACTTCGGCCGCTGAAAAGGCGAGCTGCATGCGGTTAGCGTGCGGACTCTGGTCGCGCGCCAGTCCATAGGCAAAGACGGCCAAGAGCAGCCAAAGCCCTAAAATAACGAGGCCCCAACGCCCCAGGCCGTGCTGCCAAATTCGGCGCAGTACTGAGGCAGAGGGACGAGCTTCGTGCATGGGAGGGGTTAGCGGGGCATTTCGCCTACAATGCGGTAGGCCTCGCCCAGATAAATATCCGTGGCTAAGCCTTTAAACCAACGGCTGTATTCCGTGACCTTGCCGCTGTCCAGGCTGCTCTCAAAGGCCGCCGAGGTGTAGGTCACCACCAAACTGTCTTTGGACACCAGCAAATCGTCGTAGGCCTCCGCTTCGGCATCGGCCTTGGCCTCGCGCTCAAAGTACGCACTGTAGTTCAAGGGCACCAAGGTCTGGTCCTGCTGGGACTTCAGCCACTGGGCGTATTCCGAGATGCGGGCAAATTCGGGGTTGTCCGCAATGCGCTGCTGGGCCACTTTGAGGTAGGGCTTGGGCAACTTGGGCTCAAATTTCACCGCAGCGTCCACGTAGTCCACCGCCAACGGATAGTCCAATTCGCGCTCGCCGTAGGGAATCTCCTGGTAGGGATGAGGCAGCACCACATCACTTTCCACCCCCTGCAATTGCGTCGTTCCGCCGGTCACGCGGTAGTATTTCTGAATGGTCAGCTTCAGGGCGCCCAAGGGCTTGTCGCCGTGGAAGGGTCCAGCGGCACGGTCCAAATCCAGCATATTCTGCACCGTTCCCTTGCCAAACGTTTGACGTGTGCCCACGATGATGGCCTTGTCGTAGTCCTGCAGGGCGGCGGCGACGATTTCCGACGCAGACGCCGTCCCCTCGTTCACCATCACCAGCAACGGCCCGTCCCACACGGCGCCGGCCGCCCGATCGTCGTAGGACCGAACGCGCTGCCCGCTCGTCTTCACTTGCACCACGGGGCCCTTGTCAAAGAAAAGGCCGGCGATGTCCACCGCGGCGGGCAGCGAACCACCGCCGTTGCCGCGCAGGTCAAAAATCAAGCGCTCCATGCCCTGGGCTTTGAGGGCTTCGATTTCTTTGCGCACGTCGTCCGCGCAGCTGCGGTTGTTGTCGTTGTAAAAGTCCACGTAGAACTTGGGCAGGCGGATGTAGCCCGTTTTGCCGTCGGCACCCAGGCGCGCGGAGCGGGCAAAGGTGGCTTCGATCTCCACGATGTCCCGAATGATGGGGATGACCTTTTCGGTGCCGTCTTTTTTGCGAACCGTCAAACGCACTTCTGTCCCCTTCTTGCCGCGCACTTTGGTCACGACTTTGTTGGTGCTCATGCCCACAATGTCTTCCGGCTCAGCGGAGCCTTGACCCACTTTGAGGATCTTGTCGCCCACCTCGAGTTCGCCTTGGCGCCAGCAGGCAGAGCCCGTCACGATGGAGGCCACCGTGGTGAACTCTCCGTCTTGCTGCAAAGACGCGCCGATGCCTTCGAGCTGACCGGTCATTTCAATTTCAAAATTCTCTTGCTGGCGGGGCGGGAAGTACTGGGTGTGGGGGTCAAACACCCCGGTGTAGGCATTCATGTAGAGGCCAAACCAGTCCGAACGCTCCATGTCCGACATGCTGCTAAACCACTCGTCGTGGATTTCCAGTTCCTTTTCACGGGCCTTCTTTTCTTCCTCCGCAAAGCCGGGATCGCCTAGGGTGAATTTGGCCTGACCGGCTGAATCTGCCGCCAAGGAGCGGTCGTACAAGCGCATCAAGACGCGGAAGGTCAAATAATCCGTCCAGTAAGCGCGCATACCCGCGTCGTCTTGAGCGTAGCCGCGTTTCTCCGCATCGGTTTGGAAGGAGCGGCCCGTTTCATAGTGGAGGGGCTCTGCGAGAATTTCGCGGTAGAGCGCTTGCGACTGTTTGAAGCGCTTGGCCCAGATGTCCTGGGTCAAGTTGAAGAAGCTCAAATCCGCATTCTTCAAGAGGTCGTCCATCCGCGTGTCGTAGACGCGCATTTGGTCAATGTCGCTTTGCTGCAGGAAACGCTTTTCGGCATCCATGGACTCCAAGAAAAACTCGAGAACCTCGTGCGAGAAGGCATCGTCGATGTCTTTGGCCTGGTAGTGCACCCCCGTCAAGGCGTCGTGCACCAGGAGCATGACCACTTTTTCTTGGTCGTCGGAGGGAGCCTTCCAGGCAAAGCTGAGGGCCGCTGCAGCCACCAAGAACAAGGCGGGCAGCGTGTATTTCAAATTCTTCTTCATGAACAGGATGCGTATCAATGCGAGCATGCGCCGAAAGTACATAAATCATGCCCCTTTCGTGGGAACTTGGCAGGGTATTTGTCCCCGTGGGGCTGAACCTACTTTCCCTCGACGGGTTATAGCGTTACAAGTTATGCGCCAAATCACACTTTTCCTCGCCCTTTTTGGGTTTTCTGCGGGTCTTTTTGCCCAAAGCGTTACCGTCAGTGGCACCGTCACGGAAGCCAGTACCGGTGAGTCCTTGCCGGCTGTAGTTGTCTATGTGCTTTCGGACGGAAAGCCCTATTCCGCCAGCACCAACCCCTATGGATTTTACTCGTTGAGCGTCCCTGCGGGGAAGCCCGCTGAAGTCAAGGTCCAGCTCATTGGCTACGCGGATTTCAGTCAAAAACTGGGATCCCTCACCAGCGCCCGAAAAGTCGATATTTCGCTGAAGGAGTCCGCGACCCAGCTGCAGGAGGTGGATGTGGTTTCGGAGCGTTTGAACACCAACATCACGACGACCCAAATGAGCGTCAGCGCCCTGAGCGCCAAGGAAATCAAGAAAGTTCCGCAGCTGCTGGGGGAGACGGATATTATTCGAACCCTCACGTTGTTGCCCGGTGTTTCGACCGTGGGTGAAGGCGCTAGCGGATTCAACGTGCGCGGCGGAAATGCCGACCAGAACCTCATTCTCCTGGACGAGGCGCCCGTCTACAACTCCTCCCACCTCTTTGGCTTCTTCAGCATCTTCAACGCCGATGCCGTCAAGGATGTCAAGCTCTTTAAGGGCGGCATGCCTGCCAACTATGGCGGCCGTTTGTCCTCCGTGCTCGATGTGCGCCAAAAAGAGGGCAACAGCCAGAAATTCAGTGGCACAGGCGGCATTGGCTTGCTATCCAGCCGTCTGTTGCTTGAGGGCCCCATTCTGAAGGACAAAGTCAATTTCATGGTGGCTGGCCGACGCAGCTATTTTGACCTCTTTTTCCCGTACTTCAATTCGCCCGAACTCGACAACACCACCATCTACTTCTACGATTTGAACCTCAAGCTCAACGCCAAATTGAGCGAGAAGGACCGAGTATTTGTGAGCTCGTACTTTGGGCGCGACCAGTTTGGCGCGTCCGAACTCTTCGACTTTGGCTGGGGCAACTGGACGAGCACCTTCCGCTGGAACCGTTTGATCAGCCCCAAGTGGTTCTTCAATGCGACGGCAGTGTATTCGGACTACACCTACCAGCTGGGTACCCCCAGGGATGCTAACCCCGCCTTCATTTGGGATTCACGCATCGAAAACTATGTCACCAACCTGGGCTGGACCTGGTACCCCAATGCCGCCCACACCGTTGACTTTGGGGTCCAAAACACCGCCTACACCTTCCACCCGGGCGCCATTTCAGGGATCTTCAGTTTGGAGCTCCAAAAAGAATACGCGACGGAGCCTGCGCTCTACATCAGCGACGATTGGCGCATCACCGATCTGTTGACGGCCACCTACGGTCTGCGCTATAGTACGTTCTTCAATGTGGGCGGTCGGGATATCCAAACCTACCTCAACGCCGCCAACCCCAAAGCCAACGAGGCCACGGGCATTCAGACGTACGCGCCCGGGGAGATAATCGAATCCTTTACCGGATTGCAAGGACTTGAACCCCGCCTCGCTTTGAACTACAAGGTGGGTACCGCTACGGCCCTGAAGGGTAGCTACAACCGCTCGCGTCAATACCTGCACTTGATCAGCAACAACACCACGGCCACCCCGGTGAACGTTTGGCGTCCTGCCGGAAAATTCATCGAGCCCGCGACGGTCGACCAAGTTGCTTTGGGCATCGCCCACAACCTTCAAGAGGGCGGGATTCGCTTGACGGCCGAAGCCTACTACAAGACGTTCCAAGATTTGGTGGACTACAAGGATGGTGCGGATCTCATCTTCACCGAGTACATTGAAACGGAGCTGCTCCGCGGGGACGGCCGTGCCTACGGGGCCGAATTCCTCGTCGAAAAAAAGACCGGCGCCGTCACAGGCTGGATCGGGTACACGCTCTCCCGCACCGAACGCCTGGTCAACGGTCCCACCCGCGATACCCGCATCAACAACGGGCAGTGGTATCCCGCCAACTACGACAAACTGCACGACCTCACGGTCGTGGCCAACTGGTCCATCACCAAAGCCTGGGAGGCGGGCGGCAACTTTGCCTTCCAATCTGGACGGCCCATTACCTACCCCGACTCCCGTGGCGAATTTGAGGGCATGTACTTCCCGGTCTACACCAACCGAAACGGAGCCCGTACCCCCGCTAGCCACCGCTTAGACCTCAGCTTTACCTACACCCCACAGTCCAAACGCGCCAAAAAATGGGGCGAATCCTCCTTGGCCTTTGGCGCCTACAATGTCTACGCACGCCGCAACCCGTACAGCATCTTCTTCCGGGCTGACTTCAGCCAACCCACCAATGTACAAGCCTACCGCTTGTCCATTTTTGGCTCCGTTATCCCCTACTTCACCTACAATTTCTCCTTCTAATGCGGACGCGCCCTACCCTTTTGCTTGCTAGCATCGCCTTAGCCGCTCTGTGGAGCTGCCAAGACCCTATTGACCTCACGTTGCCCGACGGCCAGACGCGACTGATCGTAAACGGTTCGGTCAGCGACAACCAGCCCGTCTACGCAGACCTTAGTTGGAGCGTCAACTACCTGAGCGAAGCATCTAACCCCGCCGTGGAAAATGCAACGGTGGTCCTTTACGAAAATGGCTTGCCGGTAGACACCCTGGTGCATGTCCTCGATGGACACTACGAAGGCGACTTTGTAGGCAGCTACGCCCAGAGCTACCACGTGTCGGTGACCTTGCCCGAAACGGGCGACCTGCCCTTTGGCACCTGGCAAAGCAGCCCCGAAGCTATGGGCCGATGCAATCCCTTTGACAGCATTTACTCGGCGTTTGTGCCCCGAGCGCCCTTTGTTCGCGAAGGCTACTACGTCTACGCACACTGGACGGAACTTGCAGGCAGTGGCGACTACTACCGCGCACGACTCTGGCGCAACGACACGCTGGAAAATGCCCCCTTCAACATCCAAGTGTTTGACGACGGATTCCTCGATGGGCGTTCGAACAATGACATCGACCTCCCCGCCATCGAAGTAGCTGGCCCCGATGCCATCGGCGTGACCTACACCATCGAAATAGCGAGCATTCCCTTGGGCCTCTACAGCTACCTCCAACTCTTGCGCGAGCAAACCCTGCAGGTCGGTGGCCTTTTTGACCCTCCTCCTGCACCCATCATCGGCAACATCTTCCGCGAGGGAGATCCCGAAGACTTTGCGATTGGCTATTTCTACGCTTCAGCCCGCAGACAAGCGAGTATCACGATCACGGAATAGAGCATCCAAGTTTCATGGCCTATTTTTGACCCATGGATCCCTCATTGATTAATCCCGGGCATTGGACCCGCGACCTTCTTGAAGCCCAAGGCTTTAACGATACCTTGATTGCCGGCATCACCATTTCCGTCGATTTTATCGTCTTGGTCTTGGTCTCCTTGCTCGCCGATTACGTGGCCAAATCCATCCTCCTTCGCATCATCAAACGCTGGGTCTTGCGCACAGCCGCGACCTGGGACGACCACTTTCTCAAAGAAAAAGTCTTCCAAGCTTTGGTACACTTGCTGCCGACCTTGGTCATTCGGGCCTTCATCCCGGTGGTATTTGAACATGCCGAACATTGGATCGCTCCCCTCCAAACCGGTCTGAGTTACCTCCTAATCTACCAAATCGCTATCCTGGTCAACCGCACCGCACGTGCGACGAGCCACGTGTTGGAGGACGAAGAAAAATTCAAGGACAAGCCCATTCGGACACTGCTTTCTGTCGTGCAGTTCTTGACGTGGTTTGTCTCCATTCTCGCCGCCATCTCCCTGGCCTCTGGCACGCCCTTGGGCAATTTATTGGCCGGCATGGCTGGAGCTACCGCCATCATCATCTTGATCTTCCAGGATGCCATCAACGGCCTGTTGGCCAACTTCCAAATCGCCATGTACGATCTGCTCCGAAAGGGCGATTGGATCACCTTTGAAAAATTTGGCGTCGACGGCGACGTCATCAGTGTGGACTTGACCACGGTGAAGATCAAGAATTTTGACAACACCATTTCCTCCGTTCCGGCCAAGGCCTTCGTCACGGACAGCTTCGTCAACTGGCGCGGCATGCAAGTGGCCAATGTGCGCCGCATCAAGCGCAACCTTGTGATTGATTTGGATTCGGTCCAATTCTGCAGCGACGACTTACTAGAAAAACTATCGGGCATTGAGCGGGTACGGACCTATATCCAGGGCCGCCAATCCGAAATTTCCCAGCACAACGTGGCCATCGGAGCCGATAAATCGCAGCCCGTCAACGGCCGCCACATGACCAACCTGGGCGTCTTCCGTATGTATGCGACTGCCTACCTGCAAGAGCATGCCCAAATTTCCGACGAACACTCCCTCATGGTGCGCCAATTGCAGCCTTTGGGCACGGGTGTCCCCTTGGAGATTTACTGCTTCGCCAAAGAAATCAGCTGGGTGCCTTATGAAGGCATTGTGGCCGACATCTTTGACCACCTAATCGCGGCCGCCCCTGCCTTCGGCTTGCGCCTCTACCAAGCGCCTACCTCCCGCAGTGGCTACATGGGCACCAACGCCGGTCAAGCCTAAGCTATGATTATCCTTGGCGTCGATCCCGGTACCGTTGTGCTGGGCTATGGCGTGGTGCGTTTGGACGGTAAAAAGCTTGAATGCCTGGCCCTAGACGCCATCAAGCTGAACACCAAAAAGGACCCTTTTGAGCGCCTTCGGGACATTCACGAGGCCGTGGCCGAACTCTTTGTGCAGTATCAGCCCGACTTTCTTGCCATGGAGGCTCCCTTTTTTGGGAAGAACGTCCAGTCCATGCTCAAGCTCGGGCGTGCCCAAGGGGTCATCATGTCCGCGGGACTCGCCAAAGGCATTCCAGTCGATGAATATTCGCCCCGAAAAGTCAAGCAGTCCATCACCGGCAACGGCGCCGCCAGCAAGGAGCAAGTCAGTGCCATGCTGCAAAGCATCTACGGCCTTAAAGACCTCCCAAAACTCCTGGATGCCACCGACGGCCTCGCCGTCGCCACCTGCCACGCCTACGCGATTCAATCGCCTGTACCCCTAGGATCTACCACCAAGAAGAAAACAGCGGCTAAAAGCAAAGGAAAAGGCTCCTGGGCGCAATTCTTGGCGCAGAATCCGGGTAGGGAGAGGTGAGAGGGTTGAAGGGTTGAAGGGTTAAAGGGTTGAAGGGTTGAAGGGTTGAAGGGGGAAGTGGTTCTCGTATACCTTCCTCTTTACATCTTAACCCTCAAGCTCAGCGACGGCGCTCCCAAGCCTCCTAGCGTGAAGGCGAAGCCTGAGCTCCCTAGCGCGAAGGCGAAGCCTGAGCCCCCTAGCCCCCTAGCGCGAGGGCGAAGCCTGAGCCCCCTAGCCCCCTAGCGAGAAGGCAAAGCCTGAGCTCCCTAGCCCCCTAGCGCGAAGGCAAAGCCTGAGCTCCCTAGCCCCCTAGCGCGAAGGCAAAGCCTGAGCTCCCTAGCCTTACTTAAACCAACTCCCCTACTTCCGCCGAAATGCTTTGGGCAATTTCTTCCATGCATTCGGCCGTAAGCTGAAGCTTTGGCAAAGCGAAATTCAAATCGCCTTCGGTGCGCAATGGAACCAGGTGGATGTGCGCGTGGGGAACTTCAAATCCTAAGACGGCCACCCCAACACGGTTGCAGGGAATAACAGCCTCGATGCCTTTAGCCACTTTATAGGCAAACGTCCAAAGTGCCTGAAAATCCTCCTCCGGGAGGTCAAACAATTTGTCGACTTCCATCTTAGGCACTACGAGGGTGTGACCTTTGGAGAGTGGACGGATGTCCAGAAACGCAATGGCGTGCTCACACTCTGCCACCTTGTAGCAGGGTATGTCGCCTCGGATTATTTTGCTGAAAATGGAGGACATCCGACGGGTTTTTAGCGGCTGATTTCGAGGATTTCCAATTTCATGGTGCCGTTGGGAACCTGAATATCGACGGTTTCGCCCGCCGTTCGGCCCAATAAGCCTTTGCCAATGGGGCTATTGACCGAAATTTTGCCCGCCTTCAAGTCTGCCTCTTGCTCCGCCACCAAGGTGTAGGTGAACTCCATTTTATTCACAGGGTTGCGAAGTTTCACCTTGGAAAGAATGAGAATTTTGCTCGTATCGAGCTGCGATTCATCCACCACGCGAGCGCTGGCCATCACTTCCTCCATCTTGGAAATCTTGAGTTCCAAGAGCCCCTGGGCCTCTTTAGCGGCATCGTACTCTGCATTTTCGCTCAAGTCGCCCTTATCGCGGGCTTCCGCAATCTGAGCCGAAATGCGCGCACGCTCCACAGACTTGAGCTGCTCGAGCTCTTCTTTGAGCTTTTTATAGCCTTCTGGGGTAAGGTAGGAAACGGACATTCGATCTAAATTTTAAACGAGAATGAGATCCCTGGTGGGGGATCTCATTACACGAAAGGTAGTAAAAAGTTTCTCTTAGAGCACCAACGTAGCGCCCAAGGTGTGTACGCCAGCGAAGGCGGTGTTGGTCAAGCGGTAGGCGTAGCTCAAATTCAGTTTGGACGTTCCACCCGTGGGGGCATTCACGCTAAAGCCCATTGCCGGACCTGAGAAAGCCTCCGTCGCCAAGCCGTCAAAACGGTTGTCAAATGCTGCGTACGAAGCGCGCACTTGGAAGATGTCGTTGTGATCAAACTCAAGACCCAAGGTGAACTGGTCCTTTTTGAAAGAGTTGGAGATGAAGTTACCTGCAAGGTTCAGACGATTCTTCGCATCCAAGTCAAAGCGCTTGGCCGCGCCAATCGCCAACTGCGTAGGCAATTCGAACTGCTCCGTACGGCTATCAAACGTGGTCGTGTGCGAACCCGTGGGAACGGGCAACACAATGGCCATACCGTCTCCGTTGTACCCAAAGGAGGGTCCGATGTTGCGCAAGGTGATACCAAAACGGAAATCGCGATCTGCACCCGTCACATATTGAACACCTGCATCAAAGCAAACACCGGTTGCAGACAGGTTGCTGATGGTGGAGTTGTACATTTTGATGTTTACGCCACCGTAGATGCTTTGAGTAAACTTCTTCGCATAGCCAATGCCGATAATGGTAGAAGCAGGGCTGAAGTAGCCAGCACCTCCATCGGGCAATTCGGTCGTAGTTACCTCAATCTGGCCGTAATTCATGTTGGTCACGTGAATGCCCAACACGCCTTCATTGCCAGAAGGCGTTGCAAAGGCGGCACTGTTCAGCTGGATGCCACTGCCCACAAGCCACTGCGTGTTGGCGAAGCCTGTTTGCAGACCATCCGTGAAAGCCAAGCCCGCAATGTTGCCGTACAGGGACTCCAAGCCCATGACGTTGGCGGTATTGCCTTCGGACCATGCTGCAGTGCGTGCCCAAGGGTTAATCAGAAGTTCGGATGCGCCAGCAGACCCCGAACGAACGGGGTTACCTGCAAAGGCAGCTGCACTAGCGGCCAAAAGGGCAAACGTTGCAATCGATTTTTTCATCATTTCGTCAGGTCTTAGAATCCAGTTGGGTCAAATGGACGGAGCGTTCCAAAGAACTTGATTACTTTCTCACCGATACCTGGGGCATCGATGTGAATCAAGTACACCCCACTGGCGATGGGTACACCGTAGTTATTCTTCAAATCCCAGTACATCCAGGTATCCGTGTTTGCCTTACGCAGTGAGCGCACCAAGGCACCATCCGTAGAGTAAATGCTGATGGAACAGTTCTCAGGAAGGTTTGTGATCTTCACCAAGTTGTCCAACTGCGTCTGCTCGTATGCGGACAAGCTGAAGTACGGGTTCGGTACCACACGGATGTTATCCAAAGCACTGGTCGCAACCACATTGTCGCCCTTCACAGTGGCTACATTGTTGGTATTGAAGTTGTACATCGGGAAACTGTTATTGGTACCGTCTGTTTCGTACTTCTCATACGGACGCGCCATACGGATGCGAACGCGTGCATCAGAAGGCATGTCCGTGTAGAGGTCACGACCGTCAAAGCGTGGGTCCATCAAGGGGATGCTGACCCACATGAGGCTCTTGGTCACTTTGTTGCGGTTCAAGATCTGACCCATGTTGTTCAACTCCGTGTACAAGGGGCTTGCCGTCTCGTCGCCACCCGCGTAGTCCAGAGGCAACTTGGAAAGGCCTTGCTGGTAGTAGGGGCCAAATACATAGATGTAGTGCTGACCACCAAACTTGTACCCACCCGTTACGGGGTCTGCGGGGAAGACGGACATGCGACTCGTTGGATTGAATAGCATGTCGTTGCCGTTGTCCGCAACCATCCAGGAGTTCTCACCAAAGGCCATGTTCAAGCGAGTGCCCGTTTCAACGTCGATGGCGTAGCCAGGGAACCAAGACCAACCGGTGGAGGTCGTGCTGCGCACCAACTCACCATTGTTGTTCTTATCCCAGCTTGCACCGGCGCGGAGGCGCCACTTGCGAACTGAACCTTCTGTCAAGTCCTGGTCCTCACCCATTTCCAGTACAGGAACGCGGGTCCACTTGGTGTGGTCCTTGGTGAAGACGATGTCCACGGAGTGAAGATCGCGGGGGTTCATTCGGGCCGAGAATGCAGACTGCGAAGAATCCGCTGGTCCCATGCCATAGATGTTGTTGCCAGCATCGTAGCCACGGCCCAAGTAACTCACATAGGAGAAGGGACCCCACGTACCATCCACAATATTGGAAAACAAAGACTTGGGATCGTTGGGGTAGTCACGGTAGTACGAGTCTGGTTTGTTGGACGCATCATTACCCCCGGCCAAAATCCAGTTGCGAGGACCGTAGTCCGCATTGTCCTTAACGCCCGACAACCAGGTCTGGGTGGGATCTTCGTACTCAATTCCAGACTCCAAAATACCCGCATTACGCGTGTTGTCTGGATCGTTACCGGGATTCTCTTGGTCGCGAATCTCTACACTCAAGCCCAATTCGGGGATGATTTGCTCGTTGATAAATGAGAGCGACGTCATCGAAGTGGCAATAATGTTGCCCGTCCCGTCTTCAATCTGCCAGTTCGCCGAAGCGCCAACACCGTCAAAGCGAAGGACGAAGTTACCGGCGGGCACATTCAAGGGATCAACTACTTTCACATTTACAGGTCCGTATCCAGACTTGTAGGTGGGGTGGCTGAGCACAAAGTTGTTAACGATGGCATCATGAGAGGCTTCATCGAGTTCTAAGGCATTTCCGCCATTGCCCATACCCTCAATTCGGGTAATAATGGGGCTGTAACCGTACATAGCGTTTTGGATGGTGCCACCCGCTTCAGAATCGATCAAGTGAGGAATACCCTCGTACTTCTTCACGTTGTTACGGCCGGCCAAGAAAGGCTTGCGCTGACCGTTGGGGTGAAGAACCTGGTCAAAGGGCTCGTACTCGTTGTAAGCGTAGGCCACTACGGTGAAGTAGTAGGGGGTGTGGTTCACCAAACGACGGTCCGTACCCGTGGCAAAGGCATCTTCCTTGATGTGGAAGCTCATTTTGATGCCGTCATCGCCTGATTGGAGGGTCATGTCTTGAGGAATCAAAAGCTCCAAATCTGGATCCAAATCCCAGTTGATCAAACGCGCTACGCCGTTCTTGATGTCACACTGTGCCACCAAACGTGCTTGGTTGGGGTCGTAGCGGTCACCTACAGAAGCATTGGCGTTGGCCATTTGGAAGACTTGGAAGCCTTCAAACTTGAAGGTGTTGTCCGCAAATGGAATCAGCGGATCTACCTCCTCGTAGTCCAAGTGCTGGTTGTTTTGGCCTTCGCGGTAGCTCAACATGATAACCAACTCACGGTCCAACTCTTGGATCTCCATGTCAGGAGCATCGGGACCGTTCAAGATTTGGAAACAGTTGTCGAACAAGTTCTGGGCCTTATCGTCCGCAATCAAAATCTTCTCTACAGACGCGAAGAGATCCGCCTTGTTGTAGTCACGCTCCCAAACCACACCCGTGGTGATAAAGTTCAAGGCGCCTGGAGCCAAGGAGAAGGGACCTGCGTTGTGCAGACCGCGCTTGTCTTCTGAGTTGTTGGGAGATTCGTACCAGTTCTGAGACGAAGTAGGAGCCGCATTGCCCGTGGTGTCGTAGGTGTCACCTGGGTAGGCAAACAAAGTCTGCAAACCGGAACCGTCAGCCGTGAAACCGTCACCGTTGGCAGGGTTGCCAGGACCAGAAGGCGTCTCAACTACCAAGGGGTTACCGTTCTTCCAACGAGACTGCATGAAGTTGTAGAATTCTGCAGCCGTATTGGGGTTGCCGGAGAAGGCAGAACCCGTGTTGTTATAGTACATGAAGCCGGACATGATAATACGCTCATTCACGCCCGTTACAGGATTCTCCGCTTGGCAGTCGCCGTTGTCGTCGCGAACACCGTCAATACAGCCATCGCGGTCATTGTCCAGGCCGTCAAAGTAGTCCGCAAATGGACCTTGGAAGAAGTCAAAGCCTACTGCAGGGGGGTTCAATCCGTAGCCCAAGGGGCCTTCGTCGTTCAAATCCGAGTTGTAGCAATAGCCCAAACCGCGGGGGATGTCACAGCCAATGATATCGTCCAAGTAGTTACCCAAGTCTGGGTCAAACCACGTAGAGAAATACGTGTTGGTCAAACGGAAGGTCGACTTGTTGATAATGCGGTAGTTATTGAACGTCATGTTGTTGATCTCGTCGTTCGTCGCGAAGGCAAACGCCTGCGCACGAATCTCAAAACCAAGAGCGCCGGCAGACGTCTCCGTGTGGATATTACCGCGGTCGTTGTAGACCCACCAAATGGTCTGGTCACCGTATAGAACGTCTGTTTCTTTGCGGCGGCAGTCAAACTGACGATCCAAATCGTACGCAGGGTAATCCTCCAAGGGATCGTAGCGCTGGTCGCCGTCAAGGTCGATAAAAGGGGCCAGCTGGTAGGGCAATTCACCTTCTGCTCCGTGCGCAGGCCACTCCAAAATGATATCGGGAATGCTTCCTTCGTATCCGGGGAACTTGTCTGCTACATCGCAATCAGGGTCGTTCTTACAAAGCAACCAAGCGCGGTGCATTTCAACTTGCTCGCGGGTGATCGTCCACTGCTTGTCGTACTTGTCACAAATCTCTTTGTTGACTGAAGCCAAACCATCCGTTGAGAGGGGGCCAGGCCAGTAGTCGACACCACGCTGACGGTACGTCATTGCAGCGAGTTTCAGCTGATTACCTTCGTCAAGACCTCCCAACCAGAGAGCGCCGGCAAACATGGAGTGCTTGCCGCCACCTTTAGGAACTTCATAGCGAGCGGTGTTCAAGTCCCACCACATGTCGCCACCACCCAAGATGGTTGCACGAACGTTGTTGATGTTCAAGTCCGTCTGGGCACGTGCAGGTTGACAAAGTTCCTCCACCGTTTTATTGGAGCGTCCATTAGCGCCACCCGAGACATTAACATCTGGGCGAGCCAAGGCCGTGGCTGCTGCAGCCACCCATGCTAAACCAAATAGAATCTTCTTCATAGGAATTCGGAATTCAAACTTTTACAGGCCAAGGCGAACACCCAGGCGGATTTGACGAGGAATAGAGAAATTGAAAGGATTCACCATGCTTACGTTGTACAAGTCTGCGAAAGACTGCGCATTCGTGGTGAACAAAATGGCCTGCTGGCCTCGTGAAGACGACAAGTAACCGTCATCCGTTGCAGAACCGGTGAAGGGGTAGATGTTTAAGACGTTGGCCGTATTCAATACGTTCAACACCTGCATGTAGATTTCTACACTCTTCTTGCCCTTGGCGTAGTACCAAACCTTGTTGGCGGTCAAGTCAATCTTGTATTGCCAAGGTTTGCGAGAGCCGTTGAGCACGCCCACGATGGGAGAAGCGCTTTCCGTCAAGGCGTATGCGCGAACACGACGGGAGTAGGGGAAACCTGAGCTCGCGGTACCCAAAAGGTTGATACCTGCGTTTTCAAAGATGCGCTTGTTCTTGATGACAGGGCCGTTGTAGTCGGTGCCTTTGCCATAGCGGAAGTCCAAGTTGCCCGAGAAGGTGTGGCGCTGGTCAAAGTCCAAAGGTTGGATGTAGCGCAAGTTGGGCTGGCCAGAGCGTGCCAAGGCCAAACCAGAGTTTGCACCTGAGCCCGTACCATCCGCAAACGAAAGCGAGTACTGGGCATTCATCATGACGTTGCCCGTGCGACGCAAGTCGTACTGGAAGCTGAAGCCCTTTGCCGTGGTAAAGTCGCGGTTGCCGTACATCACGTAGGTGGTGGGGTAAGCTTCCGTTACCGAAACAGTTTGGATCAAGTCGCGGTACTCACGGTAGAAGGCGTTGATTTTCAAAGCTGAACGCTCACCGAGCATTTGGCGGAAACCAATCTCGTATTCGGTCAACTTTTGGGGCAACAAATCAGGGTTGGGCAAGGTGGCCGAACCGTACTCCAAGTTCACGTAGTTAACAGGGTTGAAGCGTGACAAGCCTGCACTCGGACGCTGCACCAACAAGTCGTAGTGTGCAAAGAATTCTGCCTCATCCGAAATGGGGAACTGGAAAGAGATACGAGGAGACACCGTAACCTGAGGCGTGTAGTCCTTAAAGCTCTTTTCGCTCAATACAGGCTGGTCGGGATTGTTTTGGTCCGTGAAGTTCTCTTCAAAGATCCAAGGCTTGGCTTGGCCTCCGCTCAAGTTGGCGATAATGGTGGGGTTAGCCTGGGGAGAACCGTCTGCATTGAACCAATCAAATCCACTGCGGTAGCCCACGATGCGCTTGGGGTTCTTGATGTTGTCCACGTAAACCACGTAGTCATCGCCCATAGATTCAGGAATGTCGGAACCTTCCAGACCGCCCATGGCACGGACATCGGCTACGGTTCGGCTGGAATAAAGCGTGAAGGGATCCTTCAAAACGGGCTGGTTAGCATCGAATCGGTCGACACGAACACCTACGTTAAAGAAGAGGTCATTAAAGAGGAATTGGTCCTGAATGTAACCGGCCATATAAATAGGTTGGAATGCCGCCATGGGGTAGGTGCGGTTTCCATTGGCATCTTTTTGCTTGAAGAAGTCTGACAACGTGGGGTTGTAGTTCAACAAGTTGCCCATGTAGTCGTAGCCGTAGTAATTGACGTAGGAACCTGCGCCGAAATTCAGCAATTCCTGCGCTGAGAACAGGCTCAAGCCACCATAGCCCATCAAATCATCAGGGTTGATGTTGTCCACATCCAAAAGCACTTGGTCCGCGCCGTCGGGATCTAAGCCCAAAGCGATGCGCAAGTTGCGGTCAAACGTACGAGGCTTGTTCAAGTCAAGTGCACGGTTGTAGTTGATCGTGTCTTGGAAAACACCATCGCGGTAGACCAAGATGGGATTCTCCGTGTCCAACTCTTTCATGTGGTCGTTCTGCAAGTTGCGCATGAGCAACCAGAGGCTGCTTCCCGCCACACCAAAGGACCGGTCAAAGCGCTGCTCGTACTCAAGACCAGCGATTAGGGAGTGTCCACCGATATCAAAGTTGGTAGATGCGGTGATGCGGAACTGCTCCGCTTGGCTGTAGCTGTAGTTCGTTTGCAGAGCGCCTACGTTGCCGAACAAGCTGTAGATACTCGAAGGACCTTGGCCGTTCAACAACCCGCCACCCTGCTGGATGTTGGTCAAGTTGTTGATTTGGTTGTTGATTTGACCAGAGGCCACCAAGTCATAATAGGTTGACGTGTAATTGGCCAAAACCGGGTTGTAATCGCTCGGGGTGAACACTACGGCCGTATCCAAGTCCAGCAACTTGCGGAAGGCCGTAATTCCCGTCTTCTCATCCGTACCATACCCGTAGAAGGAAGTGCGCTGCGTTTCAAAATTTCCGACGTGGCCGTAGCGGAAGATGTTGCTGCCGTGACGTGGGTCATAGCCACGGTCCAAGTTGCGCGTATAATCTACTTGAATGGTGTAGTACGCATTCTTGATCAGCGATTCGGCGTCTTCGCCCGCTCCGCCAAACTGCTGGGTGAAACGTACGTAGGTAGAGAAGTCTTGACTGTTGTAGGCGCCATTGTTCTTCCAGTTCATCAAGGAGTTGGAAAAACTGGAGTTGCGACCGAAGCCCTGGTTGTACCGTGCACCAATGACCAAATTGGTTTTCTTGCTCGTTTTGATGTTGATGTTCCCTGTAGCGCGGATACCATTGGTAGCAACGTTTAGGCGGCTGTTAATCGTTTCCAAATCGTCCGCACGAAGCAACTCCGCAGCACGAATGGTACCCAAGCCTGCTGCCGTTGGGACCAAGGGGCGGGCTTCTAATTCGGCCAAGACATCGTCCTTCACCTTATAAACGGGGACCGAATAGGGACGTCCATCGCCGTTGTGCTGAACTTCCGCGGAGAAGAGGTAGCCCACGATGGGTGCCTCCGTCTCTTTGTTGCGCAAAAGCGGGCCGCCAATGGTCAAACCGCCCAAGTGGTAGTTGTAGGGGTCAAAAATGGCCGAGGTTACATATTCCGCAGTTCCAAAGAAACGGGGTGAGGGACCACGCGTGGTCGTTGAAATGACACCACCCGTAACGTCACCGTAGTTGGCAGGAACACCCCCTGTGATGATTTCGGTCGTTTGGATAGCTTCACGGGGAAGGTTGATATCGCCACGAACTTTTACACCGTCGATGAAGACGACGTTTGCGTCCGAACGACCGCCACGGAAGTAGGATGCGCCTGAACCTTCGTCCTGAACAACGCCAGAAGTCAAGGCCAATACGCCACCAACGCCACGAGTTGCCAAGTTTCGGATTTGTTCTGTACCGAACGTAACAGAGGTTTTACCCTTCTCGATCAAAGGCGCTTCGTAGGAAGCCGTTACTTCCACCTCGCCCAAAATGACGTCCGCGGAAGTCAACTTGAAGTCAATGTTGGTGATGCGTCCCCCGTCAATGGTCACACCCGTCAAGGTGGACTTGTTGTAGCCAAAGGCCTCACAGGAAAGCGTGTAGGTACCTGGTTGTACAGGGTTGATGTTGTAGTTGCCATCGAAGTCGGTCGAACCCTTTGCAACCACATAGCCGCCCGAAAGAACGGAGATGGTTGCTTGGTACTGTTCTTCGCCCGATTTCTTGTCGGTCACCTTACCTCTGAGTTGTCCAGGGCGCTGAGCATGAGCCGTGAAGGCCAAGGCTAGAGCCACCATAAGTACTCCAAATCGAATGCGCATAAGTCGTGCGTTTAGGTCGTGTTGTAGGGTATCCACAGAAGATACAAGTCACGAAAATAACCAATATATCCTGCGATTGGGCGTTAAATCCCCATAGATTTGTACAAAATGAAGAAGCTGCTTTCCTTTCTAGTGCTTTTGACCGTCCTAATTGCCTGTGACGGAAGCACTTCGCAGCATCCAGTCCCCTATGCGCCGGTCAACGAAACGATTTACTTAAATACCCCTTCTGCCTACGATTTACAATTCGTAGGCGGATCCGTTGCGTTCCCAAATTTGGGCTACCGTGGCATCGTCGTTTACCGCCGAACGAACTACGGGGATGCCAACGACTTCGGGGTGTATGATCTCTGCTGCCCGAATCACGTCTCCGGCACCTGCGGCACGCTTCTGCTAGTCGACAATTTGACCGCCAAATGCCCGTGCGACGACCAGTCCTTCTTGCTGTTCGATGGATCCGCCATGGACGGCACAACGACCTGGGGACTAAAGCCCTACCAAGTGGGGTATGACGGGGTGGCGTTGTACCTATCGAATTGAGAGCTAGGGAGCTAGTAGGCTAGGGAGCTAGGGAGCTAGAGGGCTAGAGGGCTAGAGGGCTAGAGGGCTAGAGGGCTAGAGGGCTAGAGGGCTGAATTTCGTTATTCTACCCTATCCTCCCAGAAACATTCCATCCATTCACCCTAACTTCCCAACCCCCAAACACCCAAACATCCAAACACCCAAACACCCAAACACCCAAACCCCCAAACCCCCAAACCCCCACTCCACCATGATGGATCTTTTTTACCAAGGCGGCCCACTTTTCATGAGCATTTTAACCTTCCTTCTTTTAGGCATTCTTTGGACGGCTTGGAAAGGAGGACCGCTGAAAGAACTTGGACTTTTGGCACTCACTGTTGGAGTGCTTGGTCAACTGATTGGGCTTTACCAGGCATTTTCGGTGCTTGAAGGATTCCAAGAAGCTATGGGCGAACCGGCTGGTGAAGGCTTGATTGCAGGCGGCCTCAAGGTCAGCCTCACTACCACACTGTACGGCCTAGTGATATACATCGTGAGCTTGATGCTGCGTGCAGCCCAAACATGGCGTATGGCATAAAAAACTCAAAGCATCCAAACACTCTAACTCCCTCGCCTCCAAACGCTTTCGCGCAGCGAAAGCTTAGGCCATTTGGCCCATCATCCGGAGGTGATGCACGTGGGATTTCACAGCGCTGGCGAAGGTTTTGAATTCGTGGTACTGGACGTTGAATTCGGCCGCTGTTTGCTTTACGATTTTGGATAAATCGGGATAGTGCACGTGTGAAATTCGGGGGAAAAGGTGGTGCTCCACTTGGAAATTCAAGCCGCCCAAGGCCCAGGTCAAAAACTTGCTTTTCGTAGCAAAGTTTGCCGTGGTTTTCATTTGGTGAATGGCCCATTCGTCTTCGGTTTCCAAGGCCACTTCGGGGGCATAGCTTTCAAAAGAAGCTTCGGTCACCACGTGTGCCAATTGGAAGACGATCGAGAGTGTAAAGCCGGCGACTACGCCCATGAGAAGAAATCCGCCCAACCAAGGGAGAAAGCCCAATTTGTAGATGGGGAGGGCGATAAAGAGAGCCGCATGCGTGACTTTCCAGCCCCAGAAGGCGATGTGTTGGAGTCCTGAAAATTTGGGGAAGGGAACGGCGCCCACTTTGCCAGTGAAATACTTTTTGTAATCTGTGTAAACCACCCAGTAGATGTAGAGCAGGGCGTACAACGCAGAGAAATAGACGTGCTGGAAGCGGTGGAAGCCGAGGCGCTTTTGGCTTGGGGCCATGCGAAGCATAATGCCGGCGTCAATGTCGTCGTCTACCCCGGCAATATTGGTAAACGTGTGGTGCACGGTGTTGTGCTTGGTCTTCCACAATAGGATGCTCGCACCTAAAAAGTTTACGCTGTGGCCGGCCATTTCATTGAGCCAGTTGTGCTTGGAAAAGCTGCCGTGCGCACCATCGTGCATGACGTTAAAGCCAATGGCGGAGGTCAACAAGCCCAAAGCCAACCAAAGCATCCAGGCATATTGGAAGGCGGGGGCGGCCAAGACCAATCCGAGGTAGGCAGCCAAGAAGCCACCGATCAACACGCCGGTCTTCACATAAAGCTTGGCATTGCCCTTGGGGCTGATGTTGTTTTGCTCAAAGTAGGCGTTGACGCGCTTGGTCAATTCCTGGTAAAAAGGCTGGCCAGCTTTGGGAGCGAAGCGCGGGGCGCGGAAGCGATTTTCGGACATAGCTACGAAGGTATGCGTAAAGAACCCTGGAACCGACCGAGGAGTTCATTTTTACCCCAAAAAATCGATGCGGATTAAAAAAGTGCAGAGGCGATTTTTTCGGTCGCATCCGCCTTGCCCATCGTGTAGTAATGGAGGACGGGGGCGCCCTTGGCCATGAGCTCTTTGGACTGGGCGATGCACCATTCGATACCTACTTCCTTGACGGCGGCCGGTGTTTTGGCCGCTTCGACCGCATCCACCAAATCGTCTGGGAGGTTTAGATGGAAATTGCGGGGAATCGTCGCCAGCTGTGAGGCCGTGGCAATGGGCTTCAGGCCGGGGATGATGGGAACGTCAATGCCTGCAGCGCGGCACTTGGCAACAAAGTCGAAGTAGTGCTGGTTGTCGAAGAACATTTGGGTGACGATGTATTCGGCCCCTGCATCCACCTTGGCTTTGAGGTGTTTGATGTCGGTTTTGAGGCTTGGGGCTTCAAAGTGCTTTTCGGGATAGCCCGCGACCCCAATGCAGAAATTGCTGGGGTTGGAATTCTCCACTTCGTCGTGGAGGTAGCGGCCGTGGTTGAGGTCCACGACTTGCTTTAGGAGGTCAATGGCGTAGGTGTGGCCGTGAGGTTCGGGCTTGAAGGCGCCTTCGGCTTTGAGGGCGTCGCCGCGGAGCACCAAGACGTTGTCAATGCCCAAATAGTGCAGGTCGATGAGGGCGTATTCGGTTTCCTCCCGGCTGAAGCCGCCGCAAATCACGTGGGGGACGGTGTCGACTTTGAATTGGTTTTGGATGGCCGCACAAATGCCCACCGTGCCCGGACGTTTGCGGGTATGCACTTTCTCCAGCAAACCGTTTTCGCGCTTCTTGTACATGAATTCCTCGCGGTGGCTGGTGACGTCCACAAACTTGGGCCCAAAGGCCATGAGGCGTTCGATCGTGCCGAACAATTCATCAATGCGCGTGCCCTTCAATGGGGGCAGAATTTCGAAGGAGAAAAGCGTTTTTCCTTCCGCAGCGGCGATATGGTCAATGACTTTCATGCAATCAGAGGTCTAAAAGGGGGCTGAGCCAGCGGGCGGCTTCCTCGGTGGTCATTCCGCGTCGCTCAGCGTAATCGTTTAATTGGTCCTGGTCGATTTTCGCCAGGCCGAAGTACTTGGCTTCCGGGTGCCCGAAGTAGTAACCGCTCACCGCCGCCGTGGGATACATGGCTTTGTGTTCGGTCAGATGGATGCTGGCCTGCTTCTCCACGTCCAAAAGGCGGAAGAGCAGGTCTTTTTCCAGGTGGTCAGGGCAAGCCGGATAGCCCGGTGCGGGCCGAATGCCCTGATAGGCCTCCGCAATCAAGGCCTCATTGGTGAGGGTTTCTTGGGCCGCGTAGCCCCAGAATTCTTTCCGAACGCGTTCGTGCAAATGCTCCGCAAAAGCTTCCGCCAAACGGTCCGCCAACGCTTTGAGCATGAGCGCACTGTAGTCGTCCTGCTCCGCTTCAAACGCTTGGACGCGCTCGTCCACGCCGTGGCCGGTGGTCACCGCGAAAAGACCCAAGGTGTCGTTGCCTGCGGGGTCGATGTAATCCGCCAAGGCCGCGTAGGGCAAGCCTTCCTTCTTTTGGCCCTGCTGGCGCAGGGTAAGGAAGCGGTGGTCAACAGCCTCGCTGTCCGTCACCACGATGTCGTCGCCGTCCTGGCGCGCCGGGAAGAAGCCGTACACGCCTTCGGCGCGGAGCCATTTTTCCGCAACCAGTTGCTGCAGCATCTGCTGGGCGTCGGCGAAGAGCTTTTGGGCCTGTTCGCCCACGACCTGATCCTCCAAAATTCGGGGGTACTTGCCATGGAGATCCCAAGCCATAAAGAAGGGCGTCCAATCGATGTAGGGAACCAAATCTGCCAAGGGGTAGTCGTGCAGCGGGAAAACGCCGTAGGCCGCTGGGGCAGGCGCTTTGAGCGCGAAGTTGGGCTGGACGCGCTGTGCTCGGGCCGAGGCGATGGGCACAAAATTCCGCTGGCTGCTGCGGTTGGCATACTGCTCGGCCAATCGGTCGTAGTCGCTGCGCACCTCCGCCACGTATTCGGCCGCTTCAGATCCCAGCAGTTTTTGCACCACTGGGACGGAACGCGACGCATCGTTTACGTGCACGACGGGACTGTCCAAAACAGGCTGAATCTTCACTGCCGTATGCGCCCGAGACGTCGTCGCCCCGCCAATGAGCAGGGGCTGGCGCAATCCTTGGCGCTTCATTTCAGAGGCCAGGAAGACCATCTCATCCAGCGAGGGGGTAATCAGGCCGCTCAGGCCGATAATGTCCACGTTGTGGGCCACCGCGGCGTCCAAAATCTTTTGGGGCGGCACCATCACACCCAGGTCAATGACTTCGTAGTTGTTGCACTGCAGCACCACACTTACGATGTTCTTGCCGATGTCGTGCACATCGCCTTTCACCGTGGCCATCAGGACTTTGCCTTGCTTTCGAGGAGCCGAATCCTCCGTCTCAAAATAGGGCTCCAAATAGGCCACCGCCTTCTTCATCACGCGGGCCGACTTCACCACTTGCGGCAGGAACATTTTGCCCGCGCCAAAGAGGTCGCCCACCACGTTCATGCCCGCCATCAAGGGCCCTTCAATCACATTCAAGGGGGCGCCAAGCGCCACTCGAGCTTCTTCGGCATCCGCTT
>Ga0255780_10000737_pt1 | contig 30727 bp, 18 predicted proteins | sample 071ome_32_FD_179978 | JGI IMG/M metagenome (GOLD analysis project Ga0255780, IMG submission 179978) | Coastal salt marsh microbial communities from the Groves Creek Marsh, Skidaway Island, Georgia - 071405AT metaG (version 2) | ecosystem: Environmental > Aquatic > Marine > Intertidal zone >... | reverse complement strand
CCGTTTCTGCCGCTGAGTGCGCACCGAGGCGTGATGGTTTGAGAAGCGCGTGGGTATCTCCCGGTGCAGACACGGGTATTTGCCAGCCGGCGGTTTGTTTCAGAACTCGCACCGCCCACGGCGTAAGCGCCTGCCAGAGCACGATCTGCCGCTTCATTTGCCATGTCCTCTCGATCACAGTGAGTTATGGCATCCATTAGAGCGGCGGACTCTGGGGTTTCGGTGGTCAATTCGGCGGGAGAACAGCGCAATTCTGATGAAAAAAGGCAGGTTGACGCCCTCTGCCTAGCAATTGGCATCAAATGCCAACAATGAATCCGCCAGTGTAACGACACTTCTCCCTTGTAAAACTAGTCGTAAGCGTAAGCCATGATTGAACCCGAAGCCCCGTGGCGGCAAGCCATTCATCTGTGTCGCAGCCGTTACCAGTGGCCCTGCGCTGTCGTCGATGAATTCATACAAATTTCCACCCCCTGGACCGCCGAAAGCGTCCTGGCTCTCGCTCGCGACTACGGCTGGAAATACACTCCAACACCTTGGGAGCTCGAACCACTGAGGCTGTGCTGCCTGACTACTAAAAAGAGTACCGCGCTTTATGCTCTCGCTCTTGCCGAGATCGCGTTCGAAGTAACAGGGCGAATAAGTTCCCGCTATGACGTGGAGCAACGCCTAAAACAGCTGCAAGCAACGATGGACCGTATTGGGCTGCTTAAGGCACCTACTTCCTTGGGTGTGCCGACACGTCACAGTGGGCTGGGGCGAGACATCCACGCCCTACACTGAGGGCAAGCTCTGCGAACTCTCAGCCCCTCGAAAGAGGACGGGGGATTCGTATCGGCACATCGGGTACTATGCGCGACAGTCAAGCTCATCACGAGCCGCTCTCTAGATTCAACGGATTTTAGCTGTGCCAAACACCGTTCTATTCGACATCGACTCGCTCAACACAAAAAACCTCCAGATTGATCACTGGCAAATCCGACAGGGAGAGAGCTGGTGTGTGATCGGTCACAACGGGTCGGGAAAGCATTATCTGTTTCAGCTCCTGATGGGCGAGCTACCGGCGAGTCCCTCCCATGCCGTGACCCGCCCACTCCAAGAGGTTCAGATCCGGGGCATTTCATTTGAGCAACAGCAGCACTTGTACGAACGGGAGCTGGCTCTCGCCAACAATGACCTTCTTGCTGAGGAGGACACAGCGACGCTGGCAAAAGATTTTTTACCGGCACGTCAGGTAGACGATCCGCTAATCGACACCTTAAATCTCAGACACCGCTTAGACACCGCATACACGCTCCTGAGCACCGGAGAGAGCCGAAAACTGTTAGTAGCCCAAGCCGTTTTGGAGGGCGCCACCTGCCTAGTGCTCGACAACCCTTTCGATAGCCTTGATGTCCAGTCATGCCAAAACCTGACCGATGCCCTAGAAACAATCGCGAGGCAGGAAAGCCTCTCACTGGTTTTTCTGATTAGCAACAGAGCTGATATTCCTGCCTGGTGCGATCAACTGGCCAGCATTAGCGCGGGGCAATTCGCTCTTCATGGCGCTGTTCATTCGCCAGCGGCGCAAGCCGCTGTTGACTCCCTGTTCAGCACCGTGCCACAACCGGAATGGCCCGATACTGCCTACCGGCTGAGCGACTATCCCCACCGACTCCTTATTGATATACCCGGCGCAACTGTTCGCTATGGTGACAACACCGTTCTCGATAAACGCACGCTACAAGTGAAACCCCTGCAACATACCCTGATTACAGGGAGCAACGGATCGGGCAAGTCCACGCTGCTTGGCCTAGTGACGGGGGACAACCCCCAGTGCTACGCCAATTCGGTCGAGGTCCTGGGGTTTAAGAGGGGCTCGGGCGAATCCATCTGGGAACTGAAACAAAACATGGGAATCGTGAGCAGTGACCTACACCGACGGTATCGCGTCCGGTGTAACGTCAACACCGTTGTGTGTTCGGGGTTTTTTGACTCCATAGGCCTCTACGAGCCCATCTCGGAACACCAAATCCGGATCGCAAAACAATGGCTGGCCGCAGCGGGTATGGATGAATTTGGAGACAGGCCCTTTCAGGGTCTCAGCTATGGGGAACAGCAACTAACGTTAATTGCGCGGGCATTGGTAAAGTCGCCTCTGTTGCTCATACTCGACGAACCTACCCAAGGTCTCGATGAGATCAATCGCCAGCGCGTCATGAATCTCATGGAAACACTGCACAACCGACGCCACACGACCATTATGTTTGTCAGCCACCGTCTCGATGAGCGACTGCCGCTGTTTGAACAGCACATAGATCTCGACAACACGTAGTATCAACGACCTATCTCGACACTCAATCAAATAGCCCCTACTCTGAAAACTCAGCGGGTATCGAGGAACTTTTTTGGGACGTCTGGCACGCATCTGCCTAACAGTACTGCTAACCCTCGCGCTAGGGGTCGCCACCCTATGGCTGGGGCGTGACAGTGTTTATGTCCGCGAGGCCGCGACCGACTGGATTAGTGTTGCTATTGGGCGATCACTGCGCGTGGGTGATCATTCCTCGGTACTGAGCGGCTCTCGCCTGACCCTCGTTGCCACCGATGTTGTGATAGCGCAGCCCGCAAATTTTCCCGGGCCCCCTTTTTTGACAGCAGACCGCATCGAACTGATGTTGGACCTCAAGCAGCTATTCACCTCGACGGTGAGCCAGGTGCCGCTTGTTATCGAAAGTCTTAGTCTCGAACGCCCGACTATTAGGCTGCAAGAACAGGCCTCGGGCGATGTTAACTGGCAGTTTAATGCCAATGAATCGACATCAGCGCCCACGAAGGTTTCTCAACGCCCCTCGCTACCCCTGCTCACTACCAACCTTGATATTTCGGCGCTGCAAGTTTTTCTCGAAAGACCTGAGCAGGCGCCGATCGCGCTACAGGCAAGCATTCGTCAGAAGATAGAAGATGACCAGGTTCTGCTGACTGTTACAGGCCACCTAAATGAAACCCCGATGACAGGTGCCTTTTCGCTCCACCCTCTCGCTGAGGTTGTCACCATGGAGCGAGTAAGGCTCGAGGGTGATCTCCGCTTGGGAGAGGTGGTGGTCGAGAGTCGGGGGAATTTCATTGATCTAATGGCGCCATCCCTGCCAGTGATTGAGCTCAGTGTAAACGGACCCAGCTTCGAATACCTTACGGATCGGCTAGGGTTAGAGCGCATCAGCGAGGGACCTCTCGACATACAACTGGCGATAACACCCTCCTCAGGGACTAGTGGTATCAGCGTAAACGGCCGGCTGGGGGAGTTCGCGGTCATTGTTACCGGCGAGTTCGATCACATCCTGAAGCCTGATGTCGGCAACTTGGCGGTCTCGGTATCGGGTCCTGACGCATCGCGCATCGCCTCGCTGATAACAACTACAGCGATCCCGGCGGTTCCCTTTTCAATTGTAACCCGCGTCCAACGCGACGGCTTATCGATCACGGTCGAAGATGCTCGGGTAAATGTCGGCCGGCTTCAATTCAATGCAGCTGCCAGTATCCCGAATATGAAGACGCCCACTCAGGCCAATCTGGAGCTGCAAGCAACCATTCCCGACATTTCGATTTATAGGGAGCTGCTACCACTGCCGATTGATATCGCCGGGGAAGTCGAGACCTCGATCTCGGTCGAGGCAACCACAGACGGCTCATTCGTCAATGCAACGCTAGATACCGACTATGGCGCTTATACCGTTGCAGGCTTACTGACTAACAGCGAGGGGCTTGCAGGCAGCGCGCTCGATATCGCGGGCTCCGGTGAAGACCTGGGTCGCGTGACGGCGCTGCTTGAGCTGCCGATTGCTCCCCCGGGAGATTGGACGCTTCATGTGCCCGTTTCGGTGCGCGACGAGGGGGTTTCCTTCTCAGGGGGTGAGCTCCACGTTGCCTCTGACTCCCTCACGGCCTCTGGTGCCCTCCCCTTTGACCTTGAGCAGGGTGAGATTTCAATCGAGGGCACAGTCGATGTGAGCACTCTGCGTCCCTATCTGGGCGAGTGGCTCGCTAGTCTGCCCATTGAAGAAGTCGTGGATAACCCGGTTAAAGGCGCCCTGATGCTGAGCTTTCAGAATGATGAGCTGTCGCTGACCACGGAGACCTTGCGCATCGGCAACCTGACAGCCCAAATCGACACCACAATGAACGTAAGCACTCTCAACCTTAATGCTTCTCTTGAGATGAGTTCGCCCAACCTGGCGGCGATAAAGGGGTCGGACGCTTTGCTGGCACAACTGCCTTCGTTAGCGAACAAAAATCTTTTCAATGCACCGCTGTCTTTACAGGGAGTCATCGCGGCCAGCCCCAATGATTTTGCATTGCGCAATCTGGAGCTCACACTCGGAGAACTCGCTATCTCTGGAACAGTGGCGCGAACCGGTTCGGAGAATTCTGTCGCCGTGTCAGGGACGGTGAAAAGCGATAACCTATCGGCGCTTCTGGAAGAAGCATTAGAAATACCGGCGCTCGGCGGAACCATAACAATAGACAGCGCTTTCGCGCCCGCTCAATCTCTCGTCAAAGACCTCATCATCACCCTGGATGAAGGATCGTCACTGTCTGCCCGGGGCACCCACACCGCAAGTGATAGTTATGCCGATACGAATCTCACACTGGTCGCCGACCTGGTGAATATCGCTCACTTTGGCAATTTCCTAGACATATCTCTGCCCCCAGAAAATTTATCCCTCGACGTGCAGCTTGAAGGTAACGAGCAGCACTTGCAGGCAACGCGTTTCCTTGTGAGCAGCGGCAACAGTAGTCTCCAAGGAGCCCTCAAGATCAGCAACCCAACCCACCCCAAGGTAGCCCTAACCCTGACATCACCCGGAGTTGACGTTAGGCCCTTCACACCGCCGCCCGTGGCGGCGAGTGAGGGCATGACAGAGGTCGTTGAAAACCCTGTTCCATCAACGGCAGATTCACAAAAGAGTGGCAATAAGAAACGCCGCCTGATCCCGGAGACACCAATCGATCTTGGCTTTCTCGAGAAATTTGATGCGGATATTGTCCTTGAAATTGGTCGCATCGAGGGGCACACGCGAGACCTGGATTCCGTTGATTTAAGTGCTACCGTTTCCGAAGGCGCCTTGATCGTTAACAGCCTTGACCTCTTTGATGAGACCTCTGGCAAAGCGAGCATTAAAGGGTTTGCTCGCGAAGTCGATGGACTCAACCGATTCGGCCTCGAACTGGCCAGCGAGGAAATTAATATTGGCGCACCTATTTTCACCTCCGATGATATCGCTAACTTGCCTCGCTACGACATGACGCTGGCGCTGTTTGGGGAAGGCAACACAGTGCAAAGTTTGGCGGCAAACCTGTCTGGAGGTATCTCGATTACGGGAGGCCCGGGCAGGATTGTGTCGCAAGCGACGGGATTGTTGACCAACGCTTTTTTCGATGAGCTACTAAGCTTGATTAACCCCCTGAAGAAATCTGACCCCTATAGCCAGGTCGAATGCCTCACGGCACTCGCGAGTATTGATCAGGGCAAAGTCAAAGGAGATCCGATGGTAACCTTTGTCACCAACAAGCTTGCCATTATTGGCAAGGCACAGCTGGACCTTTCAACGGAAAAAATATTTGCGACGTTTAACACCGTACCCCAAAAAGGTTTTGGGATTAGCGCCTCCTCAGCCTTCAACCCTTTTGTAGGTGTAGCCGGCACGCTCGCTGACCCTCAAGTCACTCTGGATCCCGAGGGCACGATTGTACAAGGCAGCCTCGCTATAGCTACAGGCGGTATTTCCCTGATTGGTAAAAGCGTCCTAGATCGAATGACGATATCTAAGAAATCTTGCGATAAGGCGCTGAGTCAATTTGAGAAAAAGCGGCAACAAGCGCTGGAAGGCTACCGGCAATTTGAGGCGGCAACCTTTACGACCTTTCAGTGAATCCACCGACTCCGCGTGACCTTGCTTTTCGATGTCAGTCATAAAGTATGTTCCTGACTAACTCCCTAAAGCTAAATCAGCGCAGCGACCAAAAACAAGATGGCAGCACCTGCCGCTCCAATTAATGCATAAGGCAATTGCGTGACCGCGTGGTCATAGGTTTTACAGCCGGCGCCCTGCGCACTTAAAACCGTCGAATCGGAATAAAAACAGGCGTGACTGCCAAAACCACTCGCCGATAGCAACGCGCCCACCACCAGCGGAATGCTGACGTCGAAAGCCTCTGCCAGAGGAAACGCCACTGGCATGGCGATCGCGATAACCCCCCAGTTTGATCCGGTCGTATACGAAACAGCCGACATGGTCACAAAAATTAATACCGGCAGGAGTGCGCCAGTCATATAGGGCTCTACCGCCGCGATCACATAATCGGTCAGGCCGATCGCGTTGTTAGCTTCAACAAAAACGAAGAGCGCAAGCAGCATGGATAACACGGGAACCATAGACTTGAGTCCCTCGACACAGGTATCAAAAAGCTCCTTTAGAGGCATGATTCCAAGCACGCCGTACTGAATCAACGTGATTACTATCCCCAGGATGACCCCTCGAAGAAGGTCAACCGTGGGAAAGACCGTGAAAAACAGCAGCGCCGCGATGGGTAAAAAGAACACGCTCATTGTTGCCTTGTGCGACGACTGGACCGCCAGCGCAGGATCCTCAAAAACCCCTAGGTCGCCGGTCTCCTCGGCACGCAATTCAGCCGCGCGCATTCGTCCAACCAGCGGGATAACTCCAACTATTACTAACGGGACCACAACAACAGCAAGCAACGGATAGAACATGTAGGGAATCGATTCAACAAACAGTGCGATGCCCTCACCCGATTCCGCGACGCCGTTCTTCTCCAAAAGTCCGGCGAAGTAAACCCCCCAACTGGAAATGGGAATCAACAAACACATCGGCGCGGCGGTGGAGTCTACGACATAGGCAAGCATTTCCCTCGACGTTTTAAAGCGATCGGTCACCGACTTCATCGTGGCACCCACCGTCAAGGAATTGAGGTAGTCATCCAGAAAAATCACCAGACCTAAAACCCAGGTTGCCAGCAAGCTGCTTCGCTTGCCCCGAAGTCTTCGGGTCAACCATTCACCGAAGGCGTAAGAGCCACCACCCTTCACCAGCAAGGCGATAAAACTGCCGTAAAGCGCACAGACCAAAACAACCCAAGCGGTCACTTCGTCGGCAAGAACTTCCGTTGCGACCGTCGCCAAGCGGTCGGCGAACTGCCATCCATCCATAATGAGAAAGGCCACGATGGCTCCGGCAATCACCGACTCGAGCGTCCTGTGACTCCATATCGCCAGAATAAGCACCAATGCTGTCGGTACCAGGCTAATAGCTCCGTAATCCACGTATTCTCCCAAGATCAGGCGACACCCCGGTGGGGCGATGGGCGAAATGTAACCGACTCCGGCGAAAATCGGCTACCCCGGCTGTAATTTAGTCACCTGTAATTTAGGCCAAATTAGCTTTTAATAGGCGCTAAGGGTCGTCGCGGGAAAATTCGCGACGCTGGGGGCTCGTTACATGCATTCACACTTTTTACCCGGATCATACCTATGACCATTCAGTCACTGCTTGCGGATATCCACGCCGCGGAGTCAGGTCCACATGTCGCCGCACTTTTCGACTTCGATGGGACCATCATTGCGGGCTACTCGGCGACCGTCTTCCTCCGGGATGCTCTCGCCCAGGGTGAGCTGCGGGGAGACGAACTGGTGGAACTCACGCGGGCCCTCACAGGGTTTGGACTGGGCAGTATGGGTTTCTCCGCTCTCATGGCTGTCCATGCACAGTACCTAGCCGGAAAAGAAGAGAAAGTCTACGCGGCCAATGCAGAGCGCCTCTTTCGAAAACGGATTGCGCGCCTTATCTACCCTGAGACACGACAGCTAATCGAGGCACATCGCGCAAAAGGCCATACGATTGCCATTATCAGCTCTGCCACACCTTATCAGGTCCTGCCCGCGGCCCAAGACCTCGATATTGAGCACGTCTACGCCACCGAGCTCGAAGTCAAAAAAGGGGTTTTCACCGGCGGGGTAAAAAGGCCGACTTGCTTTGGGAAAGGGAAAGTCACCGCAGCCAGAAAGCTTGCCAAAAAAACCGGCGCTGATCTTGGTGCTAGCTTTTTTTACACAGACAGTACCGATGATATCCAGCTCCTTGAGCATGTTGGTCGTCCAGTAACCCTCAACCCCAAGAAAAAGCTCAAGCGGGTTTCTTCCGATAAGGCGTGGCCGACGGCAACCTTTGATAGCCGCGGAAAAATCAGTGTTAACCGATTTTTAAGATCAGCCGCCGCTACGGGATCTCTCGTCAGCAGCATCGCAGCGGCACTTCCCGTCTATGCGCTAACCGGCTCAAAGCGCGACTCGTTGAACTTTTCTACCTCGCTTTTTGCAGACACGTGTAGCGCCTTGATCGGCATGGAGCTGGAGGTCAATGGACAAGAAAATCTGTGGAGCCATAGACCAGCTGTATTCATGTTTAACCACCAGAGCAAAGCAGATGTGCCCATCATGGCGAGTTTGATACGTCGTGATGTGGTTGGCGTGGGTAAAAAAGAAATTAAAAATATGCCGCTCATAGGGCAGGCGATGGGGCTCGCGGGAGTCGTTTTCGTTGATCGCTCCAATCGCGAAAAAGCCATCGAATCCATGAAGCCCCTCGTCGCCGCCATGCGCGATGAGAAGAAATCCCTGGTGATCGCTCCCGAGGGCACCCGAACCCCGAGTCGAAAACTCGCTCAGTTTAAAAAAGGCGGGTTCCACATCGCGCTTCAAGTGGGCGTCCCCATTGTGCCAGTCGTCATCCATAACGCCGGCGACATCGCGCCAAAAGGCGACTTCGCTTTTAAGCCCGGCAAGGTTCGGGTCGATGTGCTCCCAGCGGTCGACACCAGCAGTTGGACGTTGGGTCGCATGGACGAGCAGGTGAACGAAGTAAGAAACCTCTTTCTCAAAACCCTGGGACAGCCTCAGCAGTCAGTCGAAGAAGTCGCCAGGCTGAGAGAAAGTTTACCCGACGACATGCGCCCGGAACTGCAAAGTAAGCGTCGTAAAGGTCAGGCACCTAAGACGACGCCTACCAAGAAAACAGCTGCTGGGACGCCGGTGCGCAAGAAAGCTACAACAAAAACAGCACCCAAGGCGCAGGCACCCAAAACGGCTCCAAAATCGGCAGCCAAGCGCAAGCCCGGCGGTACTGCCAAGGCAAAAGTAGCGACAACCGGCGCTAAATCCCGTGCAGCCGCGGCTGCCAACAAAACTGCAGCTAAAAAAGCCGCGAAAAAATCGCAACCTGCCAAGAAGCGTCTCGGTTAAGAGCGCATGGCTCTCTACGACCACTTTGTTGAAACCAGCGTCTCGCCTTGGCCCGATACCGCCACGCCCTCGATTTTCCTGCTAGACGCTAATAACGGCTTGGAAGAAAAGCTGCTTGCCAACTGGGTAGAACACCACCGCCCTGCAGGCATCGACGCCAATCAAATCATCCTTCGCCTTGGAGATGATCGTAAACCGCTACAGCCGGTGGGGTTGAGTAACTTACTCGGCGGCGCCGGCGATGCGCTGGTGATTCCGTTACGCGTTGCGTGGACACCCAGTGACAAGGCCTACCTCTCGGGACCCCGATTGAGGCACCTCATTCAGGGACCGGAGCGAAGGCCTGGATCATTGCGGGGAAGACGGACTCTAAAGCGCCACCCCGAACGCGTTCACCTGATCCAAGGCGCCCCGGACACCGTGTCTTCCATGGGGGAGCGGTTCTGCAAAAAGTACGAAATCACTCCCGAGCAGCGGCCGGAAGAGTTTGCTGTTTTTGTCGCACGACAAGCTGCTATTGTGCTCGACATGGCCGAGCGTCGCCTGCAGGGCGGCCGCTATAAAGTGCCCCGGTATATTGCGCAGTCCCTCAGGAACAATCAAGAATTCAAGCGTCGACTCTATGACATAGCTAATCAAGCCGAGCGCTCCCGAAGCGACGTCATGAAAGAAGTCAATGAATACTTTAAAGAAATGATTTCTATCCCGACGAGCTTTTGGCTCGACGTGTGGATCAAGTTCTGCAATGTTTGTTTGGGCTTGGGATACGAACCTCGCTTGAACTACTCGCCAGAGGATCTGGAGCGCGTAAGAACGATGGTCCGAAACCATCCCTCGGCGCTACTTTGGACTCACAAAACCTATATTGACGGCTTTGTGGTGCCCAAGCTGCTATTCGACAACAATTTCCCGGTGCCCCATTTTTTTGCGGGTGCCAATTTAAATATTCCCCTCCTCGGCGCTTTGGTTCGACGAGCTGGTGGCATTTTTATTAAACGAAGCTTTAACGACAACGAAGTGTACAAAGCCACACTGCGGCAGTACGTCGGCTACCTCATGGAAAAACGGTTTCCCTTAACCTGGTCGTTTGAGGGAACCCGGTCTCGCCTCGGTAAGTTAATGCCGCCAAAATACGGGGTTCTCAAGTATGTTCTGGAGGGCTGTTACAACGCAGGGTCGCAGGACATTCACATCATCCCGGTTACCGTGTCTTATGACCTGATACGCGACGCCGAAGAATATGCGCGCGAACAATCGGGCGTGCCCAAGGCGCCCGAATCCTTGGGCTGGCTGGTGGGGTACCTTCGCAGCCTGGCTCGACCCATGGGTAAAATTTATGTCGACTTTGGGGAACCCGTAATACTTCCCACCGCCCCCGAGCCAGAAGATCGCCTGGCGCTATCAAAAGTTGCGTTTCAAGTCGCGGTTGAAGCCAACCGCGTGACGCCCATTACCTATCCCGCGGTTGTATCGATGGTGCTACTGGGGGTTTACCCTCGGGCCCTGACGGAAGCAGAAGTTGCGGCCGATGTCGATGAAATTGTCCAGTGGGCGCGGGACCGTAGCCTGCGCATGTCTCCAGATTTTGACCGGCAATATGCGGAAGGAACCGAGAAGCTTCTGAATTTAATGATTGCGGAGGGTTTGGTTACGCGCTTTACCGGTGGACCCGCCACCGTCTATGGTATCGAGACGGGTCAAGCGTCGGTGGCCAGCTATTATCGCAATACTATCGTCCACTTCTTTATTAATCGGGCCATTATTGAACTCTCACTGACCGCCGTTGCCGAAGCTGAAAGCGGTGCAACAAACCTGCTCGATTTATTTTGGGCAGAAGTGCTGGAAATAAGGGATATTTTCAAGTTCGAATTTTTCTATCCACCCACCGATGAATTCCGTCTTGAGATCGCCGAAGAAATGCAACGAGTCGACATTCACTGGGAGCAGTTACTGGAGGAGGGCCCCAGCGGGGCGCGTAGCTTGTTGGCCACAATGAAGCCGCAAGTCGCTCACCTTTCTCTTCAAATGTTCGCTGAAGCCTACAGTCTGGGTGCAGACTTACTCGCAAATTTGACCGAGAATGAAACCATCGACGAGGAAGACTTTATTGATCGATGTATGAACTATGGCCGCCAGTCCTTACTCCAAAGGCGCATCTCCAGTGAGGCCTCCATGCTGAAACTGTTGTTCAAAAATTGCTGGAGCACCCTCAGCGCGCGCCAACTTACAAACCACTCTTTGCCGGACTACATGGCAGCACGGTCTCGGCAAGCTGAGGCTTTGAACGCGTTGATTCGTCGCATCGAGATTCGTCGCGCATCGGCAATTGCACGCCGCGGCAATTCAACATTGAGGGATAAGGCCCGTGGCGGATTATAAGCTCGCGGTCCTGGGCGGCGGGAGCTGGGGCACAACAGTTGCCTCTCTGGCAAGCCGAAATGCCGATGTCATGCTGTGGGCCAGGGACAGTCACACAGTGGCCGACATTAATACCCGCCATGTCAACAGCCGCTACCTAGGCGAGGCGAAGCTTAACCCCACCCTGGTAGCGAGCACTGATATCGAAGCTGTTGTCACGGACGCAGATGCCGTTCTCGTCGCGGTCCCCTCGGATAATTTTCGAGCCGTTCTAAGCTCTGTTGCAGATCGACTGCCCAGCGGTGCCCCGCTTATCTCCCTCACCAAGGGTCTTGAACGAGAGACCCGACTTAGCATGACCGAGGTTTGCCGGGAGGTAGCTCCCGGCAGACCAACTGGGGTGCTCACGGGCCCAAACCTGGCCCGCGAAATTGTCGCGGGTCAGGCCGCTGCCAGCGTGCTCGCTCTTGACGACCAAGCACCCAATAGCTGGTTACAGCCGCTTCTCAACGTGGGCTTGTTCAGGGTGTACACCAACCCCGATGTCATTGGATGTGAACTTGGCGGTGTGCTGAAAAACATTATTGCCATTGCCGTGGGCATGGGTGACGGTCTTGGTGCAGGTGACAACACGCGCGCCGCACTGATCACTCGCGGACTCGCCGAAATCACGCGGCTGGGCACCGCGCTGGGCGGCAAAGCGGAGACCTTTGCCGGCCTCGCGGGCATGGGAGATATGATTGCCACCTGCACCAGCCCGCAAAGCCGCAACCGTCACGTGGGCATAGAGCTGGCAAAAGGGCACTCCATTGACGCTATCATTCAGTCGATGCACATGGTTGCCGAGGGGGTCAAAAGCGCGCCAACGGTAATCGAACTTGCACAAGAGCACGGTGTGGCGATGCCAATTGCCGAGGACGTCTTTAAAGTCGTCACCGGCACCTCTAACGCCCGCGGCGTATATCGCGGGCTATTACGCACAACCGCAGGCGCCGAGTCGGAGCCGGGCTGACCCAAGGAGATAACGGATATGACAGCGCAAACACTGTCGCGAAGGTTTTCCATAGCACTCGCTCTAATCCTGGTGACTGCCTGCGCTAGCAGCCCGACCGGTCGCAGCCAGTTTTTATTGATCTCTCCTGAATCCGCCATTGTCGAATCGAAAGCCGCGTATCTCACAACCGTCAAAGCGCTCGATGACGAGGGCAAGCTGGTCAAAGACCCAGAAACCGTCGGCCGCGTTGCCAACATTACCGGCCGCCTGGTTACCATTGCTGAGCAAGACTTTCCCAACAGCGCCGGGTGGGAGTGGAGCGTCGCGATCATTGATGATCCAGAAACAGTCAACGCGTGGTGTATGGCCGGGGGACGGATGGCTGTTTACACCGGTTTATTTGAACAGCTAAATCTCACCGATGATGAATTTGCTCAGATTATGGGTCACGAAATTTCACACGCGCTGGCGAATCACACAGCCGAGCGGATGTCGGTGGCTATCGCCACAACCATCGGCGTTGTCGCCGTGGGCGCCGCGACTGACAGTTCCGGAGCCGCGATGGCGGGTGCTGCCTTAGCCGCTAACGTGGCCCTCGAGCTTCCCAATAGCCGTACCGCTGAAAGTGAGGCAGACCAAATCGGCATGGAGCTGGCAACCCTGGCGGGCTATGACCCAGAGGCGGCCGTCACCCTGTGGCAAAAGATGGGTGGTCTCGGCGACGCCCGGCCCCCAGAGTTTCTGAGCACCCACCCGGCCCCGGATAACCGCCAAGCAGCGCTGCAGAAAATGGTGCCAGCCATGAACTCGATCAACCCGACAAGAACCAAAGCACCGATCACGGAAATCGAAATCCTGCGCTGAGGTCGCTAGCGCAGGGTGTGTAAAAAATGCAGGTGATCTTCGTATTGATTCAGAATATCCAGTAGCACCTGCTCTCGCGTCCACCCCATAACATCGTAGTCCTGCCCCCCTTCGGCGAGATGAACCTCGGCTCGGTAAAACAAATCTGTCTCTGTCATGGAGTTCATCGGCTGCCCTGACAACGAGGCATCTGGACGCGGATGAGGCCGACACTGAACCTCGTAGACAAAATCGATCTCTTCGCCGTGGTAGACTTCCAGCCGCGACGCGCCCTTGATGGCGGTGCGCACTTCGGCACTCACGCCGTGCTCCGCTAACTCCGCCGCGAAGTCTCGCATCGCGGGCACCACGGTTTCTCGCTGAAAAACCCGGATACTGGCATCCGCGGGGTAGGCCAACAAATTTCGCAGACGATCACGCCAATGATCAGCCTCGGCTTCACTGGGCGGATGCACAGAGATTGCGGTCCGCTTTGCCGCATCCCGCAGTAGAGCCCGCCAAAAGCCCCAGCAGGCACCCAGCAGCGCCACGGAAAATGGCAGCGCGCTCGCAATGGTTGCGGTTTGCAATGCCTGAAGCCCGCCCCCCACCAGAAGCACCGAGGCAATCATCGCAATAACCACCGTCCACACCGATCGCTGAATAGCCGGCGTATCGTCCTGCCCTTTTGCGCTCAGCATATTGAGCACCATGGCGCCGCTATCCGCTGAAGTAACAAAGAAAATAACGATCATCATCAGGCAAATCAGGGAAAGAATTTGGGTGCCCGGCAGATAGTCGAGAAAGCGAAAAAGGCCCACTGCCTGGTTTTGTTGAATCGCCGTTCCCAGGTCCGCATATCCCTGATTGCCGATAAGGTCGATCGCGCTCCCACCGAGCGTCCCCATCCAGAGGCAAATAAACAGGGTGGGCGCAATAATGACACCAAGCAAAAACTCTCGGATGGTGCGGCCCCGGGAGATTCGGGCGACAAAAATGCCGACGAAAGGTGCCCAACTAATCCACCAGCCCCAGTAAAAAATGGTCCAGCCCCCGAGCCAATCCGAGGGGTTATAGACATAGAGATTGAAGGTTTTTGGAATCAAGCTGGCGATATAGCCACCAAAGTTTTGCAGGGTGCCTGAAAGCAGTAAAACCGTGGGTCCCACGATCAGGATGCCGAGCAACAACAGCACGGCCAGTATGGTATTGGCTTCCGAAAGTTTTTTAATCCCGGTATCCAGGCCCAAAAGAACAGAGATCGTGGCCAACGCCATGACGCAAAAAATGAGAATGACCTGGATCCAGGTAGCGATAGGCAGATCAAAGAGGTAGTTCAAGCCGGCGTTGATTTGCAGCACCCCGAGGCCAAGGCTCACCGAAATGCCGTAGGTGGTGCAAATCACCGCAAAGACATCCACCGCCGCGCCCATGGGTCCATAGATCCGCTCGCCAATCAGCGGATAAAACGCCGAGCGCAGGGTCAGTGGCAGGTCGTGTCGATAGGCAAAATAGGCCAGCATCATGGCTACGACGGCATAGACCGCCCAGGCATTGAACCCCCAATGAAAAAATGTGAGCTGCAGTGCCTCAGCGGCGGCAGCCGAGGTTTGTGCCTCCCCCGCTGGCGGACTTAGGTAGTGCATGACCGGCTCGGCCACACCGTAAAACATCAGGCCAATACCGACGCCCGCAGCAAATAGCATAGAAAACCAGGAGGCGAAGCCATAGGCCGGCTTGGCGTGATCGGGACCGAGCTTGATATCGCCGTACCGGGATAGCGCCAAAATCACCACCATCACGGACACGGCGGCAATGACGAGTACATAAAACCAGCTGGCGGTCGCCACAATGGCACTCTGTAGCTCGGCGAACACAGACCGACCCTCTCCGGGGATCAACAGGACCCCGGCCGTTGCGCTCAGAAGAATGAGCAAGGCGGGGAAAAAGACTGGTCTGTCTATATCAAAGCGTGTGCGAGTACCCAAAATTTCCCCTGCTTTTATGTGTGTTGTTTTGTGTATTGTGTTGCGTGTCGTTGCGCGTGTCGTTATCTGCCACCTTTTCGGCGCTGCAATCGGTCCAATCGACGCCGGAGCAAGGTAGAGCTTACACCGCTAGCATCATACAGATTTCGCAGTGACGCTGTAGGACGCCTGGCGGGCGCACCCGCTACCCTCGATCCCCAGCGTAGCGAGGGATGTTCGAGGGAAAGTGACGCCACCCCCCCCGCCCCTAACTCGAGTCGGGAGGGCACGAGCCCCGGGGCCACGGCCTGTTGTCAATTTTGTTTGACAGTCACAAATCCGGCCGCCAAGGCCCGGATAATGGGATCAAACCACCAAAAGCCCACAATATTTGTGCGTATTAAGGCGGCGAGCCCGGCTGAAAAAGCATTTATTTCAAACGCTTATGTGTTCCTCATAGCGGGATGCAATTGAAAAACACCTGCGTTAGACTTTTTAACTGGCACCATGAAACCAAAAGATCAATCACAGAATGGAGTTGCCCATGCCTTATCCCCACAATCTTAGACGCCACACGCTCGCCACTGCGGTCGGCACGGCGCTTATGCCCATGCTTGCCGCCACCCATGCGCAGGCGCAACTGGAAGAGGTCGTGGTCACCGCGACCAAGCAAGAGGCGAGTCTGCAAGACGTGCCCGTCGCGGTTTCTGCGCTGACAGAAGAGTCGCTGAACCAGCGTGGCGTAACCAGTTTTAACGACTACCTGATCCAACTGCCCAACGTATCAGCGGGCGGCGCGGGTCCCGGTCAGTCGACCATGTATATCCGTGGTATCGCCTCAACTACACCAAACCTGACCACATCCGGGGTGGCTGGTTTGAGCCCGAACGTGGCGCTCTATCTCGACGAGCAGCCGCTGAGTCAGCCAGGGCGTAACCTCGACGTATACATCGTCGACATGAACCGTGTTGAGGTGCTCGCCGGACCTCAGGGCACGCTGTTCGGCGCAAGTTCTCAGGCGGGCGTGATTCGTTTGATCACGAACAAACCCGACACCACCGGATTTTCCGGCAGCATCCGGGCCGGGGCGTCCACCATGAAAGATGGAGAGTCCAATTACAATATTAACGCCACCGTTAATATTCCATTGGGCGACAACTTCGCCGTGCGGGCCAGCATCTACACAGACGAGAAAGGCGGCTACATCGATAACGTACCCGGCCTTAGGTCGGCACGTGAAAGCGCACGCTTCCGTCCCGCGGGCACCGTACGCTCGAATGGTACTGTCGTTGCCGACTATCGCGGTGGATTCCAAGCCGGCTCTGACCTGAGCAATGTCACCTTCTTGAACGCGGACAATGCGGCCCTGGTTGAAGACGACTTCAACGACACTTCTTATCAGGGTGGTCGTATCAGCGCGCTGTGGAACATCAATGATAATTGGAGCTTGCAAGTTGGCGCCATGATTCAGGAGATCGACAGTGACGGCACTTTCTACACCGACCCGAATCTTGAGGGCGACGATGAAATCCAGCGCTACGAGAAGGAATTTGTCAAAGACGAGTACACCAACCTGAACTGGACCCTGCAGGGCCGTTTGGGTGCACTTGACGTGATTTACACCGGAGCATTTACCGATCGCGAAACTGACCAGCGGGTCGATTACTCCGACTATCTGTTCATTGGTCAGTACATCCCGTACTACATCTGTGACTACTACGTTTCTTACACATTCTACTCGCCAGGCGGATTGCCCACAGGTACCTGCCAGCCGCCAAACCTCTATACGACCAATAAGGTCGACAGTGAATTTCAAACCCATGAAATTCGCTTCAGCACCGACCAAAGTGCGAAGGTCCGGCTCACCGCGGGTGCTTTCTACAGCGACATGGAGTTAACCGAACGGGTTGATTTCTCCTATCCCGGGAACAAGCTAGTTGATGCATGGGGTGCGGGTTCAGGCAATGGCTTCGGATTTGCCCCGAACTACAATTACCCCTATGACGGCCAAGGCGGCTATCGACCAGGGGAAGGCCCCTACCCCGCGGATACTATTTTCCGCAACGATATTCTGCGCACCGATGAGCAGATGGGACTGTTCGGAGAGATCAGCTATGACCTTTCTGACAGCCTGACCATTACCGGTGGCCTGCGATACTTCGACTATGAAGTGGATTTGGCAGGTAGCGCGAACTCGTCGTTCTATAACATGAGTGGTTCCGACTACAACAAGTTCGGCACCAACATCAATGACCTGTACGATGGCGATCAGTCTATTCGCTGGACCTACTCTGGATTCTTCCCCTACGAGGAAAGCCCGGTGTATACGCCGAACAACCTGCCCGATCCCAGTGATCCCAACTACACCCGGATCGTCAACAGCATCTACGCACCTGACGTGGCGGAAGACGACGGGGTGATTGGCAAGATCACGCTATCTTGGGCTCCCGATGATGACAGCCTCTACTACATCACCTGGTCAGAGGGCTTCCGGACAGGTCTACTGAACCGTCCGGGCGGGGCCTATCAAGCGGCAAACAACTACACGGTACCGTTTGATGTCACCTCCGATGAGCTGACCAACCTCGAGGTTGGCTGGAAGCTGGATTTGTTCGGCGGTAATTTCCGCTTCAACGGTTCACTCTTCATGGTGGACATCACCGATCTGCAAACGACGATCTTTGATACCAGCATTGTGAACCTGTTCTTCTCGGACAACGCGGCAGACGCAGACGTCAAGGGCATCGAAGGTGACATCACCTGGCTGGTTTCTAGCAATCTGACCGTCGGTGCAGCGTTCTCGTTCCTCGATACCGAAGTCACCGCCAGCAAAACGCCTAGTGAGGACGTTATCGTCGGGTCCGAACTCGCCTACGCACCAAACTTCCAGGGCAATCTCTGGGCGCGTTGGGAGTGGTCGATGGGTAACGGCTTAACGGCGCACATGATGCCTTCAGTCGCCTACTCCGACAGCTCCTACAGCGACATCATCTCTATCAACAGCATGGAAGTGCCAAGCTGGACGAAGGTGGACGTGACAGGTGGTGTGTCAGGTGATCGCTGGATGGTGGAGGCGTTTGTGACCAACCTGACCGATGAACAGGTCATCACGGGCGCTAACTACGTCAACGATACGGAGCGACTCGCTCTGGCGCCTCCGACAACGCTTGGCGTACGCATGTCGTTCGACTTCTAACAGCGAGCTTGTCGCAACCAACGCAAAAAGTGCCCCCCATGGGGCACTTTTTATTTGTCACACGAAAATAACGAGTTCTATGTCAGAGACTGCTACCGTCGTGGATCAAGAAGAGATCCAAAAGCTTATTCAACAGGCCAGGCTGCCTGAAGCCCTGAGCGCACTCGACGCTTTACCTGTAGATAAACAAGAGTCCCAAATGGGGCTCTATATGCGAGCGGTGTGTCTCAGGCATCTAAAACAATGGGGAGATGCTGAAAAAGTTCTCCACAGGCTGATTGGCCTGTCGCCCTCCTACGGGCGAGGATTTCAGGAATTGGGTCACCTCTACAGAGATGCGGGTCGACCCCCGGAGGCGGTAGGCGCTTACGCTACCGCGTGCCATTTAAACCCCGCACTCAAGGCCAGTTGGCTGGGCCAATATAAACTTCTTGATCACTCACGCTCCGCCGATCGCGTTGCACAGGTAAAGGAGCGGCTAGATTGGCTTGAGGCCCTCCCCCCGGTCCTGCTGGCTAGCTTGGACATGCTGCATGAGGGCAAGCTCATCAAGGCCGAGCAGCTCTGCCGCGGCTTCATGCAAAAAAATCCACAGCATATCGAGGGTATGCGACTGCTCGCGGATATCGCCATTCGCCATGGGGTCCTCGAAGACGCTGAATTTTTGCTTGAGAGCGCCGTGGCTTTTGATCCTGATCACCAAAGAGCCCGGATTGATTACGTCCAAGCACTGAGCAAGCGACAACGCTACCAACAGGCGAGCGAAGAGGCCAAAGCGCTGCTTGAAGCCAGCCCAGAAAACCCCCAATTCCAGTCGCTCTATGCGATCCAGTCGATGCAGCTCGGTGACTACCAAACGGCACTCGATTTATTTGACCAAATTCTCGAGCGTATCCCGCAGGATCCGGTGACCCACGTATCAAAAGGCCACGCACTAAAGACCGGCGGCAAAACGGCTGAAGCCGTTAGCGCTTATCAAGCGGCCATTGATTCGCAACCCATGCACTGCGACGCCTGGTACTCCCTAGCTAATCTGAAGACTTACCGGTTCGATGATGACCAGATTCACACTATGCTGGAGCTGGATAAAAACCCTCACCTGGCAGGGCAAGATCGGGTCTACCTGCAATTTGCTCTCGGCAAGGCCTTCGAAGATAAGAATGAGTTTGACAAGTCTTTCTTTCACTACAGCAAAGGAAATGACATCAAGCGAAATCAAGTGCAGTACCGTGCAGACGGAACCAGCCGTGAGTGCGAGGAGCAGATCGCTGCCTGCACTCCCGATACGTTTAAACATGTATCCGGTCATGATGCCCCAGACCCGATCTTTATTGTTGGCCTGCCGAGAGCGGGATCAACGTTACTCGAGCAGATTTTGTCCTCTCATAGCCAAATCGACGGCACGCTTGAGCTGCCCAACGTGCTTTCCATAAGCGGCAAGCTTCGGCGTCTTGGCCAGCGAGAGGGCAATAACCGGTATCCGGAAATACTCAATGATCTCACGCCAGAGACACTGCGCGAGCTGGGCGAAGAATATATTCGCGATACCCGAATTCACCGCTTGGGTGCGCCGTTCTTTATTGACAAGATGCCGAATAACTTTCGTCATATTGGCCTTATTCGGCTCATGCTGCCCAACGCAAAAATCATTGACGCCCGCCGAGATCCCATGGCGTGCTGCTTCAGCGGCTTCAAACAGCTGTTTGCCGAGGGCCAGCTTTTCAGCTACTCGCTCGATGATATCGGCCGTTATTACAAGGACTATGTGAAATTAATGGCGCACTGGGACGAGGTCATTCCGGGCTACGTGCTTCGAGTCCAACATGAGGACGTTGTTGCCGACCTTGAGACACAGGTCACGCGTATGCTCGATTTTTGCGGCGTGCCCTTCGAGGAGTCCTGCCTTGAGTTTCACAAAACCGAACGCAACGTCAGAACACCCTCTTCCGAGCAAGTTCGGCAACCGATTTTCTCCACCGCCCTGGAGCAATGGAAAAACTATGAGCCCTGGCTTGAGCCCTTAAAGCAGGCCCTTGGCTCTACGCTAGCACCAAGATGAACTTCGATCCTGCGCGCAATCGGGGTTTTTACTTACTTGTCCGCTGAAGGCTCGTGATCTGATTCAGTATGAGCATGCCCAGCCGAACACTGTCCGCCCTCTCCGATATCGACGGCTTACGCGCGCTGGCAGTCAGTGCCGTAGTGCTTTTTCATCTCGATATTGCCTACTTTCATGGTGGGTTTTTGGGGGTCGACATCTTCTTTGTCGTGTCGGGCTTTCTCATCACTGGCCTTATCCAAGATAGGTTAGCAGTCGATAACTTCCGGTTTCGGGACTTTTATGCTCGGCGAATTCGCCGGCTTTTCCCCGCTATTTACGCGACAGTCGGCGCAACTCTGTTGGCAAGCTGGCTGCTGCTTCAACCCAGCCTGCTACAGGGCGTTGCTCAATCAGGCGCAAGTGCGATCCTAAATGCGGCGAACATTTTCTTCTTTTTGGAAGCTGGATACTGGGATGTCAGTAGTTCGTTCAAGCCTCTTCTGCACTTGTGGTCACTTGGGGTTGAAGAGCAGTTCTACTTGTTGTGGCCGCTGCTTATTACGCTGCTATTTGCTGCAAGAGCCCCGCTCTACCTATCGGCATTGTTGGGAGGTCTTGGCTTAAGTCTTACCGGCTGGCTGGTTTATTCGACAAGCAACGAACCCGCCGCCTTTTACCTGTTGCCTTTCAGGGTCTGGCAGTTTTGTGTGGGAGCAATTGCCCTCGTCATATGGCGGCAGTATCGCGGATCGCTTTTTGTCAGTCAGATTCTGCGCTCTGCGGGGCTCGCACTGTGTGTTTTCAGCATCATTACCCTGGATGCTGGCGCCGCATCGGCCGGGTGGACTGCACTCTTACCCACGACAGGCGCGGCACTCGTTCTCATCGCCGCTGACAGTCGTGAACCCAGCCCCTGGCTTCGCCATCCCGCTGTGCAGTGGGTCGGAACCCGATCGTTTGCCATCTACCTCGCCCACTGGCCGATCATAACCTTGTACAAAACCTCAACCCTGAGCTCGCTCAACACACTGTCACAATTTCTTCTCGGAATATTTAGCCTCTTTACCGCCGCCTTGCTGCATCGCTATGTAGAGCAACGCTTTTACCAGCGGAATGCCGCCGCTCGTTGGGATCGTTCAACCGCTATGATTTTAGCTAGCGGGCTCGCGTTGCTGGCAGTTCTGGTTTTGGTTGCAAAATTTCCCGACGAATTCAGCACCCGGAAGGTGTTGCTTACGGCTGAAGCAATCGACGCCTATAATCAGAACAGATTTCAGCGAGTAGCCGGCAGTTGTCGAATTGACCAGCTCCAGAACAAAAACCGCTGCCCCGAAAATCTAGTCTCTCCCATACTCGTTATCGGGAACTCTCATGAACCCGATGGCTTTCATATCATGTCAGCCGCATTAGGGGGTGGACGCGAGCATACGCTGGTTAACTTTGGCTCAATCAATGGTTGTGACACGCTGAGGGCAATTGATCACTGGGCGCAGAGCGACAACCCCGACTGTCAGGGTCGCCCCAATGCGCTTGAACAGTCGATAACTGCCATTCCATGGCAAGCGGTGATCCTGAGCAATAGAAGACCCACTGGGGGGGGTCCACAGGGCCGCTACCAGCTGCCGTGCTTGAGCGGAAGAAAGCGTTGATCAACATCATCGCCACTATCAAAGCTAAACAGCCTGCCACCAAGGTCATCGTTTTTGGCGATTATCTGAGTACGGTTCATGACTGCGCGCTGTTGATTAACCAGTATCAGGACATGGCGGCGTGCAGCCGGCCCCACCTGCTGGAGCCGCCGCACTGGGGAGGATTGCCCGATGGTCCCCTCGGGGAGGATCTTGCTGAGATAAGCGATGATTTTTTTAACAAAATGGCGCTACTTTGCGCGAGTGGAGAAATCGATAGCTGCGAAGTCACTACGCCCGAGGGTCATCCGATAGCCATGGATCAACATCATCTGACCTTCGAGTTTGCCACCTACATAGGCCAAAAACTGAAGGCCGAAAATCCTGACTGGCTTAAGGAACTGCGGGAGTAGCCACGCTCGCACTCTTAGTTTTTGCGGACTTGCTCCAGGATGGAGGAAAAATCGCGCTGGCCGTTACCTTTTTCCTGATGCTCTTGGTAGAGCGACAGCGCGAGCTTGCCCATCGAGTTGGCTATCTTGGCGTCATCGGCCACCTCATTAGCCAGACCGAGATCCTTCACCATTAAGTCAACCATAAAGCCCGGTTGGTAGTTATTGCTGGAAGGCGCCCCATCCATCACCTGTGGCCACGGGTTGTACACCTGCAGCGACCAGTTGTTCCCTGAACTAGCCTTCATGATGGTCGATAACACCGCCGGATCGAGGCCATTGGCCGCCCCCATTGATAGCGCCTCACAGGTCCCAATCATATGGATAGCCAGCAGCATGTTGTTGGCGGCTTTTGCTACCTGCCCCGCCCCCGCGGGACCGGCATGAAAGATTTTTTCAGCGCTTCCCATCGCTTCGAGGATTGGGCGAGCCCTTTCAAAAGCCTCCGCACTGCCTCCGCACATAAAGGCTAGGGTGCCTGCCTGCGCTGCCGCCACCCCGCCGGAAACGGGGGTATCCATGAAGTCAATGCCACTGTCTTTGGCGGCATCACCCACCTCCCTTGCGGTTTGGGAATCGATCGTACTGGCGTCAAGCACCAACACCCCTTGGGGTAGCAGCGCTAATAATCCCTGCTCACCCTCGTAGACCATTTTCACGTGCTTGCCCGCGGGGAGCATGCTTATGACCGCATCTACACCCTGACAGGCATGGGCGGCAGATTCGCAGGCCACGCCGCCCGCGGCGGTGACATCCGCCAACGCGTCAGCTGAAAGATCAAATATCTGAACGGTGTGTCCAGCCTTGAGCAGGTTTTTGGCCATGGGCCCGCCCATATTGCCAAGTCCAATAAATGCGATAACGGCCATTAGGTTCGCTCCAGATTAGGCAGGCAGGTTGAGGGAGGGCATCTCTTTGGGTGTCTCAAAAAACCCATCGAGAACATCATCGGGGACATCCGCCACCTGCGGGTAAGACCACTGGGGATTGCGATCTTTATCGACAAGCAGCGCGCGCACCCCCTCGGAAAATTCGGGGTGCCGCATAATGTTGGTCCCTAAAATGAGTTCGCTTTCAAACACCTGTTCAAGCGTTCGTCCCGCAGATTCATTCAATTGACGAAATATCCAGGACGCCGCCAGCTTGGAGCCGTGGGCAAAACCATTGCAGGCCTTGCCTATCCAAGACTCTTCATCCCGGCTGTCAAGCAACCTGTTCGAGATCTCCTGTAGATCATTACCCGCCATGAGGGCGTTGATGGTATCGAGTGCCGGTTCCAACTGCGGGGCGGGCAAGTCGGCGGTGGCGGAGGTCGCAAGAGCCTTATCTACAAGCTCCGCATTTGTCTTTGCGTCGTCAGTCCAAACAGTCTCTGCGAGGCGATCAAGCACCGCCTGCTTCTGTTCGTGAGCCAAAAATGTGGTGCCAAGCCCACAAAATAGGGCGTCAGCAGCGTTGATATGCGCCGCCGTCAGTGCAAGAAATCGCCCTACTTGTCCTGGCATTTTGTTGAGAAACCAGCTGCCGCCCACGTCAGGAAACAAGGCGATGGTGACTTCAGGCATGCCGATTCGTGTTCGCTCGCTCACTACACGGTGACTGCAGCCTGCCAAAATGCCAAGCCCACCTCCCATCACGACACCGTGACCCCAGCAAACGACCGGCTTGGGAAACGTGTGTAGCAGGTAATTCATCCGGTATTCCCGGGCGAAAAAATTCTCGGCGTAATCGCAGGGACCCCCGGGATTTTCGATACAAGAATTTCTCAGCGCCTGCACATCGCCACCCGCACAAAATGCCTTTTCGCCGCTGCCATCAATAACAATAGCGGCAATGCTGGGGTCATCTCGCCACGCTTCGAGTGCCTCTGTCATTAACTCAACCATCTCGCGGGTCAGGGAGTTCAGTGTTTTGGGCGCGTCGAGGGTCAACTGCCCTACTCGCTTAGCGCCCTGCCCAATGACTTGCTGATGCACGCCTGTCATTATCGATTCTTCCACTTTGGTGATCGCTTCTCGAGAAAGGCATTGACGCCCTCTCGCTGGTCTTCGGTGCTGAAAAGCTGGACGAACTCATCCCGCTCCTCAGCCAGCCCCGAGCCAATAGCAATATCTCGCGCACTGTGAATAAGCCGCTTGCACGCCGCAATGGACGTAGGGCTTTGCTGTGCCACCCGCTCAGCGAGCTGAGTAGCGACAATCAGGGACTCACCAGAGGGCACGACTTCCTCAACCAGTCCTAAGGCCAAAGCCTGGTCAGCCGAGAGGCGCTCGCCGCATAAAATCATGCGCTTGGCCCAGCCCTCTCCCACCAACTGAGCCAATCGTTGCGTCCCCCCCGCACAGGGTAATAAGCCGACCTTCGCCTCCGGTAGCGCCATCTGGGCGTGGCTTTCAGCGATGCGAATATCGCAGGCCAGTGCCACCTCTAGTCCGCCGCCCATGGCGAAGCCATTAATCGCTGCGATAGATACACCCCTAAAGTCCGCCAGCGTTTCAAAGGCGGCGCCAAAAGCATCGGCCATGCGTTGAGCGGTGGCGGGATCGCCATCGGCGAACAGCTTGAGGTCGGCACCCGCCGAAAAGAATTTCTCTCCCGCTCCTGTCAGCACCAAGGCATAGATGTCCGGTTGAGCATTGAGTGTTTCCACTACGTCTTTAAGGGCGGGAAGGCTCTCCGTATCCCAGGTATTCGCTGCGGGATTGTCAATCGTAAGGCGGGCGATATGCCCCTCGAGAGTGACTTTGATTTTTTCTGATTGGCTAATACTCATTTAATCACCTCTAGGGCGCCGTCCATCATGAGCTTGCGACCAATGATGACGCGCATAATTTCATTAGTCCCCTCAAGAATTTGGTGCACACGGGTATCGCGCACATAACGCTCAACGGGGTACTCCTTGATGTAGCCGTAACCGCCAAACAGTTGAAGCGCCTGATTGCACACCGAGAAACCGACGTCGGTGGCAAATCGTTTGGCCATGGCACAGTAGGTGGTGGCCTGAGGGTCTCGTTTATCAAGCTTGCTCGCGGCGAGACGAATCATTTGTCGGGCTGCTACCAGCTCGGTGGCCATATCGGCGAGCCTGAATTGCGTGTTTTGAAAGTCTGCGATCGGCGTATCAAACTGTTTACGCTCACTCACATAAGCAACAGCATCCTCCAGCGCCTGCTGCGCAGTCCCCACCGAGCAGGTCGCAATATTGATGCGACCGCCGTCAAGGCCCTCCATAGCTATCGCGAAGCCCTGCCCTTCTTCACCCAGGCGATGACTCACAGGAACGCAGACATTATCGAAGGACACCATGCGGGTAGGCTGAGCATTCCAACCCATCTTTTCTTCTTTCTTGCCGTAGCTAACGCCCTCCGCATCCGCCGGAATAAGCAAGGCCGTGATTCCCTTGTGGCCCTCACCACCGGTCCGAGTCATTACCACAAGCACATCGGTATCACCGGCGCCTGAGATAAAAACCTTACTTCCGGAGACAATGTACTGGTCGCCCTCGAGGACAGCTCTTGTTTTCAGGCCCGCCGCATCGGAGCCAGCTCCCGGCTCGGTTAAACAGTAGGACGCCAGCTTTTCTCCCGAGACCAGCGCGGGACACCATTCGTCAATCACGCCCTGCTGGCAGTACTTGCCAATCATGGATGTCGCCATATTGTGGATCGTTAAAAACGCTGCCGTGGTGGTGCAACCCCGCGCCAACTCCTCAACGATAAGACTGGCATCAAGACGGGTCATGCCAAGACCACCCGCGCGCTCTGGCGTGTACATGCCCATGAACCCGAGGTCCCCCGCCGCCTTGAGTGTGGCCTTAGGGAAAATTGCCTCGGCGTCCCAGCGCGCAGCATGGGGCGCCAGCTCACCGAGTGAAAACGCCCTTGCGCTATCCACAAAAAATTGCTGCTCATCATTAAGTTCAAAATTCACGGGAAGCTCGATACATCGTATTGTTAAAGGAAGTCATGAGTGCCACATTGTAGCGCCACTCCGTTTTACAGTCGCTCAGCTTTTCAGCCGCTAAATTAAGTCCACAGCCCAATTTAGCCCGACGGCATCAAGCTGGCCGGCTGGGCATTACACTTCACAGTAACGCCGGTTTGCGTGTTGATGAGCCGGATTCTACCTCACCCCTTTGAAACATTGCCTCACCCAACCGAGGTAACGGCACCCGTAGTCAAGATCATCGACAGGCGTTACCATTCTGCCACCTATGACAACCTGACACGTCACGTTTTCGTCGTCCTTTTTTTTCGTCGTCCTTTTAAGACATTTTAAGACATTCGAGGCCCAGCATGACAACAGTACCCGCCGATTCTGCAAACGACCCAGAGGGCTTTATTCGCGCCTTGGTTGAGCGCTCGCGCATCGCGCAGGAGCAGATAGCTGACTACACCCAGGAACAAGTCGACGCGCTAATCCGCGCCATGGTGTGGTCCGTGGCTCAACCGGGCGTGGCGGAAGAGATTGCCCAGTTCGCGGTGGATGAGACTCAGCTTGGTAACTACGAAGGCAAGTTTTTAAAAATCCAGCGAAAAACCCGTGCCACCCTCGCGGATATCATCAATGACAAATCGGTGGGGGTTATCGAAGAGCTGCCTGAGCGGCAGATCAGGATTATTGCCAAACCCCTCGGGGTTATCGGTGCGTTGGCGCCCTCGACCAACCCCGAGGCTACGCCGGTCATCAAGGGGATACACGCGATCAAAGGCCGAAACTCCATCATCATTGCGCCGCACCCTCGGGCCAAACTGACTAACAAGAAGATTTGCGACCTGATGCGAGCGGCGCTCAAGAAAATGGGGGCCCCGGAAGATCTGGTTATTGCCATCGAGACCCCGTCCCTCGAAACAACCAACGAGCTTATGCGCCAGTGTGACCGTGTCCTCGCGACGGGCGGCGGCGCCATGGTAACCGCGGCCTATTCCAGCGGCACACCTGCGCTAGGCGTGGGTGTGGGCAATGCGGTCATTACCGTCGATGAAACCGCTGATCTCGATGCGGCAGCCGAAAAGATACGCCTGTCTAAAACGCTGGATCTGGCGGCGTCATGCTCATCGGACAATTCGGTCATCCTTATGGATGCTATCTACGAAGACATGCTCGAGAAACTGCAAGAAAAAGGCGGCTATGTGTGTTCAGCCGATGAAAAAGCCAAGCTCCGTGCCGCCCTTTGGGACGATGAACTTCATATTAATACCCAGATGGTGGCCCAGCCCGCCGAGCGGATTGCGGCTATAGCAGGGATTAATCCGCCCCCGGATACCCAATTTTTTATTGTGTTAGAAGATGGCTGGGGGCCTGAGCACCCCTTTTCGGGTGAAAAGCTGTCAGTAATCATGGCGCTCTATCGCGCACGGGACATCGATCACGCCATCGAGCTTACACGCCATATACAAGCCTATCAGGGGCAGGGACACTCCTGCGGCATTTACTCCAACAATGATGCCAACATCATGAAGCTGGCTCATCAGACGCGAACCTCCCGGGTCATGGTCAATCAGCCCCAATCTGCGTCAAACAGCGGTAACCTGTGGAACGGGATGCGCCAGACCTTTTCGCTTGGCTGTGGATCCTGGGGAGGTAACGGCACCAACAACAATATTTCTTGGCGGGATTTGATCAATGAGACCTGGGTATCGATGCCATTGCCCCAAGAAAAGACGCTGCCCTCGGACGATGAGCTGTTCGGGTCGGTTCGGGACCAACTGTCCTAGCGGAGATTCCCCGGGTGCAGCGGTAGACCCCGACATCGAGAACAACATCGCGGCCCTATTTCCTCGATGAGTCCGTGGTAATCTGCGGCCATGACACTGACGCCATCCTTTCCCCATCGTTTAGCCGAAGCGCTCAAGCAGGTGGGATCAGCCGAGTTTCCTTCGGCTATTTGCTGTGCTGTGGGTGAGCTGGTCAGAGCAGAAGATATGAGTTTGCTGCTGTTCAGAGCAGGGCAACTACCCACGGTTGAGTTCAACACGCCGCGTGTAGGCGGTGACACCAGCTCGCTCAACAGCTATATCCAGCGCGCCTTCCTGCTGGACCCCTATTACCGCGCAGCGACCATCGATAATCGCTATGGTGTTTTTCGCCTCAAAGCCCTCGCTCCTCATGGTTTTAAAAGTAGCGAGTACTACCGCACCTGGTATCACAACAACGGCCTGAGCGACGAGTGTGGACTGCTGGTGGCGCTGGAGGAGGGCTTTGTTAACCTGTCCCTCGGCATGCTTAAAAAGGGGCAGGGCTTTAGTGAGCGCTCACTATCAACTCTTCGTGAATTCTTCCCCCTGATCGAAACCATCATCCAGCGCCATTGGGCGGAGGGCGTCAGCCAGCAACAGGGTGATCCCAGTCTGCGCGCGCGCATGGAGTCCTCGCTGGCGGCGTTCGGTAGCTCCATACTGACCCGCCGCGAACAGCAAATCACCGGCATGGTGCTGCTCGGAAACAGCACGCGGCTGATCGCCGAAAAGCTGGCGATATCCACCGAGACCGTCAAGCTGCATCGCAAGCATGCCTATGCCAAGCTCGATATCTCGAGTCAGGCAGAGCTGTTCAGCTTGTTTATGCAAGCACTGAGCCACAGTGAAGGCGGGTCCGACGTAGACCCATTGGTCGCGTTCCACAGTCCATCTACGGGGCGCACAACGCAGAGCTAATGAGTAAAGTAGTCACAAATCTGCTAGCCGAAGGCTTTGATGCGCTTAATCGCAATGACATTACGAGGGCGGGGCAGTGCTGTAAACAGGCGCTGGATGTAGACCCGCAGAACCCGAACGCCCATTTTTTGGTAGGCCTAGTTGCGCTTGAGGCCGCTGATAGACCCAACGCACACCGCGCGTTCAAATCAGTCGTCAAACTCGACCCCAACCACGCTGCCGCCTGGTCTCAACTGGCGCGCCTCAACGCCAGTGAGGGGCGGGTGAAGCTGGCGGAACAGGCGCTGCTTGAAACCCGCCGCTTAAAACCCACCGATCCGGCCGTTCTCGACACGATCGGCACTGTTCTAACCCAGTTAGGCGAATATGACGCCGCAAAAGCGTTTTTCGCCCGGGCCACCACCACCGCCCCCAATACGCCGCATTACATGATGAATTTGGCTAATAATTTGGTCTTTTTGGGGGAGATCGATGCCGCAAAGGCTATTTTTAGCGATGTTATCGATATTCAGCCCAACACACCCCAAGCGCACTGGGGCTTTTCGAGCGCGGTCAAAGCGGACTCGAGCGCCCATATTGATCAAATGCGGAGCTTGCTGGCACGCAACGAGAACAATCCTCGGGGACTCGGGTTTCTCTACTACGCACTGGGAAAAGAGCTGGAAGATACCAAAGCCTGGCCAGAAGCTTTCGACGCCTTCGCCGCGGGGGCTGCCGCCAGACGTCAGACGGTGGCCTTCGATGAGCCAACCGAACAAGTCATGTTTGATGCCCTCAAGGCGACCTATACGAGAGACTGGCTAGCGCAGCGCGCCGCGGGCAACCCTGACGCTTCACCAATCTTTGTGCTGGGGCAACCTCGCACCGGCACCACGCTGATCGAGCGGATTATCACTAGCCATTCCCGGGTCCACTCCGCCGGGGAGCTGCAGCAATTTGGCCTCGCCATCCGCCGTCTGGCAAAAATTCAGGACCCGCGGCGCTACAGCCCCGAACTGCTTGAGGCGGCGGCCGCGCTCAATCCGGCCGAGCTGGGTACGATGTACCTGCAGTCCTCGACGCGAATGCGCGGCAAATTGCCGCGATTTGTCGATAAATTGCCGGTAAATTACCTAAACATTGGATTAATCCTGGCAGCGCTACCCAATGCCAAGATCGTTCATCTGGTGCGTGGGCCCATGGATGCCTGCTTTGCCAGCTTTAAACAACTTTTTGCGGATGCCTATCTGCATTCCTACGATCAGGAGGAAATGGCGCGCCATCATATTCGCTACCGGGATTTGATGGCCCACTG
>Ga0255780_10000727_pt1 | contig 30982 bp, 29 predicted proteins | sample 071ome_32_FD_179978 | JGI IMG/M metagenome (GOLD analysis project Ga0255780, IMG submission 179978) | Coastal salt marsh microbial communities from the Groves Creek Marsh, Skidaway Island, Georgia - 071405AT metaG (version 2) | ecosystem: Environmental > Aquatic > Marine > Intertidal zone >... | reverse complement strand
TGGGCGTTCACACCATCTGGCTCTTCTACTCGGCGCCCGTGCTGGAGGCCCGTCTGCAGGGGGCGGGCGTCGAGCCCCAGGACGCCCACTTCGGCGAGGAGACGGCGTTCGTCCTCGACCTCGTGCGCATAGGAGAGGCTGGGCAATTTCTGACACGCGTTGTCTGACTCTCTCTGAGGCAGTACTACCAGGCATGCGAACACCATGCCTACCTCCGCCACTGGCGCATGACGAGCATTCGTTTTTGCTGGGGTTGGGGCTGGGCATGGCGGCGAGGAGCACCTGACGCGTCCCGTACCACAACACTTCTTAACGTCAACCGACCCAAGTTATACAACTTTGACTGTTGCGTGCGGGACGCGTCACCCAGCGCCACTCTCTCACTTCACTTCAACTAGTGTTGAGATGGGGTGGGGGTCATGCGACAGTGCCTGCCTCCGCCACTGGCGCATGACGAGCATCCTTTTCCGGAGGGGGTTGGGCTGGGCATGGCGGCGAGGAGCACCTGACGCGTCCCGTACCACAACACTTCTTAACGTCTTACGACCCAAGTTATACAACTTTGACTGTTGCGTGCGGGACGCGTCACCCAGCGCCACTCTCTCACTTCACTTCAACTAGTGTTGAGATGGGGTGGGGGTCATGCGACAGTGCCTGCCTCCGCCATGTCCGCATGACAGACGGCGGGCGGATAGCGTGGTCATGGTTCAACGTCAACGAGAGAAGGGGGGGGGTTAGGGATAGCTACGTAAAACTACGCATTGACCTTGGCCTCGAGCTCCTCGATGCGGGCGAAGGCGGACTGGAGGGCGGCGACGAGCTGAGGGACGAGGGAGACGTAGTCGACCGTCAACTTGACGCCCTCGGGGTCCCCGGGCTGCTCGGCGCCGAGGCCGGGGGCGGAGACGGGGTTGACGAGGACCTCCGCGTCCGTGTGCTCGACGATCTCCTGTGCGATGAGCCCCCAGGCCTTGCGGCCGCCCTCCACCCAGGTGTACGACTTCGGCTGGAGGCGCTTGATGAGAGCGGTGGCGTCGTCGGGGGCGATCGGAGCGATGTTGGCCTTGAGTCGGCGGTCCGAGGTGACGTCGATGGCGCGGCAGGCCACGGCCCGGTCGAAGATGCCGGAGTAGTCGTTCGTGAGGTACAGCCCGAGGGGCTGGCCCTCGGAGTCGTACCGCTCGACCGTCTCGGTGGTGAACCCCTGACAGTTGAGGAAGTGCTCGCTGTTGGTTCCGTTGGCGGCGATGGTGAGCCCGCCGCAGGTGATGGTCGCGCCGTTGGCGGAGTTGGGCGCGAGGATGATGGACTCGGCGGCCCGGTCGGCGACGCCGTCGTGGCCGGTAGTCACCGTACCGGTCAGGCTGACCTGGGCGGACTCGGCCTCCAGGGCATAGTTGGCGTTCTCCAGCTTGGCGAGCGACCCCGCCGCGTTGTCGGCGACGGGGGCGGCGCCGGGAGTGCTGGTGTCGATGACGTGAAGGAGGATGTCGGAGGCGAGCGTGGTGGCCTGCGACGTGACGTGGCCCGCGTTATCGACCTCGAACCGGCTCTTGAGGGTCTCCGTGTGGGCGTCCCAGGAGGCCCCCTCGGTGACGTCGAGGCACTCGGCGCGGAAGGCGGCCACGGCGCCGGCCTCGAGCGGGTCGTTGAGCGACTGGACGCGGAGGGCGGTGTTGGTGGCGGCGAGGCCCGTCGCGCGGAGGGTGGTGTGTCCCTTGTCGTCGACCTTGAGGACCTGCAGCCGGGCGGTCCCGGCGGGGAAGAGGCCGTCTTCGTCGTAGGCGACGAGGACCGGCTGGGGGTTCCCCGTCTGCTTGAGCTCGAGCGCGGGGCCGGTCCCCGTGTTGTCGATGACCATCTGGTCGGAGACTTGGGTGGCGACGTTAGTGACCGTGACGTCACCAAGAATATTGACTGTCCCATCGAACCGACAGTCTCCAGAGAAGACTACATCACCTCCCGTGTACAGGCCGTCGCCGGAGCCGGGGTTCGTCTCGACGAGGGGGTTGGCGGTGCCGGTGAAGTGGGTGACGCCATCGCCCGTGACGGTGATTAGGTCCTGGAGCTCCTTGGTGCCGAGGTTGTCGACGGTCCGCTGCACGCGGAGGAGGTTGGTGTCGGCGGCGGTGGCGAGGTCGGCGGCGACGAGGTCGGAGGCGGCGAGGAGGACGGTGCCGGACTGTCCCTTCTTGACGACGCTGAGGAGGGTCTGGTTGGCGGCCTCGGCGGTCTCCATGCTGACGAGGCCGGCGGCGGAGACGGTGAGCTTGTCGGTCGCGAGTGCGGCGGAGCCGTCGACGGCGATCTTGGCGGTGTACCCTCCCTCGGTGCCGACGCGGAGGGCGTCGACGGCCTCGGCGGTGCGGAGGTAGAGGGTCCCGTTGGAGTCGAGGCTGGCCACGCGGGTCTCGCCCCCGGCGAGGGTGGAGCGGACGTCGAGGACGTTGGGCGCGTCGAGCGTGGTGGACTTGACGACGAGGGCGGAGGCGTACGCGTCGCCGGCCTTGGTGGTGGAGGCGGCGGTGAGCGTGACGCCGGCGGCGGCGTCGACGTCGAGCCAGGTGGCGCTGCCGGCCGTGGCGGCCCACACCCCGGTGGCGGAGACGTTGAGCCTCTGCGTGCCGGCGGTCTGCACGTCGAAGGCGTCCCCGGAGAGGTCGACGGCGGTGTTGCCGTCGGCGGCGAGACGGACGTTGGACATGATGGCGTACTCGTCGACCTTGATCGCGCCCGCCACGTCGAGGGTGGAGGCGACCCCGGCCCCGGCTGTCGTTTGGGAGAGGGTGACCACGCCCGTCCCGGAGACGGCGACGCGCTCGGCGGTGGCGGTGAAGAGCTGGATGGTCTCGTCCGCGCCGCTGAGCACGATCTTCGTCGAGCGGTCGACGTCGTCCACGAGGGCCTCCGCGACGAGGGCGGTCTGGACGCGGAGGACGCCGGCCACGTCGACGTCTGCGGTGGGCTGGCCCGTGGCCTTGAACTCGACCTTGCCGCCCTGCGAGACCGCCACCTGCTCGGCGGCGCTGTTCGCGATGGAGAGCAGCTGCGCGGTCGCGTCGGCGGCGTCCGTGGCCACGCGGAGGACGGTCCCGGCCGCGAGGGCGTGCGGCTTGGTCACGTCCAGGGTGACGTTGTCGGCCGTGTCCGCGATCGCCGTCTCGCCCGTGGCCGTCACGGCCAGCTTGCCCGTCGCGGCGCGCAGCCCGCCGTCCGTGTCGAGCTCCACGGTCGCCGTGCCGTTGACGCCGCCGCTGAGGACCTTGAGCGCGCCCGTGCCCGTGGGGGCGAACCGGGCCAGCCCCGCGTACTCCACCAGGAGCTCGCCGCCGGGGGTGGTGGCGTTCGACCCGGCGACCCGCAGGAGCGGGGAGGAGGCCAGCGCGTTGTTCTGGTAGACGGAGAGCGCGGCCGTCGCGGCGGCGTTGGAGGTCGTGATGGTCGTCGCGCCCTCGCGCGTCCACTTGACCGCCTGCAGGTCCCCGCCGGCCGCGACCGAGGTGGTGAACGTGGCGGCCCCGTTGACGCCGATGTTGAGCCGGTCCTTCGCGTCGGTGCGCAGCCGCAGGGTGGACGTCCCCACCTCCACGCCCGCCGTCCCGTCGATCGCGTACACCTTGTCCACGTTCATCGTCATGCGCACCTTGGCGTTGCCGTACACGTCGAGCCCGTGCGCGCCGCCCGTGTACTTGAGCGACGTGACGCCGCCCGCGACCTCGAGCACGCTGTTCGCCGCCTGCTCGACCAGCAGGGCGGTGCTGGAGGCCATGTCGGTGGAGGCCACGTGGAAGACCTTCCCCGCCGTCGAGCGCGCGAAGTCGAACGCGTAGACGGCGTCGTCCAGGCCGGTGTAGTCGGCGTCCACGCGCCCCAGCGCGTCCACCCCCAGCTGGCCGCTGGCCACGGACAGCGAGCCGTCCATGTTGACCACCGCCTTGCTCGCGCCCACGACCAGCGCCTCGGCCGCGGAGGCCGTCACGGTCAGCGTCCCGTCGTTCTCGACCGCGAAGCTGGAGGCGCCCGTCGCCACCGACAGCCCGCTGCCGGTCCCCGCGTTCGTCACCGCCAGAGCGGCCGCCGCGCCCGACTTGGTCTCCAGCGCCACGGCACCGGTGCGGGCCGCCGACAGCCACGCGAAGGCGTCCGCGTCGCCGTCCGCGTTCACCGCCTTGAGCGTCAGGGCGCCGTCCGTGCCGACGGCGTGCGTGGCGTACACGCCCCCGTGCGGCCCCTCCGCCTGCACCGTGAGGGCCCCGTCGCGGTCGAGGCTGAACACCTGCAGCGACGCCCCCAGCGTCGGCTTCGTCGTGCCCACGACCCCGCCGTACCGGTCCCACACCCACGACCCGTCGGCCATCACCAGCTTGGTGTTCTCCGCGCCGTTGGGATCGCCGGGCGTCACCGTCTCGAACACCAGCTGCATGCTCCCGTCCTGCGCGTCGCTCAGGACGTCCCCGGTGAGCGCCCCGCCGGCCAGGCCGCCGCTGATCGTCACCACGCCGTCGAGGATGATGGCCCCCGGCGTCACGCCGTCCTCCTGCCGGGCCGTGATGGTGACGGCGCCGGCGTCGGCCTTGCCGCCGATCTCGGTCTTGCCGCCCTTGCTCTGCTTGATCGCCACCGTCCCGGTGCTCTGGTCCTGCGCCTTGTGCGCGAGCCGGAACTCGCCCGTGGAGTCTCCCCACAGCCGGGCCCCGTGGCGCCCTCCGGCGAGGACCTGCGCTGCGAGAACTGCTTCATTGGCACTGAAGGTGTCCGCTCGGATGGAACGAACAACGGAGGGAGTCGCCATTGGTTTCACACTTTCATTACACACTGACCACAAAAAAAAACGCCCCCGGGGGCGTACCGACCCTTTGCTACCCTTTTGCTAGCCTTTGCTTCCCAAGTAGACCACCACCCCGCCCAGTGCCCTGGACACGCCCGCCACTTCCAGCGCTTTCCCGACCGCGTCGTCGGGGAGCTCCCTCTTCGCCATCAGCAGGAGCGCGGCGAAGTCGTCGATGCTCGCGGAGTAGAGGTCCTGCAGCGTCTCAGCGAGGCTCCCGACGAGATCCCCCAGCAGTCCCTCCTCCGTCAGTCCCTCGCCTATTACTGCCGCGACGGCGCGGACGCGCTCGCTCCCCTCCTCGACGAGCGCCTGGACGCCCGGGCGCACCAGGCTCGTCACGGAGCCCGTCACCGCGCCGCGCGCGCGCAGGCCGAGGTCGGTCAGGGGCACGCCCAGGCGGTAGGCCGCACGGGTGATGCGGCGCAGCTCAACGGGGTCCAGCGGGGTGCGCGTGACGGGGCAGACGAAGGGGGGCTCCGCGCCCTCGAGGTACGTGGCCAGCGTGGGGACGTGGAGCGGGAGCACCGCCCGCCCGCGGACGAGCGACACGCAGAAGAGCGGGCTCTGCCGCTCCCCCGTGAGTGCACACTCCACCGCGCGCTGCCGCCGGAAGACGGCCCGGACGCGCTTCCTCCTCCGGTGGAGCCTGTAGCGATCCTGGATGAGCAGGGCCGCGACGAAGCGGCGGACGAAGTCGGAGTGGTCGACGTACACCCGCGCGGCGCGCCGTTGGATCCCGATGGCCCTGCGCATGATGCGCAGGACGGATATCGCCCATGGCGAGAAGCTCCCCCCCATGCGATTATGCCCCCCGTGGCGAATTTTTTGGCCCCGGTAGGCATCTAGTGGCCGTAGTACTAATCCGTACTAATCATGCGGTGCGCCTGCGGTGCCGTGGCGTCGTTCGGGCGCTGGCCAGACTACCCCGATCCCGCGACGAAGCCAGTGAGTGCAGCCAGCCACAGGGAGCCACAGGGAGCCTGTATACGACTTCAACCGTCTTAGCCAGCCCGGTAAACCGCATACCCCCCCCCTTTTTTCTTCCCTAGAAGTGCCGCCTCTGGACCCACTGCGCCCGGTGTGCGCGGCGGGACGGGGACCCGCTGCTGCGGGACGCGCGCAACGCAGGGCAGCTGTGCCGGGCGCCGGGGTGCTTCGTGAGTGCGACGCTGGGGCCGCCCGGGGGTCGGCGCGTGGCCTGCGCGCAGCACGCCGGGGAGGGGATGGAGCCGCTGAGCGGGGGGCGGCGGTGCGCGTCGTACGTCGGGGGGGTGAGGTGCAGGCGGACGGGGGTGTATGGGCTGTCGGGGGCCGATAGCGAGCCGAGGTCGCCGAAGTCGTTCTACTGTCTCGAGCACCGCGGGCCGGGGATGCGGGACGTGGTGCACCCGACCTGCACGCACCCCGCGTGCCTCGCGCGCGACGGGGGGGCCGCGCAGGCCGTCGGCGGGCTGGTCGGCAGCCCCCCCTCCCGCTGCATCCAGCACCTGGAGCCGCGGATGGCGCGCGACCCGCTCCGCCGCTGCTCCGTGGCGGCCTGCCCCCACCACGCCGTGTACCAGCGGCGCACGGAGGCGCGGAGGGGGCTCTGCGCGGGCCACTACGCGCTGCTGGGGGAGGACGAGCGCGCGGCCCTGTTCCTCGCCGTGGGCGTCCCCTGCCAGGGGTGTGGGGAGGAGGCCGTGGTGGGCGCCGACGGGCGCTGCCTGCACACGTGCGGCTCGGCCGCGCGCGGGGAGCGGATGCGGAAGCAGCGCGCCGCCACCGAGGCACTTAAGAGGCTCCTACCCGACGCGTTCGCCCCGCCCCTCCGGGTGCGCGAGGACCGCGTCGTCGAGGTCGACGGGGAGAGGGCGACGGCCGGCGGGGGACTCTCACGCACCGGCCGCCCCTCGCTGCTCCGGCCCGACCTCCTCTTCGTGGCGGAGGACCGCCTCGTCTTCGTCGAGGTCGACGAGCACGCGCACAGGTACTACGCCGCCGAGCGGGAGACGCGCCGGATGCTCGAGCTCTCCTTCCAGGCCGGCATGCGGCCCGCCATCTGGATCCGCTTCAACCCAGACAAGTATGGGGCGACCAAGGTCCACATCGCCCGCCGCCACCGCGTGCTCGCCGACACGCTGCGGTGGGCCCTGCGGGACTGGAAGCCGCCTCCCGGGCCCGCACCGCCCCCCCAGGTCGTCCTGATGTACTACCCCGGGCACCCCCCCCGGACGCCCCCCCTGCCCCTGCCCACTTCGTCAAGGTAGTAGGTGTAGTCACTTCATGTTGCAGCGGCGCAGGGAGAGCGACTCCTCCTCGATCGGCTTGAAGAGCGTCTCGACGAGTTCGTTGACCGCGAGCTGGCCCAGCCCCTTCTCGAACGCCCAGTCGGCGGCACGCTCCTGGATCTCAGGCTGCGTCGGCCGCCGCTTCCGGACGCCCTCCTTGAGCGACAGGGAGCACCGGTAGTCCTCCAGCGAGATGTTCCTCGCGCCGGCGTCGCGCATGAGCTCCACGAGCCTCTCTTTGCTGTCCCTCTTCTCGCCCCGGATGGGCTTCAGCCGTTCGTTCTCCTCGCGGAGCCGGTCATCTGCCCCGATGTAGGCCCTGGCCACGCTGCCGAGCGCGTTGCGGTTCTCGATCTCGTCCATGGTCGTCCGTTCGCGTTCGCGTTGGTGTGGGGGGCGATTTTTTTTTTCGCGGCGTTCGCTTTCAATGGGTTTGGGCGCACGGCACATGTTCTCACTCGGCGTCTTCTCGGGGCTTCACCTACCCCGAGAGACCCAGCGCAACGGGGCTGCGGTCCGGCATGGGCGCGACCGGGTCGTTGTTCGGGTGGTTCGCCGCGCCGAGTGGCGTAGCGGTCTCGATGAACTCGGGCATGCGGAACCGGGGGTCGTCCGCGAGCAGGGCGGAGGCGGGCCGGAAGTCGTTCCACCCCGCGTGTGTGGGCTTCGCCCAGTCGATCGAAGAGTCGATGGGGACGTTGATGCTCTCCCGAAGCGTCTGGATCCCCTGGGGCGGCTTCTCGGCGCGGTACGGCGTGTATGCCCCGGCTCCGAAGACGCGGGCGTTCATCTGGGCGCGCTTGACCGTCTCATCCGAAGGCACAAAGCTCGTGCGGGTGGCCTCCACGGCGTCCTCGGGCGCGTTCACCGTGAGGTCGTACTTGTAGTCCGCCCGGCTCTCCTCGCTCGCCTCCTGCCGGGGGAGCACCAGGAGCTCGTTGCCGGCAGGGGCCTGGCCGGAGCCGAACTCGGGGTCCGCGCAGAGGGTCGTGTACGTCTGTGGCCGGGCGTCGTGGCCGAGCACGTTGAAGCCGGAGCCCCCGTGCACGGGCGCGCAGTCGTTCGTGATCCCCAGGGGCATTTCCGCGTCCGCGTCTGCTTTGGCCGCAGAAAAAAGCCAGCCCCTACGCGGTGCTGACCACGACGAGGGCATAGGAGGCGCCGTCCCCGACCCCCAGCACGGTCCGGATGCGCCCCACGAGGAAGCGGGCGGCGGTCGGGGTCGTGGACGCGACGACGCGCCCGTCCGCGCCGGCCGAGGCGTAGACGGCCTCGCCCGCGCGACACGTCCCCGGTATCAGGACCGGCACCTTGCCCGCGTACGCGACGACGACGCCCCCCAGCCCCGGGGAGGACCCGGCCAGCAGGCCCGGACTGGTCGATACGACCCCGAAGGTCCGCGCGGCGGCGAACACCGTCGTCACCAACCCCGTCTCGTCGAACCCGACGACAGTCCCCGGAGGGACGAAGGGGTCGGGGCACTCGGGGCTCAGGCGCTCCCACTCGGCAAAATCGCACCCCGGGACGGCGAACAGTTCGGCGCGCAGTTCTCCGTCCAGGACCAGGCGGGGGCCGCTCTCGGCGAGGCGACCCACTCCCACCGACCCGGTCTCGGCGTCGATGTGTAGGAGAGGGGCGCCATTCACGTCGCGGTACAGGAACGACGCGCTCGACGACTGACCGGTGTACGCGGGGGCAGGGGGGGGCGGCGGGCTGGCGGTGCCGCCACTGCCGTTCGCAGTGGCATCGGGGGGCGAGTAGGGCTCCTCGGACGGGTACGGCAGCCCGGCGGGGTCGGAGTCCGCGGTCGTGTTCTGGACCGAGACATTCACTCTGGTCGTGTAAAGGGAACTGTGGGGGACCCGGCCCGCCATGCCCCGCTGTGGTACCTCTCTCTCTACGCTACTTTAATTTTTCTACGCCGCCTCGGGCCGGGACTACTTCTGCTTGGCGGAGACGCATCAGGACGCATACCTCCGGCCCCCCATGCCCGAACGGATACGCAGCGAATTGAAAGAGCGCGCGGTCACAATCCAACGGCCAGCGGGGAGGGCAGTGGTCCCCTTGCTGGAGTGGTCGAGCATGAGCTGGATGGTGTCGATGCGGCTCATGTTGATGGAGCCCGTCGGCTTCCACGACTCGGGGTCCAGGGCTGCGGGAGTAGAAGAGCGTTTCGGCGTCGTTCGGAGCGGTCAGTCTGGGGTGCCGGCAGGGCCGCGAGGGTAGCCGGAGAAGACGTACGTGGAGGCGGGGGATCAAAGTGTACTCACCAAAGGGCATCGTGTGCACGATGTCGCGCTTCCCGTCCGCACCGGGCACGCGCGTGTGGAACTGACTGTTGAGAAGGGAGCGGAAGTAAAGAGCGTCCCGCCCCTCGCCGAACATGCGCTGCTGGTTAATCGACAGGTTCATCGAATCGATCGCCTCTGGCGCGTCGGGGTTCCCGACGACACCGCCCATCGTCCAGTCCCAGAAGCGGTACACGGGCGCGATGGAGGTGCGGTCGCGGTTCTCGTTGCTTGTCCAGTAGTGGTAGAGGGCCTTCACTGGGTGGTTCAGGAAGAGCTGCTTGGATTGAGTGGAGAGGTTCTCGAGGCTGAACTCCTGCGTCTGGTTCTCCGTCATGAGGTAGGTGTGTTCGTTCATCGCGAACTCCCTGCGCTCCGCGTCGTCGAGGAAGATGTAGCGGCCGATGAGAATCGGGGCCTCCAGCTTGGGCGGCGTGTAGGTGTAGGTTGACACCGCGTCGAGACTGTCATAGGCCGTGGCGTTCTTCACGCCCGTCTGGGTGAAGCGAGACACCGAGTCGAGGCTGCGCGTCGAGACGCGGACCTTGACGTCGTGATACTGCAACGCAATCATCGGGATGGCACAGCTTGCCGCGGCGGAGAACGAGAAGCTCAGGGGCACGTAGATGTGCATCGCCCCGTTGCCCGTGCACTTCTCCCCGGGGCGCCGGGCTCCGCCGTGGGCGGCGGGGTAGGTGTCCACGAAGCTGCGCCCCTGGGTGCGGCTGAGCCTGTCCCAGAAGTGGAGGAAATCGCCCGTCTGGGACTCGATCTCGTAGCCACCCACGGAGAGAGAGACCTTCTCGATGAGCGCGCGGCCGAGGTCCTCGGCCCACATGCTCTCCTTGAAGCCGTCCGAGTCGTACAGCACGATGTCGGTCGTGCCGTCCTCCCCGGGACCCTTGAGATAACCGCCGCCGTCGGCCAGCTGCACAGTGGGCGGCGTGATCCGGAAGTAGAGCATGAGCTGGGACACGAGATCCCCCGAGCGAGTCAGCGTGAAGGAAACGTCGTTCCCGAACCCCTCCACGCCGGAACTCTGCAGGATATCGATGTCCTCGAAGGCGAAGTTCGTGTGCCTCGGGTAGGAGGCCCGGAAGAACGTGACCTCCGGCTCGCTGATGAGGTCAACACTGCGTAGACAAAGCAGGGAAGGGGCAGGGGGGGGCGGTGGGCGGTGGGGCGCGGGCTCCAGGTGGGCATAGAAGAAGAGAAGGGGCGTGGGGGCTGCTCACTCCTGGGGGCCCTTGGCCCGGAGCTGCATGACGGGAGCACTCATGGTGGGTCGAGAGCGTTTCTACAACACCGACAGAAAAAAATTCGACGGGATCGATTCAACGCGGATCTCTCACGCCTTCTTGACGGATATCTGCTTCTTCGGCTTCCAATCCTGGTCATCGTCGTCCCCCCCGGCACCATCGTAGTGCTCGAAGTGGAATTGCCAATAGGCCGGCGAGCCAATGCGCCAGGGCTCGGTCCGTATCTTTGCCTTGTAATAGAACACACAGTCCTGCCAGTCGTTCGATTTGATGCGGTTGTTGATGACCAGACACTCGAAGTCAGCCGTGCATGCACTGAGCACCTGCTCGAAGTGGCTGAACTCGGGCAGCAGGCCAAAGAAGTTCTTGTGGAGTCGGATCCGGTTCTCCAGAATGGGCTCGCGGAAGGCGATGACGAAGTCGATGTTGGACCTCTGCGGGGAAGATGGGAGCGCGGGGAAGATGGGGGGTTGGTTTGTGGTGGGTGTGTGGTGTGTTCCGGTGTGTTCCGAGAGTCGTGGTAGTCGTGGGGAGAGGCGATTCCCACTCACCAGTGCGGGCGGGATGTCCAGCGCGTACTGCAAAGTCAACAAGAACAGAATGTTCATGTGTCTCCCGTTGAAAAACAGTTGGCGGACCGTCTTGTTGTAGGACAGCTCCTTGCTGTACCTGCGGGGAAGAGAAGAAGAAGGTGCGAGAGTGACGGGAGGGGGGGAGCGGGGAAGAAGAGCGGGGAAGAAGAGATTGAGAGAGAGACCCAAGAAGCTCACATTACATCCTCCGCGAACACGAAGGCCGCGGGTCGGGGCTTGCCCGGTGGAGCCAGGCGCCTCTGATGCCTCAGCACTGCCTTGATGGCGTCCTCGTCGAAGTCCGGGTAGATGAACGTGGACGGGATATGGGGGGACCAGAAGCCGTTGTACGCCTCTGTGTTGGACATGCAGATCCCGCTCGGGATCGAGCGCTTGTGGAACAGAATGTCCGCGATGGCCGTGGTCTTCCCGGACCCCCGTCCGCCAATCGCGACGATGGTCGCGTCGTCGGGGATGACCGACGGATCGAATCGTTTGATTTTGACTTCATGCGGCGTTCCTCCTCTCCCGCCGCCCATCTCGACTCGTCGTCGCGCGCGGCCAGCTGTCTATCTTCGCGAAATTTTTAATCGATCCCACTCACTCACTCACTGCAGGCTGCCCTCTCCGCCTCCGACGGGCCCGGTGGACACGCGCCCGTCGAGATCGGTGACGACGTCGCGCTCGCTCGTGTCGCCAACGACCGCGGAGATGTAGAAGCGGGCCCAGTGGCGCTTGTCCCGCAGGGCGTTGTCGACGGCCTCCATCACGCGCGTGCGCGTGTCGACGTCGAAGGCGGTCGGGATGGAGAGCGAGCTGATCACCTCGTCGGGCCCGCTGAGGACGCCGGCCTTGACCAGGGCGTGGAGCTTCGCCCCGGTGCCGTCGAGGGTGGTGTGGAGAGACTCGAAGTGCGTGCGGAAGAGCGCGTCGACGAGTGCTTCGAAGGTGGGGTGGGTCGGGATGACGGGCACCCGCGCCACGGAGCTGCCCAGCGCCGAGCGAGGAGTGGCCGTGTAGAACAGCTCCGTGCGCCCGTTGCCGCCCGCGGCCGCGTCCTGGAGGAACCGGAAGGTCGAGATCGACGAGTGGAGCCCCTCCGTCACGTTCCCAATCGGCGTGGTCGCTCGGAACAGCGCTTCCTCGAGCCACCGCGTGTAGGCCGCGCTGGCCTCGTCGTGCCTGGCTCGGGGGGGCGGGGGGACGACGGGGTCGCCAGGCGCCGCCCTCCAGAAAGTCGAGTTGTTGTACGGCGGGGGCGGGTCCATCGCGAGTGAGTAGCCGTCGAGTCAAGAAGAGGCGAGATATTCTTGGGGGTGGGTGAGCATAAGCACGCCTGCTATTCGACGAGGACTTTGATAGCGTGTTTGCTCGCCAGGGACCACGGCACGAAGCCGAGGCGCAGCCCCTGCTCGTGCGCGTGCCGCGTGGTGGGGCCGCGAACGGCCTCCGCGGCCGACTCCCCCCGCGCGGCGGCCTCCATGGCAGCCTTGTCCATCTTGCGGAGGAACGTGCGCATGCGCCGTTCGATGCCCTCGGGCGTCACCTTCCCCTTGAAGAGGGCCGCCCGCGTCGCGTCGTAGGGGGACAGCTCGTAGACCCCCGAGTGAGTCACGACGAGGTGCATCAGCGACGCGCCCTCCGCGACGTCGCCGGCGAGGATGCGCCAGTCCTGCTCGCTCGGCACCTCGAGGTAGCACTGGGACGCCCTGTCGCAGTGGTTGGGGTGCGTGTGGAACACGATTCCCCCGTGCGGCAGTGTGACCGTGTCGGCGGTCCCCCCCCCGTCGCCCGACTCGAGCACCTCCCACCTCCACCGCCCCCCGCCCCCGCGGTGCAGGCGGAGGCGGCCGGACCGCTCGTTCCCGTCCGTGACCCGGAGCATTGCCTTCATCTTCGCGACCACGTCCCTCCCCAGCGGGACCGAGATCGCCCGGGCCGCGGCACCGGTCCTATTGGCCCCTGGGCCCTCCACCAGCGCGACGCAGCGGGCGGCGTCGCAGTGGAGCCTGTAGGGAGGCATAGGGTTGGTTTCATTCACCATGACGACACAATATAACCACCGCCTCCTACCACTCCGGTCCCGGGGCCGTATTAAGCGCCCGGGCAGCAGAGGGGAGGGCGTCCAGGTCGATCTTCACCACCCTCTCCCCCTCCTGCTGCTGCTGCTGGTCGAGATCGCCGTCCCCGCCGCCTTCGCGGTCCTCGTGCATGCCCGCGTCGTCGCCGCCGCCCTGCGCGGCGAGGGAGGCGTCCCTGCGAGCGACCTCCGCGTCGAGCATGTGGTCGATATCCTCGTCGGCGAGCGCGGTCTGCGTCTCGCGGGCGACGGCCCCGGGCTCCTCGTCGCCCGAGTCCTCGCCCCCCTCCTCCCCGGAGCTGCCCCCGGCCTCCTCGGCCTCGCGCATCTCCCTCTCGTACTCGGCCCGCGCGTGCTCGAGGTCCGAGAGCAGCTCGGCGACGGCGTCTCCGGTGGCGGCGTCGAGCGCCTCGCGGCACCCGCGGGCGATGGCCCGGCGCAGGAGCGGGCGCATGCGGGGGCGCAGGAGCGTGGGCGCCCCGCTGTCGCCCGCGTCCCAGTTCTCCAGCACCTCTCCCGCGACGCCCCGGAGGATCGCGTAGACGAAATCGGCCGCGTCGATGTCGGGCGTCGGGACGCCGTCGTCCTTGGAGGCGCCGAGGGCCGCGAGCTGCGCCTGGACGCAGCGCCGCGCCATCGCGTCCAGGTGGCGCGCCCGCCAATCGTCCCGCACGATGGGGCCGACGAAGTACGCGCGGGTGTCCGCGCTCCACTTCGGCACGTCCTCGAGCACCTTCTCCACGACGCGGTTCTTCGCGCTCTCGGGCGCATCGGGCCCGCCCGCGCTGCCCTCGGCGACGTCGTACAGCGCCCCCACCCATGACTGCACGACGGGCTCCAGCGTGCGGGCCAGGAGGCCAAGGTAGTCGGCGAGGGAGTACGACGACGGCATGGCGGTTCTCGCGGGGGGGATGAGATAGGAGGACAAAATTTTCAAAGCACGACGACACGACGACACGGCGCGACGCACGCGGACGGCCTACAGGAACCCGATGGCCAGGTAGGCCGCCACGAAGCCGCCCATGCCGGCGCCGGCGATCGTGGCCATGTCCCCCCCCCCCGCCTTGCCCGCCCGGCGCTTTCGCGTCTGCGCGGCGACGGCGGAGGCGGCGATGCCCGCGGCGGCCGCGACAAGAAGCCGGTTCCGCGCGAGGAAGCCGCCGGAGGAGCCGCCGCCCGAGGGCGCGCGGGCGGCCTCGAACGTCTGCCCCGTCACCACAGGGAAGTCGGGCGTGGCGTTATCGAGAATCGCATCCTGGAAGATGTCTCCCGCCCCCGCCGGGTTCGCGAAGGCGTCGAAGCCGACGTCCGCAGCCGCGGGCGCGGGGGGGGCGTCGAAGGCGAAGTCCCCGCCGCCGCCGATGGGCCCTCCGGTTGCGTTGATCAGCGACGAAGTGAAGTCCATGCCTGCCTGCCTGCCTGCTGTTCCCTAGCCCCACAAAAAAGTCCCGCCCTCCCCCCCAACCCGCGCGTCTCTCGTGCCCTATAGGTTTCTCGTGCCCTATAGGGTTCTCGTGGCTCGGATGTTCGGGGTCGCGGGCGCCGCCCCCGCGATGTGTTCCTCGTGGATCGCGGCGGCGGCCTCGGGGATGGGCAGGGCGTCCTGGACCACGCCCTCGTGTGTCTCTGCGACCGCCCCCCGGCCCAGGAGGAGGACTTTCTCCCGCTCTTCGAGCGGATTCTTCCTCCGTAGGGGGTGCTCGGCCACGTGAGGGACCCGCTGGATCGCCCCGGCCGTCCGCCAGTGCGGCCCACGAGCCGCCCCGGTCAGGTACACGTTGTCGCTCGAGTCGCCCTGGAGAACCCGCAGGGCTTCGTTCAGCAGCTTGGCCGCCTCCCGCGCGAGGATTTGGGCCTCGACCATCCCTCCCATGCGCCCCTTGGCGTCCCGCACCCCAGCTTTCGGCCGGAAGATGCCATCCTCCAACCTCGGCAAGGGGGGGTAGTCGGCGTTGGTGCGGTCGTTCAGGTCTTCCCACGCGTCCACCATGGCCGGGGTTGGGACGGGGTCACTGGCTTCGTACATGTTGATCTTGTACGTCCCGGTAGGAGTCGCGAGCAGGCCCAGGTCCCGGATGAGGCGCGCCTGTCGGCGCACGTCGTTCTTGATCTCGAGGCTAGGGTCCCGGCTCGCCGACGAGTCCGCGAAGACGATGCGCAGCGTAGGGGAGATGTTTTTGGGATGATCCAGATCCAGGTTCGCGAGATCCCCCTCGGGCGGGACGAAAAGGGCGCGCACCAGGCCGATGACCGATGTGTCGAGCAATGGAGAGTTCGCCTCCTGGACTCTGACTCTGGGTGGGCCGTCGTCTCCGAGCGCGAGGCGGACCGCCACCGCGCTCGGAGGCGTCTCGCCATCACCGACGAATGTCGAGGGCGGCAACGCCCCCTTCTCAAACAGGTCGTCCAGGTCATCTACCCCCCACTGCTTGCCGGGCTGCTCGCCACCCATCCACCTCTCGAGCACCTCCGCGCCCGACACCAGCTTCCGCTTTGTGCGGAAGTCTTTCTCCACTTGTTTGAAAAAGTCCCCCCCGTATCCGAGCCCGCGGCACACCTTCTCGACGGCTCCGCGGTCGACGGGTCCGGTGGCGCGCTTGATCACCTCGAGGACCAGGCCCGCCTGAGACATCGTCGCGTACGCCATGTCCAGCAGGGTGACGCTGAATGTGAATGAGCGGACCTTCTCCGCCAGTTCCACACGGGCCATCGATGCCACCTGCGCCATCTCGTGGAGATAGTACGAGGCTCCCGGCAGGAGCCGCGTGATGGCGTGGCGTTCGATCCCGGCCGCTTCGGCCGCGCTGAAGAAGTCGTTCGCGTACTCGCTGACCCTCGCGGTGTAACGAGCGTCCCGGTTGGTCGGCACCAGTCCGGGGAACGGGAAGCTCTCCATTCGCGCGCCCTCTCCTAACCTGCACCCCACAAAAAACGCCCCCATTCGAGCCGTTTTTTGTGTATTCAAGCACATAAGCCCCCCCCGTTAAGGTGGTATGACACTCGAGGAGTCTCCCCACTCTCCCCGCTCGCCGCGTCAGGGCGACGCCTCGCCCGAGCCCCCGACTTGCTGCGTGTGCCTCGAGCGGCTGGACCAGGGCCCGCTCTCCGAGCTCCCGTGCCAGCACCGCCTGCACACGAGGTGCCTCTCGCGGTGGCTGTGCAGCAACCCGCGCGCGAGGCCCCCCCGGCGATGCCCCCTGTGCAACTCCAGCATCCTCGCCCGCCCGCAAGGGGGGGACAGCGACGGGGACGACGACGGCTACGGCGACGACGGCGGCGACGGCGACGACGACGGCGACACCGAGGACGGCGAGGACGACGACGACATCGACATCGAGACAGGTAAGTAACAGTGTAGTATCCCTGGCTGTCTCCCCTCTCTCTGCCCGCTCTCTGCCCGATATGCGCCCGCTATGCGCCCGCAGTGACCCGCATCGTGCTCGAGGGCGGGGGGGGGAGGATCCCCGAGACCCTGACTGCCCACCTGACCGTGGTCTTGCCAGCCCCGCCGGTCGCCCTGGTGGCCCTCGCGTTGATAGTCGCGGCCGGGCTTGCGGGCGCGGTCTGGGGCGGCCTCGTGGCGACGAACGGCCCGGAGCCGGCGCACCCGTCGTGCTGGGCTGCGTGGAGCTGGGCCTAGGGGTGGTACTAGCTACGCGGGCACGGGGAAGAGGTCCGCGCGCTTCCTCCACAGCACCGAGAACAGCGTCTCGAGCTCGCCGTCGGTGGAGATGTCGGTGGTGATGTCGCCCGTGGGCATCCGAAAGACGTACAGACCCTTCGGCGCGAGGAAGTCGCGCCTCATTCCGGGCGCGGGTGCGTTTTGCCCCTTGGTGTGCACCAAAACGTCCAGGGCTCGGGCGGCGACGGCAGTGCGGCGGTTGAGGAGGTGTCGCATTTCGAAAGCGGCGGCGTTTCTGGCGCGATCTTCGCGGGGGGCGCCGGGGTCCGTCGGCAGCGCGGGGATCTCCCTGAGCACGTTTTGCCACATGATCTTGGTTTCCCCGTAAACCCCTCCCCTCTTCCAGAGCCGACGGCCCAAGGCATCGGGTTTCTCTATGTGGATCTCCGGATCGAACGGCAGCTTTGCACGCCCCCAGAACTCGATCATGCCGCGGTCCGCCGCGCGTTCGATTTCCGCGTCGACATCTCTCGGGGGGGACCCGAACACGCCAACGAGGGCGCGGGGGGATACGACGACCTCCTCCCCGAGCGCGCCCTGCGGCGAGCGTGTGTCGTCAAGCAGCAGGAGGAGACGGCCGACGTCGCAGTCGACACTCCCCGTCAGTTTTTGGCGCCTTGCGTCACCTTCTGTCTTTACGCCGTACCTCACAGGCCACGACAGCCTATTATTGACACTGTCGTCGCAGACGATCACGTGCTCGTTTTGGGCCGCGTTTTGCGCGTTGGCGGCGCGGTCCTGCAGGGTCAGGGTCGCCCTTTCGCTCCGTTGGAAGCCGGTTAGAACGAGCGCTTCCGCCTGCCCCGCCCCCTTCCACAGGTGCTCGACGAATGTATTCAGGTCATCCACTGGCGAAGATGCCCTTTGCGCGGGATTGTCGATTTTCTCAATGCGGCCGATGCAGTTCTGCAGGATGGCGAACGCGGTGCGCTGTCGGACTTTTGGGTCAGGGTCCTCCGCGATGGCCCCGAGCGCGCGCCACTGGAGCCCCATCGTGGCGTACGCCAGGTCGTAGAAAGTGAGCGCCCGGATGAAACGGAGCACCTTGTCGCGGGTCATCGCTCGCATCGGGGATACGGTCACGGCCCCGACCTCCCCAGCATCGAACCGGAGCCGCAGGTCGGCGATCTCCCTCAGCTCGCTCGCGCTGAAGTACATCGACGCGTACCCGTCCACCCTCCCCTGCCAGGCGGGGGCGCGGAAGGGCGCGTGAGGGATGCCGAAGGCCGCCGGGAGCTGGGGGTGCTGCCCGTCCACCCGGCCGTTGTATTGCCGCGCCCCCCCCCCCCCCCCCCCCCCCCCCCCCCCCCCCCCCCCCCCCCCCCCCCCCCCCGCCCCCCCCCCCCTGCCCGCCTGCTGCCCCTGTCCGCCCCCGTGCGATGCTTCCATGGTGGTATGCTGGCTTGTTCAACATGGTCAAAGAAAATTACGGACCCGGGGACGGTCCCACACAGTGGCGGGCGCAGAAAACGCCCGCCAACCCGTTCGACTTTCGAAGTCGAAGTCGAAGTCGAAGAGTGTACACTACTTCTTCTTGGCCGGGGCGGCCTTCTTGGCCGGGGCCTTCTTGGCCGAGGCCTTCTTGGCCGGGGCCTTCCTGACGCCCTTGCTCGCCCGCTGCGACGCTGCGCGCTGGGCGGAGGGCGCAGAGGTGGCGCCCGCGCCGGCCGGGACGCTGACCCGCACAGGCACGGTGCGACCTGGGGGGCCGGTGACGGGCTCCGGGACGCTGTGGTCCAGGCAGACCTCCTCGGCGTCGGGGTACAGGACGCCGGACGCGTCGATGGGCTTCTCCCCCCGCATGATGATGTACTCGGGGTCCTGCACGGCGGCACCGGGCTTCGGCGGCAACTTGATGCGCCACGCCCTGTTTGTGGGGTTGTCGCACCGTCTCTCGCCAGTCAGGAACACAGCGGGCCCGACCGGGGCGCCCGCGCCGCTCCGCAGGATGCGGTAGATCTCGCGGTTGATGGTCACGCACTCCTTGAGGATGGTGTCGTGTTCGAATTGCGAAGCCGTGAACCGTCCGACCCTGATCTTTGTCAGCTCACCCATGTAATCGCTGAGCGATGCCCCCGCCACCCCCCACGGCGGCACCCGCTGCGCGCCCAACTGCGAGACAGCTACGTTCGGGATGAAAGCGCCGAGCTGCCCTGCTGCCAGAGCCCCCCCCCGGGCACGGGCGGGCCGAACCGCTTTACGCCACACCATTAGCCCCCCCATGCTCGTCATGATCGCCATTTGCTCCGCATCGATGTCGGCCTGCGCTTGGTCGATGCCGTACACACGCGCCAGGACCTTGCGGGACAGCGCCGCTGATCCCCTGATTCCGTTGGGTTGTCCGTAAGGCGCTTCGCTGTACGTGCCGTCACGGATCATGGTGAGCAGGTGGCTGAGGTAGGTGTCGCCGAAGCCGTATACCGGCTGAATCGTGCTCCCCGGTGGCTGCACCCCGGTGGCTGAATCCGTCTCGACCCGGAAATCGATCGGAACGCCGTAAGCATTCGGGTCTCCCATGGGCGCGGTCACGCCCGGGAAGTTCTTGATGAGCTCGTCGTTCATCAGAATCCTGGTTGCGTGCTTCGTCACTATGTTTTGGTTTGCTCCATTGCCGAGCTCCACGTCCCCGGAAGTCACCCGAGCGGCCCCCGCCGGCAGGTGGCCGTTGACGCAGTTGAAGATGCCGAGGAGGAGGCTGGCGCTCTTCTCGTTGCGATTGAGATCGCAGTAGCGGAGCGCGTTCTTCAGGTGCGCGAGGGACGTGTAGGCGAGGTCGAGCAGGAAGAAGGAGCCAATAAGTTTCCTAGCCATGTCCTTCGTGGGGGCCTGGACGAAGCTGTGCTGCAGCTGCGGGAGGTCCGACGGGAGCCACCGCAGGCCGAGCGGGGCCAGCTCGGCCTTCTGTGCGGTCGTCAGGGCGAGGTCGGCGTACTTCTCGAGGCGCGCCTGGAAGTCGGGGGCCCGATAGTTCGCCTCGGAGCTGGTGAACGGGAAGGTTCCACTGACGCCCTGTGTCGCGTAGTACTGCCGGGCTGCGCGGGACATGTGTCTCCTCTTTCGACTCATGTCGCAGAAAAAAAGTCTCCGCGGTCCCCGTCTACCCCGTCTACGCCTACCTCCCCCCACGGCCGCGGCCCCCGCGCGCGCCGCGGGTCCTGCGCTGTGCGGCCCCAGCGTTGCCCGGGGTGGCCGGTGCCGAGACCCTCACGGGCATCGTGCGGCCGGGCGGGCCGGTCTGGGCCTCCGCTACACGGGTATCGGCGCACACGAGCTCGGCGTTCGGGTAATACAGCCCGGCGTCGTCGATGGGGGCCGACTTCCCAGTGAGGAAGACGTGCTGCTGGACCTGGCCCTGGCCCTGGCCCTGGACGGGGATGCGCCAGGCCATGGTCGACCCGGGCGTGTTGCACTGGTCCTCTCCGGTGAGGAACTTGTGGTGCGACCCGCTCTGCGCATCGAGCGTCTTCAAGAGCGTATAGAGCTCCTTGTTGATGCCGACCACGACGTTCAGCAGCGTGTCGTGCTCAAACTGGGCCGCCGTGTACGCTCCCACTCGGATCGTCTTAAGCAAGTTGGTGACGCCGGAATTTTGCAAAGCCTGCTGTCCGTGTAAATAAGTCCCAACGAACGCCCCCCCGATATTAAACTGCGAGCCCATTTCCGACATGTCGGCCTTTGTGATCTTAGCCGCCATATCCAGTAGGTCCTGAGTGGAAAGCTCGGGCTGAAAGACGAGCATTCGACTCTTGAGACTGAACTCGTTGGAAGGGAATGTATCGTTCCCACCCGAGAGGAGAGTCAGGATGTCCGCCACGTGGAGATCCGTTGCGAGTACCCGGTTAGACTGGGTCCCGGGGTCCTCCCGGGTAGCGAAGGGGTATAGGAGCTGGTCGGCGCCGTCAACTTTCCCCTGGTCGTCGAGGGCCTTTTGGGTGTCCCCAATGGGCGCGGTGACGCCGGGGAAGCGGTCCATGACATCGACCCACTTCAGAACGTCACTGCCGTTGAGTTGGGTGTATCCGGTACGGCGGTTAGGCGGCACCCCAGGGCGCGCAGGGGGCCCATCGGGTTTGAACTTGAACCCGTTCACGTTGTGGAAAATGCCGGTGACGAGCTTCGCCGCCTGCTCATTGGCGTTCGCACGGGCGTACTCGAGGCCCTTCTTAATGTGCCCGATTGCGGTGTAAGCGCAATCCAGGATGAAGAAGTTCTTGATCAGCGCCCCCGCCTTCTGCTTCGCATCGTCGTTTACGAAGCTGTGCTGCAGGGCCGGCAGGTCGGAGGGGAGGTACTGCAGCCTCAGCGGGGAGAGCTCCTGCTTCTCGGCCGCCGTGAGAGACAGTTCGGCGTAGCGCATCAGGCGCGCCTGGAAGTCTGGCGAGCGGTAGTTGGCGTGTTCGACGGCGAAGGGGAAGGAGCCCGGGAGCCCGGGCCCGCTCGTGAGGTACTGATTGGCGGCACGGGACATCGTTCGGACGACTGTTCGCGTTCTTCAACTAGAACTTTACAAAAAAAACTCCCCCGCCCCACTGTCACGGCTTCTTGCTCGCCCGCTTCTTGCTCGTCTTCGACTGCTGGGGCTTCGTCTTCGGCTGGGGCTTCGTCTTCGGCTGGGGCTTCGTCTTGGGCTTGGGCTTGGGCTCGGGCTTCGGCTTCCGCTTCCCCGCAGCCCCCGACGACGCGTGTCCCGGTAGGACCGGTTCGCTGACCCGGACCGCCCGGACCCCCCCCCTCGCGTCCAGGACGGGCTCGGGCGGGCCCGAGAGGTCGATGTCCAGCGGGCGCGCGTCCGGGTAGAAGACGCCGTTGCGGTCGATCGCTTTCTCGCCCACCAGTATGACCTCCTCCCCGTTGGGTCCCGTCCGGATCTTCCAGGCGCGGGAGTGAGTGGCCCGAGGGGTCCCCCCGAGGAAACGTGCCGGTGCTGGTCCCTGGCCGCCTGGGTTGGTCGGAGAGTACGTCTTGAAGAAGCGGTAGATGGCCGAGTTCAGCTTCCCGACCGCCCTCAGGATCAGATCGTGCTCCACGGCCGCGGCGGGATCGGGGTTGTCGCCGTCGTGCGCGTCCCACAGGAGGTTAGGGGTCGTGGTGTCGCCACGAAGCAACGGTGCGAAAGGGCGAGCGTCAAAGCCCATGGCCCTCATTGCCCTCCGTGCCGCCTCGGCGTTGGCGGCGTTGTCGAGATTATTTGTCGCTCTGTCCACGTCGGCCGACTTCCGGCGCATCGTGGCGTCGGAGTCGCCGTACTTGAAGACGTGCGTGAGCGATTTTAGGCTCATGTATTGCCAGTCGATCACCCGCGACCGGATGTGCTTCAGAAGCTCGTGGATGAGGAGGTCGTCCGCGACGCGCCACTCTCCCTGACCCTGATTCCCTCCAAGCGGCGGTGTGGGCGTCAGGTTGAAAGGATACACCAGATGGGTCCCATTCACATTCAACCCACCACGGTTGAAGGGCTGAACGCCGTTGCCGATGCTTGGTGCCCCTGGCCCGCCCGTCACGTGGGGGAAGTCCCCCTTGATCGCATCGAAATCTAGGGGGACGCCCCCAGCGTTCTCTACCTTGCCGTTGATGTTGTGGAACACGCCGGAGGCGATTTTGGCCATGTCGTCCGTGCGCCTGGCGCTGGCCTGCTTCAGGGCCATCTCCGCGAGCCCGACAGCCGTCCACGCCAGGTCGACGACGAAGATGCAGCGGATGAAGTTTTCGGCCTTCAGGCGCGCGGACTGTGGCGCGAGGCTAGTTTGGAGACGCTCCAGATCGGTCGGGAGCCACCGGAGCTGCGAGGGCTCCAGCTGCTGCCTCTCGGCCTCCGTGAAGACGGACCGCGCATACCTCTCGACGCGGCGCTGGTATGGCTCGTCACGGAACGACGCGTGGACGGTCTGGAAGGGATGCCCGAGGCTCATGCTGTGTTCCTGTTTGCCTCTGCTGCACTTAAACGGCGAGAAAAAGACGCGCTGGCTGCGCCCTCCCGGCGCGAACTTTTTCTGTCGCCTTGTTCAGTGTCAGCCGGCCCCCCACGTGCCGTCCCGATGACCGTCCCCCAGCCGCCCATCGACCCCCCGCCGGCGGAGAGCGGCATGGCGAGCCCGCGGACGCCCGGCGGCGTCGAGAGCCCGCGCACCCCCGGAGGCCCCGGAGGGGGGGACGCCAGTCCGCCGGCGGCTCCTCCCCGGCTCCGCCAGCTCCCCCGCCGCCGTACCCGTCGCCCCCCGAAGCCCCTGTACGAGCCGGAGCCCTTCCGCGCATCGGACGACAGCGAGGGCGAGGACGGCGATGGCAGCGTGTTCGACATGAGCGAGGACGACGTGGACGAGGTGACATCGATCGCGACGAGCGACGAGGAGGGCGGGGACAGCGAGGACGACGACTCGATTGTCGTGCCCGACGAGGACGTCGCGTCGTGGACGGAGGGGTCCTACAGGCCCTCGCGCTCGGAGGAGGAGGACGACGAGTCGGAGGAGGGCGAGTCGGAGGAGGACGACGAGTCGGAGGAGGACGAGGAGGACGAGTCGGAGGAGGAGGAGGAGGAGGAGGAGGAGGAGGACGAGTCGGAGGAGGGGGAGGAGGAGGAGGAGGGGGAGGAGGAGGGGGAGAAGGCGAGGAGAAGGGGTGAGGAGGAGGTGATGCAGCAGCTCGTGGCGGATCTGGTGGCCGACATGCTGACGGACCCGTCTGGTCGCCCGTCGGTGCGCCGTCGTCTCTTCTGACCCCCTCTGCCCCCATATTGCCGTCAGTCAGAAGGCCAGGGGTTCCCAGGCGGGGAGCAGAGGGTTGGCCTCTCGGATCTGGGCCCCGAGGTCGCTGACGACCCCGCGGATGGCCTCTTGCCGCATGCTCTTCGCCGTGTTGACCACCTCGACGGCTGCCGAGAGGGGGGTGGTGGTGACGACGCGCGCGCGATCGGCGGGCGCGACCAACGGCTGCGTGACGTCCGTGATCGGGCCTTTGTTCACGACTTGGACTCCCGTGGCACGGCCGTCCCGGTTGTCCTCCACGGGGAGCTCGGCATCCTTTCCCGCGACCCTGTTACACACCTCGCGCATGCGGCGCTCCCTCCCGACCTGTTTGAAGTCCGACCACCGCTGCACCTCCGGGGCGACGCGCCCCTCCCTCCGCAGCTGCGCGAGGTCCTGCTGGAGCACGTCGGCATTGACGGGGGCGTGGAGGAAGAGCTTCTCTGGGTGGGGTGCCCCGCTGCTGTACTGCTGCGTGCGGTACCTGATCGGCTCCAGGCTGCCCGTCTCGAGCATGCGCGTGTGGTGCCGGGGCGGCCTGAGCTGCTCGCCGGTTCGCGCGGTGGCCTCGAAGCCCACCGCGTCCGGCTGCGCGTGGGCCAGGGTCGGGGCCCCCACCCTGGCCTCGATATCTCCCGTGCGGCGGAGGGCGGCCACGCCGCACTGTTCGTGGGGGGGGCGCGCGATGAAGGGCTGCAGGGGCGCGACCTGCGGCCGATCCTCTACGTCGAGGACGAGGTGTCGGTGGTCTGCCTCTCGGCGCGGGAGGTGCGAGCGGGGGTACGCCCCCTGGTAGGCGTCGATCCACTGCTGTTGGCCGCTGACCTTCGGGACGCGTTCCTCGTGCTCGTCGCGCGACATCGGGACCGCGAAGTTCGTGCGCATCTGGTGCACGTTGCGCGTGGCCCTGTCTCGCACGCCCTCGTGGGACGCGGCCGTCTCGACGGAGTCTTTCCCCGGGAGGGCGTTGCGCGAGGCGGGTTCGCCGGGGGCCACTCCCCCCCCGGCCTGCTCGTCGCGGGGGTAGCGCAGGCTGAACTGGGTCCCGATGACGAGCCCTTCGTCCACGTGTAGCTGCGCGGGGGCGGCGATGGTGGGCAGCGGGGAGTCCGCGTACACCACGCCCCGGTCGACGACCGCCCCATCGCCCAGCACGCGTATGGCTGCGGCCGTGTCCATCTCCGGGCAATGATGATCAGCTAGGGCGTACAATTTTTCGTCCCGGTTTTCGAATTTCAATAGAAGCTCATCGGGGCCGGCGTGGCCCAGGGGTTCTTGAGGGCGTTCGAGTCCTGCATTGCCCCCTCCATGCGGTAGTTGGTCCCCCGGACACTCTCCCAGAAGCGGTTGCGGCTGGGGTCGGCCACGTACTCCCCGACCCCCACGAGGAGGGACCCGCCCTCCATGCCCATGCGCCCGCCCTTCTTCCTGTTGGTGGCGCGGTCCGGGACCATGTACCCTCCGCGGTCGCGCTGCCGCGTCTCCCCGTACCCGGCCCCGACCTGCATCAGGGCCTCGGCGGGCGTCATGGTGTCCTGGCCCAGCGCCCCCACGGCCTCCGCGACCTCACTTTCCGTCCTGGCGTCCATCCTGACCGTCGTGCTGCCTGGCTGCGGGCCCTTCTCCGCCATGGCGTTGCTCGGACGTGTCGCTCTGACCCTCGCGCAGAAAAAAGCGGCTCTTCTTGGCGCGATCCGACATGCGCCGCGAGACGATCTTCCTGCGCCGGCCGGAGACGACCTCGCGGAGGTCGCTCTTGCGGAGGCCGGCCCGCGTCTTCAACGCGACGCCGTTCCACACTTCTTCGCGCGTCCCGTTCACCTTGACCACCGCCGGCCCCTTGCCCGGACCTCCCGTGTCCCCGTCCCCTTCGCCTTCGGCGGCAAGCACGCTCTCACAGTCCCGGACGGCGCGTTTCTCGACCTCGGCGGCCTCTTGCCAGGCGCACCGGCGGCGGAGGATGGCTCGGGCGGCCTGCTGGAGTCCCGTCATGGCCCGCCCCCCCTGCCTATACGAAGCGGCGCAGACAAAAAACGGGCGATGGCGACGCCGCCACAGTAGAGCGTGCCCCCAACAAGCAGGAGCCGCTCGACCGCCGCCGCGCGGCGACGCAGGAGCGCGACGCAGGCTCTTCCCTGCCTCGCCCAGAACGCCTGCTCGACGCCCGTGGCGCGGGCACACGCGTCCGAGTAGCTCGAGGCGGACAGTCCGAGCGGCCAGGGGAGGTGTATCACGAGCAGGCGGGTGAGGAATGAGATGTTGACGCCCCGGTTCAAGTACTACAAGGTGCAGACAAAGATTTGGCGGCATCCCGCATTCTTATCCCGCATTCTTACGCAAAGCGCCTCCCCCCGACGCCGCCGGCGATGGTGAACACGTTGAAGCGCCGGCCGACGACGACGAGCTCGCCGTGCATGGGCGTGGCGGCGGTCAGGACGAGTTCCACGCGGTCCACCGCGTCGTAGTTGAGGGACCCGGTCGGGATCTGGGGGTCGCTGTGGTCGTACCCGAAGGGGCACGCGTACAGCGCGAAGCCGTCGATGCGGAGGGCGGCCCGTGGGAACTCTCGGGGGCGGTGGAAGTAGTTGGCGGGCCGCGGGGGGTCGTGCACGGGGCGGCCGTTGATGAGGAGCTGCGCCTTGGAGAAGGGGTGCTGGCCAGCGACGAGCGTGTCGAAGCGGTGCTCCGCCTGGCTCGGCCGGAAGAAGAAGAAGAGGTCGCTGTGCACGCCGACGAAGTCGATCCCCACGCGGAGTTCGGTGGAGCCGGCGGGCACGGGGTGCACGAGCGTCTGGTGCTCGAGAAAGCGGAGATCGAGGTCCGTTACGAGGGCGTCGGAGGGGTTCGTGGCGAGGATGTAGCGGCCCACGAGGCGGGCATCGCGCACCGTGCCGACCGGATTGAAGGGGTCCTGCGCCGTCAGGGTCATGCGCCGGTAGGCGCCGTTCCGGGTGGCGGGGACCAGCTTGCCGTCCACCTCGTCGTATGCGAGGATCGGGATGTCGACTCCGGCGGGGAGATCGCCCTGCTGCGGGAGGTCGGTGTAGCTGGGCCAGAGCGGGGCGGAGGCCTGGTCGGTCTCCAGCGTGGCCCCGCCGTTGTACGAGCCGTAGTCGAAGGTGAGTCCGGACGGGGGCGTCGTGACGACGTAGAAGGTGGCGTTATCAGCGTCGGCGATGGCGTTGCCATCATTGTCGACCTCCGTGAAGGTCACACGGTACGCCCCGAAGAGCAGCGACACCTGCGCCATGTAGTCGGGGGTGTAGTCCGTGTCCGTGAACGACTCGGGGTACGGCAGGAGAGCTTGGATGTCGGACATCAACATCCGCCACACGCCACCAAAGTCGGTCCGGAGGAGCTCGGTGCCGGGGTTCCGCGGGGACGTGGAGAACTCGTAGTGGTATAGCGTGTATCCGTCGTCGACCGTCTCCAATTGGCTCGTGAGCACCAGGGGCTCGACGACGCCCTGCACGGAGGCGGAGGGGGGCGCGTCGACCTGGACCCGCCACGACTTTTCGGTGGCGGTGGTGGCGAGCCGGAGGTGGACCTTGTCTCCCAGCGCGACGGCCAGCGCGCTGTCCTCGAACGCCTGTATGTTGACGCCCACGCCGCCCATGTGGCGGTACCCCCCCCCGGTGGTGGGCTGGACGATCGCGGGCGAGTCGGCGTCGATGCCGTCCTCGACCGCCTTGGCGGCCATGTACCGCTCCTGCATCTGCTCGGGCAGGAGGCCGGGCGTCTTCCCGACGAGCGTGGGCGCGGCGCGGCGCGGGACGAGCTCGACCGGGGCGGCGGGCTCGAGCTCGAGGTGCACCTCGAGCGCCTGCTGCTCCATGGCGCGCGAGGGCAACGCCCGACCGGGCTGGGTAAAGACGAAGGGGAGGTGCACCCAGACTTCGCTGTCCCCGCTGCTGTAGCTCTCCAGCGTCGTGTACGGGTCGTGGGGGTGGGCGAGCACCCGCTGGACGGCCAGCGCCGTCCCGTCGATCTCCTCGATGACCTGCGCGCCCACGCGGAGCTGTGCGCGGCGCACGAGGATGAGGTCGCTGAAGGGCATCGACACCGGCTCCCCGCCCAGCTGCGACGCGACCGGCACGGCCCGGGTCAGGCGGCCGTTGTTCACGAGCTTGTAACGGGCCGCGTCGACCTCGACCTTCACCCAGAGGTCGGTGAGGAAGTCGGCCAGCTTGGGGAGGCGGAAGCGCAGCTTGCCGGTGTGCGGGTCGCCCCCGGGGAGCCGTTCGATATCGTGGTCCACCCACGCGACGCGCCCGCCGCGCCGGGGCGGGGCAATGAGCCACGATTCGGCGGGGCGCGTTTCGTCGTCCACGAAGGCGTTCTCCGGCCCCGTGGCCGTGATCATCGTCCTGGCGGCCCCGATGTCCATGGCGGCGCAGTCGTTTTCACTTTCGTGGGTGAAAATAAATCCCGCCTGCTCACACCGGGCGACTGCGCAGGGGCACGACGACCACGCGATGGAACGCCGCGTGGATGGCCACGAGCGCCTCTGCGTCCGGCCACTCGCGCTCGCCCCGGATCCCCCCGTACGCGTCGCGCAGGACCGCACGCAGCGCCTGGACGCGCGCCTCGTGCGCGGAGGGCGTCGAGTGGAGGCCGAGGACGGCGTCCCGCCACCCCCCGAAGGCGGCCATGTCCAGCATGGACCACGTCTCCGAGCTCAGGGCGTTGCCCGCGTCGAGCGCCGCCCGTTCGTCCACGAGGGCCGCGAGGCCGCCGCGGGGCTCCCGGGCCGCTATGACGGCGTCGGAGCCCCCCGTCGGCCTGCGGAACCCCACGACGGCGCCGTCCCCGCGCAGCACCGGCTGCGTCGCCCCCAGCAGGGCCTCCATCTCATCGGTCCACGGGTGTGACTCGGCCATGTATCGTACCGTACCGTATCGTCTATACAAACTCAATATTATGCCGCGCGCATCATCGCTTCCCCCTCCTCGCCCCCCCCCCTGCCCTGCCCCGTCCCTTCCGCGTGCGCCTCTGCCCCGAGGATCGCGCAGTCGGGCGCTCCAGCTCGGCCAGGGAGAACTCCGGGCAGCGATGGCCCCGGAAGCGGGAGAGGACGTCCATCTGAACCGCCGTGCGCGCGTTCCGCGCGGAGGGGCGCACGACGTCCTCGGGCTCGAGGCCCGGGTACTTGAGGTGGAAGTCCGGCGCGCGCGCGATCTCTCGCTGCCGAATCGCCATCTGCACGGACCGTTTCCCCAACGACCGCCCGCAGAGCGTGCAGCGGTACCGGTCGTTGGACGGGTCGTCCTCTCTCTCTGGCCGGAAGTGGTTGGCTGCGAGCCGCGCCCGCCACTGCTCGCCCGTGCCCCAGGACGTCAACTCGTCGTTCTCCAGCGCGGCCGTGGTCCTACGGAGCCTGGTGCGCGCGTTATTGGTGGAAGGTTCGAGATACGTGGGGCGAGGTTCCATAGTGATACGTTCAATAACCTCGACAGAAAACAAAACCCCTCACCGCCGCAGTGCCCCCACCCTGCGCTGCAACATCTGTACCTTTCTTTGTTGGTTCCCCCCCTCACGCCCTCCTCCCTGGTTATCCACCGGCCCCGGCGGCCTCGGGACAGCTCGTAGTTCCAAAGGCCGGTGCCGGCCGCTGACCTTGTTCCGCACCCATGTCCCGACCGCCCCCATGACGCCCCTCACCCCCCCCTGCTGGTCCTTGTGCTCCCAGCAGTAGTCCGATCCGCGGACCATCCGCTGGCATCGCTTCCCCCCCAACGTCACCCCGAAGCACTGTCTCGGCTTCTTCCGCTCTTTCTCCTCGTCCTTCTTGCGCTTCCTTTCGTCACTCGCTTCCTGGAGACGCAGGCGGCGCTCCTCCTTCTCCTCCGCGCGCTTCTCGCGGTCGATATCGCGCTTCTCCTTCCGCTCCTCCTTCGCGATGTCGGCGTCGATCCTACGCTGCTCGCGCTGCGCCCTGTGCCTCTCGTCCATCTCCATCCTGCGGAGCGACTCGTCGGGGTCCCGCAGCCGCCCCCCCACGAACCCGCTCCCGCTCCCCCGATTGCCCAGTACGCCCCCGGCCGCGGCCTGCAGCGCCGCCACGACGCCCCGCGCAGCGCCCGTCGGGTAGCTCCGCGCGTGGAACTCCACCCCGCGCCCCTGCCCCCCGCGACGCAGCAGGCCGACCAGGGCGCGCGCCTCCTCGTCGGTGATCGTGTCCAGTGGCTGGGAGGCGGCGTTGAAGTCCACGAGAGCGCAACACGGACACGTGACCGAGAGGGTCATCCTGAGGCGGCCTTCCTCCGTGACGTACACCACGGACCCCCCGTCGGGCCCCCCCCGCACTTCCGCCGCGAGCCGTTGACTCAGAGGCACGGTCCCCACAGAGAAGCTCATGCTGCGCTCATGTGGGTACTACCCTGGCGGGACATTTTTTCCTCCCTGGGGGGTGTGTGCACTCTGTGCGGTGTGTGCATGACATGCGGCTCGAGGCTCCACTCGCCCGCGTGGAGGGCGCCGCATTCAATTTTGTGAGGCATATGCAAATCGCCATGGCCATCCAACGCCCGCCTCGCCACCCCGTCGTGGTGCCGGACACGCTTCTCGCTCGCCTGAGCAGGGAGGCGTACGAGGACTCCGCTCCCAGCATCGAGGGTTTCGAACACCTCCGTGTGAGTGGGGCGACGAAGTGGGGAGACGGGGTGATCAGGGCGGACCTCTTCCGCTGCAGCGACGAGCAGATCGCCTGCTGCGTCTTCCGTGGCACGGACTCTATCCAGGCGTGGGGCACCAATCTGCTGGTGACGACTGCCGAGACGGGGTATGGCGGGGAGGCTCACGAAGGCTTCGTGAAGGCGTGGAACAGCGTTCGCGACGAGGTCCTGGAGTTCATCGGGGACGCGGAGGAGTTCGTGTTCAGCGGACACTCGCTGGGCGGCGCCCTCGCAACGCTCGCGTGCTGGGACCGCATGGCTGCCCCGTCCCCTTGCGTGTGTCGGTGTGTCACGTTCGGCGCCCCGCGGGTCCTGACGCACAAGGCCGCCGGGCGTTACAACGGCCTCCTGCGGCGCGGCGGCCACGTGCACATCCGATACCAGGTGGACATGGACCTCGTCCCGCAGGTGCCACTGGCCCTGCGTTTCCGCCACGTCGGGCAGACAGAGCTCCTGTGGCCCCAGGCGTGGCACCAGCGCGCGCGGCGGGCTCTTGCGTGCGCGACGAAGCCGGTCGACGGGTTCAAGCGAGTGAGGCGCAATCATGACATGGGCAGCTACATCACGGCACTGGAGGAGGAGTAGG
>Ga0255780_10000715_pt1 | contig 31296 bp, 22 predicted proteins | sample 071ome_32_FD_179978 | JGI IMG/M metagenome (GOLD analysis project Ga0255780, IMG submission 179978) | Coastal salt marsh microbial communities from the Groves Creek Marsh, Skidaway Island, Georgia - 071405AT metaG (version 2) | ecosystem: Environmental > Aquatic > Marine > Intertidal zone >... | reverse complement strand
AAGGCTCATTTAATTTACTCAAGACGGTGTATAATTTTGGGTTGGCGCACGTCGCGGAGAGATGCGTAGTAGAGTGCCACCTGTCCGCGGATGCGTGCGTTTTGTGTCAAACAGAATTACTGCACGCCGTCGAAGATGATTTTTAGAATTACATTCATCGTTACTATCGCTGTTGTTTATGTTATTGCAGCGTATGCTAGTGTATATCTATACCTAATTTACAGCGCGGACATCGTCATCTAGAAAAAGCCATCATCCTTCAAACTTTTCACCATGTATGGTCCCTCTAACTCATACCCTAACTTGCGGTAATAATTTCTCGTCCCGACGCCAGAAATGACAGCCATTTTTGTCGAGCCGTGTTCGTCTCTCGCGATTCGTTCGGCTTCTTTCATCAACGCTGCGCCGTAGCCTCGGTGTTGAAATCTGCCAGCCTCTCGCGTAGATACTTTCACCGCGGAACCGTAGACGTGCAATTCGCGCACCATTGAAACTTTTCCTTTCAATTCCACGTTGTTCTTGCCGGCGTTTTTGGTCAATTTACGCAAACGCAACAAACCGACTAAAATGTCTTGTTTCGGGTCTTCGTAGGATAAAAACGTTTCCCATCCGCCGTTCCCGGTATATTCTCTTCTTACTAATTCTACGTCTTTGGGAGAAACGCGGTTGTGAATATCTTGCATTCCAACTTCGCGAGCGCGAACATCGCGGCATTTCAAGCCTAACTCTGCCATGCGCGCCATAGCGAGCTCGCGCAAGTTTCCTTTTTCGACGCCAGAAGTCACCAACGGCATGGGAATATCTCTTTGCACTCTGTACACTCTCGTCCAGGGAGGTACGAGCGCTAAAATCCTCGCCACTAAATCGACCAACTTTTCCGGCGAGTACGAACGGTAAAATCCATTTCTCCACAACTCGTACAAACCGGTACCTCGTATAACCAACGTCGGGTATAATTTTAATCCGTCCATGCGAAATTCGGGGTTCTCAAAGGCTTCCAAAAACGACTCGTAATCTCTCTCCATGCCAACATTCGGCAAGTCTGGCATCATGTGCGCGACGACTTTAAAGCCCGCATCTTTCGCCTCGCGAAAACATCGATTGACTGCTTTTACCGTGTGGCCTCTATTCGTGTCTCTGGCGACATCTTCGTATATCGACTGTAAACCAATTTCAAGTCTCGTGCATCCGTACTTTAACATTTGCCTCAAGTGCGGACCCAAACAATAGTCCGGCCTCGTTTCAATCGTCATCCCGACGCATCTGTGTTTCCCGTGTTCCGAACTCCTCACGGCTTCGTCTACGGACGAACTCGTCGCTCCACTCAACGCGTCGTGTAAATTTCTAATAAAATAATCTCTGTAATCCATCGGCAAACTCATAAACGTCCCTCCCATCAACACGTATTCAACTTTGTCCGTCGAGTGCCCTAATCTGGCCAACTGATCGACTCTCCCTCTCGCTTGCGCGTACGGATCGTATCTCGCTCGAATCGCGCGCATGCTCGTAGGTTCATACCCGGTGTAACTTTGCGTCGAATACTCGAAATCAGAATCCGGTCCGCCCGGGCAATACACGCACACGTTCCCCGTGGTCGCGATGTGCGGACACCTGTGCGGCTTCGACATCACCGCGACCACCGCTACCCCGCTCGCCGTCCTCACCGGTTTCGCTCGCAACTGCGGCAACAAACTCTTCTTGTGTTCCTCCGGTACCGCGGAGATTATTTCTGTCAGTCGCACCGTCCCGTCCACGCCGTACTTCTTCGCCGCTTTATTCTTCGCGTTGTTCAAGTTCAACGTCTGGTTCGATTTCACCGCTTCAATCATCTGTTCGATGACATCCTTCACCGTCCGCAATCGCGCCTCTTCCTGCGTGTACGCGATTCGCTTGTGCTTTCCTCTCGAGGAGGTCACGACGGCGCCGACTTCTTTGTTCGCGTTCGCATCGGATGCGGGGAGTCGTCTGCTCTTCTTCTTCTTCTCCTCCTCCTCCTCCTCCTTCGCGGAGGCGGCTTGTGGTTGTGTCGCCGGCGGCGAATCCATTTGTTCTTCTTCTTCTTCCTTTCTTCGTCAGACGAACGACGAACGACGAACGACGAACGACGATTCGCGAAACAGGCGTCGCCACCGCGCGCGGGAAAATGAAAACGCGCTCTTCTTTTTCTCTTTTGTTCCGTCGTCGACCCGACGAAAGAGAGTGAGGAACGTGATGAGACTTTTTTCCCCACAACGAAATTTTCCCCACACAACAACTCTTCTTCTCTGCACCTGGCGTGCGCGCACACATCTGTCCGTCCGTCCGTCTTCTCGCGCTCGAGAGAGAGAGAGACAGAGATAAAAACACAGAGAGATAAAAGAATAAAATGTCGGACGTGTACTCGTTAGAGCCGCCGACGAAAGGAAAAGTCGTCCTGGAAACCACCTTTGGGGATATCGAAATCGAACTGTTCGCGAGCGAGTGTCCGCTCGCCTGCCGCGCTTTCGTCCGGCTCTGCGTGGACGGCTACTACGAACAGAACGTTTTTCACAGGATATTGAAGGATTTTATGGTGCAAACCGGAGATAAGAGCGGGAGTGGACGCGGGTCCGGGGTGGAGAAGAAGTTTAAAGATGAGTTTCACAGTCGGATTAAGTTTAATAAAAGAGGCCAAGTGGCGATGGCGAACGAAGGGAAGAGAGATTCGAACGGTGCGTCGCGTCGCGTCGAGACAATTTTTTTCTGTGTTTTGCGCGCTCTTTTCTTCATTTTTGTTCCCTCACGCGCGCGTCGCGTTTCATTCTCTCTCTCGCGCGCGCGTGCAGTTAATCGCGTTTACTCACCAACGAGTGTCAACCGCTTTACCCGGCTCAGGTTCGCAATTTTTCATCACGCTCAACGAGTGTCGACATTTGGATCGGAAGCACACGATTTTCGGGAAAGTTGTCGGCCAGACGTTTTATAACGTCCAAAGAATTGGCGATTGCGAGTGTAAAGGAGAAACGCCCGTCGGGGATCCGCTGCCGAGGATTTTGAAGGCGGTGGTGGTTTGGAATCCGTTCGACGATATCGTTCCCGCCGCGGCGAAAGAGGAAAAGGAGGACGTCGTGGCGGCACCGAAAGCGAAGAAAAAGAAGCAGAAAGCAAACGTAGGATTGTTATCGTTCGGCGACGACGAAGAAGTAGCGGAAGACGAAGACGAGAGGAGAGAGAAGAAAGCAAAGAAGCAAAAAATTGCGTCCGCGCACGACGTCGTCGACGAACGAGCGAATACAAAATTAGCCAAAGCGGACGACGAGGAGTATAAAGATGTCTTGAAAAAGACGGAAGAGGAGACGTTTGAAAACGAAAAGAAAGCGAAAGAATTAGAGGAAAAGATGAGAATGAAAATGCGCGAGAAAAGAGAGAAGGTGGGCGCTGGTGGCGCGGAGAAATCTTCGTTGACCATGTTGTCCGAGATGAACGTGCACATCTCCGAGGAGGAGCGGAAACGCATCGAGAAGGCGAAGAAAGCGAGAGAGAAGCAAGCGAAAGCGGAGAGGAAACTAGAGCGAGAGAGACACAAGAAGAATAAACTGAAGAAACTAGGACTAGGGAAGGCGCTCGTGACCGAAGATGATAAAGCGCTCATGTCCAACCACGAAGTCAAACGCGCCGAGGCGAAGCTGAGAAACCGAAGAGTGGTGGAACGCGAGAAGGACACGCTGGCCAAGTTGCAAAGGTTCAACGAAAAGTTACACGAAGCGGGAGGAGAAGGAAACAAAAATAACGAAAACGGAGAGAGCGAAAAAAAAGCCCGCGACGGTTTCGTCGGCGTCTCCAAGTTTGTCCCCGAAGGTTTATACTACATGGAAGACCTCGACGAAGACGGCAACGAGAAAATACGCAAACGAGAGGACGACGACGACGACGATAAAAATTGGAGAGCGCACTCCTTAAAGTTCGACAAAGACGGCGCGCAAAACACCGCAGCCTCGCATTACTTAGCTTCCGCGGACGATTACGAAGTTCTGGACCCCAGGCAACCGCTGACTGGCGAAATTGGCATGCGCCAAGCGACTAAAAACGGCGGCGGCGGCACCGCGGATCGGTGACAATTTCTCAAACTTGTGTGTAACAACGAAACAACAAAAGCAAAAAAAAACTTGATAACCTTCACACTTCCTATTCCCCTTCTGGCGCCAAAAGCGCGATGACGACGACGACGACCGACGACGACGACGACGAACCGGCCGGGTCTTTACCGACGACATTTTTTGACGTCATCGTGCTCGGAACCGGTCTCGCGGAGTCTCTCATCGCCTCGAGCGCGGCGAAGATTGGAAAAAAATCCGTCCTCGTGTTGGACGCTAACGACCGGTACGGGAACAGTTTCGGCACCTTGGAAGAAGAAGAAGAAGAAGAAGAAGAAAATAAAAACAAAGGTTGGCGCGTGCCTGAGCATTTGTTGCGCTCTGGGTCCGTGTTGGAAACGCGCGATATCGCCGGAAGAAGAAGAACGACAAAGACCGTTGGTGGTGGTGGTGGTGGCGAAGATGACGTTGATGATGTCGTTTTCTCGTCTCGACGAAGGTTCAGTTTGGACGTGGCGTTTAAGTTTTCGCTGGGCGACGACCGGCTGACGGAAGAAGTGTGCAACAGCGAAGCGTATAAATATTTGGAGTTTAAGACGTTAGAGAAGAGCTTCGTGGGCGTTGCCGGGAGGAGGAGGAGGAAGGAGGAGGAGGAGAAGAAGACGGAGAGCGAGGATTTTGAGTTTGTTCCGGTGCCGGCGTCTCGCTCGGAGATATTCGAAAACGCGCGACTCTCGCCGGCGGAGAAGAGAGGTTTAATGAGGTTTTTGAAGAAAGCGAGAGATGTGGCGTTGGAAGGAACTGGAGTGAATTACGGGAGAGGAGACGATGCGAACGCGCCTATTGGTGCGCCAGGGACGGAGTACACTTTGGACGCGGGAGGAGGAGGAGGAGATGATGGTGATGATTCGGGGACGTTTGCGCGCGCTTTCGCGAACGATAGCACTAGTAATAGCAGTAATAGTAAGAACACATCCATGAAAGCGTTCTTGATGGAGTCACCAAACGATCTCTCCGAAGTTACGTCCGACGCGGTAACGTACTGCGTGAGTTTTTGTCCGAGTGCGACGACTAGTATGCGAGGAAGAGCATCGGAAATGTTGAAAACGTACATTCGCTCCATGGGAAAGTACGGTCCAGAAACGCCGCAAGCCGGTTTGATTCCGTTGTACGGATCTGGAGAGGTTGCGCAGGCTTTCTGTCGCGTGGCTGCGGTGAGCGGTGCCATCACGGCGTTGCGCCAGCCGATTAGGAAAATTGAGAGAAAAAATGGTGAGAGACGCATTGAAGTTGTGACGAACGGCGGGCGAGTATTGACGTGTGAAAAGCTCGTTTTGGGAGACGCGCAAGGCGATATAGAAATGGTTGGTTTCTCTGACGACGAAACGATGATGAACTGTAGCGAAAAATCAAAGCTGTTTTGTATCAATCGAGCAGTATTAGTCACGAACCGGTCTATTAATGGTAACGATGATGCTCAACAGCGCGTGTTTTTCGCGATACCATCCGCCGCGCGTCCCGGAAAATCGTACAAAGACGAGGACGAGTTCGTCTGCTTCGCGACGCAGCTCGACTACTCGTCCAGATGCTGTCCGAAAGGCACGTTTATCGTCCATCTGTGCCAAAAGTCTCGAAGAACGGTACCGCTCGAAGACGTTTTCGCGGACGTCCTCGACACAATCTTCTCCGAGGAGAAACGAAACGGAGAAGAAACGGAGACGAAAAAGCCGACGATTTTGTGGGGCACCTCGTTCCGAACGCCGGATGTCGACGACGACATCGTCGTCGACAGTTTCAAAACGGACGACTTCGTCAAGTTTCCAGGCGCAGACTGCAACGCGACTTTCGAAGATGCCGTCCTTCTCGCGCGAAGCGCGAACCATCGTCTGTTCGGCCGCGAAGACGCGAACGCAGCTTCTCCGTCTACTCTCCCTCTCTTTCCGAAAACCGCGGCAGCGGAAGACCGAGAGGACGAAGAAGAAGTAAAGGAAGAAAAAGAAAAAGAAAGCATCGACGAGGACGACGAGGACGACGAATACGCTCTGCTCAGAGACTTGTAGCACCAAACGCTCAGAATTAGAAGAAATGCGCGAAAGTAGTACTTTAATTATTAGCATACTAGGCGTCTCGCGCGTAGATTTTTTCTCTCTCTCTCTCTCTCTGAATTTTTAAAAATCGCCAGAACTTCTCCCGAGAGACGGAAGACAGCCGCGAACGAGCGACGAACGACGACGACGCAACGACGACGCGAGCGAACGCAACGACAGAAAGAGAGAGAGTAAAAAACAAGCGCACAAACAAAACGATATGTCTAACGTGTTGACGGGATGCTGCGGTGGCGTCCGCGCCGGTCACGCCGCCGCTCCGCAACAAATCTCCCGAGATTCCATCAAGAGTTTATTCCAAACGCAGAGCGCGTTTCTCGATCAGTTCTTTGAAACTTTAGATTTCGAAGAGACGGCAAAGTTTTGCCAGAAAGTTTTAGATTGCAAAGGTACGACGTTATTTACGGGAATCGGGAAATCGTCGTACATCGCGAAGAAGGTGTGCCAGACTTTGGTATCGACCGGGACGCGAGCGATACACTTAGCGCCGGTGGATGCGTTGCACGGAGATATCGGGAACGTGAACGAAGGGGATATCGTGGTGTTGTTTTCAAAGTCGGGAACGACGGAGGAGTTGGTGAACTTGGTTCCGTACGCGAAAGCGAAAGGTGGATTTTTGGTGGCGGCTACGGCGAATAAGGAGAGCCAATTGGCGAAGTTGTGCGACATGCACGTGACCATTCCGGCGCCCGGGGAGTTGCAACCGTTTGAGAAAGGATCGAGTTCGGTCGGGACGAGCGAGAGTCGGGTGTCGCCTCCAGTGACGTATACGGCGTTACAGATGATGTTTGGGGATACGTGTGCGGTATATATCATGCAGGCGAGAGGGTTGACGCAGGACGAGTACGCAATGAATCATCCAGCGGGGAGAATCGGGAAGAGATTGGTGTTGAGAGTGCAGGACGTGATGAGGAAGATTGAGAGTTTGCCGACGGTATCACCCGAGGAGAAAGGATTGGAGGTTTTGGTGAAAATGGCTGGGGATACGAAAGGATGCGGGTGCTTGTTGGTAGTGGATAAAGATATGACGTTGTTAGGGACGTTTTCGGATGGAGATTTGCGACGAGCCACGGTGGCAAAAGGCGCCGAAGTGAGCAACTTGTTGGTGAAAGATTTGATGAACTACAATAAAGCGTTTCCGAGGTGTTGCGAGGCGGAGCAGATGGCGTATGAAGCTCAAATGAGTATGAATTTGAACGGAAAGATGGTGGATTATTTGCCAGTCATCAGCGGAGACGGGAAGAAGACTTTGTTGGGGTTAATTACGATTGAATCGTTGTCGGAAGCCGGAATGTAAAAGAGAGAAGAAAAAGAAAGAGAATATATAAGTTTTTTAGCGTTCAAAATAACGATACGAGTATGTACAATCAAAGTAAAGTTTAAATCAACAACACGCTTCTGTAAAGTAAAGTTTTATATTAACAAGTTCATTCATTAATTGTAGTACGAGCAAAGTTTGTTCTGAGCTTTATATAGCCCCTTATTGAACACCACCCTTCTTCGAGCGATCCGCTCTCTTGCCCATCTTCGGGTTTTTCATGATGCGGATGTTCAACGGAGTAATCTCAACTAATTCATCCGGACCGATGTATTCGACGCAATCATCCAAGGACAATACTTTCGGTTCGTTCAAAACGACTGTAGCATCCTTGTTACTTCGAACGTTCGTTGCCGCCTTCTTCTTCGCCACGTTGACTTTTAAATCGCCCGCGCGTTGGTGAATACCGACAACCATGCCTTCGTATACTTCAGTTTGCGGCTTGATGAACAAAATACCTCTTTCTTGCGCAGAGAACATGGCGTAAGACGTCGCGGCGCCGGTTTCAAACGCAACCAAAGACCCGTTGTCTCTTTGTTGAATTTCACCGGCCCACTCTTTGTACGCTTCAAAGTTCGTGTTGAGCACCGCGGTACCTCTGGTCGCAGTTAATATCGCGTTTCTCAAACCTAACAAACCTCTGGTCGGAATCGAGTACTTCAACGTCGTCTGGCCCTTGTCGTTGGTGACTAAATCGAGCATTTGACCTTTTCTTTGCGAAAGCAAATCGACGCACGCCCCGGTGTATTCCTCACCGACTTCAATTTGGGCCTCTTCGAACGGTTCGCACTTGCGGCCATCAATCTCTTGGTAGATGACTTCTGGCGGACCGATGCAAAACTCATAGCCCTCTCTTCTCATGGTTTCAATCAAAATGGTAATGTGTAAAGCACCTCTGCCGCAAACGACAAAAGTATCCGCGGTTTCTCCCGGTTCAACTCTCAACGCCAAATTTCTTTCCAACTCGCGGTCCAATCTGTCCTTGATATTTCTCGAAGTGACAAACTTTCCTTCTTTACCGGCGAACGGCGACATGTTCACACTCAAGGACATTCGAACCGTCGGTTCTTCGACCGAGAGTTTCGGTAACGGCTCAGCACCATCCACAAAGATGGTTTCGCCAATCATAACGTCCGGCAAACCGGCGATGGCGCAAATGTCTCCCGCACCGACTTCCTCGATGGACGATTTCGCGAAGTTTCTGTACACGAACAACTCGTTAATCTTACCGTTTCTTGTCGGTTCACCCGGAATGCCAATCTTGATCTGCTGGTTCTTCGAAATCGTCCCTTGGTTCACGCGGCCGAGCGCGATGCGACCTTTAAAGTCGTCGTAATCCAAGTTGGTCACCATCATTTGCAACGGTGCTTCCATGTCGACCTTCGGCGGCGGCACTTCTCTCAAAATAGCCTCAAACAACGGTTCGAGAGTGTCGCTCATGTCCGTGTAGTCGTCCCCGGCGATGCCTTGGAAACCAGACGCGTACACGACTGGGAAATCGCAGCACTCGTCGTCGGCACCCAAGGAGCAGAACAAATCAAACGTAGTGTCGATGACCCAATCCGGTCTGGCTCCTTCTCTGTCAATCTTGTTGACCACAACCAACACTTTCAAACCGAGCGCCAAAGCTTTCTTCAACACAAATCTCGTTTGCGGCATGGGTCCCTCCTGCGCGTCCACCAACAACAAAACGCCGTCCACCATGTTCAAAACGCGTTCGACTTCGCCGCCAAAATCAGCGTGCCCCGGGGTATCCACGATGTTCAACTTCGTCCCTTTGTAATCCACCGAGGTGTTCTTACTCAAAATAGTAATCCCTCTCTCTCTTTCCAAATCGTTCGAGTCCATGATTCTTTCCTCCACTTTTTCGTTGTCTCGGAAAACGGACGATTGTTTCAACATGGAGTCAACCAAAGTGGTCTTCCCGTGGTCGACGTGCGCGATGATGGCGATGTTGCGCAAATCATCTCTCGCTTTCTTCCCGGCGGCGCCGGCGGCGGTTTCCGGTTCGGCGATTGCAGATTTAATCGTCGCGGAACCTCTCTTTGTCGTCGTCGTCGTCCTCGACATCGTCGCGCGCTTCGCTCGAAACGACGTCGCGTTGGCGGCCATAATCGCTCTCGCCGAGAACGCGTGTTGTTGTGCGCTGCTGCTGCTCATGATTGATCGATTGACTTTTTAAACTCTTTTACTCTCAATGCGTGCGCGTGTGTGTGTTTGTGCGCGTATACGAGTAAAGTTTACAGGTAAACGTTTACGGGGGTGCGAGTGCGTCGCGTGCGGGGATAATAGTGTGAGGAACGTGAAGTCCAATTTCTATCCATGCGACGACAGGAAAAAAGGACGTGGAAGCTTTTTCAGCCGCGAAACCGCCTTCAACCCCATCAAAAAGTCCCACCCAAAAAAGAACATCTCTCCTTTTTTTTTCTTTTTTGTCGCAAAGAAGGCATTTTAGGAGAGAGAGAGAGAGAGAAACGACTGCGTTGTTTTAACCCCTCCGCTGCCTTTGCGGCGAACCAAAAAGAAAGAGTGTGCGTGTTGAGATTTTTGTGGTCTCTTTTGCTATGCGTGCTAATATAGTGCGTGATATTACTTTCACATTATCGCTCAAAATCTACGCGTCGTCGTCGTCGTCGTCGTCACGCGAGATCTCTGATGAACAAAAAAGACTCGAGAGAAGAGGGGTTTGTTTTTCACCGCTCCTCTCTCCAGGAGCGAGCGGCGTTGGTTTTCAAGTAGACGCTCTCTTCTTCTCGGTTTCTTTCGTCGAGCGCGTGCGGAGTCGGTTTGGTTTTATTTTTCGTTCTCCATCGGTGTAAGAAGTAACTCTCGATGGATCTCGCCGCGGCTATGGCTTTGGACTCGTTGGAGACGTCGAACGGGGCGACCCGGATGGTGAACATTCCGGATTTGTTACCGAAGACGACGTCGGTGAGGTACCGGTCGCCGACAAAGACGAACTTTTCGCACGGCGAGTTTTCCTTTTTTGCCTCGCCCGCGCTCTCGCTACTCTTACTACTCTTTTCCTTCTCGTTGCTACTATTATTACTGTTGCTATTTAAAAACTTGGCGAGCTCGGCGCCGCTTCCACTCGGTTTCTTTTCTTTGTGTCTCGCCACGCGAATTCCCAACTCTCTTTCTAAATGCGTCGCTTCGATCCCGTCCGGGTCGTACTGTTCCAACCCGGCTGAGTTGGAATACACGCACACGCGTTCGTTCCCGAACGCCTGTTTGCACTCTTTCATGCTCTCTTGCAACGGCGGATGCACCTCCGTCGCGTACGGAATCGTCAGCGTGTTGTCTTTATCAAAAATAACCGCCGTGAACCCGGCTTTTTTCAACTTGAACCAATCGATATCTTGAATCGACTCGCAGTCGATGTGCGGCACGGCTAACGACGCGTCCGAGACGGCGAGTTTTAGGAACAACGAAATGCCCGCCACGTTCATGGATTGCCCGAGTTTTCCTAAAAACGACGGTCTCATCACGACCTCCGCGTTTACATCGTCGCTCCTCTCGCCAGAATCCGACGTCGACGTCGACGACGACGACGTCGTCGTCGTCGCGCTCCTTCCTCTTCCCATTCCTCTCGCGCGTCCACTAAAGCGACTTTTTTTCTGTTTCCTAAAACTCCCCGTCTTTGACGAAAAAGGAGACGACGACGACAGCGATGAACGACAAAAACAAGAAGAAGAAGATGAAGATGGCGAAGCAGAACGAGAAGAACGAGTAATCGACGACGACGAGAACAACGACGACGACGAAGCGCTCGCTTTGCTCATTTTTGGAGAGGAAAAACCCGGACGAACGAACGACGAAAAGAGAGAGGCGAGAAGAAAAAAAAATACGTTTAGGGTTTGAATCGTGATTCGAATTTTCTGAGTCAGATGTCCCTCGTCGTCGTAACAGAAAAAGTCTCCGCTCGCTCGCGCGAACGCGTTCTCGTCCTATTTGCACCCGCACTATTAATACTACTACTACTACGCGCGAAACTCACTTTTGATATCGAACGCGATGAGATCCGCGGCGATATCGTTGGCAAAACGCGCGGGTCGGCGCGCGGCAATCGGTAATAACGAAGCAGTTTTGTGCGGGCAAATTTCAGCCTCCTCCGATCGGTTATCTTCCTCCTCTTCCTCGCGACGACACGGGGAAAACTGCGCGTGCTGTTCTTCGAGGGCGTATTCGTCGCAAAGCGGGAACAGAGGCGTGATGTTTATGGGCCCGAACGACGTGCAAGTGAAGGATATTCCGTTTCCGAAACTCGAGCTCGATTCGACGAATTCTCCGGTCGCCTCCGAACGGCAGAAGAGAAAGTGCGAACACGGGGTCATTTTGAAAGTGGTCACGACGAATATTTGCGGGAGCGATCAGCACATGGTTCGAGGCCGAACGTCTTTGCCGGGTGGGCACATGATTTTAGGCCACGAAATTACCGGCGAAGTCATTGAACTCGGTAAAGACGTCGAGTTTATCAAGAAAGGAGACGTGTGTTCGGTGCCGTTTAACATCGCGTGCGGAAGGTGCGACAACTGCCGACAAGGCCACACCGGGATTTGCTTGAATGTGAACCCGGCGAGACCGGGTGCGGCGTACGGATACGTCGATATGGGTGGTTGGATTGGCGGTCAAGCGGAATACGTGATGGTTCCGTACGCTGATTTTAACTTGCTCAAGTTTCCGGACAAGGAACAAGCCAAGGAGAAGATTACGAGTTTGACGTTGTTGTCTGACATTTTCCCGACCGGGTATCACGGCGCGGTCACCGCGGGCGTGAAACCCGGATCTATTGTGTACGTTGCAGGTGCTGGCCCGGTTGGTTTGGCGTGTGCCGCGAGTGCGCAGCTGCTCGGCGCGGCGTGCGTGATTGTCGGCGACGCGATTCCAGAACGCTTGAACCAGGCGAAATCGTTCGGGTGTGAAGTCGTGGACATCACCAAAGGGTCCGTCGATGAACAAATCGAAAAGATTCTCGGAACTCCTGAAGTGGACGCCGCGGTCGATTGCGTTGGATTCGAAGCGAGAGGTTGCGGACACAACCACGCGAAGGAAGTGCCGGCGCAGGTGTTGAACGATTGCATGACGGTGACGAAAGCCGGTGGCGCTGTTGGTATCCCCGGTTTGTACGTTACCGAGGATCCGGGGGCGGTGGAAGATGCCGCGAAAACGGGGAACTTAAGCATGCGATTAGGCCTTGGATGGGCGAAATCGTTGTCGTTTGCCACCGGTCAATGCCCTACGATGAAGTACAACAGAAATTTGATGAATGCGATTTTGTATGACCGCGTACAAATCGATAAAGCTGTGAATGTGGAAGTGATTTCCTTGGACGACGCGCCTAAAGGATACGCAGACTTTGACAAAGGGGCGAGTAAGAAGTACGTCATTGACCCGCACAACTATACCGGTCGCGTGTAAAAGGTTATTCTTGTCATTTATATAAAAAAATTTATTGTTTCCTTTCACAACTCTTTATACAAAACTGCTATGGAACCCAAAAAGCACTTCTTAATGGCTTCAAATTTCTATTATTATTATTATTATTTCGTCGTCGGCGTCGTCTCAAAACATGTTGCCATCGATGAAACTTTCGTGATTGTCCATCAGCGCATCAAAGCCGAGCAAATCGTCATCGAGTCGAAAGTTTCCTGGAGTAGGAACGTTGTTGTTGATAATGTTCGCGTTACTAATATTATTGATATTGTTTGGCGGCGAGAAACCTCTGAGCTCTCCGCTGCTGCCTCCCATGAGTTGCTGTTGCTGTTGTTGTTGTTGTTGTTGTTGTTGTTGTTGTTGTTGTTGATGACTAATGTACATGGTGTTGCTTTGATGCTGATCTTGTCGATGTTGACTCCCAGGGATGATATTTGTATACAACGGTTCCGCTCCGAAACCGCTATTGAAGAGGACGTTTTCCCACGATTGCAAGTCTTCCGCGGCGGTTGGCTGGCGATGTTGTTGCTGAACGTTTCTATCATGATTCGAGCTGATTGGCGGTTCGTGGAAAGTATCGCTCAAGCCGAAGAACTGGTCCGCCATGGACCGATCCGAAGCGTTCTTTCGCATGCCAGCTTTTTTCGTCACGGCAGCACCCCCAGCCGCGGCGGCAGCCGCTTTCTTTGCTGCTTTTTCTTCGCTTGCTTGTTGCGCTTTGAGCCTTTTCGCAGCAGCCTTTGACAACGCATTCGTTTTTCGTTTCTGCGGCGCGTTCTTATACTCGACGTCGACAAACTTTGTAATTTCTTTGCGTTCGCGCTTTGAAGAACGCCTCTGTTGCGTCGGTTGGTTCTTTCCGCCGTTTAACAATAACAAGGATGATTCGTACCGCCCGTACTTTTGCATTCCCGCAGCCATGAGAACATCGATACCGAGAGACGGCGCGTACTTCGCTATGATGTGCGCTCGCAACGCGTCTTGAACGATGTGCTCGTGGTATCCAAAGACGGCGTAGCCATTCAGACTCTCAATCTTGGGAACTATTCGGGTCATTTTCTCTTTTTCTTCAATCTCTTTCTCGCGTTGTCGTTTCGCTTCTTCTTCTTCTTCTTCTTCTTCTTTCGTTCTTTTGTTCAACTGATCTTCACCCGCAGCCGCGGCAGCGGCAAACATGCTTTCTTTCGCAGCCTTGGCTTCTCTCTCGGCGACGCTACCACCTTCAACGGGACGTTGGGTTCCTCTTCGGGCGTACCACAAACCACAAGCATTACATAACGAACGAACGCCGTCTGGTCCTCTGCGCATTAACGGCGTCGAGTTGCTCCCGGCACCGCAGTTGGAACACAGACGACCACCGTTTGCGTTGTTGTTGTTGTTGCTATTTCCTGTGTTCAATTTTAACGACGACGAGGAGGACGGTTTCATGCCTGGGATTTTGTTCTCGAACCGGCGCGCGATTTCTTCGACGATGCATTTTACGGCCTCGTCCACGTCTAATACTCCTTTCTTGTTCCCCGTCGCCTTGGTCGCCGTTGTCGTGTCGCTGCTATCGTTGTTCGAAGATTCTGGTTTCTCCAACGTTTCTTCTGCTGGTGCGGAAGTGTTAGTGGAGCACGGAGTCTCCACGACCCGTCTACCTTCGCCCTCTGCACCCCATCGAACGTAGTGGTACCCGTTTTCATCGATGGTCGCTTCAAACGGTTCCGAAAATAACGTCCCCTCGCATCTATACCCGAGCGGTTTCAGCATTTGGTTCTTCTTCTCTTCGCTCGAAGAGTTCGTAGCATTGTTGTTGTTGTTGTTGTTAGAATTCGACGTCGATTGATGGACACTCCCTCCTCCTTCTTTGTAATGCTCCTTCGCCAACTTTTCCACATCCATTTTTTCGGCTATTTTCTCGTCCACCATGCCGAGATATTTTACGCGAATATTCGCGCGCGGGAATAACGAACACGTGAACTTCAACGCTCTCGCTTTGGCTTCCGCATCCAAGGTTGCTCTTTGCACGTGCAAAGACTTGATTCGTCCAGACTCTCGTCGACTCGGAGACGTGTTATCCTGCTTCTTCCCTGGTATCGCGGTAGTAGTAGTAGTAGTAGTAGTTGTTGTTGTTGTTATTGTTGTTGTTGTTGTTGTAACAGCTGGCTGTTGCTTCCCGCTCTCCCCTCCGTCTGCCGCGTCGTCGTCGTTGTCTTTGTCGTGCGCGATATTCGGGTTCAACAAAGACGGCTTATTCGGTTTACTCGGATCGTGAACAGGCGAGCTCGAACCTTTCGCATCAAACGACGCGTTCGTGACGTTCGTCTCGAAAGTTGTCGCGGTCAGATCTGAATCGCTCGCGTTCTTCGGCATGATATTTTCTTCTCTTCGCCGAATAATTTCTTGACCGGCAGCAGCACCTTTTGGAGGAGGAGAAGAAAGAGGCACCAAAGTCCCGGCACCGGTTTGTTCTTCTCCGTCCTCTTTTAAACTCTTTTTCAAATCGGATCGCGCGTGGCTCTCCAGCGGCGCAGCTTCCATCGTCGTCGCTTTATCCTCCTCCATTCTTTTTGATGCGCGCGTTGTTTCAAGAGCGGGCAAAGCCTCTCTTTAGGTGATCTCAAAGAAGGAAAGCGCGAGCGCGCGTCAAATTTGGATGACGTTTCGATTTTCCTTCTTTTGTGAGTGTTTTGTGCTCGTTTCTCGATTATTCGTCGGAAATTAAAATTCACAAAGAAATCTCTTCCACGGAAGAAGAAGAAGAGGAAGGGAAAAAACGAAGCGCGCGCCAACCGAGAAGAGCTCGATATGAAACGACTTCTGCTTTTTGTCGTTGCGCTCGAGTAGTGCGTTCTTCTTCACAAAGTTTTATAATAACGATGTTGTGCGATAGTATAATCACGTGAACGAGTGAAAAAAAAAACAGTTGAGTGCATTCAACGCGTGTAGACGACCACTCGTCCGAGGACGTAAAAACGAGTGACTCTCGTTTGCTCTCTGAGATTTTTTGGTCGCTTTTTTCTTTTTTCTGCCTTTTTTCACTTTTTTCACTTTTTTCACTTTTTTCGCTCTCTCTCTCTCTCTCTCTCTTTCTCTTCTTCGTTTTATTAAGAGCGTACTTTTTTCGAACCACACAAAAAAACAGAGAAAGGACGACGAACGGACGAAAGGAAGAAGAAGAAGAAGAAGAAAGAACAGACGCCTTCTGCTGTGAAGAGCAGACGCTCGAGTGAAGTGTTTTGTACAGCAAAGATGTGCGTTTGTTTTTTACAAGTGCGATGTTATTTTTACGCGCTCCGCTCGCTCGCTCGCTCTCTATTTTATTTTCCTTCTCGAACTACATTTTTATGCCTATGTACTATTGCTATCGTAAAGTAGCAGTTGTGGTCGCGTTATTATTGTTATCGTCGTCGTCATCATCAAATTATTCATCGCGCGACGTCGAATTCGGGTTAAACAAAAACATTATTGTGTTCGAGTTTGTTCAACAGCCCGAGCGAGGTTGCGTAAAAAGCGTCTCCGACGACTGGTTCGCTCTTGTGGTAGACAAAGAAACTAATCACGCGACCCAAGTTTGCGTGTAACTCTCGCCAGTTTGCTTGTTCGATGTATGCGTGAATGTTCTTGTAGTCAGATTCCGGAACGCGAATGGAAAACTTTTCCCAATCGAGGAACCACGCCAACGGGAGTTCGTACGCGTCCGCGACGATAACTGGGACGCACCCGAAGAGCATGAGCTCGATTAGCCGCGGCGACATCACTCGCGTACCTCGGACGTGCAAGCAATATTTACTGTGCTCCATCAAGGACATGTACTCCTGTGGCGAAGCGACGCCGGTGGTTTCGATGGAGTCTTCCTCGTTCCCGTTTTCGACGAGGTATCGAAAGACTTTTTCTCTCAAAGGACCGCGGTTGTTTCCTCTAAACATGAGTCGAATATTTCGGTCCGCGTCGAATTTCGGCGGTTGTAAACCAAAGGACGCGTACTCCTCTTCGTCGCGCATGAAGTGCGATAAATCAACCAGTCCTCTCGATACCGCCTCTCTGGGTAAGAAAAAGGACAAGGAAGGCACCACGGCGACGTCTTTCCTCGCATCAAACGGCGCGTCATCCACATCGGTCTCAGAGTTTGAGACGATGAAATGCGTGGTGTTGACCAAAGACGACGATGAGAAGGAAGAGGAAGGAGATGAGGATAATATGGACGATGATGACGCCGATGATGATGCGTAGATATCGTCATCCTCATCATCATCCGGGTAGATTTTCGTCGCCAATTCGGTGCCGAAATCGTGCACGGTGACGATGACTCGTCTTCCTTTCGATTGTTCCCACAAGCTCGGGTTTACTTTCTTCGCGTATTGAACGGCAGATTTTACCCCGGATTCGCTTCTCGCGCGTCCATCTGAAAACGGAAACGACGAAACACGATCTAAATACGGTTGAATTGGCAGCAAATACGCGATTTCTGTCTTCTCCGTCAATGTTTTTTTACGATTGATTGAAAACGGACCATTGGAAAGCCATCTGACGAGATAATCTTCGACGTCGTACCCTCGATTAAAGGTTGGCAACTTTCTCAGCGAATTGTACCTCAACTGCGCTCGCACGCTTAGAGGAAACGTGTGCACTCTCAACGTTTTCGGCAGTCGGTCGAGGAACGATTCGCAAATCGACGATTCCCTGCCTTGGGCGACTTCTTCGACGAACGAAGTCAACAAAGGCCACTCCACCTTTCGTTCGCACTGCGCCGCGAGCGTCGGTAAACCATACTCGTCCAATAAATCCACCGTGTCAATTTTTATCCTCTTTTTATTACTATTTTTCTTCTGATTGAATGCCATCTTTCTATTGCTACCTTTCATTTCCACCTCGCTCCATTGCGCTCTCGTCGCCAAGGCGGATATCGTGTTGTGCAACTTGTGGTCGATTTCTAGAATCTTTTTGTTTTTGTTTTGCTGCTTGATGACGAGCAAAGAGAAGATGAGCAGAGAAGAGAGAATCGCGATTATCGCGTTCTGTATTTTAGTACTCGAAGAAGAAAACGAATACACGCGCGCATCCTTGAGACGTTCGTTCTTCTTAAAATTCTTCTTTTCCGACGACGACGACGACGACGACGACGACTTCACGTGTAATAAATCTCCCACCGACGCCGCTCGGCGCATGAACGCTTTCGTCGACGAGTGAGGCGTCTTCCATATCGAGATGAAATGCGAAGAGTCGTTTTGCGGTTGTTTCTTTTTCTTCTTCTTCTTGTTCTCGTCGTCGTCGTCCTTGTTGTTGTTGTCTTCCGCGTCGTCTGATGCGTCGTCCGATGAAGATGAAGACGACGCGCTGGCGGTGCCGGCAGTGACGAACGCTTGCATCATGTTGTTTGTGTGTGCGCGCGCGCGGATAAATGAGAAAATATTCTCTCTCCTCCAGGCACCAAAGCACCTCCAAATTTCTTTTGTTTAGGGTTACAAAAAAAGACAAAGCACAAATGTTACGAATTGTTAAAATCGTGGTTTCGAAGACATCTAAAACAAGCAGGACTGGTGAAAACCACCAGTGTTGTTCTACATCACCGAGTCTCCATGGTTCAGTGGTAAGTTGAAATTTGGTGCAAAGAAAAGAACTTCTTCTAACTTGCGTTTTCAATTAAAGGTAGAACATTGCCCTGCCAAAACAAGGCACCTTCAGGCAAAAAAACTCACATCCGCAGTGAAAATTCACTGTACTCTCTTGAGCAAAACGACTCAGATCGGCAGAGACCCGGATTCGATTTCCGGTGGAGACAACTATCGGTTTTTTTTTTGCGTTATTTTTTTAAACTCGTCGCGTCTATTCCTTTCCCTTTCACCGTGAACATCTTCGACGCTTTAGACGCGTACGACAAGCCGAGCCGACGCGTCGGGATGTTGTCTGTATTTTTCATGCTGTTGTCGTTCACCGCCATGACGACGACAAAGATGACCACATCTGGATCTTTCAAACTAACTTTATTGATTCTTTTCGATACGACTGCCGCTACCGCGTTCGTAACTGCCATCGATTTCCATTTCTCCGTTTCGTCCTTCGTATCCTCCTTCGCGACGAGCGCTTTCGAGAAGCAGTCTCGGTGGCATACCGCGAACGTTTTGAATTCATTCGACTGTTTGGTAATGCCTAACCGCTCAACCGCTCGTTCTATCGCGTCGTCGGTATACTCGCAAGTCGTCTGTATAGGCATCATGCGCTCTAAAAATCTCATTTTGTTCTTACGATTCGAAACTATCCGCACGAGTCTTGTCACAACCTCAACCACTTCCAACTGTAATTTTTCTTCCGCCACGCTCAAAAAAGCAAACGCTTTGCACGGCATCTTCATAGGCGAGATTTTGGTGCTGAAACCGTCGCCCATACACTCTCTCAACAAACTCAGAGCTTCTTTCATCGCCGACCTTTCTCTGTGCATGACGCACGTGAGCGCAAATCCCGCCACCGAATTCTCGCGAAACTGCTTTTCCAAAGCGTAGTCAAATTGCAAAGAAAAAGTCGACGACGAACCAGCCGCGTTGTTCGCTTTTTTGCTCCTCGTTTTGTCTCCTTCACCGTTCAAATCATCCGGCGCCTTCCTCTTCATTTGCATCTCGGCTTTTCGAACGACATCCGGAGGGATGTTGTTTTGAGCAGACATTCGTGGGAAATAAATAACTGTGGGAAATGAGAAAAAAGATATTTTGATTTTGGCCAAAGCGCGTCATCTTCTTTCTCTTCTTTTTTTGCACGTCACATAAACACATCGTCGTCGTCGTCGTCGTCGTCGTCGTCGTTTCTCGGTAAACGAGAGAAGAGACAAAGCGTTCATTTACTCGAGCTTCTTTTGTCTTCTCTTCGAATTTTATTTCAAACGCAAGAAAGATGTCGTCGATGATGAGTAGTAGTAAAGCGCCGCTGGTTGCAAATTCTCAATCGTCGCAACATCGTCGCGGTTGTTTTTCGGCGGCGAAGACGAGAAGAGGCAGCGGTATGACATCGACCAGACGAAGGGTCGTTCGAGCTTCGTCGGAACTGGATCTTTCGATTTTCAATTTGGATTCTGCCGCCGAAGCTGGGGTGATTATTTTACTCGTGAGAATCATAACGCTCGGTGGTGGTAAGGCAGCGCTTTCGAAACAGCTGGAGGAACAAATCGAGAGAGCTAAAGAGAGAAACATCGACATCAGCGACTTGTATTATAGCGAAGATCAAGGCGAAGACGCGTGGTATTTAATCGGGGATTGGCGGCCACCAAAGAAAGGAGATTTGAAGTTTGGGGACGGTAGAACGAAAGAGGAGATCAAGTATCGCATAAGGTGGGCGGAAGCGATGAAAGTTGCAGACGAGAACGAAATAGAATACGAAGATTTGAACGAATTTGCGAGCGCGAAGAAGTTCGTAGAGTTACGCAAACGTATTCGTGAGAAGACGAAGGACGAGTCGTTCGACGTGATGTAAGCTTTGATTGATGTACAGTTTTACTATTGCTTTTAGACAAGCGCGCTCGCGCGTGAGCCAATTTACGACGCGTACTCTCTGTTCAAATAATCCAAAATGTCTTTACTTTCAAACATCGCTTTCTTCGTGTTTGGATCTTCAATGTATGGGACTTGGAACGTCCCGCGTTTCTTCAACAACTCCTTTCTTTTGTACGAGCCTCTTCCGGTGCTTTTAATTTGGTGAGGAATTTCCAACTCGACCAATCGTTCGCGGACGATTTTGCAAAAAGGGGACGTCTCGTACCCGTAAAAAACGATGGGTTCCAACTCTTTCTCGTTCGCTTTAGATTTTGCATCTAATTTGCTCCCTTTCCCCATTCTGCCTAACATGCCGAGACCCGCGGCGACGGTGACGACTGGCGAGCGAGAGAGCAACGACGGCACTTTATCCTTGCCCGGCCCATAGTTTTCGTACAAATACTCGATGATATCGTCGGATTCGTACATCTTCACGCCGGTGTTTTCATCAATCAAGTACGGGAACTGCGCTTTCCCTCCGGTTTCCTTGACAAACTCGCGATATCTTTTCCCTCCTTGCGGACACGGGTACACTATTGGATCCAAGTCGAGCCATACGACAGCTTCGCGGACCTTTCTGCAGAACGGGCAACCTTCGAACTCGTACAACTTTAGGGGTTTTTCCGGACGTTTGAACGATTCTGTGTCGCTCGATTCTTTCAAATATCTTCCGCCAAAGCTACCGAACGAATACTCGCCATCGGGCACCGGACCGTTCTCCAGCGAGACTTTCCACCCACTCGTCAAGACGCCGCTGATTAATCTCGTCGACGCGGGAGTCGCCGCGGTGAGCAAACTCACGAGCTGCCCTTCCGCGACTTTAAATCTCTCCGGTTCCGAACCAATTAATTCGTACTCTTCGCGACTGCTTTCGTCTCCCGTCGCTTTCTCGATGGTCGTAATGCTCGTCGTTTCCTCCGGTGCGTCGACGTCGGCATCAGATATGTTTTTTTCCCCGTCGCTCTGCTGCTGCTGCGCGCGAACGACGACGACGACTTTGGCGCCGAGGCTCTTGTTCTTCTTCGCGCATTTCCTGCCTAGGGAAGCGGTGGCGATGTTCTTCTTCGTAGGTGCGATCGCTCTCGAGGATGTCAGAGAAAAGGAGGACATTGTGTATATTTTCAAAAGTTTTCCGCGCGGTGTTTGTGACAGACGCGTGTGCTTTTCCACATTATTTCTACGCGCAAAACTCTCTTCCCACCACACGAACAAGCCTAAAAAGAAAGAAAACTCCTCAAAGCAAACATGAAAGAATACCCACCGGCTCCTCCTCCTTCGCTCGAATCGTTCCTCTCGAACTCGTTCGAGGAGAACGAAATCGCGCTCGCCAAACTTTCCGTTCGTAAACACTTCTCGTCTCGATTGGATCTGATTTTAGACGACGAATCGTCAACGGTTTTCGAGCGATTGCGAATGAATGAACGCGCGATGTTGCTGAAGTGCGCGGTCGATTTTGCCAGAGACGGCGTCGCGAAGGACGACGAGGAAGAGGAGGAAGAGGAAGAGGAAGATGAGGAGGAAGAGGAAGAGGAAGAGAAGAAAAAAAAAAGCGAACGCGCCGGGGCGACGAACAAGAAGAAAACGTCGCAGACGAAAATTAGCAACAGAAAGAAGGCGACGGATTTTTTCGGCCGAGAAAGAAAGAGCGGCGAAGATGAGGACGACGGGAGCGCGTCGTTGGTGACGCGGAAGATTCCAGAGAAGGACGCGGTAAAATTTCTCGAGTTGGCGGAGAAGTGCGTGCTTTTTGCGAAGGAGGAGGAATACGACGTGCATCTGGCCAACGCTTCGGCGCGAGCGAAGAAAGCCTTCGCGGTGGTCGCGCGGTCGTACGTGAAGACGCTGCGCGAGGTGAAAGGTTTAGAACGAGCGTTTGAGCCGTTGAAGTACGCTTTGAGAGCGTATTCGACCGCGGTATCGAGAGGTAAGGTGACGTTTTTGCACGCGTTGTGTTACGAAACGTGCGCGGAATTGAACAGAGAGCAGGAGGCGTACGAGGGAGAACTTCTCTTCGCCGTGGAAGATCCGTCGGATACTGGATTCATGGCGAAAGATTTTGCAAACTATTGCTACTACGCCGGTTTATCGTGTTTGAGCGCGGAGAAGTACGACCGAGCGATTTCGTTCTTTTCGAACTGCGTTTCGATGCCGACGAAAGAAAAGTGCGGACAAGTCCAGATCGAGAGTTATAAAAAATTACTCTTGGCATCGATCATTCGAACGGGAGAAACGTCGGCGTTTTTGTCTGAAAAGAACGGGATTCCCGCGAAGACGTCGCACGCGGTGAGACAGATGTTAATGTCACAAACGCCATTCATGGGTGTCGGCGGTAAACGAGTGGGTAGAAGTTTTGGAAACGAGTTGGCGGATGCGGGTTTGGAGGACATTTTAGCCTCCGGTGATTTTGGAGACGGCGTGGAAGATCCAAACAGAAAACATCAATCGAACGATTCATCTCAGGACGACGAGATGAAAAACGGAGACGAAGATGAACATCATCGACAACAACACGAAAGAAAAGGGGATGAAACGCCGGAGAAGATGAAGATGAAGTTTGAAGTGGAAGGAGGCGCTTTCGACGACGACATTGATTCATCGCTGCCGCCGGCACCGAGAGGCGAAGGCGAAGAAGACGCGATAGAAGACGCGGAAAAGAAACAGCAACAACAGAACAAAAGCCCCTATCAGCTACTCGTGGATGCACTTTCGAGCAAGAGTGTTCGAGGTGACAAACAATCGTCAACGCCATTACAACGTTTCACGGAGACGATGAAGAAGTATTCCGCCATTTTTGAAAATGACAAAAACGCAGACTTGGTCTTGCTGGCGCACAAATCCGTCCAACTCGCCCAAGTTCGCAAAGTGGCGGAAACATATTCCTCGTTAAGCTTGGAAGCTATCGCGCGTGAGATGCAATTGGAAGGTGGCGAAAGCGAAGCGAAGATGTTGGTGAACGAAATGGTTGCTCGCTCGAATATCAGCGGCGGCGTTTCGGCGGCAATTGACGACCAAAACATGGTGACATTTCACGACCAAGTCGAAGACGCGGCGACGAAGCAAAAAAAGTTGGAGACGACGATGGCGGACGTCGAAGAAATGACGAATTTGATCAAGGAGTTTGACGAATCGATGCTAACAGACGAGAAGTACTTTGCCAAGTTTTACGAAAGGCAGATGCAGCACAAAAGGAACGGGTCGGCAAAAGGTGGCGAAATAGGAGGACGAAGGGCGCCGTTATCTGCATTAATGACGGGAATGACGACGGCGACTCCCATTGAAGGTGGCGGAGATGAAGACATAGCAATGTTTTAAAATAGACATTAGTAGATTCTTTTTTTTGTAATAGACAAAGAAGAGAGCGGAGAGAGAGACGCAAACGCACGGCGCAAATACACTATAAAATAGCCTCCACGAGTATCGGGCCTTCGCCATTCTTTTCCATTGCTTCTTGGAAGACCATTTCGAAATTTTCAATCGTGTCGCATCGAGTTGCCAGGCGGAAACCGAACGATTTCGCCATGGCGACCCAATCGATGGTTGGTTCCCCGAGACTCGTTAATGATTTCGACACGTTTGTCTTGTTCGCATCTTCGACTCCTTGGACCGCGTTCTCTATGTTCAAAATGTTGTAACTCGCGTTGTTGCAAATGACTACGCATACGTTTAAGTTGTAACGAGCCATAGACCAAAGCGCTTGACAATCGTACAAGCCCGATCCATCGGCTTGAAACGCGATTACTTTTCGCGAACGATTCGCAACCGCCGCACCAACTGCGGCTGAAAGACCAAAACCAATGGCTCCACCGGTGAGAGTTAAGTGGGTAAATTGAGGAGAAAAGGCATCGGTTGCCTCCCAATAAGAAGTACCTGAAGTAAGGCTTTCATCAACAACAACGCAGTTCGCAGGTTGCGATTTCGCAATTGCTCCGCACATTGCAGCTGGAGTCAACTTGCCGCTCTTTTCACGCGACGCATTTTCTTTCGCCGTGCGTTTGACTCGTTCGTGATGCTTCTCGTTCTTAGCGTCTGCAATATCCGTTTTCCACGCGTTCGTTTTTTTCTCTAGCGCGGCTTCTATCGCTCCAAACGCGTCGGTCAGTTTACCACCCGGCGGCGCTTCGATTTCCCAAACATCGTCCTCGCTTTGGCGAATGAGCGAGGAGAAGTTTTGGTCTTTGTAACCAAACATCGCGACTGGTTTCTTCGCATCCACGAGAACGAGCGTTTCAAACCCAGCCAACGTTGCGATCGCATCGCGGGGAAAGTACGGACATCTTTTCACCATAAGATCACCACCACGATCTATGCGCGAAAATGCGTTTTCAACGTAAATCGAGTCTTCGGAGATGCCAAGTTTGCGACAGATGTCACAGACGCGTTGCAAATTTTCGCGGATTCCAGCGTCACCTCCCAAGTAAACGCCTACTTTTCCGGGTTCGGACTTCAAAATCTTCTTTACGAACGACTTACCAAACGCGTTGATGGCTTTTTGCACCGGTTCACTCAAATCATGTGAAGGAGGAGAAGCATTTTTTACCACATCCAAGTTCTCACGCGGTGGTGAAAAAGACGCAGGAGAGAAACCACCCTCCCCGATGTTTTTGTTCTTAATCGCCAAGCGATCTTCTATGAATAAAACCAAGTCCCAAACCAAACTGTAGTCATACATGACCGTCGGTTGTATTTCCAATTGAAATTCTTCGCGCAACATCGCCGCGTAGCGTATGCTCGATTGAGATGTTAATCCGATGGAACGGAACGTAGTATTGGTCGTAAATGGTGGTGGAATATCATTTTCATCGAGCAGCTCCGCGAGTTTTGCGTGCATGCGCTCGGCGACGACATTTTCTTTCGTCTTCGCTTGTTCAGACGACTGCATAGGATGACTTTTCTCATCTTCGCATCCTTGTGTCACTGAGGAGACGTTTCCACGAAGTGCATCATCGATGGATATTTTCGAAATTCGTTCCCAACTTCGATCGTGCGGCACAACCAAGGTGACTACTCTCGACTCCCCTGGAGAAGTTGAACTTCTCGTCGCGGTCACAAAAGCGTCGTTTGCATCCGACGCAATAGCTCCAGGAACTTTGGACGAAACAACCAAGCCGTTGATCTTTGCGATATCAGCGATGTTGCTCTCGAGAATCGGATCCGTTCCGGAATGCCACGTGGACATGTCGCCGACGACATTTACCAGCGATGAGCCAGCGCGACGGGCGTTGTGAAGATTTGCCGAAGCGTTCATCAACCCAGGACCGAGGTGCAGCAACGTAACGCCAGGAACTATCGTATTCGAGCTTTTCTTCATTCTAGCATACCCATCTGCAGCTCCCGAGGCAACGGTCTCGTGCAAAGTCAGAATTGGTTCGATTTTACGAACCGACTCAAACGCGCCGACAAAATGCATCTCGGTCGTGCCTGGATTGGCAAAAACATGCGTGACGCCATGACTTTCCGCGACTTTCCATACCGCAGCCGCGCCAGTGATGGTTTCTTCTTTGTTGTTTTCTTCTCCGCCCATTTTGTGACGAGAAATATTTTTATTCTCCTTTTTTTATATTCGTCAGTTACGCCTCGAAACCATCGAGTAGGTTTGCCTCTCAAATCTTCTTCTCGAACACTCCACAAAAATCAGTCATAGACATCTTCTCTCGCTTCTCGATCAATTTAATCAATCTGTTGACTTTCTCTGCGGAAAGTAAATAATCGTTCCGAAACATTTCAATCACTTTTGCTTCCTCGGGATCCGTGGCCTCGAAGCGTAAATCCCCCAACGCTACGCCTTCTTCGGGGTTGCGACCGTTGGCTTTGATGTACAACCTCTCCAACTCTGCGCCCAAACTTTCCTTCACTTCCCTCAACACGCCCATCGCCTCTTCATATCTTTCACCGGGCATATGCTCCAGCGATTGCGCTTTCCTAAACATCGCCTTTACCTGTTGCGGTTTCGTCAGCCAACACGAATCTTCCTCCTTCTTGCGAAAATCGCAACACCGCTTCGCGGCGTCTCCCCAAACGCCTTCGCCTCTCGCCAAATCGCAATACTTGATGCACAACGCGTACTCTTTCATCCCTAAATAACACCCAGCCATGTTCAATCTCAACGTCGCTCTTAAACCTTCCGCTAAATCTACGTGTTTCGGCAACATTAACTGTTGCATCAAATCCTCCGTGATGTACGACAAACCGCTCTCGTATAAACGCGTCGCCGCTTTCTTCGATCCTCCCCGAAACTTCTCGTTCCCTTTCTGCTTCAAATTTTCGCACCGTTCCATCCGTTTCTCAAATGTCAATTCCGTCCGAACGGTATCTGGACACTCCGCCGTCCCTTCCGCGTGCAACAGCTCAATCTCGACCAGTAACTCGCTCTTTGGCGGTATCGAAGGGAAGGAGACGTTCCCGGCGTCCCCGTACCCAAGCGAGGGAGGCAGAACGAAAGACGCGCGCTCGCCGACGTTTTCCATCATCCTCAAGCACTTATCCACGCCTACGCTCGCCACGTGCCTCGCGTTCGGTTGTCCTATAAACAACGCCAGCGGGAGTTGTTCGTCCTCGCCGTCGTCTCTCGTGCTAAACCGTAACGAAGATTTCTTCGTTCCATTTTCGTACAAATACACGGAATAGTGCGCGTAACACGTCGTGCAATGCTCCGAGAGGGATACTTTGGTACTCTCGAGCGTCTCGTCGACGTCTAGGTTTACCGAAGAGTTGAGTTTGCGCGGTTTTGGGGCGTCGGTATCCGACATTTGGAGCGGACCCTCCGCTTTTTTTTGTTGATTTTCCCTTCGATGTAGGGGAAAAAATGCTCCACTTTTATAAAAACGATCGAAAACAGCACCGTCCGTGGCCAAAAAACAAAGAACAATGAGCGACGACCGAAGCGCCTCGAACGCGCCTGTCGTCGTTCCGCAGCTTCCATCGGCGGCGCAACCGGATTTAGTTCGAGCGCAACAGAAGGACGACTACTACAGAAAGGTAAAAATTGGGAAAATAAATCCCCTAAGACTGTTGGGGAAATTTTCTCTTCGAGCGCGCGCGCGGTGTATTGTAATCTTCATGAGACTGACACTCTTCTCTCTTCTCTCCCTTAAACATCACGTGACAATACACAGCTCGTATCTGAATCCGTCTCTGATACCGTCAGGCTCGTGTTCGGACCGCAATTTTGGAACGATAAACTGGATGCGATTGAATCTCTCGGTGACTTTTTGTACTTTGCAGCCACCACCGGGAGCAACTCGCAAACGCTCGGAGAAGGTAGGACGGGTTTCTTCTCTCTCTCTCTCTCTGTGTACATGCACAAATTTAACGATTTATTTTGATTGCTCACTGTCACTTTCTGTTTATTTTCACGTTTCTGCGCGTGCACAGAATACACGGATCTTTTCACCGCGGACGCGAGAGGGGACATCCCGAGCGCTTCGCGAAGGTGGGCGTTGGTGGCGTTGGAGGCGTTGGCGAAACCGATCGGGAGACGGTTGAGAAATGCGTCCAGGAACGCAGTTTCTGGGATTGGGTCGATGGAGCGACGAGGTGCGTCGATTAGTGGTAGAAGTAGCGATAGAAAGAGAGATGGGGACGATGATAAGGAGAAGAAGAGGAACAAAAGCGACGCTCTGAAAAAACAGTTCTTGCAAGCGTACGCGTGGATGTTTGGAAACGCGCCGCAGAGTGCAACCTCGAGTAATCCAGCGCTAAAGCGAGTCAACGATCGAGGAGGATTCGGTCCTTTGACTCAGTTGATGCTCTTTTACGCGTTCGGGAAGTACGTTTCGTGGACGAACTGGGCGACCGGGGTGGAGAGGGTGTTTGTGAACCCGAATCCAGGAGAGCCGAGGGCGAAGTATTCTTTGTTGTCGAAACTAATCGCGTTACAAATCGCGTACGCAATATTTAACGAAGGACAGCGCAGATATAGGTTACACTTGAGCGGGAAAGCGGCGAAAGGAAATCGTCCTAAAGCGGCGGAGGAATTTGGCTTCTTCGAGGCGGACGGCGTGACGAGATGTGGGGACAGATCGAGCGAGGAGAGACAGAAAGGAAGCGTGAATCCAGTTTCCGTCATGGACGATGCAAATATGCTTCCAAGTTTCGGTGTTGGCGGCGGATTGTCAAACGACTTCGATCAAGCTAACGACGAAGATGCCAAACGATACACTTGGCACGATATACCGTGTCCATTGTGTTTGAATCCCACGAAATACCCAACCGCGTTGAAGTGCGGACACTGTTTGTGTTGGGAGTGCGCGGTGGAGTGTTGCCAACAGAAGCCAGAGTGTCCTTTATGCCGCGCGCCTTGTAAACCGCAAGAACTGATAACGATAGCGAATCCATAGACATTTAGATTAATTAGGCAATAGTAAACATTTGTAGTAACAACTCGATCTAAAGCAAGTACAGCGCGAAGAAATGACTTGATAAATAATACATTCGCGATTTTTTCTTAAGCTTTCAACATCGTAAACTGCGCTTTCCAATCTGTCTTACCCGTCTCGTTCGACGTCGCGATTTCGAAAGCAATCGCGTCGGCACCTTTCTTTGGCGGTTGTGCTAAAGCTCTTACCGCGCACACGGCGACATCCTCGATCGAAATCGTTCCGCTCAATCGTCCGTCTTCCTTGGAAAACGCCATCGCTTTTCCTCTCGTGGGTTCATCCACCACGTTTACTGGTCGAATAATCGTCAACGGGATTCCCAAACTCTTCGCGAGTTGTTCTCTTTTCTCCTCTTTTCTCGCTCTCGTGCCTTCATCGTCCAAAATCATGCTCAGCACGTTTCCTCTGCACGATTGTGCCGTCGATAACAACACGATGTGCTTTACCCCGCTCTCTTTACACAATTTCGCGAACGACTCGTCAAACTTCCCCGAGGGAACAATCACCGACCGCACCCCAGACAACGACCGTCGCAACGCCTTCACGTCTCCTAAATCCGCGACATCAACGTACGGCCCGTACCTCGCGCTCTCAGCCTCCACGTTTTCGCACGCCACCTTCACGTCCAACTTTGCCAGCACGAGTTGCATGACCACCGCGTCGCCGAGCTTCGATCCAGAATCGAGCACGTAAATAGCTCTCTTCGGAGAAGCACTCATCTCTCCCTCGTCGTACGCGTCCTTCTCTTCCGCTTCCATTTTCATTTGTTCCTCTTTCCGTAAACTTTCCTCCTTTTCTTCTCGCTCTCGTTTCACTTCGCCATCTTTCCCGACCGAGGAATCTTCCCCGTACCACTTGCGCAGCTTCGGTCCGCCTTCCATCACGTCGAGCATTTTGTTCGCCTCGTCTGCGATTTTATCGAAAATGTTACCGCCGCTCTCCTTCTCTCCTTTCGCTCTCGTCGTCAATGACATCGCGCGGTGGCGACGAGGAGGAGGATGAGCGTCTGTACGCATCGTTAATCCATTTTTTCCCGAAGACGATAAAAACGCGCGGCGCGATTGTTGTTGTTGTTGCTGCTGCTGACGCGAGCACGCTCGCAGAGCAGCGTTCGGTGCAATAGTGCTCATATTTACGCGCGCGCGCGCGAGTTCGATGGTCTTATCGTATCGTTTGGCGCCTAAAAAGAGTGACGTTTTTTTGTTATCCAAAAAGCATCGACACAAAAACTTACGCGCAAAGAGAAAGCGCGCGACGGATGAACGAGCGCGCGCACACACAACGCGGTGCCCAAATGCCACTCGACGCGACTCGGTGAGAAGAGATAGTAAATTTTTTGAAGCTCGCGCGAAGCGAGGAATAAAATAAGGAGATGCACGCGCGCGAACAACAACACCTTTTCCTCGTTTCCAATTGGACTCCAACTCCCCTAATAGATTCGCGAAGAGGAAGAAGGAGAATAAACAGAGTCGGACGACGACGAGCAGAGGCTAAACCTTCTTCTGGAAAGGAGAGCGATGCTTCGCGTCTTTTCGGCATTAATCGTTTTGAAGATTTCTTCGCGGCGAACTACGTTCGTCTGCTCGCAAAGCTCGACGCGTTGGATGACGAGAAGAATGATATCGAGAGAGGTGATGAAGAGGACGACGCGGCGAAGAAGATGAACATCTACGGGCACGTGGCGACGATTGATTTGAGCGACGATGGGAGCATTTTGGATGAAGGTTTTCTTCGTCGGTTACACGAACCGGTGCTGATTCGGAACGCGTTTGAGAAAACGCGAGGTCGAGGAGGCGGCGGCGGCGGCGCGGCTTCGTCTTCGTGGACGATTCGCAAGTTGTTGGAAGCGCACGAGGAGGAAGAGAAGAGGACGGGAGGGGCGTTCCAGACCACGGTGAGAGTACGCACGAGTATTAACAGCGATAGAAGGAAAAATGAGAAGTCGTTCGTGTATGCGGAACAATCGCACGAAGCAATACGCAATCGGAAGTTTCAACCGCCCTCGCTTACGCAACGAATGCCTTTCGCGCTCGGATTATCGCGCGTGTTGGAGTTATCAGGGGACGGGGCGTATATACAATCCGAGTTGCCGGAGTCGCTGAAAGATGATATGGAACGTGACTATTTAAGAGTGTTTTCGGCGTTTGAAAAGAGTGATGAGTTCGTGGAGTCCCAACCTCTGAGGCTTTGGTTGTCAAAAAGAGGTAGCGTTTCGCCTTTGCATTTCGACGCTTCAATTTCAACTCTTACGCAGCTGAAGGGCGAGAAGACGTTTTTATTATTTGCGCCATTTTCTGGGCTTTCGCGCTGTAATCTCTACCCAGATTGGCACCCGTTGAGAAGACGGTCGCGCCTATCAATCGATGATGAGCGGATTAGGACAGGATTACGTGCGTATCAAGCGACACTTTCTGAGGGCGACGTTTTGATTTTCCCGCCGCGATGGTTACATCACGTTGAGTCGTCGAATAAAACGAACACGTCGGTATCAATCACGCGTCGTTACATTCA
>Ga0255780_10000713_pt1 | contig 31338 bp, 24 predicted proteins | sample 071ome_32_FD_179978 | JGI IMG/M metagenome (GOLD analysis project Ga0255780, IMG submission 179978) | Coastal salt marsh microbial communities from the Groves Creek Marsh, Skidaway Island, Georgia - 071405AT metaG (version 2) | ecosystem: Environmental > Aquatic > Marine > Intertidal zone >... | reverse complement strand
GATGACGACGACGCTCGGCAGCAGAACCACGGCGACGGCGACGGTGTCGTCGTCCCGACGCCAACACCGCGCGACGATGGCGCGCCGCGCGACGCACGTCGTCGTTCGCGCCGAAGAAACATCCACGAGCGGTGCGTGTCGAAACGCAGTCGAAACGAAACGAAACGCGCGCGAATGAAAGCGTCGAGACGACGCGCGGGAAATGCGCGCATCGCGTGCGCGCGGGCGAACGCGAGGGGGACGATTCCGAGGTCGCGCGGCGGGATGGACGCGGTGGATCGACCGGTGGATCGAATGGAGTCTTTTTTTCACCGCTCGTTCGTCGGGTTCGACGCGCGCGATCGCGTCCGCCCGCGACGCGACGCGCGGGTGGGATCGTTCGATCGGTGCGCGCGCGGCACACGTGAGAACGGGGGTTCGGTCGTCGTCCGGTTCATTCGTTTCGTTTCGTTCGCGGGACGCGCGCGGCGACGTTTGAGCGCGACGTCCGCCGACGCGACGAATCGATCGCATCCATCGCGGACGATCTCCGCGCATCCCGTTCGGCGTCGGACGCGCGATCGCGTCGCGGTCGATCGATCGGTCGCGACGCCCACGTGGACGCGGACGACGGGGGAGGAGGACGCGCGGGAGGGGGGCGAAACCCGCGCTCGGGATTCGGACTTGTGGGATCGGTTTGGCGGTTCAGGACTCGAGAATTTGTGCACCCAAGTTGGGAAATCTGATCGCGCGTGGATGGATGATGGATGACTGGATGGAATGGAATGGAACGACTAACCTCTGGTGGGTGATTTTCGCTCGCGCCCAGGCTCTCTCGCGACTGTCGTCACGGACGCGACGTTTGAACAAGAAGTGCTCAAGTCTGACGTTCCGGTTTTGGTTGATTTCTGGGCCCCGTGGTGCGGGCCGTGCCGCATGATTGCCCCGCTCATCGACCAACTCGCGGAGGAGTACGCTGGCAAGCTCAAGGCGGTGAAGCTCAACACGGATGAGTCTCCTAGCGTTGCGACTGAGTACGGTATTCGCTCCATCCCGACGGTGATGATCTTCAAGGATGGTCAAAAGGTGGATACTGTCATCGGCGCTGTGCCGAAGAGCACGCTCACGGGCACCGTGGAAAAGTACCTCTAAGAAGCCATCCAGAGACGCCGCCAGCGCTCGTTTCGCACCGCCAAGCGACGCCACGTCGAGTCGATCACTGCTTGCTTTTTTTCTATAAGACGCGATCGACGCGTGTTTGTTTGAACCCGATCTAGAGAGTCTTGTTCACCGTGTAATGATAAAATATCTCAAGCTTGATTTGCCGCCAACTTTTGTTTGAGTCCATACCGCCACGCGAAAACGCGTGGTTGTTTGGGTGACGCGGGAAAGTCGTCGTTTTACTGTGGATGATAAAATATATTGTTGTGACAAATCCTCCTTCTTCTACTTGCTCTTCTTCGCTGCTAAAGCTGGCGCCTTATCCGCATAAGGCGGATAAAGGATCGGGTTGCGGTAAGAGCCACCAATCTTGTCCCAAAACGTAAAGTACTGTCCGTAATTGTAGTTGAACATGGTGTGATGAATGGTGTGGTGCGCCGCGCAGTTGACAAAGGGAAGTCGCAGGGACACTCTGTCGTGAATGTTGATGGTCCACAAGCCGACGATGGCGAGAGAAATAAAGTAACTGATGTGATGCATCGGAAACAAGAAGATGAACAGGTGATAAGGGCATCCTTGCAACCAACCATCGAGCGGGTGAAAGGCGTACGCGCTAAATGGCGTCGTGTCCTTGTACTTGTGGTGCAACTTGTGAATCGGCGCGTACACCATCCTGTGATGCAAACCGCGATGGATCCAGTAAATGCACGTGTCGCTAAAGACGATGAACAAGAGTGGCGTCAAGAAAAAGTACGCCCACCCGTACTCCTCCACATCCCAGTAAATCTTGGTCCAACCCGCTTCCACCATGAGCTCAAACGGCGCCGTCATGAGCGTCATGACGGCGATGCTCCACACCGACAAAACGATTTCATTCTTCACCTGATCCTTACCCTCTCTCCCGGTAAACCTCGCGTTATTCTTCCCATTCTTATCCTTTCTCACAAACTGCCAGTAGTACGACAGCGGACAGAGGGTAAAATACAAGACGTACGTAAACACAGTCAAGAACGCCCACAGCACGGCAAACTTGCGCGTCAACGAGTACGCGCTCGGGTCGTACTCGCCCGTCTTGCCGAGCATCCACTGATCGATGAGCACGTGGTTAAGCCAGTGCGCGGTTCCATCGAACCCGTGGAGAAGACCGATGACGATCGGCACCTCAGCCATGACGACGACGCTCGCTCTTCGTGCGGTCGTCCGTCGACGCGGCGTCCGTCAATCGCTCGGTCCGTTCGAACAAGATGGACGCGTGTGGACCACTCTGGTTGGATGGATGGCGCACCCGCGCCTCGCCCGTCGTCGTCGGTCCTCGTGCGCGTCGCGCGCGCGTGAGAGAAGGGTTCGTTCGCGCTCGTTCGCGTCGCCTCGCGCCGAGCGTTCGCTCGTTCGTTCGGTCGTCGATCGACCAGTCGCGCGCGCGCGTTGGCGTCTGACGCGCGTGACGTCGGCCGCCGTTTCCCCTGTCGCTGTTGGATAGAACCAAACTGTTTGACCATATAAATGGTACTCACACGATGCATTTTAACGAGGGGATCGACGCCGGCTCGGCACTGCGCGCCGCCGCGACGGACGATGCGACGCGCCGAGGACGTCGCCCGGGACGGTTTCGACGCCGCCCGTCGGCGATTGCGCGCGCTCAGTCCTCGATCGCGACACGAGGCGTTGTTGAGCGCGCACGATGAATGGTTCGGTGCGGGCTCGGCGCGAAACGTCGGTCAAGCGATGCGCGACGCGGCGTACGAGACGACGGATGAGGAGGCTTTGCGAAGGGAGCACGCGTTTTTGAGGTGCGACGAGGCGGACGGCGCGCGTAAAGGGGATTGGGGGGTGGCGTTGGCGCGGCGGTATTACGAGCGGTTGGTGAAGACGTACGCGGTGTGCGACTTGTCGCGCGTGGGCGTCGGGCGAGGTGGGAGGTCGGGCGAGGAGCGAGGACGCGCTGGGCAGGTTGGGATGCGATGGCGGACGGAAAACGAAGTGCGCGAAGGTAAGGGTCAATTTACGTGCGGTGAGCGCAAGTGCGAGGAACGTCAGGGATTAGAGACGTACGAGTGTCACTTTAAATACGAGGAAAAGGGCGAACGCAAGCAAGCGCTGGTCAAAGTGCGAGTCTGTCGGCGATGTGCTGAGAAGCTCAACAAGTCGGACGAGAGTTTTAGACGGGTGTCGTCGTCGAGTCGACGCGAGCGGAAGGATAGAAAACGGAAAAGATCGAGTGAGGATCGTAGAGAAGAACGCGAGAGCGACGAAGCGAGAGCCGAACGAAAAATTCTCGATGGTTTGCTCTCATGACTCGCACTGAGGGCGCTGTATTGTATTGCTGTACGCGTAGTAGTCGTAGTCGATGGATTTAATTTCACATGATGTTGATTAGACAGTTAATCATCGCGAGCGTCTCGCGAGCGTCTCGCGACAAATTTAGAAGAACATGCCGCCAGGGCGGCCGTACCCGCCGTACCCGCCGTATCGCCGTCGCCGACCGCCGCCGTTGGTCAATCCAAACATGTTCGCTATGGTGAGTAAGTTCCAAATACTGGCACCGTTCTTATGCGCGTAGTACAGCGCCGCTAAACCTATGATGGTGGTGAAGGAGAAACCGCCGCCGAAATCGTCGTATGGGTCATAGTAGCCTCCTCCGTAACGACCAAATCCGAGCGCGCGAGACACATACTTGAAGACGTAAAACCCAACCACTGCCAGCACGCATTTCGCCACGAGTTGTTCATTCGGCGTCATTCGCGCGTAACGCATTCGCGCCATGCCTCCCACGGCGCCAATCGTCGCGCCGATATCGCCGACGTTGAAACTCGGCATCGAAGGCATACTCCATCCAAAGGATGAAGACGTCCCCGATGCTGATCGGCGCCCACGTCCAGACGGATTTGCTGCGATTCTCGCTCGGACTTGCGAAAGGCTTCGCCTCGCATCCATGTTATCCGGCGAGAGAGACACGAGTTTCTCGTACGCTCGCTCCGCCGAGGCGTCGTCTCCCAGCATCTCGGTCGCCGCTCCCAACCGAGACCACCCTCTCGGCCACAGCGGTCGCAGATCCACGCATCTCTGCGCATCCTTCTTCGCGCGCTTCGCGTCGTTGAGCTGAAGTAACGCCGCCGCGCGGTTACTATGATAAGTCGCTAATTCTTCGTCATCTTTCGGTGCAGATTTAATCGCTTCCGAAAATGCGTCGACAGCTTCTCTGTACTTCTTCTCGCCGTACAGCGTCGTCCCGCGCTCTTTGGCGGCTTTCGCCGCGGCAACTTGCGCAGCTTTATCCGGCATGCGTTCGAGGGCGAGTCGCGTTGTATGGCAAGTGAGGCGGTTGGGCGAGAGTACATAGTGTACACCTCGCTCGCGCGAGCGCGGGTACCACGCGGCGTCCGTCATGATTGATAGATATTACATCGCGCGATGAATGCAGTGACGCTCAGAGATCGTCAATGCCCTTGTAGAGCATGAGGACCGAGCCGAGGCCGAGAATACCCAGTAATATCTGGGTGAATCGATCCTTGTCTAAAAATTTTTGCGCCCAAATGCCGAAAAATACGCCGACGAGACCCGACGCGCCACTTGCGCCGTACACGCCAGGCTTTGAAATGTCAAACAATCCGTTCACAGCGTATACAATGAGACGAACGAGCATGACGGTGACGAGCACCGCGGCGCTCGTCGCGCGCACGACGTCTTTGGAGACTTTCATCATGGTGTAACACGCAATCGTAGGAGGTCCGTGCGTGCCCGTCATGCCGCCTAAAAACCCGCTCATGCAACCCGCCGCGGCCCAGGCGCACATGAAGGAAAAGTTGGTGCCGTCGTAAGTCAATCCGACGTTATCAACGGGCGCGTTCAAAAATTTGCGAGGCTCTTTGTACCATATTATTTTCGCTTCTTTGTCTTCGACGTTTTCCGCGTCTTCGACGTCTCCAGTCGTAACCTCAACCTCAGTCGTGCCTTCGCTTGGGGCGCTCACTAACTCGACGGAACCACCACCATCACTCTTTTCTTCACCACCGCCGCGGCATTTACGCCCGATGAATTTGAACAACCCCATGCGTTCGCTCACAAAGAGCGCGATGAGCGCTGAAAACGTCAACTCCAAATACGCTGGAGACACACGCTCCAACGCCAACGCTCCCAGCGGCACACATGCCGCCTGGAACGGCAAAAAAGACGTTAATATAACCCAATTCGTGTGTTCTCGAATATTAGCCGAGATGACAAACGGAAGCATCGTCAACAATCCAATCCAAGCCTCCAACGCGACGGTGTCCTTCAGACTCGACGTCTCCACTCCCGCCACCGTGAACACCACCCACGTCACGAGAAACAAAATCGCCGCACCGACGCCGGTGATTCCCTAACATCGCCATCGCGCGCGTTCGTTCGTTCGCGCATCGTCAGTCGCGTCGTCTCTCCCGTGTTCGGTATTCCTTATATTCACGCACAACCAAAGGGGCACCAGGACGGCACCACTCCGTTCGCGTCGCGTCGCGTCGCGTCGCGCGTCGCGCGTCGCACTACTCACCCTACTCACGCACGCGAGAAACGCGCCGACGCTGTACGCGATGTACTCGCCCACCGAAGCCGCCATGTCGATCCGCGGTCCGTGACCCGGCGTCGCGCACTGGAGAGGGTAGGCACCAAACTCGTCCACGCGTTTTTCGGTGCCGACTCTCTCTGGAAAGCCACTCCATTCCACAGACCGCGACGCCGAGACGGACGGAAGGACGCGACGATACGGACGCGAGGACGGCGAAACGAATATTTCGATTATTTTCCGACGCGAAACCGCCGACGGAGACGACGGACGGGCCGACGAGAAAAAGCACGACGACGACGACGACGAGTGGTTTAAACATTTATCGCGTTCCCATGGGATGGGTCCGCATGCCCCCGAGCGAGAATCATAGAGATGTCGCCGTGGTCCCGAGTGGGGCGACGAAAACGATCTACCTCATTCGACACGCGGAGGGGTTTCACAATCAGGCTGGGGAGGTGGATCCGGTGCGTGTGCGATGCGCGAGACTGATACGGAAACGTTGACGACTTTGGTTGAAAGATTTTGTTTTTCGGAGAGCGCGCGTGCTTCTCGGTTTGACTGGAGTTTGGACTGACGAATACTGTGCGATAGAGAGAGTATGGGAATGAGGCGTACGCGGATGCGCACTTGACGAAGCGTGGGTGGAAACAGTGCGAATGGTTTAGGAAAGGGATCGGGCACGACGCGTTCGACGCGCTGTTGCGCAAGTGCGAACTCGTCGTCGTGAGTCCGTTGACTCGAGCTATGGAGACCGCGGCGGCGATGTTTGGCTCGGAGAGTGGCAAAGGGTGCGTGCTCATGGAGGCCACGGAGGAAGTTGAGATGAAAACGTGCGAGAGACCGGTGTTGCGGTGCGATACTAGGCTGTGCGAAGGGAAGAAGTTTCTCGCGCTGGAAATGGTTAGAGAGCAAATTGGCGGTAATCCGTGCGATCGGAGGCGTACGCTCACCGAATACAAAAAGGAGTTCCCTGGTATCGACTTTTCTCTAGTGGAGGAGGAGGAGGACGTGCTTTGGAAGCCGGGCAAAGAGAACAGAGAGTCGGAACCGGCATTGCGAGCGCGTGCGCGACAATTTCTGGATTGGTGCTTCGACCGACCGGAAGATCACATCGTCGTCGTGACGCACTCCGCGTTTATGTGTAACCTCATGGTTGAATACGGTCTCGGTGGACACGAACCGTGCCCCACCATGAAGGATCACTTGCACAAGTGGCCAGCCAATTGCGAGTGCCGACCGCTCGTCATCGTCGACAAGAGACGCGAGCTGCAACCGAGTCCATTCTACCACGCGGGTGGTGATCCAACCGAAGCCGAGGAATAGTCGTTGTCGATAGATTCGTTTAAACTAAACATTGCTAACACACTTTTGTATTGTACTACCTATCTTAATATGCACCTACACTTCAAATGGCTTGACAGATTGCCGTGCTTTTGCAAATCGTTTCTGCGCTTCCTCTCTGTGAGTTGCGATGGGTTCCATGGGCACACCCACGTGCTCGAGCATGATGCTCGCGGCAACGGTGCCCCATGCCAAGGCATCGCGAACAGTACCGCCGCCACCTGAGAGCTCTGCTATGAAGCCTCCACAGAATGCGTTTCCGCACCCGGTTTCATCGATGACATTCGCGGAAAGCGGGGCGCACTCATACCCTTCCTTCGTTCGCGCATCGTACACAATCGCTCCCTTTGACCCTCTTCGAAGACAGACGACTTTTGCTCCCTTATTCACCATGCGCTCGATGAGTTCACTGACGGATAGGCTGTTGCCGTCCGACCAAAACGATCTGGCTTCGTACTCGTTTGGCGAAAACACGTCGCCGAGAGAACACAGAACCTCGAGATCATTGTCCGTCAGCGGTCGTGTGGCGTGCGTGAACGGTTCAATTGAAATCATCGAGCAGCTCGGTGCATCGCGCAGCGCTCGAACGAGCTCCACGTCGGGCCGCATCGGGTTAACTCCGAAGTGTACTGCAATCGCTCCTCTTGCTTGCTCCGGCCACAAGTCAAACCGTGGACGTAACATTGAGTACAAGTCATCGCTGGCATCCAATCGCCACACTTGCGTGCGTCTACCGTCGTATTCAGTGATTTGCCAGGCTCTCGGCGTCGGCATCCCGACGATCGGGATGAGACCAGAGGTGTTGATGCCTCTCTCTGTGAGCCACTGAAGACACTCCTTTGGGCAGTCGTTCTCTCCCACCCCAGCGACGAGCCCGAGCGACGGGGTGCGCGGATGTAAAGCCGCCCCGAAAAGTGTCTGTGGGCCCCCGCCGCCCAGCACACCCATCTTCGTCTCACCATTCGCGAAGACGAGGTCGTCGACAATCAACGTCAAGGAGAGCACGTCTATGGAACCGGACGTGACTGACGACGATCTCGATGCGCGACGCGCGACAGGCTGCGTTCGAGACACTGAACGAATGCATTCCCGCGCGATGCGCGGCGAGCAGGTCGCACCGTGCGCTACCAGTGACTCGAACGCGCGCATCTCTGAGTGAGGCTTCAAGTGAGGAGGTCCCGCGGATTACTCCCAGCTGTATTCCTCACTTCTCCCGAACCGAAAAGTCGACCGAACGGAAACGTCTACTCCATCTTGTCGAAACGAAGCATTTCAACTTCGAAAATCAACGTTGCATCGCCCGGAATGTCTGGTGGATCGCCGCGCTTGCCGTAGCCCAGCTTTGGCGGTATCGTTAACCGCCGCTTCTCATTCTCCTTCATACCCATGACGCCCTCTTCCCACCCCTTGATGACCTCACCGTAACCGAGATTGAAGATAAAAGGACCCTCGGAAGCATCGAAGACTTCTCCCGTCTCTGCGAGCTTTCCGACGTAATCCACCGTGACCTGACAGCCGCTGTCGCACGGGAACGAGTGTTCGAAACCTTCCTGCAAAACTTCTATCTTCACGCGCTCATCGTCGGGTTTTTCAAACTCCAAACCCGGAATGGAAAATTTTTGACCGTCTTGTATCAGTTTGCCGTCGGCGACAGCTTTCGTGAGCGCCCGTTTCAACGCGGGGGCGTTGTCAGACTCGAACTCTTCCTTGAGGTACTTCGTGATGGCTTGTCTGGAAGAACCTCCCGGCGTCGCCAGTCGCTCGATGGCGACGAGGACCTTGTCCAGAATAGTTTTCGGGGCTTTTGGCGCGGACGTCTTCGGAGCCATGTCGAACGCGGCGTGCAGTTGCGACGAAATGTGACGTGATGCGTCAGATTCAAAACAAGCGCAGCTGTCGTTTGAAGAGCGAAATCTACGACGTTCTAAGTACTCCTACAAGGCTACGAAGACTAGCTAATTTTCACCGATGAACCGATGAGCCCGACCTAGGCGATGTGTACGGCGCGAGTCGATTCCTTACGGCGTTATACGTTTCCCCTACGACATCATATAAATGCGACCGGCGCAGTCGTTCACCAACCAGTCAAACCCGTCCAACAAACCGTCACCCGTCACCGCCGAACAACCGACGATCTTCCAGTGTCTATTCACGAGTTTGTCCAAACCTAACCGCGACGACATCGCACCCAAATCCATCGCCCCTGCAATGTCGCGCTTATTCGCGAATATCAACACGCTCGCTCCTGCAAGCTTTTCTTCGCCAAGCAACGCCTCTAGCTCTGCCGCACAATCCTCCATACGTCTCGCGTCAACGCTATCTACCACCCACACGATGGCATCCGTCGACTCGTAATAGTTTTTCCAATACGACCGAAGCGTCTTCTGACCACCGACGTCCCAGACGTTGAGCGAGTACTTGCCAAAAGTCATCGTTTTGATGTTGAAGCCGAGAGTCGGCGAGATTTCATCGATCGGCTCACCGTTGATGCGTTTCACGATGGTTGTCTTTCCGGCGTTATCTAAACCAACCATGAGCACGCGCAGCTCCAGTTCTTTCGCTTTAACCTGTGCGTTGACGTCGTCGAAGGCGGCGTCATCACGCACGAGACGTGTCGGTCAGCGCTCTGTCGAGTCAACGAACTCAAACTCAAACTCGAACGCGCGAGAAGACGCGTACACGGACGCCGCGCGGATCGATCGCAAACGCACCTTTTTAATTATGCTCAGGAGACCCATCGAGCCGCGCGAAGGGACGAATCGAGCGCGCGAGGGAATGAGGAAGGGGGAGACGCGTGCGCTACAGATTACCTATTAGTATTCAAAACCGTCGTGTACAGTAGTAATGGGTGACGCCTCACTCTCGCGTCCTCTGTCGTTCGTCGCCACCCCGAGTAATAATACGTGAACATGCAACTATTACGTGATGATTTTATTGATTCTTCGCGTCGAGCTCAGCCTCGAGCTTGGCGACGGTGGCATCGATGTTGCGAGGCGCGAGCGGACCGTCGAAGAAGTGGTGCCGCAAACCGAAAAAGAGACGGCTCGTGTTGAAGACGGTGAAACAAAACCACACGCCAGCGAGCGTTCCACCGTAAAGTTGTAAAGCGATCAACATTGCCCCGGTGGAGACGAACATTCCTGCGGCGAGGCGTAAGAAGGCCTGATGGCCCTGCATTAGCCCTTCGCCGACGAAGACGACGCCATTGAGCGGCTGCAACAAGGCGCCGATGAGACACGGCATCACGGCGGCTTCTTGCACCTCTGACAGGGAGGAGAAGATGCCCAAAAACGGAATCGCGCCCGCTTGTAAGACGGCGAGAGCTAGACCGACGACGAGACCCCAGAGAAGGAGACGATCAGCCACCCTCTTCGCCTCGCGAGGTCCGCCCTTTTCCATCGAGTTCATGCGTTGCGGAATCAAAATGGTGGCAATGGTGCTGAGCGCCAAAATAGCAATCACCCCGAGCTGGAAGACTTGGGAGGAAATCGTGTGCGCCGCCGCCGCGGTACCAGTCGAGTCCATGGTGAGGATCGCCCGCATGACGGCGAGGAAGGTGATGTTTTGAGCCACGGCGCGAAGCTGCACGCCGGCGCCTCCGACGAGAAGGGTACCCAACGCCGCCGCGCTCGGAGGCCTGAACATATCCTTAAACTCCACGAGCTTGCGCTTGACGAGCAAGGATACGTAGAGCAACGCAGAAAATACTTCGGACACGGACGTCGCGATCGCCGCGCCGGCGACACCCAAAGCTTTAACGGCGCCAAAGCCGAAAATCAACAACGGATCGAGCACGACGTTCATCATCTGACTCGCCAGAGTAATCTTCATCGGCGTCATCACATCGAGCGTACCCCGAAACGCCGCGAATCCAACCGTCGACACGATCGCCGGGATGAACGTCAACGCTCTATACCCGACGTACGGCGCCGCTTGCGCCGCCGTCGAGCTTCCCGCCTGCACGCCGACGATGCCCAAGCACCGCTCTTGCATAGTGTACATCAAAACCATCCCCATCGCCCCCACCATCGCGGCGCAGAAAATCCCCTCACCAATCTTCTTCGACAACTCCTTCGCATCACCTCCCGCCGCCGCTTTCGCCACCACCGGCGCGACGACGCTCGGGATGAAGGATATAATCCAAAACGCGCTCTGAAACACTTGATTCGCCGCCCCTTGCGCCGCCAACGCCACCGCGTCCTCCAACCTCCCGACCCAAAACACATCCACCGCCCCGACGAGCGGAATGATTAAAAAGTTCAACACCGCCGGGACGAAGAGCGCGAGAATCACCTTATCCAACGCGTCGTTCCTCGGCACGCAGTCTTCGCTCAACCACCCCGCGAGCGCGTTTTCGCTCCCCTTCTTCGCCGCGTTCCCGTTCGCCGCCGGATCCTCGCCCTCCCCAGTCGTCAACTCCATCGCCGCCGATCCAACTTTCGTCAAGCGTCGCCTCCGTCCGAACCCCGCCGTCGCCATCGTCGTCCTCATCATCTCGCTTCTCTTTAAACACGACGCGGGCGCGTCACCCACCCTCTGTCGTTGCCTCGTCATCACTCCCGCGAACGTTCGCGTCGTCGTCGTCGTCGTCGTCGTCGTTCGTCGCACCGAGGACGCGCATCGCGTCGACAGAGGCGATGTGACACCCACGATGTGTCGCGTCGTCATCGCGTCGCGGTCGATCGATCGGTCGATCGTCGCGCGCGCGCGCGTGTGACGAATGATGTATATCGCGAATGCGAATGAAAAAGTGACGTCACGCGCAGAGGTAGGTGTGATTTGGAAATGGATACCGAACCGTTTCATAAACGGTTCCTTTGGCGCCCCGGGATCGACGCGCGGGCGTTTAGTAGAGCGTTAAAGTCGTGAGATTACATGTGATAAAAACCCCGGATGGGTTCAGACGACGATCAGACGACGAGGGCGAGGGCGTCGTCGACGGATGGGGCGGCGCGAAGGGCGTCGGCGTCGACGGATTTACCGCCGCGGACGGCGCCGGCGAGGGAAGCGACCTGGTCGGCGGACCCGGATTCGAGCATGATGCCGACGCATTTGCCGTTGGAGATCCAAAATGCGGCGAGCTTTGGGTTGAGATCGCCGACGGTGATGATGTCGCCGGTTTGGAGGCCGAAGAAGACCCAGTTGACGGCGCGCTCGGATCCGGGGTGTTCAAAGACGCGCGAGTAAAAGTAAGGGGTGTAGTCGTAGTCTTCGTCCGATTTGCCGGCGATGATGTTGCCGACGAGGGTAGCGCTGTCGCGAGCGTGCTTGACGTGCTCCATGCGGACGAGCTCGTTGGTGAGCTTGAGTGGGAAGGCGGCGATGTCGCCGACGGCGTAGACGCTGCCCGCTTGGACGCCGTCGCCCGAGGCGCGGAATTTGGAGTCAACCTTGATCCCTCCGAGTCGACCCGGTGGGCCCTCGAGCTGGCCTTCAAAAGGTCCCAACGGCGCGGTGGCACCGACGCCGACGACGACCAAATCAGCCTCGACCACGGTGCCGCTCTCCAATTCAACGCCTCTCGCCTTGCCGTCGGCGTCGGCGAGAATGCGCTTCACCTTGCTCGATCGGTGAAACTTGGTCCCTCGCGACTCGTACAACGCCTCGTAATGCTTTGCGATATCACCGTTCCACAACCGAGCCATGACGTGCGGCTCCATGAGCACGACTTCGGGTTGAAGACCCCTCGTCGCGCACGACGCCGCCACTTCCAATCCGACGTAACCGCCGCCGATGACCACCGCCTTCTTCGCCTTTTCCATCGCCGCCACCAGCGCGAGCCCATCGGCGTTATCGCGAACGTAATGCACCCCAGGAAGCGCTCCACCCATCGCTTCGGGGAGTTTAATCACCCCACACCCCGTCGCGATGACCAACGTTTCGTACGAAATCTCTTCGCCGCTCGCCGTCGTCAGTTTCTTTTCCCGCAAATCCGCCCTCGTCACCGCGCATCCGAGCCTCAGTTCGACCCCGTGTTCGGCGTACCACTCCGGCGTTTGCCTTTCCCCGCCTCCGCCGACGCACGCGTGAAACCCGGGGAGTCTCGGCGGGGTTTCCGCGTGTAAGAATCCCTTCGTCAACGCCGGTCGTTCATACGGAGCCACCGGTTCGGCACCGAGAATGAGGGTTCGTTCCCCGAGCCCGCCCGCGACGAGCGCGCGGGCGAGGTATCCCGCGGAGTTTCCCGCGCCGACGACGACGATCGAGCGGCGTGACATGACTTTTAGACGTGCGCGCGCGTCGGGTTGTGTGGTTGGTTGGTTGAGCGACGACGACGACGACGAGGACGAAACAGCGTTTGTACCGGCGGTACGCGTCTAACATACAAATCTAACCTACGCGCGTCGCTCGTCACCCGTCGACGAGGGATAAGTAATCATCCATCTTCTCCAACACGTCGGTGAGCGACGCGGTGAGACCGCCTGCGGTGATTCTCGCGTCGTTTCGTAATCCCATCTTTACCCCATCCTTGGCGAGCCGAAGCGTCAACAACATTTCGGTGCTCGGCGGCGCGCGCGGATCGTTGTAACACGAAAACACGGCGCATAAAAAATCATTCGGACGCTTCGCCGGAAGCGTCGTCGTGGATGATTGCGTCAACCACTCCTCGGCGTTGACGGAGTTCCACGCGCGCTTTTCGACGTCGTCGAGCGGCGCGGCTTTGGACGTCAACGCGTCGATGACGACGGCGTCCTCTTCCAACGCGCGAATCGCCGGCGACGTCGCGAGGAGCGCGTTCAGCTCCTTCAGCGGTAACGTTCGCCGCTCCGACGACGACGACGACGACGACGTCGCATCGTCGTCGTCATCGTCGTCTCTCACGTACGGTTCGAGGAGCTTGAGCGCCTTTGCGACGTCTTCTCTCGCCCGTCCGACGCGCGCGCGCGCCTCTCGAAGCATCGCATCCTCTGGGCTCGTTTCACCCGGCGTCGACGCGCGCGCGACGCGTTCCCCCGAGCGACCGATCGATGACGATATCCCCATTCCGACGCACGTCGCCGCGATCCGTAACACCTCTCGTCGTCCGCGTCCGCGCGTCGTCGTCGTCTCAACCTCGTCGATGCGCTCTTCCAACTGCATTCGTTTCGTCGTCGTCGTCGTCGTCGTCGTCGTCGTCGTCGTCGTCGTTCGTCGCGCGCGGTTCGTCGACGCACCGACGGGGGCGACGCGTACCGACGGTGTCGTCGACGGCGACGACATGTTCGCGAGCGCGTCCGCGCGCGCGCGACGAAGTGAATCATCATCATGTTTTTTACACGCATCCTACTCAGACTCGCTCGGTTACCTACGTCGGCGTCGTCGACGCCCTCGTCGATCGAGTTTCCCTCGGAACCACCGGGGTGGTGATCGACGGATCGATGTCGTCGCACCCGTCGTCATCGCATCCGTCGCGTCGTCGTCGCGGTATCTTCTTCGTCGCATCTGTCGTCGCATCCGTCGCCGCCCTCTTCTTCGCATCCGTCGTCTCTTCGTCTCCCGTCGCGTCCAACGCCGTCGCGTCCAACGCCCCGAGCGCGCGCCCGCGACGCATTTCCGTCTCCTCATCCACCGCGAGCGCTCTCGCGGCGTCCTCGATCGCCGCGCGCGCGTCGCGAAGGCTCGCGCGCGCGCACCCGTCGTCGTCGTCGCGCGCGACGAAACCGACGACGTCTCGCGGTGGCGCGTCGGGTGACGTCTCGCATCGCGAGCGGCGCGGGGTGGACGTCGAGGCGTGGATCTCATCCTCCAGTCGACGGAGGTCGCGCATCAGGCGCTCCATGGGCGTCGCGAGTGAGCGGCGTCGGCGTCGTCGTCGGCGCGGCGTCGTGTGGGAAGCGCGCGACGCGGGAGGTTTGGTTTGGGTCGGGTTGTGAGTTTTTGTTGTATGTGTAAACAGTTTGATATGGAATAAAATTGTGCATTGAAACGTACGAACGCGCGTATCGGTCCGTCGAGGTCTTCGTCTCGCCGTGAGACGGGATTATTATTCACGCGATGTTTTGTTGTTTTTGTTTCTTCTCTCCTCTCCGTTCGGGCCGTGACCCGGTGTGCGTCGGCGATGGAGTTTTGAAACGAAACGTCGCGGGCGTCAATGGTTTTAGACGGATTCGTCCGCCGGTTTCGACGACTTTGCGGATGGTTTGATTGCGTCTTTGAATGCGTCGTCGTCGTCGTCGTCGACGTCGTCGCCGGTGGTTTTCGAATTCGATTCGTTTCTAGCGAATTCACCGGTGACGATGGAGCAGGCGACGGAGAGAACGAGGGCCAAAATTGCGAGAGCCATGGCGACGGCGGCGACGGATGTTTGCTCACGTTGCGTGTACGTGTCTCCGGCGTTGAAGACGTTGGCGCTGAGGGAAATGAAACAGTAGACGATACCGATGGCAATGCTGAATTGGACGTTGTGTAAACCTCGCTTGTACGGTCTCAGACATAGCATGGCGACGAGGACGACGCCAATGGAGAATTGAGCCATCGATATTTGCGTCGCGCCGTTGAATTCGCTCGAAGTGTCAAAGCCAGAGCTCTTCGAGCGGAGCAAGCGCTCGTTGGCGAAAACTGGGATTGCAGCCAAGAGAAACTTTAGGAATAAACCCGTCAGTTCCCAAAATGGGACTTGTTCGCGCAAGTTTTTGTACAGGAATCCAAAGTTAGCCTCCACGGCGGGGTCGTCGAGCCGCTTGCGATGTTTGAGTAGGAGCGCCGTGATGACGACGGGAATACCGATGGGATACATCAGAAGCGCGATGTATCCCGTGATGCGGTACCTCATATGCTCGCTTCCTGATGCATTGATGGAGTAGTCTCTGCGCAAGTAGACACCGACGTCGAGATGACGTTGGTTGTAAAGCTGAAGCACCGTCTTGGCGACGCCGGAATACGAAAGGACGACCAACCACATGGCGTTACGTCTGCATTTGGAGCGCGCATCGCGCGCCAGATTTCGAATGCGTTCAAAAGGTGCTCTGTTTTCGACGACGCCGGTGAGCGCGTAGATGAGCACGCAGAAGGCGGTGACGCCCGGAGGCACGATCACGGCGGTGACGTACGTGGAGTAATAGTTTGACTCGCTGCCAGAACACCCCGGCGTCAAGGACTCCATGTTGAAGTTTGTAATGTCGAGCACTTCGACGAATCGGCCGATAGAATCGGGCCAAGCAATGTCGTACTCTTTGAGCAATCCAACGATTTGAGCGACGAATAACATGGCGGAGAAAATCACCGTGCCGACGGCTTGCTTGAGCGGCTTTTGGAAAATGTACACGAAGAATGCAATGAAAACCATAATCCCAAGAGCCGGGACGGCGAGAGACGCGTCGGAACCGCATTTCGAACATTTACCACCCCAGTGTCGATAACCAGGCGCGCAGAGCGCGCAGACTGGGCCTTCGTATCCTTCTTCGCACGCGGCGACGCCCGTGCTGTTACCGGCGGCGCAAGCGTCTTTCACCGGACAGGAGAATAAGAGGTCAGAGACATCAGATGAGCGCCACCAACCTGGAAGCGAGTCGAGTGAAGTACCGCCACGACAGTAACCACCTTCTGGACATTCGCGGCACTTGATGCCGTCAAAGTTGAAGGTGCGATCCTTGCATACTGTGCATTCTCGTGCGACTGCGACGCCGTCGGCGTGCTGAACCACTAGAGGCTCCGATCCAGGAAGGCAAAGACCGATGCCGATCGTCAACTCGAGCTGAGCGATGTCGACGAGATTTGAGTTGGCTTCTCTAGTGCAGGACACGCGAGCAGCGTATTCTTCACCGAGCTCACCTCGCAAGATGGTTCCAGAGAATGTTGCGACGCCATCCTCGACGCTTGCCGAGTCGGAACCTCCGATTTCAAGAGAGTCCCTCACCGCCACGTTGGAGTTTTGGACGGGTCGTATCTCGCACGTCGTCGGTGACATTTCGTTTTCGACGGCGTTGGAGTAGAAATCGATGAGCTTGACGGAAAAGTCACTTGTAACTTTGCCAGATTCCACGGCGGATGGTAAAGCTTTGGCGGATTGCACGGAGAGCGCTTCAGTGGCAATTTTGCCATTCGTCGTCCCGTCTGCGTGAGAGTACACGCAAGACGCGCAAGAATACTCGGTAGTCGGACTGGAGGAGCGCAACCAGAACGCATCTTGACCAGATATTGCACGATTCGTGCTGAGGCTGAGCTGACGCAACACGCCGAGCGCGACGTTCGACGCGAAGAAGAATCCTCCACCTCGCGACGCGTCGTTGTTCGTCAATTGCGAGCCGAGCACCGCGTATTGAGGAGGCGCGTTCGCGTCACCACCGATGTAGACCCCACCACCGTTGACGGCGCGGTTTTCACTGATTGTGCCCATCATGACTTTGAGCTTTGCGCCAGTGTGCGCGACGGCGCCGCCGTGACGCGAGGCTTCATTCGCACTGAGGTCGGTCGATTCGATCGTCATCGCGGCGTCAGCGGCGGTGAAAACAGCCCCACCGTCATGCAACGCAGTGTTCGAATCGATCGTGGTCGCAGACAAGGTGTGGTTGCCAGCGACAACGTGAAGCGCGCCGCCAGAACCTCGAACGCTTCCGTCGCATCCCGAGGCGACGTTGTCGGCCAAGGTCGCAGATGTTATTCTCACCTGGGCCCCACGTGGAGAGTTCACATCCGCGGCGACCGGTGCGGGAATGACAAAAATACCGCCGCCATTCGGGGCAGAGTTTTCGTTCACCGTCGTGGGACCGTCGATGGTGAGCGTCGTCGGAGCGGCTTCGGTGTTCGGCTCGAGCGCGAATGCGCCACCACCAACGGCGTGCTCAGCGCGGCAGCTCGACCCGCTCAAGGCTTGGTTTTGATTGAATGCTGACGAACCACCGATTTGGACGCCACACGCGCCGGTGAGATGCATGGCACCTCCGAGACCGTGAGCCTTGTTTTCGGTGAACACGACGTCAGACATGATGACGTTGCCGCCGCCGTGATCACCACCGTCACAAAGAAGACCGGCGCCATCCGCAGCTGTGTTGTTGACAAAGCTGACGCCACCGGAGGATGTCAGTTCAGCACCCGTGGTGACGTGCCCGCCGCCTCCACCGAGCGTGGCGACATTGTGCGAGATTCTCGTGTTGGAGACGCTGAGCGAGGAACGGTCGTCCAATCGCAAGCCGGCGCCAAATTTCGAAGCCTTATTCGATAAGACTCGCGAGTTGTCGACGACTGCAGACGATTGAGAGTACATGAAGATACCTGCACCGATTTCGGCCTCGTTCTCTTCGAAAGAGAATTGGTCAAAATACGCGTGCGCGCCCGTGTACACGATTGCGCCGGCGCCCCAAAGGCTTGCGGTGTTCTTCGCCACGCGTCCAGTGGTAAATGTCGGTCTACCACCGATGAAAACACCGATCGCAGCGCCGTAAGACGCCTCATTGCCGGTGGCCAAAACGTTGTCAAAGGTACCATGACACCCTTGACCGACGAATAAGCCAGCGGCGAAGAAGGCGGTGTTGTCGGCGAGAACGATGCCATTTGCCGTGACGTTTGAGTTCTCGTCGACATTCAAACCCGCGCCTTTACCGCTACCGACGAGACTGTTGCCGATGAAGCTCACATTGAGAAGAGTCGCGTGCGATTCCTCTTGTAAATACGCGCCACCGCCTCGAACGTTGTTGCCGGTTTCATCGTTACCGCCGCTGTTGGAGATGAATCGAGAGTGCCGAACGATTGGCTGAGAGTTTTTCAAATGCATCCCACCACCCATGGTTTGCGATTTGCAGCTCACCACGTCGACGGAATCGATGACGACGGACGGGGCGTCCTCCATCATGATGCCGCCGCCCGTGCTCGCCAAGCCTCTGGTGATTGTCAAACCAGAGATGAGCACGTTCGAGGTACCGGCGATGGTGAATCCTCTGGACGCTTCGGCGCAATCGACGGTTGTTTGCAAAGCCCCACCGACGGTGGTGATTTCGACGTCCGCCGATCCGAGAGTGGACCCGCACGATGTCGCGTGTACGCCCGGGAGAAGTAACACCGTACGCGTCGCCGCCGTGGAAGAGGTTGCCGCCAAGGCGGATGGAATGGAATCGCATGGCGCGTCCCACGATCCGCACGAAGCGGCGCTCGAAGCCGATGAAGACGTCGACACGATCAGCTTGCTGCGCGCGTCGAGCATGGGAACGCTCGTCGGGGAAGAAGACTCACTCGCTGCGGTTTGAGTCGCAGACTTGATGCGATACACCATCGTGCTCGGGGTCGAGACACTCGAGAAGGTGTAAGAAGACCCAGCCGACGCGAGCACCGTCGTCCTCTCAGGCGTCGCGCACGACGCAATGTTCGCCGCGTCGCACGCGTCGATCGCGTACGCGATGACATCCGAAGAAACGCTCGGTGTCCATAGTAGGGTAACTTTATCTTCACCCGTGCGAATGGCATGCACGTGCTCCGGCGGAAGTGGACCCGCGGGCGGCGGCGGCGAAGCCGAGGGAGACGAAGAGTCGGATGCTTGATTCGCCGCCGCCGCCACGCACGTCGCATCGCTCGCCGACGTCGTCATGTCGACACCAGGACACTGCGATGCAAAATACGCAGCACCAGCGCTCTGCGTCTCATCCAGCGCCGTGTCGACGCCATCACAAAAGCACCCGTTATCGTTCCAATCGCCGATAGCCGCGCAACACGCCGTCAAATCGCTCGTCTGACACGGCGCCAAATCGTTCGCATTCGTCAAGCAGTGCGTTCCCACGGCGCTCGCCGATACCGGAACCGCGACACTCGACGCGACGAGCGCGACGGTCACGATCACCGCCTGCGCGATCGTCGTCGTCCTCACGCGAAGATTCGGAAACACCAATCCACGCGAAACCACCCGAGCGCCGTTCGCGTCGCCCTTCCCATCGCTATGCGTACCGGCGCGCGCGCCTCGCATCCTCCGTCGCTCGTCCACCGACGACGCGTCCACCGTCGCGCTGTCGAAATACGTCGCGAAACCGTCGCTGTCGTCGTTCGCGTCGGCGTCGCGCGCGCGTCTGGTAGTGACAGCGCTGGGAGATGAACCGACGCGTGTGCACACGTGATACTTTTTACACAACGGACCAACACGCAGCGCAACACCAATCATCATCGCGCGTCGCTCGACGGCGAACGACAGACGACGACGACGGTCTCGAACGAGCGAACGGATCGAGCGGATCGGATCGCGCTCGTTCCGGATCTCCCATCCTTTCCGATTCGTCGAGCGACGACGTCGACGACGGCGGCGGGGAGGTTTCGGTGCGTTCGCGCGAGACGCGCTCAACACCAAACGCACGAAACCTGATCGTTGGAAGGCGGTCGTTTCGTCGTCGTTCGTCGAGCGAACGGCGCGATGGGTGGGCGTCGACGTCGTCGCGAAAGGATGTCGTCGCTCGGGGACGCGGGGGAGACGGCGGCGCTGTTGATGCGGGCGGAGGAGGGCGGACGACAGGGGGAGGAGTTTGAGTCGCCGAGCGCCGCGGGCGAGGCGTTTGGGATGACGACGGTGGGTCGGACGGTGAGACGGGTGGCGCACGCGGTGTCGCATCCGATATTCGTGGCGTGTTGCGTCATTTTAGCCGTCTTGGGTACGGTGTGTTACGAAGAGGCGGGGTCGGCGGGGACGGGGGGGTACGTCAAGGTGGCGCACGAGATTTGGCTCGGCTCGGAGGTTCCGGGGGTGAAGCGCATGATTTTCGATCGTAATAAAAAGATTTTAGAGAGCGAGGGGTGGACGATGAAACTGTGGACGGAAGGGGACATTTCGAGCAGGTACTTTCCGATGACGAACGCCGTGCTCGAGCGAGGGCGGGCGTATCATCAGCTGAGTTCGTCCAACGTGTACTCGATGCTCGTCGATTTGATGAAGTACGAAGTCTTGTATCAACACGGCGGGTTGTACTTGGACACGAACGTTGAATTGTTTAGAGGAGTGGATGCGCTGTTTCAGAAAACGGCGCAAGGAGGAAAGGAGGTTTTCATGGTTAAAGACCCGGGGGATTCTAGATTTTATAGTGCGGGTATGCTCGGCGCCGTCGCGCCCGGAGCTCGCGTTTTCCATTCGTTGCTCAACGACACTGAGTGGTTGGATAACATAGACTTTGGCAAGAGGTGCATCGCGAACGCCGTCACCGGTCCGGTGTGGCTGTCGCACCATATTCGCGAGGAGAAGCTTGAAGACACGATTGAAACGTTTGAGCGCGAGGTGGCGTATCCCCTCGGGTGCGGCGAGAACGAGTTTGACGTCTGCGTCAAACACATCACGGATGACGACGTCAAGTCTGATCCCAGACTCAAGTGGATGATGGATCATTCGGCCGTAGACGGTAGAGATTTGAGCGGGCACCAGCAGTCTTTTACGAGGTACGTGGCGCAGACATGGAAACGCGTCACCTCTGGCTCTGGCGCCTGGAATCCGCTCGAGCTTTCGCACGCCCTCGTCCAAGAGGCGGATGGGACGTACTGGAACGTCACTTTGCCGTGCGAAACGATTTCATCCAGTTATCCAAACTCTTTCGCCATAGATCACTTTTCGTTTCACGGAGCGAGCTGGCAACAGGGATGCACGGCGAAGGAGCGGCAATCCATGGTGCTCGATTGGTTGGAAAAGCAAGTTCCTCCGAATGAGGATTTATTGCACAAGTGGAGCATGTCTTTCGTTCGCATGCTTTCCGCGCCCGCACCGACGAGCTCGCTCATCGCCAAGGTTCGCTTGCACGAGTCGCAAGGGGTGTATAAAAAGGCGCGATTGCTCCTCGCGAGTTCTTCGCTGAGAAGCGGCGCCACGCTCTTGGGAGAGGCTTTGGCGACGACTCTCAACCACCCGGTGAACTCGACGATGTGGGAGCGCGAGGGGTTCCCCAGGACGGATTCATACTTTGCCAACTTTATAAACCTCGGCGATTGGTGGTCGGTTGAAAAGTTGCCAAAAGAGGACGAAGACACGTGGCGCTCGAGACTGCGAGCCTACCTGCTCCAAATAGGCGTCAAAGAGTCGACAATCGACGCCTCTCTTTCGTATCCGGGTGAGTTTGTCAACGAAGTGCGGAGTCGCGCTTGGGAAGCCGGTATCGATAACGTGTACACCTCTGTCATTGGCGCGAGCGTACACGCCGATGCGAAACACGTCCAACGTTCGGCGCACATTCTCCACTCGATTCTCGAGGCGTCGAGCGACGACGCCCTCTTGCTTCGCTTGCGTCGGCACAACAAGCTTGACATGTACGCTTCAACGCTTCGAGCGAGCGCGGGAATCATTCCCTTCCAGCAAATTCGCGAGGATGCCGAACCGTACGACGCGCAAAATATCACCGCGCGCGAACGTCCCGACGACACGGCGCGCTTAGCCGCCGTTCGTTTCAATGAAAAGGCGTTTGACGATTTCCTTCGCGTCGAAGCCGCCTGGGATCGAGCGACGTCGCACTTCCCGGAGAAGCAAACGGTGGTTGACATCGAGTACGAGCAGCACTTATCCACGAGTGCGGCGCTTCAAAATACGATTTCTCGCTTACGCGACGAGTTTGGCTTGGATTTGAACGAGCACGCCTTGTCTCTTCTCAAGCTCGAGCGAGTGAGTGACTACGTCGACGCTCGGGACTTTACCGCTCCGCTTCCGGCGAACGCTCGCGTCTTTCTCAGGCGCGACCGAAACTAAACACAAACGCAATCACCGCCGTGATTAGCACACGGCTCGGTCGATCACATAACGACGATTAGAAACAGCGAGTTGTAAAGATTTGCCAACGTACTAGGTACCTACCGAACGCGACGACGAGGGCGCGCGCGCGATTCGTTCGCCGCGGCGCACCGGGACCGGCACCGGGACTGTTTGTTTGTCGTCGCTTTATGAATAACTCTCTTCTTCTTCTTAATTCGGTTTACATCGTACGCTAAACCACACCAACCCTACGAGCGCGATTTTGCTTACAACAACTGTTGCGCAGACTGGGAGGCGAGCGCCAAGAAACCGACGGCGTGTCCGATGGAGCCCCACGCGAGAAGGTCCACGAGCGTGAAGCCCGCCGGGTCGCGCGTCGACGTGACGAAGCTCGCCTCTTCCGCGCGAGAGTCACCCGCGGCAAAGTGCGTTTGGCCGTTTTGCGTCGGCATACCCACGCGTTCGACTTGCGCGCGCTGGTACGGGAGGAACACGAACCGGCCGAGCGCCAGGCAAATCGCGTTCGCGCTGCTCACGACGAGGTTGACGTCGTCGTACGCGCGCGCGACGGCGCGCGCCCCGCGCTTTCCGCGGGTTTGCTTCGCGACGCGTCTGTTAAATCGCACAAAAAAAGCCACCGCATCGTCGTCAGTCTCGTCGTCGTCTAACTCGTCTAAAACCCGTCCGTCGTTCGTCGTTCGTCATGGGATCGTTCGAATCGTTCGCGAACGAGATACTATGAGAAAAAACCGTATCCCCGGTGATATCGATCGATCGGGGATCGATCGATCGCGTCGTTCGCGTCGTTCGTCGCGCGTACCCGTTGAAAGTCGCGGTCGCGCGCGTCGGGATGGATCGAGCGGTGAGCATGTTTCTTCTTCTTTTTCGGCGGGGTGAGCGCGTCGTGGTGTGCCGTCCAGTGAGTGTCCCGTAGGTCCGTCGGTCATTCCCTCATCATCTCACTCATTCCCTCATCATTTCACTCACTCGTCCCGCGGGTGTGGTTCGGCAGAGATCGACCGACCGACCGACCGACCGACCGAGCGATCGACCGTCTTCCACGACTGTCTCTCTGTCGAGTCATGAACCGCGTTCAAGGAGAAACACCCATCCCTCCATCGGTCCCTCCATCGATCCATCATCGATCCCGTCCGATCTCGTCCGTTCCGTGTTGTAAAAGTCTCAGATGTACTCCCGGTAAAAGTCTCAGTCGGGGATCCTGGCCGGTCTCGTGTTGTAAAAGTCTCTCTCATGGTTATCCTGGTCTCGTGTTGTAAAAGTCTCAGTCATCGTGGTCTCTCGCGCAACACCAATTCGAATCGATCAGTCTGAGCCGGTCGCCCGGTCTGTCGTCATGGCCGGCGGTGGGTTCGGGCGACGACGACGGGGTCGACGTCGAGAGGGGGACGACGCGTCGACGGGGGAGGGACGCGTCGGTGACGGTGGTGATGGTGGCGACGATCCCGGCGTGGATGAAACGTCGGCGCTTTTGGTCAACACCAATGACGCGATGGGTTCGGTGGGATCGTCGGGCGACGAAGACGACGAGGATTGGGATTCGGACGCGTCGGAATCGAGGTACGCGTCGTCGAGTTCGTGTTCGAGCTCGAGTTCGAGCGAGGAACGGCGGAGGCGGCGGAGGAGGCGACGGAGAGAGGCAAAGGCAAAGTCTGAGAGACGCGCGTCCGTCGAGGAGGACGAAGAAGACGACGTGGAGAAGGGGCGAACGAAACAGCGGCGACGGAAGAAGGAGAAACGGGAGAAAGCGGGGAAACGAAGGAGGCGACGGTACGATCGAAGCTCGGTGGTGTCGACGATTGGGGATTGGTTTAGGGAGACGCCGGCGTCGACGCGCGTCGTCGTCGCGTGCGCGGCCGCGGCGTGCGTCGTCGGATTTGGGTTTGTCTCGCTCTTCAAGGATTCAAAAGGCGCGCTCGCGCTGTCGCACGCGATATTCGGTGCGGATCCTCCGCCGCCGCCGCCGCCGGCGCCGCCGAGCCCGCCGCCGAGTCCGAGCCCGCCGCCGCCGGCGCCTCCTCCTCCTCCGCCGCCGAAACCGCCGCATCCTCCGCCGCCGCCAAAGGTGGATTGCGACGCATCGCACGGCGATCGCTCGACGGGTCTGTACCAGCAGTACAACCCGGATTGTTTGAAAGATGAGGGCGTCCCCGGGGGATGCGTCGGGGAGGATGGGTGTCAGTTTTGTCACATCGCCGACTCGGATGCGGCGAAGAATGGAGCGGCGACGCATCGATGCAGTCAGTGGGTGTGCGAAAAGTACGAAGTGACGGGATGTAAAGGCATGTCGCGCGATGAAACGCAGGAAAAGAAGACCTACGACATAGGTGATTGTTCGACGGATGTGGGGAACATTGACGCTGGGAGGTATGCGTTTAGGGATTGGGATTGCGCCAACGACGAAGGCGTGCCGAGCGCGTGTCAAGATCCGGGTTCGACGCCGTGTCGGTTGTGCATGGTGAAATCGACAGATGATCCGCTGGATAACTGGCCGTATTGTCCGAGCGTCGTGTGTGAGGATAAGGGCTTACCCGAACACGAGTGTCCGGGGTTGGACTACGTCGCGCCGATGGGTCACCACCACCACCATCACCACCATCACCGTCTTTCTCACCACTCTCACGCGTCGTCAGAAAAATCGACGCGTTCCAGCGAGGAAGCCGAGTACGACGACGACACAGAAGACGACACAGAAGAACGTGATGAACGATCTTCGTCCCATCATCATCACAAGTCGAAGAAGAGCGATGCGCGGGAGGAAGACGACGAAGAGAAACCGTCTTCGGGTTCGCGAGACGTCGACGTGTTTGACGACGACGAGATGGAAGCGTTTGAAAAGCTCAAATCGAATTAGTCTTATTAGCATAATTAGCACACTGCGTCACGCGCGGCGCGTAGGTGATGATGAAATATTTGAACATTTCGTACCACCATTTGATACGAACGGCATACTCGCGCTACAGTACTTACAACGACTATTACGAAGAAGCGTCGCCGTTTCGAACGCGCTGGCGGTGCGTTCGAATGAGCCAACCAAAGTTTCTAGTGAAATCCTCCGACGAAAGCTCGTGCGTGGCGTACGCAACGTTGAGCAATTCGCGCACATCGCTTTGATCGGGTAATAGGCTATCCCATTCCGGCGCGTGTAAGCGCAACGCGTTGACGTGATCGTCGTCGAACGATCTTGGATCATCCGTGAGATATCCGTCGTCGTTCACGAGGTTGAACGTGCTGAGCGTGTTGAGCATCGCCGCGCTTTCCTCCTTGCTAATTTTCCCAAAGCTTTCGTGGTAAAAGTAATCGGCATCTATCGCCCGAGGCTTGAGACGGGACTCTATCGTCGTCACGCCCGCCTTTTTAAACTGCTCGATATTCTTGGCTATGAATTCCGCCGTGCGCTCGTCGCGAGGCATGTGCGAAAATACCGTAGGCGGGTACGCCTGCAATTCCTCCTTCGTCAACGCCACTGGAGAAATCTGCACGATTAACCCGGAGAGCGTGCGACGGGGGAGAATCGTCGGCAGCATGCCAACAAAGGATCCACCCGAAGACGCGCCGAACGCGTAAAGCGGTAAATTACTCAACGCCGTCTCGTTATAAAACGCCTTGAGCACCTCTCCCACGCGCGGTCCATCAATCTCCGCGCTCCAGCACGTACCGAACGATGAAATTGCAATCACGACGTACCCGTGATTGAGCGCCGTTCGCGTTATCATCATCTCCTGCGGCAAGCCTTTACACTCCGTGCACTTTGCGTTGTTGGCGAAATAATCCTTGGCACTATGATGACATCCGTGCAAAACCAGCAGCGCCCCTTCCGGCTGCGCCGCGTGCAATTCACCGTCATCATCCTCCTTACCCGGACCTTCCCAAATCGCCTCAATCTTCTCCTCACCAATCAGTCGCCGCTCCGCGTTCCACCCTTTCGCCACGTACGCCACAGACTCGTCGCCGATGACCAACTCCTTCTCCACCGCCTCATCCTCCGTGTACGCCCCAGAGCTCGGCGGCGCCTCGGCCTCGGCCTCCGCCCTCGCCGTCGCTTGCTGTATCACCGCTTCGTTCGCCGCTAAAGCGCCCGAGCGCAACCCGAACCCGGCTGCCCACGCGGCGTCGAGCTTGGTCGCCAACGCCGCGATCGCGCCCAGCGACGTCAACGCCAACATCGCCGCCCTCGCCGCGGTCCCGGACGTGCCCCGACTCGACGCGACATGCGTTCCCATGCCTCTTTTCGCATCCTCCCGCGCGCTCCACGCGCGTCCGCGTCGTCGCGTCGCGTCATCGAAACGCGTGAACGGAACACAGTCCGAGTCTCCTGGTAACCCGACTTCCCCCGCCGTCGACGTCGACGTCGCGCCGAACGCGGACGCGCGACGCGACGCCGCGCGCACGGATGTCGTTTCCATCGCTCGCGGTGGGGTTCGACGCGCGCGTCGGTCGATGGGCGCGTCGGTGTGTGCCGAGCGAACGTAAAGCGGAACGTTTTTTGGTGTTACGTTGCTGTCGCAGTCGCAATCGCGTCACAGATCAGCGCGTGAACGACATGGTGGAAGACGGCCCGGACGCCGCTGAACGCGGTGAACGACGGAAACCGACGCGTGCGATAAAACCCGCGCGTTCTTGGGCGTTCGCGACGCTTAACGGGGCGTTGGATTGGGCGAGAGACCCCGTCGCGTTTGTCGCTCTGAGCGTCGCGTGCGTCTTTCTCGTCGCGTTGTGCGTCGCCGCGGCGACGAACGGGGGGTTGGGCGAGCGCGGCGGGGCGAAGACGCACGTTTTCGGGTTGCACGGGCGCGCGGCAACGCGACGGGCGAGCGGTGTCGCGGGTGTCGGTGATGCGAGAGTCGCCGACGCGACGAAGCGTTGGGCGGCGTTGCGCGTGCCGCCGAGTTGTTTGCGCGGGGAGTACAGCCCGGCGGCGGTGATTCCGGGGTTGGAGTTGCACGAGCTCGACGGTGAACCGGCGTTTTATCTCACGAGGAAAGAAGAGACGACGCTGAGGGAACGGACGGAGGATGAAAAGGAGGAGACGTCCGAAGTGAGAGAGGAGCTCGACGAGGCCAAGGAGGAGATGAAGGATGCAGAAAAGACGCTGGAGAGCGAAATCGCAACGGAAGAGGAAGAGTTGAAGATTATAGAGGGTAAGGATGCGCTTCCGAGCGTTGATGACGAATCGTCCACGGCGGGGGGTGGACGTAGACTATTGGACGACGACGACGACAAGGAAGACAAGGAAGACGAAGATGAGCGATACGGCAAGCTCAAGGCGCGATCCACAATCATTCGTAAAGATGGTAAGATTGTTCGGAGGTTCCGATTCGCGAATCCACTTCTCATCGATGGCGTGAGTGAGATTAAGGATTGGAGACGCGCGCCGACGGAGAAGCAACTGTTGCTTCACATTGCCAACATTACCGGATATGACGCGAGGTGTCAGTTTAAAACGATGCAGTGCGCAAACATGGCGAGCGATTTGCTCGCGCGCGCGCTCAAGGCGGATGCGGAAGCGGTAGTGAACCCGTCAGCTAGTGCGGAGACGCTCAAACAATTGTCGTCGACGTTGATCAAGTATACAAATGATCCTCGTACCAAGCTGAACGCGACGGATTTGCCTTCGCTCGGCGGAACGCCGCAAGCCATGGGATCGTGCGCGTGGACGACAGAGGCTGAGTACAACCCTCAAAGCGGTGCACGCTACGACCAGACGGTGAGCCGATTCGCGAGCGCGATCGATCATCACGACACGGCGGTGTACTGCTCTGTGCTCAGCGAGCACAAGTATTGCAAATTTACCAATCTGAAGACGTCAGAAATGGTCACCGTCGAGTTGGACGAGCAGAGCTACGAAAAGGCGCGCGCCGTAGGCCGACTCGTGCACGATTCGCTGTCCGCGGACGTAGAGCTCGGTTCGAACGTAGTCGGCTGGGGATATCGCGGCGATCCGTCGCCGGCGTTTGTCGCGCTCGTCATGCTCTTGCGCTCAAACAGGTGTTCTCGAGTCGACGTGTACGGCCAACCCGGCGTGCCCATCGACTGGTACCACAACGCGAGAGGCTATGCGCACATGGTTGCCGTTCCGGGCACTTCGTCCCGCGACGCCGAGCTCTCGCGAGTCCTTCTCCAGGAGAAGTACTTTTACAGAACGCTTATGTCGTTTGGAAAAATGTGCTTTTACAAGTGAGTGAGGCGACGATGACGTTGTGGCAAAGGCGATACACGACGCATTAGTGGAATCAATTCTTAATTTTTAACCGTAGATGAGCGCTAGAAAGTTGAAGTGCGTATGTTTGATTTGCGTGAAGATTACATACATCCGACTCGAGTCGCTTCGAACTCGAGCGGACTCGCTTTGAAAGGCGCACGCCTTTTTTTATTTTATAGCACAACTTAACGCCTCAATTTTCCTCCTTCTTCGGCTCGATCCCCGCCGCTTTGGAGTAATGCTCCGTCACCGCATCCACGTTACACCCGTATTCCGCGTAACACGCCTCGAGTCGTGCGCCTTCCAGACCTTCGCACTCCTTGATCGCCTCTTTGATGTCGTCGTAATCGCAAAATCCATCCGCACCACCACCGCCCGTCGTAAACTTTTCCGCGAGTTCTTCCGACGCTTTCGTCGTTCGTCCATCTTTTTCCATCGCTCGCGGTCGCACGTCGTTTCGTCGCTTAAGCATCGTCGTCGTCGGCATCATCATCGTCATCTTTCGATCAGACGAACCGTTAATTCTCATCGTCTTTGAGCAACGCGTCGTCGTCGTCGCCAAACTGTGCGTCATCATCACCATCGATCAATGTACTCGTACACGCGGTTTTCTTCGTCTTTCCCTCCTTTCGACGTTCGTTCGTATCGACGCGTCTTGGTGTGTCGCTCGATCGTTTCGATCCGGTGTGAACCTGGATTGCTGACGAGGATTTTGCTGATTTGGCGCCAATTTTTACACTAAAATTTACCTACGCAAACGATCGAGCACGGCCGCCGACGAGCGTTTATCCTTACCGCTCGAACCTCCGTCGGTGTCGTCGTTGGCTCTTTTGGCGCGCGCGGCGTTGGACGCCTTGACGTCGACGCGATGGGCGTCGTCCACGACGCATGCGTGCGTCTGGATGAGGTCGGTTTCGCACGCGTCGGCGTCGGGAAATCCAAGCGTCGACGCGATGAAATCGATGGGAATCGTCGGGGCGTAAGCCCGGAGCATGGCCCGGATAGCTCGGTCGCGGACATCGGGAACCATGATGTCCATGAGGTGGGAAGCCATGCGCGGGGCGTCTCTTCGGAGAACGAAGAAGCGATGGAAATTGGACGACGCGCGCGCTTCGCAGACTTGCAAGGCGTGTCGAACAAACGGGTGCGACTTGAGCGCCTTGGGCACGTCACGGAGCTCGCGAAGGAGCACTGCGCTTCTTTCATTTTTGTTTCCAGCGCCGGCGGCGTATATGAGCCTGTATGCGGTGAATTCCGCGTGGTCGTCCGAGCCCTCGAGCGTTTCTTCGTGGCTGTCTCGCTTGCGCTCGCTAAATGTCCGCTTCCTCTTCTCCGTCGCCTTTTTCTTAGATGACGATTTGCTTGCGTTTGCGAGCATGCGTTCCAGCGACGCGGCGTGAAGAGTCTTTAAAACCGCCTGACACTGGTTGTACTCGGCTAAATCCCCGCACTCGAGCGCTATTCTCGCGTGCGTCTGATACGTCTCTCGTACCAAGTCTCCATCTGAAATGTGCTGCACCGTCAAGTCTTGCCGAATCGACTTGAGCTGATCCTTAGCGTACTCATAATTCTTATTCGCCACCCACTTTGATTTAACTAAGCCTAACGCTTGATCTAACACGTGCGGCGGTCGCACCGTCGCCATCGACGGCGCTTCCGTCAACCGAAGATACGACTTTTCCAATGAAGTATTCGTACCCACGGCGCCTGCGTCCAGGCGTTTCATCTCTTGCATCGTCGGCGCACCTCTCCCTTTCCGCTTGGCAATCTCCGCGGTAAACGCCACAGCTTCCCTCGCAAATCTCTCTGCCCGATCGACGCGCGCGGACGAGGATTCATTGAGAATTCCCGGCGAAACACGTCCTGAAAAATCCAATCTGTCTCTCAACGAAGCCGTCTTGGCCCGCTTTGCCGCCCGCGCGTCGTCTTCCTCTACGACGGCGTACGACGTCGACGGACGCCCCGCCCAATCCCCGGTTCCGAATCTCGGCGGTTGAACACCACTCGTCGCCACCGCCGGCACCCCGACTGCCGCCATCGTCGCGTACGTCGGTACGTTTGTATTCGCAGTGGCACGCTCCGCCCGTTCGCAACGCTTGCGCAACTCAGCCGCCAGTTCCGCCTTGGTCTCCTCGTCCTCCGCTGCGAGTAACGCCTTGGCGATCCGCGCCAACGCTTTCCGTTCATCTTTCGGCATCGATCGAAGCGTCGCGACGTCGACGTCGACGTCGGATGATCCCACCGGAGCTGGTTGAGGCTGTGGAGTCGGCTGCGACACTGGATGGAATTGATGATGTTGATGTTGCTGTGTTGACCACGACGAAGGGGGCGGTGGAGGCGCGGGTGCGGGCCAAAAAGGTAACGGCGGGTGCGGAGAAGCCCCTGGTGGGGCGTACGGCACCCCGCGAACGGGATGCGGGGGCGGACCCGGGGGTTGACCCGGCCGTCCTCGACGCGGATCCATGGTATGAGGCGACAAGCTGTGTT
>Ga0255780_10000706_pt1 | contig 31457 bp, 30 predicted proteins | sample 071ome_32_FD_179978 | JGI IMG/M metagenome (GOLD analysis project Ga0255780, IMG submission 179978) | Coastal salt marsh microbial communities from the Groves Creek Marsh, Skidaway Island, Georgia - 071405AT metaG (version 2) | ecosystem: Environmental > Aquatic > Marine > Intertidal zone >... | reverse complement strand
ACGGTTTCGATTGAGAGTTGGTAGGACTCTCTTCCGAACGCTGGATTTGCATAGGGGTGTTTGGAAGGTGTGGCAAGGTTGCCTTCTTGTGCATGTGTGGCCGGCATGCTCATCAGAACAAAAGTCGCCAAGCACTTTGAAATGGTATGATGAAAACGAAATCTCATGGATGGCCCGAGTCTACGGGGTTTCATCCATTGATTCCAGCGGAATGAGGTGGTGTCTTCGTAAAAGAGTATCTATCCAGGAAAAGGAACGTCTTCCAAACCTCACCTTTGCCAGCGGTAGTTTTTCAATCAACTGCGCCGCTGGCGCGTGGTGTTGGGCCATTCGCTGCAGGAAACGGGCACGATCATTTGCCATGTTGATCATTCCTCTTGACTGTTTGTCCCGTTTTTCAGCAAAAGGAGGCAGCATTTGCCCAAATAGATCCTCAAGATAAGCCCAGACTTTTTCGTCGTCCAGGTTGTGCTCCAATAGCAGAGCCATTGCAGTGATGTCCCGGTTCCGGACCGAAAAGAATCCATACTCATTTTCGAACGGTGAAAAGGTCAGTAATAGATGTAGTTTTGGGATGAATGGGGAAAGGTCCGCATCCCGCTGTCGAAGCAACTCAATTATTTGTAAATATTCGTCTGGTTTTTGGCTGCTTTGAACGAGTTCGATTAAAATCGGATGAAGGAGACTGATCGGGTGAGGCCAATTGCGCAAAATTCCGAGACAACTGGTATGATTGGATTCGATGTCAGCTCTAACGAGTTCAATGAGTCGTTCTCTGTGCGATGATTCTTCAGGATACCCATGAACCAGTGCAAGATGCACCTGGATGGCGACTCTTGGTTCGGGTGAACCGGTTAATTCCAGCAAACGCTTCTTAATTTCCGGGGAATCCGCTGCGAATTTTGCCAGTATATGAAAATACTCGGTCTGCCTAGTAACCAAATGGATGGGGTCTGCCAATCCAGGATAGCAAACACGCGCGTTTTCCGGACTGAGCTTTTCCATAGTCCTTATAGCCCAAAATCGTGAAGATGAGTTGGTGTGAGTCAGAAAAGGTGCGGTTTTCTCCGCAATCACATCCAGGCGATTGGTGACCAGGTGATATATCCAGGTCACAGAATCCCGCGTGTTAGGATTGGGTGATTGGAGTTTGGGGTGAGCAAGCTTCTCGGCTTGCTTATAGGAAATACCCATGTCCGAAAGCAAATAACCTGCTGTGCCAGATTTATTGATTCTTTCCTCTCGAAAATCTCTTCGCTTGTACCAAGGTGTCCATTTTAAAGCTTTCTGAACCACGGGGACGAGCGCATTTGTTGTACTCGATTTATAGGCTTCCTCACAAAGGAATGCGACACCTGGATCACCGAACGCTCGGAAAGCTTCGATACTTTCTTTCTTTACAGGAGAAGGCTGAACAGGCCGGGCATACCAATAAGACCTCCCGTCCTGGGTGTTGGCGTAATCGAGCCACCATTCCATGTTGTGGTCTTGATAGGTCGGTCCCGATAAATTTTTGAAGATACCGAGTGTAAAGAAGCAAACCAGCAACAATAGAGCTGAAAAGATTCCTGCTCGAATCCACTTTGATGTCCAACCTTTTGCTTTGTCAGTCATGCCGAGAATGCACCCAATGTGATGGTTGTAACAATGCCCTCAATCTTAACAAGATGCAATGAAACATCGGTTTTGAAGGATTCCTTTTTCTTGAAACAAAAGGTCGTTCAGGTGTGAATACCTATGTTGAATTCCAAGAGTAACAAGAGCTGTCGTATCCAAGCTCTGATTGTATGTAATGCATCATGATGCCGCTGGAAGTTGAAGGATTGGGTAAATCATTTGGTGAGGTGAGAGCCGTGGATGGTGTGCGCTTTCACATTGGCGAGGGGGAAATCTATGGTTTGTTGGGCCCCAACGGGGCCGGCAAGACCACCACGATCTCGATGATTTCGGGGTTGCTGAGACCCGATATGGGCAAGGTTAAGGTGATGGGACGCGATTTCTGGCAGGATCCACCGGCTTCTCAAAAGTTTATGGGAGTCGTGCCTCAGGAGATGGCGGTTTACGAGGAACTCAGTGCGCTTGAAAACCTGGTGTATTGGGGGCGTCTGGCCGGGGTGGCCAAGCAGGAGGCGAAATCGCGGGCAGGGGAGGTGTTATCCATTTTGTCTTTGGAGGAGCGTGGGCGTGATCCGGTGAAGGACTATTCGGGCGGTATGAAGCGACGCGTGAATTTGGGGTGCGCCCTCATGCACAAACCCAAGCTGTTGTTACTGGACGAACTCACCGTGGGGATCGATCCTCAGGCTCGCACCAAACTTCTGTCGGTGATCAAGGAATTGGCCGAGGATGGAACCGCCATTCTGTATACCACTCATTATTTGGAGGAGGCGGAAAACCTTTGCCACCGCATGGGGGTGATCGATCATGGCAGGTTGTTGGCCGAAGGCAGTCTGGATTCGTTGAGGGACAAGGTTGCCAGTCAATCTGTGTTCATCCTGGAGGGCCAGTTTTCGGATCAGGATCCTGAACAATGGCCCGGATTTGAGAAACATTTTCGATTGGTACGAAAAGAGGATTCACAGTGCGTCATCGCTTCGACCATAGATCGGGATCCGGGGGAAAGTTTGCGTGAGATCCTGGCTTATCCCGTGGCGGTTTCCAATGTCACCTACAAGAAGCCTTCCTTGAATGATGTCTTCCTTCACTTAACCGGACGTGAGCTGAGAGAATGACAACGATTTGGCAATTGTTATCCAAGGATCTGATCCGAACCTGGCGGAATCCGTGGCCGGTGCTGATTCAATTGTTCATTCCCATTGCCATTGTGGCGATCATGGGATCGGTGTTTGGCGGTGGGGGGAATCAAGGTAAAGGGATGGGGAAGATTCGATTGGCCTATGTGAATCAGGATCCGGGACCTGTTGCGGAGTTTTTGGACGGTTTTTTTGAGCGGCCTGAAATGACGGAATATTTCGATGTGATCGAGACCGATCCTGAGTCCGGAATGGAGATGCTCCTCGACAACCAAATCAGCGCCGTGGTCACCATTCCAGAAGGGTGGGCTGAAGGTCTGTTACGTGGTGAGGACATTCCTCCGATGGATCTGGTCAAGAACCCTGCGCAATCGTGGCACCCGGCCATTGTGGAGGAAATGTTGCAGGTGTTGACCGAAGGCCTGAATGCCTTGATTCGAAACGCGAAACCGGAACTGACCCAATTGAAGGAGTGGATCGAAAAGGAAGATATTTCGGATTTTGAAGTCATCGGCAATTGGCTGGCTGATATAGGGACCAAAATTGAAGCCATCCGCGAGCATTTGTTTCCTCCCAGTTTTCGATATGAAAAAGGGGCCAAAGATACTGGTGAGGCGTCGGCATCCAAGGGGGAAGGAAATACTTCCATTCAGATTTTTGCCTATTTCCTGCCCATGATATCCTCCATGTTTCTCTTGTTTCTGGCAGATTTGGCTTCAAGGGATTTGTTTCGAGAATCCCGGTCAAAGACCTTGCAAAGGTTTCAGACACTCCACTTCGGGGTTTTTCCGTTTGTGGTTTCGAAATGGATGTTTGGCGTTGCTCTGGTTTGGCTGGGGGCGCTCATGTTGTTTGTGTTCGGGGCGTTTATCTTTGGTATTTCCTGGAAGCATCCGTTCGGTTTGATGGGCATTGCGCTTTCTTTTGCGGTTTGTGCTTCCGGTTTGATGTTGTTGTTTACCGCTCTCATCAAAAGCGAAAAACGGTCCGACGCATTTTCCAGTATGTTCATCATGGGGATGTCGCTCCTGGGCGGAGCTTTCTTTCAGGCGAAAGCGATGCCGGAGTGGATACAACAGGGTCTGATGCCCTGGATGCCGGTTCATTGGTATATTCAATCCGTTCATTCTGTCGAAGGCATGACTCAGAGTGGTATGGCCTGGGAATCGGGGGTGATGCGACTTTGTCTCTGTGGATTACTTTCCACTTTGGTCGCCTGCTGGGTCTTACAGAAAAACTTAAGCCGGGGGATTCAGTCGTGAGAACCATTTTTTTGATCGGTCATCATGATGTCAGCCTTTTTCTTAAGGATAAAATGTCTTATGTCTGGCTATTGGTCGTTCCGATGATGTTTGCATTTTTTACCGGGATGATGTCCGGTGGAGGTCAGCAACGCACATCCAATCCGAAACCCTCGCTCTTAATCCAAAATGATGATCAGGGGCCGATTTCAAATTTGGTTCTGAAATCGCTGGAACAGCAGGGGATTTATTTCCTCAATGCCGAATCCAATCCTGACCCAAGCAGAACCCTGATCATTCCTGAGGGTTTCTCTGAAAGCTTGTTGGCGGGTGAATCCATTCCTTTGGAATTGCGTCTGCGTGATACCTCGCCGACGAATCCTTCCGTTTTGTTGGAGGCTTTGCTGTTTCGAGGGCTGATGGACATGAACGGGCATTGGTTGGAGTGGGTGAGTCAAGATGGTGAATGGTCTGCTGAATCGCCAGATTTTCTCAACAAACTGATGGATCAACCTGACCCTGTCAGACTAAACGTTGCCTACGCGGGCACGCATCCCATTCCATCCGGCTACGGGCATTCCTTACCGGCCAATGTGGTGATGTTTCTCCTGATGAATTTGATGATATTCGGTGGCACCAGCATCGGGCATGAACGTCAGATGGGAGTCATGCGACGCCTGGCGGTTCAACCGATTGGTTTATTGCAGTTGATCGTGGGAAAAGTTTATGGCCGTTGGTTGCTGGGCTGTTTGATGATTGTATGTCTGATGGGGCCGGGTTCGGTGGTTTTTGGGATTTCGTTGGGAGTTCGATGGGTGGAAACACTTGCGGTGTTGCTTTTGTTCGCCTGGATGGCCGCCTCGTTTGGTGTTTTAATGGGAGCTTTATCGGTAAATCCGGATAAGGTGCCCGGATTATGTGTGTTGATCAGTCTGATCATGGCCGCTTTGGGTGGTTGCTGGTGGCCGTTGGAAATTGTGCCCGACACCTTGAGGACCGTTGCGCATGTTTTTCCGACTGCCTGGGCGATGGATGCATTGCATCAAACGATTCACTTTGGAGCAGGTTTCGGCCGGATCGGGACCGAATTGGTGGTTCTCCTTGGTTTTGCCGCTTTATCCAATTTCGTTGCTGTCAAATGGTTCAAGTTTTCTTGAAATCGGACCAGCGGTCGGCCAAATAAGGCGATTCTGTTACATTTTGCGTCCATTCCGCATGGTTTCTTGGTGTTTTTCTTCCCATTATTTTGAAAACATTTGACGCTACCTTCACCGCTTCCATACATTCTCTTTGGAACGTAGTGATTTGAATAGAACTTATTCATAGAAGATAGACCCAAGGGATATGAGTAGTGCAACTAAAGGACTCGAAGGAATTGTAGCAGCCCAAACCTACCTCAGCGATGTGCGGGGCGATGTGGGGGAACTGATCTATAGAGGTTACGACATCAACGAACTGGCCGGAAATGTCGGTTACGAGGAGACGGTACATCTCTTGCACTACGGTAAATTGCCCAACCGTGCCGAACTCGATCAACTCAAAGCCAAGCTGGCCAGCTTCCGCACGCTTCCTCAAGGTGTGATCGATCTGATCCAATCCCTTCCCAAGGACACTGTTCCCATGAGCGCTTTGCGCACGGGCATCTCTGCTTTGGGGTGCTTTGATCAGACTGCGGATGACAACTCCAAGGAATCATTGGAAGAAAAAGCCCTGAGAATCATTGCTCAAATTCCTATTGTTACCGCTTATTTCCACCTTTATCGCCAGGGGAAACCGCTTGTCGAATCCCGTTCAGATCTGGGCGAAGCCGCCAATTTCCTCTACCTGATCAATGGTGGCAAGGAAGCCGATCCCGAAAGTGTCGATACGCTGGATATGTGTTACGTACTGCACGCTGATCACGGGATGAATGCTTCAACCTTTGCCTCGCGTGTCACCATAGCCACCCTTTCAGACATTTACTCCGCCATCACCAGCGCCATTGGCACCTTGAAAGGCCCTCTCCACGGGGGAGCCAATGAGGCCGTTATCCGCATGCTGCAGGAAATCGGCAGCCTGGACAATGTGGATGGATATATCCAGGATTGCCTGGAGACCAAGAAGAAGGTGATGGGCATCGGCCATCGCGTTTACAAGGTGCTTGATCCACGTGCGCTCAAGCTGCGTAAAATGGTGCTCAAAATGGGGGAAAAAGTGGCGGATCCCAAGTGGATCAAAATGAGCGACAAAATCGCTGAAATCATGCTTCACGAAAAGGGATTGCACGCGAACGTGGATTTCTACTCAGCCAGCGTTTATTACTCACTGGATATCCCCATCGATTTGTTCACCCCCATTTTTGCCATTGCCAGAACTTCCGGATGGTCAGCTCACGTGCTGGAGCAAATGGCAAACAATCGCCTGATCCGACCACAAAGCGATTATATCGGACCTGAAGGCCTCACGGTGACCCCGATCGATGAGAGGTAAACCGGTTGAAGTTCTCATTTAACACATTTGTTTCATTTTAGGGGGTTCCACAACGGAACTCCCGGGCATATACTGATTCTTAGCGACCAACTTCATGAATATCCACGAATACCAAGCCAAAGAACTACTCGCACGGCACGGGGTGAACGTCCCGTCCGGTCAATCCTGCAAATCCATTGAAGAAGCCGAGCAGGCGGCACGCAACCTGTTTGACGCCGGTCAAACGATGGTGGTCATCAAATCGCAGATCCACGCTGGTGGCCGGGGAAAGGGGACATTCAAGAGTGGATTCAAGGGCGGTGTGCATTTGTGCAAATCCGTGGAAGATACCGTTGAGAAGGCAAAATCCATGCTGGGCGAGGTGCTGGTGACCAAACAAACCGGTCCCGATGGGCGTGAAGTAAAGACTCTCCTCGTGGCCAGTGCCGAAAAAATCGTCAAAGAACTTTATCTGGCGGTGTTGCTCGATCGCAATTCGTCTCGCCCGATGGTCATGGCCAGCACGGAAGGTGGCATGGACATCGAAGAGGTTGCCGAAAAGACTCCCGAAAAGATCGTCAAGGAAACAGTCGATCCTTCCATGGGATTACTGCCCTACCAGGCCAGAAAGATCGCTGCAGCATTGGAACTGCCATCCGGCCTGATCGGACAAGCAGCCAAGTTGCTCATGGGCGTTTATCAGACCTTCTGGAAATGCGATGCCTCCATGGTGGAGATCAATCCGCTCTGCATCGTGGAAAACGTGGATGGATCGCAGGGTATCGCAGCCGTGGATGCCAAAATTTCTCTCGATGACAATGCTCTCTATCGTCACAAGGACATCATGGAGATGCGGGATCTGGGTGAAGAAGCACCCCTCGAGATTGAAGCTGGTAAGTATGATCTGAACTACATCAAGCTCGATGGCAACATTGCCTGTCTGGTGAATGGTGCCGGTTTGGCCATGGCGACGATGGACATCATTAAACACTTCGGAGGTGACCCCGCCAACTTCCTGGACGTCGGCGGCGGCGCCACACGCGAGCAAGTGACCGCTGCGTTCCGAATCATTTTAAGTGATCCCAATGTGAAAGGGATTCTGGTCAACATCTTCGGAGGTATCATGCAGTGCGATGTCATCGCCGAAGGGGTGGTTGCAGCGGCCAAAGAGACCAATCTTTCCATTCCTCTGGTTGTGCGACTGGAAGGGAATAACGTGGAAATTGGCAAAAAGATTCTGAATGATTCCGGACTCCAACTGATCAGTGGCGACACCATGGCGGATGCCGCTCAGAAAATCGTAGCCGCCGTTTAATCCAGAAATTACGCAAACTGAACAACCCATTTCCAAAAAAGATCTGACTTATGGCAATTTTAGTGACCCCCGAGACAAAGGTATTGGTGCAAGGAATTACAGGAGGGTTTGGCGGACGTCATGCCAAACTGAGCCTGGATTACGGTTCCCAAATCGTGGCAGGTGTAACCCCCGGCAAAGGTGGGCAGAAATTTGAAGACAAAGTGCCTGTTTTTGACACCGTCCATCAGGCTGTCGCCGAAACTGGCGCCACCACCTCGGCGATTTTCGTTCCGCCTCCATTCGCCGCCGATGCCATTCTGGAAGGTGTCGATGCGGGACTCGATCTGGTGGTTTGCATCACCGAAGGCATTCCTGTCAATGATATGGTCAAAGTGAAGCGCGCGCTTCAGGGAAGCAAAACACGTTTGATCGGCCCCAATTGCCCGGGCATCGTGACTCCTGGTGAAGGAGAAGGCTCCAGTGGGGGATGTCGTATCGGCATCGCACCTGGTTATATTCACAAAAAAGGGAACATCGGTGTGGTGTCCCGTAGTGGAACTCTAACCTATGAAGCGGTTTGGCAATTGACCTGCCGCGGTGTGGGACAATCCACCTGCGTCGGTATCGGTGGGGATCCTGTCAATGGAACCTCGCATTTGGATGTCATCAAAATGTTCAACGACGATCCTGATACTCACGGCATCATCATGATTGGTGAGATTGGTGGTTCAGCTGAAGAAGAAGCTGCCGCCTGGATTCGGGATAACTGCAAGAAACCCGTTGCCGGATTCATTGCTGGAACCACAGCGCCTCCCGGACGCCGTATGGGACATGCCGGTGCCATTGTAAGCGGTGGTAAAGGGACGGCCGAAGCCAAAATCGCCGCCTTCCGCGAAGCCGGCATCCAGGTTGCGGAAACACCTTCCGAAATGGCCGATGTCTTGTTGAAAGTCATGTAACCCGGTAGGGCTCCACTGCCGCGGGGCCGGGAGCGCGCGGGGAATTTTCGGATGTTCGTGGCGTTAACGAACGCGTCTGCGGACGTGCAGCAGCACATCCCTACCAGCCCAAGGGCTTATCGCCACGGTAGCCGCGGGGCCGCGAACGCGTTGGGGGTGTTGGGATGTTTGTGGCGTAGTCGGACGCTGTAGCGGACGAGCAGCAGCACGTCCCTACCAGACTAAGGACTCGTGACTGATTTCCTTTGCCTCAAATCTTTCATGGGGCTAGCATATCTGCATTGATTTACCCAGAACGTATCCGTATGAAGACCGGGATCTGGTCTTCAAGACTGCCAGTTGTTCGCACCGATGAGTAATGGGCAGGGGAATGAGCGTGAGGGAAATCGGTATGAAAACCCTTTTTTCAATATGATGCAGCACATCAGTGATTTTCCCAATCAAAGAAGGACATGCTTGAGCTGGCTGACGGGATGGCTTGGTTTGGCCTTTTGCTTGACTCTGCCAGCGGATGGTGTCCCTGTGTTTTCCGAACAGGATATTCAGTTCTTTGAACGTCGTATCCGCCCGGTTTTGGCTGAGTCCTGTTATCAGTGCCACAGCCATCAATCGGAAAAGTTAAAAGGGGGGTTGTTGCTCGACTCTCGAAAGGGTGTTTTACAAGGGGGGGATTCAGGCAGTTCCATTGATTTGGCTCAACCCGAGCACAGCAGTCTGTTGGATGCCATTCGTTATCAAAACGTCGACCTTCAGATGCCTCCGAAAACCAAACTGAAAGACGAACAGATTCGTGATTTTGAAACCTGGGTTGCCAAAGGATTACCCTGGCCGGATGAACCCGAACCAAGCAAATCTTCCCGCGAAAAAGACGAATTTGATCTGGAAGAACGCAAGGCTCAACATTGGGTCTGGAACGCTCCTGTCCGGCACGGTCTGCCAGATGTGCAAGATGGGACTTGGATCCAACAGCCTGTCGACCGTTTTCTTCTCAACCGGATGGAGCAGGAAGGGATTCAGCCGGCGCTGCCAGCCGACAAACGAACGCTTCTTCGCAGAACTCATCTGATCCTGACCGGACTCCCGCCGTCTCCTGATGAAGTAGACGCATTTCTTGCTGATCAGGATAAAGACGCTTATGACAAAGTGGTTGATCGCTTGTTGGATTCCACTGCATTTGGGGAGCGTTGGGCGCGTCATTGGCTGGATTTGGTTCGGTATGCCGAAACGATGGGGCATGAATTCGATTATGTGATCCCCAATGCCTGGCGTTATCGGGATTATGTGATCCGAGCCTTCAATGAAGACGTGCCTTACAACCAATTTGCCATGGAGCACATAGCGGGCGACCTGTTGGATCAGCCTCGTCGCAGAACTGATACTGGCGAAAATGAATCGGTCATTGGGACCGGCTTTTATTGGCTGGGACAACAGGTGCACTCTCCGGTAGACATTCGCATGAATCAACTGGACGTTCTGGACAACCAGATCGATGTGTTGAGCAAAACCTTTCAGGCTTTGACGGTGACTTGCGCCAGGTGCCACGATCACAAATTCGATGCCATCACCACAAAAGATTTTTACGGACTTTTTGGGGTGTTGAAGAGTTCCCGTTATCAACAAACCACCCTCACGCCGACCGACCGCATCGAATCGCACCTGGATGCGCTTCATTCCCTGCAATCCGAAACCCGCCTCGCTCTGCGTGATGCCGGGTTGCGATTCTCCGATGCCGATAAGGAAGTTGATCGGTTTGAACCGGATGTTCAGGTGTTGGGAGATGTTCGGCAGGATCAGTTCGCAGATTGGCTTTTTGACGACGAAGCCTTGGAGAACGATCCATTTGTCAAACCGGGTGATCTGGTAAGCCGTCCCGGGGAAAATGGGGTCAAGGTAGCGACGCGTGAGTCGATTGATTCCGCCAAATGGTCGACGCAATTACAGGGATCACTACGATCTTCGACCTTTGTGATCAAAACCCGTTACCTGCACGTGCTGGCCGCCGGGCATCAATCGCGTGTGAATGTGGTCATCGATAATTTTAATCTCATTCGCGCTCCGATTTACGGCGGGTTGAAAAAGAATCTTGATAAAGAGGAAGCTCAGTGGAAAACCTTCGACCTGGATATGTGGGTGGGGCACGAAGCCTATGTGGAACTCAAAGACACAGTTCACGCAGACTTGTCCGGAGGGGGCGCGCATGGCGCTGAAGCATGGTTTTCTGTTGAATCGGTCGTGGCCTCGGCTGATTCAAAACCACCAGCCATCGTTGAAGTGGATTCTAAATGGGACCCGTCGAATCCTCCCGATAAAGTTGTCGCTCTTATGGAGAAATACGGGCGGGTGGCTCGTGAAGTATCCATTGCTCCGGTGGCTGTCTCCATGACGGATGGTAATGGGGTGGATGAGTCTGTATTTATCAGAGGAAACCCCAAGCGACTCGGCGATCCCGTCACGCGAGGTTTTATTTCTGCATTGAAGGATGCCGATCATGCACCCAAAGGATCCGGTCGTCTCGATCTTGCCAAACATATTACTTCTCCCGATAACCCTCTTACCGCGCGGGTTTACGTCAATCGAGTTTGGCACCATCTGTTTGGGCTGGGCATTGTTCCGACGGTGGATGATTTTGGTGTGTTGGGGCAACGCCCAAGTCATCCTGAGCTGCTGGATTGGCTGGCAGTCTGGTTCATGAATGAAGGGCAGTGGTCCACCAAGAAGCTGATTCGCATGCTGGCCAGGTCCAGCGCCTTCCAGATGGATTCCAAAGCCCGATCCCCTGAAATGGATCAGAAGGATGCCGCCAATGTGTTGCTTCACAAAATGCGCGTGCGTCGATTGGAAGGTGAATCCATTCGCGATACGATATTAAAAGTTTCCGGGCAATTGGACTCCACGCCATTCGGACCTTCGGAAAAGATACACCTGACTTCTTTCATGACGGGCAGGGGACGTCCGGGTAAAAGTGGCGAACTGGATGGCGGACGTCGACGCAGCATTTATGTGGAAGTGCGCCGTAATTTCCTGTCTCCCTTTCTGACTACTTTTGACACGCCGATCCCATTCACTACCTTTGGACGTCGGGCTCAATCCAATGTTCCGGCTCAGTCGCTTATTTTAATGAATGATCCATTTGTGCTTCAGCAGTCCGAAGCCTGGGCAAAGCGAGTTATCGCCATGGAAGGATCCTTTGCTTCCAGGTTGACGTATATGTATGAAACAGCCTTGGGAAGGCTGCCAACATCCAGGGAGATGGAAGCTGCCCGGGAATTTGTTGTGAGTCAGCAATCCGACATGGCCGCTGGTAAACAAGATGCCGGCGAGGTCGAGAAGCGTTTGTGGACGGATTTGTGTCACGTCCTGTTCAATGTTAAAGAGTTCATTTATATTCATTAATCATCATGTATCCCTGCGGAAAATTTTCCCGAAAGCACCTGACGCGACGTGATGCTTTGAGTCGGGTGGCTCATGGGTTCGGTGCGGTGGCCCTGACATCCATGCTTCAAAACAAGGTGGTCGCTTCAGCGGGCCTCCCTGGCGCGGCGGTCGATCCATTGCGCCCGTTGGCGGTCAAACGTCCACATTTCACCCCCAAAGCGAAGCGGGTCATCATGCTTTACATGGACGGGGGACCGTCCCAGATGGATACCTTCGATCCCAAACCCAGATTGACTGCGGATCACGGCAAGCCCTTTGCCATGAAAATGGAGCCCACCCAGTTCAACAACAACGGCAATACCTTTGGCTCGCCCTGGACCTTCAAACAGTATGGTCAAAGCGGAATGCCGGTCAGTGAATTATTTCCGCATGTTTCCGGTTGTGTGGATGACATGTGCTTCGTGCGATCCATGGTTTCCGAATTTTCCGAGCACACCAATGCCAATTACTTTCTTCACACCGGACTTGGCCTGAGCGGACGTCCCAGCGCCGGGGCATGGGTGACATATGGATTGGGGAGCGAGAATGAAAATCTGCCTGGTTTCGTTGTGCTCAACGGCGGTTTAACGCCTCCGGGCGGTTTGGATAATTTTTCCAGCGGTTTTCTTCCTTCGGCTTATCAAGGGTCCGTGTTTCGTCCTGAAAACCCGCCTGTTGCGAACATCAATCCGACCGAAGCAAGAGCCTCCTTACAGCAGCGCAAACTTGGATTGCTGGAGCAACTGGATCAGGTCTCCCTGGAGCAATTGGGGCATGCCGAGCCGGTGGAATCTGCGATTGCCAACTATGAACTTGCCTTTCGGATGCAATCCGCCGTTCCGGAACTCATGGACATCAGCGGCGAAACCGAAACAACACGCCGAATGTATGGGTTGGAATCCGAATACAAACCCACACAGATTTTTGGGACCGAATGCTTGTTGGCGCGTCGTTTGGTGGAACGTGGCGTGCGCTTTATTGAATTGACCTGTCCACAAGTGGGTGGAGATCGCTGGGATCAACACGGCGGATTAAAATCCGGTCACACCAACAACGCCCGAGCGGTCGATCAACCCATTGCCGCCTTGTTAAAAGACCTGAAGGGCAGGGGACTGCTAGACGAAACTCTGGTCATTTGGGCGGGTGAATTTGGACGTACACCTTTCTCACAAGGATCCGATGGACGCGATCATAACCCGTTTGGATTCACCATCTGGATGGCAGGGGGCGGTGTCAAAGGCGGAGTTGCCTATGGTGCTACGGATGAATTTGGCTATAAAGCAGTGGAAAACCGAGTGGAGATCTACGATCTGCATGCCACGATGTTACACCTGCTGGGCATGAACCATGAACATTTGACCTTCCGGTTTGGGGGGCGCGACATGCGTCTCACCGATGTGCATGGGCAGGTGCTGCATGAGGTTTTGGTCTAGGCTAATCAACAGGATTCCACACTGACCGGAAACCTAGTTGTTCGAAGTCCTTCACATTGGCCGTTACAAATTCATCGACCCCGTGGTATTGGAGCGTCAATGCTAGTCTTACATCGAAAATCCTCCTTCGGGCAAACTGGGTGCCTGAAGCATATTCCCAAACCTTATCCATGACAGGGGCATATTCGATACGGGATACATTTTGGAATCGCCAGTAAGATTTTACAATTTCGGTTGCCTTTCTAGGGGTAAGGGGATTTCTCATGACCACTTGGTTTCGGAGATTGATATATAATTCCACTAGCACGTAGTCGGCTATGGCGATGCGCCGAGTGCGGTCTCCTAGGCATTGATTCAAAAACTGGACAGCTGGGACATGAAATTTGGAGGATGGGTTCAGGGAGTAGAGCAAAATGTTTGTGTCGATGCCGATCATACTGAGTTAATGGATGGGCTTGATCTCATCTTGAACTGCCAAGTCCTTGAAATCCAAGGTATCAAAATTTTCAGCAAAATGATCTGCTCGTATAAGCGGAAGTTTCACACTCTTGTTTGGAATTGGGGGATGTGTGCGACTCATATACTCCAGTCCCCTTCGCATGACTTCCGCAAATGAAATCTCTCGTTCCTTGGCAATTCGTTTGGCCTGAGCGTAGAGATCTTCGGGAATTTGTACCTGCGTTTTAACCATGATGGCAAATTGCCATTATTGTGATAGGTTGTCAATAATTGGTTTGGGTATCGATTACTAGATTGACTTAATTAGCCGGATGAACTGGATTTCCGAGCAATCAAGATCCCTGTGAGGATAATGATGCCTCCAACCATTTGGTTAATACTCATGGATTCTTTCAGCAAAATCCAGGCAGCCAATGCCGCTACCAATGGTTGGAAGAGTAAACTGACAGCTGAAAAGGATGCTGGAAGGTGTGCGAATCCGTAGGCGATGAACCCTTGTCCCAGCACTTGTCCGGTGACCGCCAATGCCAGCAATACCCACCAACCTTTTGCGGTTTGCGGGATCATGGGCTCTCCCATGATCAGGGTGAACAGGCATAGCGCCAACGCGCTGAAGATGGCGGTTCGCGCCATGAGTGGTGCGGTGGAAACGTATTGGCGAAGGTGTTTCAAGGAGAGCATGTATCCCGCATAAAACACTGCCGCTACGATGGCGATCATGTCGCCGTAAAGATTCTCGGTGGAAGTGCTCAGGCTTGCTCCGGTCAATAAGGCGGCTCCGAACAGAGTCAGGATCATGCCACCCACGAATCCTCGAGTGATACGTTCGTTGAACATGAACCGGGCGGCTATCGTGACGAATATCGGGGCCGCATTCGCCAGCAGCGTAGCATTGGCCACGGTCGTGTGGTGAATGGATTCATGCCAGAAAGCCATGTCCAAAGCAAACATGAGACCAGCCAGGGCAAACCATTTGAGTGCAGGTAAGGGTTTGTTTGGAACCTTGTTTTTTTTGTCTTGTTTCGAATCCCACGACTGCCACACCCAGAGTAAGGGCAACGCCAATAGCAAACGGTGAAACGCCGTGGAAACCGGTCCCAGTTCGCTCAACCTCACCCAGATCGGCGCCAAACCAATGCAACCCGCACCTGCCAGAACGGACAGGAATCCGAGGTGCTCAGGCTTGAGTCGTTGTTTCATGATGGTGGCATCGATAAAGCAGATGGTGGATCATTTGATTTGTTGTCGTTTTTTGGAGAGTTCTTTCATCAATGCTTCATAGGGCAAGGTGTTGATGATATCCTCTCGACGCAACCAACCTTTGCGTGCGTGCTCAGCGCCAAGCCGGAGAAAACTGGCATGATCGAGATGATGCGCATCGCAGTTGATGACGCATTTGACACCCTTGTCCCGAGCGGCCTTCCACCATCGCCAGTCCATGTCCAGTCGGTAGGGACTGGCATTGAGCTCGATCCAGGTGCCTGTCCTGGCGCAGGCATCGATAACAGCGGTGTGATCGATAGGGTAAGCCTCTCGTTCGAGAAGCAGTCGGCCGGTGATGTGGCCCAGCATGTGGACATATGGGTTTTCGGCTGCCTTGATCAAACGATCGGTGAGTTGTTCCCTGGATTGGGTGAAGCCCTGATGAATGCTGGCAACCACCACGTCCAGCTTGGACAGCGTTTCATCGTCAAAATCAAGTTTGCCATCACTCAGAATGTCGACTTCGCTTCCGGTCAACAATCGGAAAGCGGTGTTTTCTTGTGATAAACGTTGGTTGATGGACTGAACGGTTTTGATCTGCTTTTCCAGTCGATCGGCTTTTAATCCATTTGCCTGAAAAGAAGATTTGGAATGATCGGTGACCGCCCAGTAACTGAAACCGAGTTCGAGGCAATCCTCAACGATTTGATCCAGAGATTGCCTTCCATCACTCCAGTCGGAGTGGTTGTGCAGGGAACCTTTCATTTCAATCCAGTCAACCAGACGTGGAACCTGATTGGAGGATGCGGCATCGAACTCTCCTTGATCCTCGCGAATCTCGGGGGGGATGTAGGCCAGGTCCAGGTGCTTGAAGATGTCCTCTTCACTCAGGCATTCCAGGCACAGTTCGGGATCCTTGGTTTCTTCCTTTGACCGAAACAGACCATATTCATTCAAGCGCAAACCTCGTTCAATCGCCCGGCGGCGCATGATGATGTTGTGTTCTTTGCTGCCGGTGAAATAAGCCAGTGCAAATGGAAAGGAACGGTCCTCCACTACTCGCAGGTCAGCCTGCAACCCGCCATTGAGAATGACCGATGCCTTGGTTTCTCCCTTGGCCAGAATGTGGGTGACATAAGGAAGTGAAGTGAAGAAATCGATGACATGATCGGGGGATTTGGACGAGACCAGGAAATCAATATCATGCAGGATTTCCTTGCGGCGACGCAAACTACCCGCTTCGCTGCATCGAATGACATCGGGATGTTCGCGCAAGATGTCCAGAATCGGTTGAGCTGTCGCAATACAAATATCGAGACGGAAGTGGGAAGCGTATTTTTTACGAAACTCGATACCTTCCAGAATTTTGGTTTGCGTTTTTGCGCCGAACCCCTTGATGCCTGAAATCTGGTCGTTCTTGCAGGCCTCTTCCAACGCTTCCAGCGTTTCGATTTCCAGTTTGTCGTGCAATAACTTGACCTTCTTGGGACCGAGTCCGGGGATGTCGAGCATTTCGATCAAGCCGGGCGGGATGGATTTCCTCAAGTCTTCGTAGTATTTCAAACGACCGGTGGTGACTAATTCCGTGACCTTTTGCTGGAGAGCCGCTCCAAATCCCTTGAGCTTACCCAGGCGCTCTTCATCCACGAGTTGAGCTATGGGAGTGCCCAAGGTTTCGATGGTGCGTGCGCCATTGACGTAAGCCTTGGTTTTGAAGGGGTTTTCTCCCTTCAGCTCCAGGAATACGGCAATTTCCTCAAGGATATCCACGACGTCAGCGTTGTCCATGCACCGACTATGCTCAGGCTGCGTCAAACTGCAAGTGACAAAGAGAAAACTGGACCTGACGGGCTGCTCAGGTCATATTCTCACCATGACACATTTCCCGGTTACGATGACGAATGGCCTGCTGCGGTTGATGATGATTGCTTTGTTGTGCGCCTCTGCTTTTCAGGCTCGAAGTGAAGATGAAAAGAAACCGATCGCTCCTGATTTGGAGGCCAAGGATTGGAAATCCCTCTTTGACGGTAAAACCATGGAAGGGTGGAAAGAAACCAACTTTGCCGGTAAAGGCGAAGCCCGAGTCAAAGATGGCGCCATTGAAATCGACATGGGACTGGCCCTGAGTGGTGTGAATTACACCAAGCAGCCGCCCAAGATCAATTATGAGATTACCCTGGAAGCCATGAAGCGGGATGGGGGTGACTTTTTCTGCGGATTGACCATTCCATACAAGGAAGAGCACTTCACTTTTATCTGCGGAGGATGGGGCGGGGGCGTGATCGGGATTTCCAGCATCAATGGCATGGACGCTTCCGAGAACGAAACCACCGAATACAAGAAATTTGAAGAAAATCAATGGTATCGCATCAGCCTGCGTGTCCTGGATGATCGTATTCAGGCCTGGATCGATGATAAATTATTTGTCGATGTCAGCACGGTGGATGTGACCGTCAATATGCGTATCGGTGAAATCGAAGAGTCCATCCCTCTTGGTGTTGCCACATGGATGACTTCATCGGCTATTCGCGACATTCGAGTGCGTGAAATTCCTTCGAAACCTGCGAAGTAATCCTCAATTTAATCTCATGAACTCGGCTTTTAACAGGGCAGGAGTGATGCTGGTGGGCTTGGTTACCGGTTGCTTGCTGGTATGTCAATCGAGCCAGGCCGGATCATTACTTGTGGGGGCAGCGCGAGTGGATATCACACCGCCAGTCGGGATTCCCATGGCGGGGTATTATCACGAACGAGGCGCTTCTGCTATTCATGATCAGCTTTTTGCGCGGACAATTGTGCTTGAGAAGGACGGCGTTAAAGCTGCCATTGTTAGTCTGGACCTGATTACCACTCGACGCTCCTTTGTACAGGATGCACGTCGGCTGATTGAAGCTGCAACCGATATCCCCGGAAATCATGTCATGATCAGCGCCACCCACGCGCATACCGGCCCGGTGTTGGCCAGTGACTCGACTCTCGACGAGGCACGGGGAGGAAAGGATGAGCTGGTGCTTCAATATTCCAGAACCTTGCCCGCCTTCATTGCTGATTCTGTGGTCAAAGCCAATGCGGTTCTGGGGGAAGCTCAAGCTCAGGCGGCGATTGGGGTGGAAGACAGCATTGCTTTCAATCGACGTTTTCACATGAAGGACGGTTCGGTAGGGTGGAATCCTGGGAAGAAGAATGCCAATATCATCAAAGCCGCAGGTCCCATTGATCCCGAAGTGCCTTTTGTCTTTTTCTCCAACGCGGAAGGAGCGGCCCTGGCTACCTATGTCAATTATGCAGTGCATCTTGATAATGTGGGGGGATTGGAAATTTCTGCGGACCTGCCTTTTTCCCTGACGGAAACCTTGAACCGTTACCACGGCGAGGAAATGGTCACGGTTTATACCACAGGTGCTTGTGGAGATGTCAACCACGTCAATGTTTCATGGGGAGCCCCCCAAAAAGGGCATGACAATGCCACTCGTATGGGGGTGATCCTGGCTGGAGAAGTCTTGTCACAATGGCCTGCATTGAAGACCGTGGATGGTCCACTTCAAGTGCGCAGTGAAATCGTGGAGCTTGCATTGCCTGCCATATCGCCGGAAGAAATTAAATCTTCCAAGGAAGTGATTGAGACCGCGGATGATCGCACGCGCGCCAGTTTTATGAAACTGGTGCAGGCTCACAAAGTGTTGGATGTGGCTTCGCAAGAGGGCAATCCCTGGAAAGTGGAAGTGCAGGTCATTACATTGGGGGATCAATTGGCCTGGGTGGCCTTGCCTGGAGAGGTGTTTGTTCAACTGGGCCTGGATTTGAAACTCGATTCGCCTTACCCGCAAACCATGATTGCCGAGTTGGCGAACGGATCGATCGGCTACATCCCCAACATGCGTGCCTATCCCCAGGGCAACTACGAAGTCGTCAGCGCACGCTGTGCCGCCGGTTCCGGCGAAAAACTCATCGCAACAGCAGTCCGGTTGCTGAAAGACACCCATCGCAAATGTCCGTGAACATTCCCAGGGGACATATTTTTCAAGGAGGTGAAAGATTAGGCACCCCATGGGCTTTCTGGAGTGCTGTGGCTCGACACAGCTTTGGATGCCTCAGGGAAACGTTATATCCAGCTTTTTCACATGACGCCTACATGACCAATTCACAGAGATACAATCTTGAGACACCTTGGGGTGAGGGAATTTTGGTGAGGAGTTTTGAACGCTTCTTGAGGAACCGGACCGTATCCAAAGCTGTGTCGAGCCACAGCATTCCAAAATGCTCTCCGAGAGTTTGGGGAAGGTTTTCTTCATTCGCATACAATCGGGCGGTGTGCAATCCACGAAATTAATATTTTCTCTCCATGCTTCTCACTGCGGTAATCTTATATGCTATCGTTATTCTTCTGATTTCCTTTTTTGCTCAGAGAAGGATTCATAACGAGGAGGACTTCATTGTGGCGGGGCGGCGGATGTCGGTTTGGATGAACACCGGAACCCTTTTGGCGACTTGGTTCGGAGCCGGGACACTGTTGACTTCGACCGATGAAATCGCCTTGGAGGGTGTGCGGATCGTTGCATTGGAGCCGGTAGGTGCTGGCTTATGCCTGGTCGTGACCGGGTTGTTTTTTGCTCGACCGCTGTGGGAAATGAAGATCTGCACACTGGCCGATTTTTTCAAAGCACGTTTCGGGACCAAAGCCGAGGTGCTGCAAGTGTTGACTTCTGTTCCCACTTTTATTGGCTGGATTGCGGTTCAATTGGTGGCCTTGTCCGGTGTGTTCAACGTGTTATTCGATTGGCCCATCACACAAACCATCATCGGAATTGGTTTGTTCGCCATGTTATACACGATCGTCGGTGGCATGTGGTCGGTGAGCCTGACCGATGCCCTGCAAGCGGTGATCATGATCGTTGGATTGGTGTTGCTTGGATGGCATGTCTTGGAGGATCTTTCCAGTATTGGTGGTCTGCAAGCCATTTGGGCTCAAAGTGAAACCCCTCGAAGAATTTGGATCCCGACCGATCGCGCTCAGGAATTCATGGAATGGTTTGGTTGGTTGACCATTGCCATGTTGGGGAACTTGCCGAGCCAGGACTTGATGCAACGTGTCTTTGCCGCCCGATCAGCCAAAGTCGCCCAGACCGCCTGCTTCCTTGCTGGTGGACTTTACATCCTACTCGGAGTGATTCCCGTTTTAGCTGGCATGGCTTTTCCGGTTTTGTTTCCAGACAAAGATCCCCAGGCGGTCATCATCCAAATGGCACAACACTACTTCACCGATGGCATGATGGTGTTGTTCCTGTTGGCCGTGTTGTCGATGGTTCTCTCATCCATGGATAGCGGTATTTTGGCTCCAGCCACCATTCTAGGACGAAATGTCTTTCGTAAATGGGCGCCGGATTCCGTCAGTTCTCTGACGCTTTGCAGACTGTCGGTTGTTCTGGTGTCCGTGGCATGTGTGGCAGTCGCTCTGATGGGATCACGTGCTTTTGAACTCCTGGAAAGTTGCTATTCCATTGGATTGGCAGGACTGCTGATCCCTCTGGTCATGGGATTATTCTGGAAAACCGGCAACCAAACCTCGGCCTTGTTGGCGATGAGTGTAGGCATCACGGCATGGATCACTGAGTTGGCCTTTGGGATTGAATGGCCGTTGGCACCCTTGGGTGCTGTCGCCGGGTTGATGGTTTACATCATTCATGCCAACGTTTCCAAAAAACCTTCTCGATGAAAACCTTGGTTTTTACCACAACACTTTCAAGTTTGGATATTGATGGATGGTAGTATCGGGGGTGACCATGGTTAAATCTGATGAAATTGCGGTGGCAATCAAGAATCGATCACATGGATCCTTATGGCTCAAGGGGAGTAAGGTGGAGTGACCGGCCACATCAGTATTAATTGGTAGCAGGTGTATGCCTCGGCGATTGCAGACTTCTTGAACCCACTCTGAGGCGGGTAATGGTAGTTCAAGTTGTTTGTTCCGTATTTTTAGCCCCAGTTCAAATGCGCTTATTGCCGATGCGTGAACGATCGAATCAGTGCCTTGAAAGACGTCTTTCACCGGTGTGGGGATACGTGCCGGATTACATTCCAGCCAAAACAGGACGCATGTGTCCAGAAGGATCATCGTGATTCAATCGGCCAATCCTCAACGGAAATTTCTCCGGCAGGATCAAATTTTGCTTCAACGGAGATGGGTTGTAGATCTTGGTGAGGAGGGAGTAGAATTGTGTTTTTTGGGGAAATGGAACGCAGTTCGGCAATTGGTTTGCCAGCTCGACAAATGACGACTGTTTCATCGTTGCTTTCAACTGCGGAGAGCAACGACGAAAGCCTGGACTTTGCTTCGTGAGTGTCGACCTCTATCATTAGCTAAACTTAGTTTAGGTGTTGTGTGTGCGCAAGAACGAAAATTCCTCGTGCATGTTTATTTCGTCAGAAGTTCATATGTTAGGGCGAACAGTTCAGGTGGGGTCATTGGTTGGGGTTTTGGTTCGGTAGAGTCTGATGGTGGTTTTTGGATGGCGATGGCTTTTACGGCTTCCAGTTTGAGTGTGTCCGACCAGTCGGTGCGGGTGGAAGGGTTGTAGATGTAAACGGGTGGATGGTCTGATGTCAGGAGGGGGCTGATGGTGTCGGTTTGTTCCGGGAATCCTACCCAGGATACGAATGCCAGGACGTTCGGGTGGTCTGAGAGGATTTTGGCGAAGGCTTCCGCATCCATGCGGCCTGCATTCATGTCGGCTGCGCTGATATCCATTGCGACTTCTTTGAGTTTGATGGTTCGGAACCGGGCCATGACCCGGGCATAGCCTTCGTAGAAAGAGTCCAGTGCGGCGGTGGGGGCTTCTTTGTTTGGGGGGAAGATCAGGATGATTTCTCCGGTCCGAGTGGATTTGTCGGATAGATACTGATGCGCCAGTGTGTAGGCAACCGCTGCTTGTCCGCGATGGGTGCGCTGGATTCCGGATGTTCCAAGCGTGTCGATGGACCGCCAGACCGTTAGTCCAATGCAACCGGCAACGCTCAATCCCATGCAGATCTGCCCCATCTTTGGGGACTTGCTGCGAATACCGTAACCAATGGCTCCCAACAACAGGCTGAGTAAAAGAAGAGGCGAGTACACTTAGCGTTCGGGGGTGGTTTTGGGTTCTTCTCGTTCAAGGGTAAACATTTCGCGGGGAGCTTCGTCGATCAGTTCGATATGGCCGTCCAGGAATGAAGCATTGGCTTTTCCAAATACTACCTCACGCGAAGCGCGAGCCGTCAGGCGGGCGGTGCCAGAACTCCACTCAGAGCCTCCGCTATGTCGATAGAGCACGTTGGCGGTTCCGTCTTCATCGGCGTAAAGGCAGGCATCCCATCCATCCGTGTCCGCGTAGAGAACTGTTCCGACCGGATCCTGGACGTTGCGCATCCCGATGTCCGCCCTTCCAAGATTGACACGGCTGTTTTGGGCGTAGGCGAGGAATCCCCAGAAACCACCCGGACGCATGGCGCCGTTTTCATCTTTCTGCAAACTGGATGGACAGACAAAGACGCCTTGACCGGAGACGTTGGTTCCGCGTCCGACATAGGGTTGGAGTTGACGATACCAGATGTTGTGGGGTGGATTCCATCCGATGGGGAGCCGTTCGGTATCCTCATCGTACATGATGGCGGCCAGGATCAGTTGACGCAGGTTGCTGTTGCAGACGATGGTTTTTCCTTTGTCCTTCGCTTTGCCGAGTGCGGGCAAGAGCATGCCGGCCAAGATGGCGATGATGGCCACGACAACAAGAAGTTCGATGAGTGTGAACGCGGCTAATTTGATTTTTTTGTTCATAAGCCTGTTTTGGTTTGATGGTGATGAATTTGACAGAAGGTGCTCACTCATCCCTTCAGACCTTGTTCTGGTTGCCCAGGTGGTCTTCTATGTTTTTCAATGAGTCCCGGATCTCTCTCAACAACTGGGTTTGATCTTCATCTTTTTGAGGGGCATCTGTCGGTTTGACTTTCTCTCCGTGTTCCGACACCGCATCTCTCTGGGCCAGGACCGTCTCACGAAACTCAACGGCGTCCTTGATGCCCGTCAATGAAACCAATGCCCCGGGTCCTGATTGACCTGCGGTTTCCACCGTGAGGCAGTGGAGATCATAATGCCGCATGATGGGCCCTTGAACCATTCCCATGTCGGTGATTTTTTCCAGTGGGATTGTTTTCTCGATGCGGACAAAGATGCCTTTCTTCACTTTGAGTGCCTTGGGAGTGAGAATGCATTCCATGCTGGCAAGGTACCGGCGTGTGAAGAGTTGTCCCAAAGGTATCCAAAGAAGCAAGAATGGGATGCCGATGATACTGACGCAGAATGCAATCGTACCGGAAAGCAGCCAGTAGGAGCAGACCTTGGTGTTGAACTCCGCCTTTTGAATGAATCCTGAGGCGCTGTCTGGTTGAGTTGTCATGGCGACTTTTTGATTACAATGAGCTTTGTCTGTGACAACTAAGTTCTTAGCTTGTGATTCCGGAATGGACAAGTGATAAAAGGGGGAGATGATTCCGGAAGCGTTTCAAAGCTTTTATCAAAATCAGCATGCCGACCGATGGTCAGAGCTCTGTCATGCCCTGATGCAAACGTCCGCGCGTTGTGAAAGAAGGAATGCATTCGCAGAGGCGACCAATGTTGCTCGCACCTTTAATGAGGAGCTTTTGGAAAAGATTCCCGAACTGGACGGATGTTATTTCCTGGACGGAAAGCAAGACAGTGAAGCACTGGCAGAGGGTTTGCAGTGTTATTATCGGATGGATCCAGCATCCGTGCTGCCAGCGAGAGCTTTGGATGTTCAATCTGGTGATCGAGTGCTGGATATGTGTGCGGCACCTGGCGGGAAAAGTTTGATCCTGGCGGAAGCCTTGGCCGAACAGGGACACCTGACGACCAATGAATGGAGTCGTGCCCGCAAGGAGAAGTTGCGTTCTGTATTAAAGGCCTATTTGCCGGACGAAATGTTATCACGTGTTCGTCTCACCGGACACGATGCTTCCAAATGGGGGCTTTACGAGCCGGATACCTATGATCGCATTTTGCTGGATGCACCTTGTTCATCGGAACGCCATGTCCTTCATCAAGCAGCCGAACTTAAAAAATGGAAACCCAGTCGATCCAAATTACTCGCCCAGCGTCAGTACGCGCTCCTTTGCTCAGCTATCCTGGCATGCAAGCCGGGAGGACGCATTGTTTATTCCACATGCAGTGTCTCCGTGCTGGAGAATGATGAAAACATTCGAAAACTGATCAAGAAGAAGGGTGATTCCTTCCATTGTGTGACACAATCCATTTCATCTTACGGGGAACAGACAGAATTCGGCTGGCAAATTCTTCCGGATAAATATCCAGGCTGGGGGCCCATGTATTGGGTCGTGTTTGAAAAGTGTTAGAATTTTGGATCGTTAAGAATTGGTTTCTTCAAGTTCTATCAGGATTTTTTTTAAGGATTCATCGTCAATTGTCCCTGCTGGCCTTAGAAATCCTTTGCCAGTTTTATTAAACACAGGCTCAGCAGAAAAACGTTCGGAAATTGATAGTGCATCAGCCGTAATACGGTCCAGCATTGTAGAAATGTCATCAGGTATATCCCCATTGCTTGCTGAGTGTTGTTTGTGCTGTTGCATACATCCACAACACAAGATTGAAGAGCCAATATGCAAGTCAGATTCTTTGGGCAATAAGCCTCCAAGATGGAAATCGCCTACATAATAAATCTTGGATTTAAACGTTTGTGCTTAGTCTTGGGCAAGTAACCACCATTTCATGGTTCGTGAAACCATGGCCGATGCGTCCTGCTGAACGAAATGTCCTGCTTTGGGAATGGTCACGAGGGTGAGATTTCCATCGATCCAATCCCAGGTATGGTTGAGTCCGTTTGAATTCAGAGCGGTATCCTTAAGCCCGTGGATGACCAGTACCGGACATTTGATGCGGATGTTGACATTTGGAACAGGGGTGGATGGATCGGGTAGGTCGGGGTAGTTGCGTTTGTAGAACTCCAACATGCCTTTGAAACTGGAGCGGGTAAATGCCTCCACGTACCGTTTGCGGGCCGATTCATCCGTGACCCATCCAGCCAGTGATTCGGGTGTCATGGGGCGACCAAAGAAAATGGTGGGATCGGTGTGTGATCCGTTTTTGAATGCCTGAGCGTAGGAGCTGTTTTTGCGTTGTTCCTCATTTTGAATCAACTCGCGCATGAAGCCGTTTGGGTGGGGGAGGTTGAGGATGATGAGTCTTTCGGTCAATTCCGGATGAGCGAAAGCGAATTGCCAGGCGACCGCGCCTCCCCAATCATGCCCCACCACGATGGCTTGCTTTGACTGGTTGGCCTGAATGACTGCTGCAATGTCGGAGACCAGATGGACCATGTCATAGGCTTCGGGAGCATCGGGTTGATCACTTCGATTGTATCCGCGTTGATCCATGGCCACGACTCTGTAATGGTCTTTCAATGCCTCCATCTGGTCCCGCCAGGTATACCAGAAGTCCGGGAATCCATGAACCATCACCACCAGCGGTCCCTCGCCGATGTAAGTGTAATGGATCTTGGTACCCTGATTGTCGGCATAACCGTGCTGGACATCGTTCCAGAGATCGGCTTGAGCCACCGTGATCAGCGTTATCGAGGTGAGCAGCAGAAAGGCTTGTTGCAGTCTGCGCCTGTAGGATTGTTGTTTGGAAATGGTTATCATGATGCTGAAAATAAATGGGGTTCATGGATCATCGATATCAGGCATGCATGACCTGGCCGCCGTCGATGTTCAATACTTGTCCGGTGATGTGCCTCGCATGGTCTGAAGCGAGGAAGGTGGCCATGGAACCGAACGATGCCGGGTCCTGCCATTTTCCCAGCGGGGAGACTTGTTTGATTTTTGCTTCTGCCCAGTCTTCGTAACTTTGTCGATCTTCTTCCGGTAGCAATTCCTGTCCCGCTTGCCACACAGACCGGTTGAGTTCTGATTGCACCATTCCGGGTGAAAGGGCATTGGCGCGCACCTGGTAAGGGGCGAGGTCTTTCGCAACGCATTGCATGAAATTGATGAGGGCTGCTTTGGCGGCGCTGTAGGGCGGATCGGTTTGGGAACCCATTTGACCTGCCACCGAGGTTAGAAAAGTAATGGTTCCAGATCGGTTTTTAATGGCATGCCGTGCAAAAGCGTGAGCCACGTTCACGGCTCCCATCATGTTGATGTCCCATACTCGCGGCCAATCCGATGGCTCTAGATTCCAAAAGGGAAAACCGAATTTCCCAGAACCGACTCCCGCAGTATAGACCACGTGATCAATCCGATCCCAACTTTGAAGGCATTGATCAAAACCCTCTTTTACCGCGGTATCATCTGTGACGTCACTCCGAATGCCCATTGCGGTGGATGGTAAAGTATCCGCCATGGCTACCGTTGATGGGTGGTTATCAAGTAAACACACCCGGCATCCTTCCTCTGCAAAACTGTTGGCGATGGCGTGCCCAATCGTCCCAGCTCCTCCAAATACCATGACTACCTGGTTTCTTAGATGTAAATCCATATGATTGTTTTGAACGCGGCTTTTGAATTCTTTGCGGGATTGTCAAGCCATGGACAAGGCCAGCGATGTTACCGAAGCAGGTGGTAGTTCGATTTGTTGAGTGTCCGTCCACAGGATCTTTTTCGTTTGCATGACTTCGTCGCAGTTGACCGATGAAATTTCCCTGGTCGGGTTTTCGGCGATCTGAGTTCTCGATTCCCCAAGAAAACGCCTGCTACCCACACTCATGTCCACTTTTCTTGGATGCCTAGGTTACTGCAGTTTGAAACGGAATGACTTTTTCTTACCGTTGCGGATAATTCTGATTTGAACTTCGGTTCCGATAGGTCGGTTACGAAGCACATGAGCAAATATTTCGGTTTCTCGCATGGAAGTTGAGATGCCGTCGAATTCTACCAGGATATCTCCTTTCATCAGACCCGCGCGATGTGCGACGCCGTGGTCGCCATACTTCCCGGCGTGTTCCACCAAAAGAGCCAGCTTGTCAGAGTCTATTTGATGCTCGTTGAGTTCCTCATCCGTCAGATTTCGCATTTTCAATCCACCGGCAGCCATGCGTCGAAGGTCCCAACTGGTTGTGCGCCATCCGATATCCGATGTCCTTCTCCAGCCTTTGGCGATAGGGAGCTTCAGTTGCACCTGATCGTTGCCACGTTTTGCTATTACTTGGATGGTGGACGGTTCTTTTGCCTGATGAAGCACCCATTGAACGTCGGCAATCGAAACAACAGGTTGTCCTTCCATTTTAAGGATCTCATCGCCAGCCTTGAATCCGGCTTGGTGAGCAGGGTAATCAGGAACGACCGTGTTCACTTTTGCGATTTCTTTGGGGTCCAGGCTCATACCGAGGACATCCGGCATGGGCCAAGGATAAATGGTTTTGTCATCCACGTTGACACCTTTGGAACGCGCGAAACGTCGTTTGGCCTCGCCAACCATGTGACAGTGGATGCAGCTTGCCGCCACCTTGCCTTCGAAATCCAGCCAGGGCTGGAAGCGTCCTTCGAGATGGGGGAACTCCTGGGGGATTTTGAACTCACTAAAAGCAGCTACCTTGCCTGCCAGAGAAACTTTGTTGGCGGGGTAGGCTTTATGGAGTTCCAATGCCTTTTGCATGGCCTTGGAAAAACCTTCAATGGATATGTCGCTTTCTGCGTCATCATGACTGGACCTCGTCCCGTATCGTCCATAGAGCGTTTTGTCGGCATTCATGAAAAATGCGGCAAAGGTGAGATCGTAATCAAAGTGAAACAGATTCAAATCGACGGAATTACATTGAATCAGGCGCACGCGCACAAATTGATCCATCCATTCCTTCAATTCCTCTTCCAAACGGACAACCTGCCCGTCAAATCCGGCACAAGCCGTTCATGGTATGCATCGAAACGTGACCAGCAGCGGTTTTCCGTCCCGTTTGGCCTCGGCAATGGCCAGGTCCAGATTGTTATAGATCCAGAGTCCGGTGGATTCAACCGAGCTCTTGTCGTTTCGGACCTTCTCGTCCCGGCTTTCCGCTGCATGGGAGACCAGCGCGTTACCGAACAATAGGATTCCGCAGATGAACGTGAATGTTTGTGTTTTCATGGTGGTGATGTAGCCGATGATGCTCCGTTCGGTTTGGATTCGCAATGCGAAAATTTCCGGAATGGAAGGTGTTTTGTCTGGCTTGAACCGGTATTCGCGGACATGGTATTGAGCTCTGATAGCCCTTAAATTGAACTGCGTAATCAGGAGTCCATGCATACGAGCCAAAACATTCCCGAACTGATGTCGAAAAGAAGAAGCCTTTTGCTGGAGGCTGATTCAACGGATGCCTATCGACTGGTTCATGGAATAGCCGATGGAATGCCCGGGTTATATTTGGACCGGTTCGGGGGGGCACTTCTCGCCTCCAAGGAAGGCCGCCTGCACGCAAAGGAAGAGGCTTTGTGTATGGATTGGTTCAACTTTTTGGGTTGTGATCATCTTTACCTGAAGAATCTGGACCGACAGGTGCGCAAAACAAGCGTCGAAAATGCTTCTCCCGAGCTATGGAAAGGTCCAGCGCAAGATCCAGTGAGCCAAGTAATGGAGAACAGGGTTCGGTATGCGATCCGATTCGATGAAGGTTATTCCGTTGGGATCTTTCTCGATCAAAGAGAAAATCGTCAGCGGTGCATCAAGGGGCAGGTGACGAAGGGATTTGGCCTTCGCGCTCCGGCACAGTCATCCGGGGAGGTGTTGAATACTTTTTCATATACCTGTGCGTTTTCCGTGTGTATTGGCAAAGCCGGGATGCGTGCTGTGAGTCTGGATCTTTCGCGGAAGTATTTGGATTGGGGGAGAATGAATTTCCAGCTCAATGGCATGAACCCCGATGAACATGATTTTATTTATGGAGACGTTTTTGACTGGATGCGGCGTTTTAAAAATCGAGGCAGGAAGTTTGCCGGGATCATCCTGGATCCTCCCACTTTTTCAAAAGCACCCAAAACCGGTAAGATATGGAAATCCGAACGGGACTATCCCGAGTTGTTGGGGATGGCCTTGGATTTGATTGAACCGGGTGGATGGATTTTGGCGTGCAACAACACGGTCGGATGGAGTGCAGAGCGGTTTGAATCGTCGATGCGTCAGTGCTTGTCAGCTCGAAGAGTCGGTATTGGGCGCATATACTCCGCGCGGCAGGGCGTGGATTTTCCGGTGACCGCGAGATCACCTCAGTATTTGAAATCTGTCTGGATTCAGGTAGAACAGGCATCAAGATGATTCCCGAAACATTTGAAAATGAAGCGCAGTTGCTTGAGCATTTCATCACTCCGGATGAAAAACTGCAGGAGGTAGCCGGTTCAATGGATGGTCCATTGGTGGTGCTGGGGGCAGGAGGGAAGATGGGCCCCACGCTGTGTGTGTTGGCGAAACGAGCCATGGAAAACGCCGGTGTGGATCATCCGGTGATCGCTGTCAGCCGATTCTCGAATCAAAGCGAACGCACGTGGCTCGAGGAAAAGGGCGTGACCACTCATGCTGCCGATCTACTTGATCCGAAAGTTTATGAGTCCCTTCCCGATTCGAGCAATGTGATCTACCTCGTTGGACTCAAATTTGGCACCCAGCAAAATCCGGAACTCACCTGGGCGGTGAATACGGTGGTTCCACTGCAGGCTTGCCGCCGATATGCGGGGGCGCGGATGGTTGCGCTTTCGACCGGCAATGTTTACCCAATGAGCCAGGTGTCCAGTGGAGGTTCGGTGGAAACCGATCCATTGACCCCTCTGGGTGAATACGCCAACGCTGCTGTGGCGAGGGAACGTGTGTTGGGTTACGTGGCCGCTGAATCGGATGTCAAACTGGCGATCATGCGTCTCAATTATGCCCAGGATCTGCGTTATGGCGTCCTGGTGGACTTGGCCACAAAGATTTGGAACAACGAACCCGTCGATGTATCGATGGGATACTTCAACGCCATCTGGCAGAAAGACGCCAACATTGCCATCCTTCGCACACTGGATCTGACTGCCAATCCAAAGAGTGTCTGGAATCTGACAGGCCCTGATGTGTTATCGGTTCGATCCGTTGCTCAAGCATTGGCGAAAGAGCTGGGTAAGGAATGTCAATTAACGGGGGCTGAAGGTGAGACAGCGTTGTTGAGCAATGCTTCCGCACTATGGGGACGTTTGGGTGACGATCTGACTCCGATATCGGATGTCATTCGGTGGATTGCTGCCTGGGTTAAGAGCGGTGGGCGACTTTATGGCAAACCCACCAAATTTGAGGTCAGAGACGGACAATACTAGAACACCCACATCAACGTTTTCTCATGTCCAATTTCCCGCAGATTCCAGCATGGGTTCATGACAACCTTAAAAAAGGGATGGTCATTCCTGCGCATCCCCTGGCATTGACCGAACGAGGGGCATGGGATGAGGCGGCACAACAGGCTTTGAGTCGTTATTATTTGGCGGCGGGCGCAGGAGGTTTGGCGGTCGGGGTGCATACGACTCAGTTTGAAATCCGTGAACCCGAACACCGGCTGTTGGAACCTGTGCTTCAACTGGCTGGTCAAACGGCAAGAGAAACAGGCAAGGTTGCGGGAACACAGACTGTTTTGGTTGCGGGTATCTGCGGTCGCACGGTGCAGGCCCTGGCCGAAGCGGAGTGGGCACGAAAGCATGGTTATCACTTGGGATTGTTGTCGCTGGCTGCCTGGAAGGATGCTTCGGAACCGGACATCATTCAGCATTGCCGTGAGGTTGCCCGAGTGATTCCCCTTTTCGGATTCTACTTGCAACCGGCAGTAGGGGGGCGATTGCTCAGTCAGGCATTTTGGAGGGAGTTTGCTGACATTCCAAATGTCTGCGCCATCAAAATCGCCCCTTTTAATCGTTATCAAACGGTGGATGTCATCCGCGCAGTCGCCGAGTCAGATCGTTGGGAGGATGTGGCCTTATACACCGGTAATGATGATCAGATTGTTTTTGATCTCCTAAGTCGCTGGAAGTTTCAGGTCCATGGCGAAGAAAGAATACTGAGGTTCAGTGGCGGTTTGCTGGGGCATTGGGCGGTCTGGACCCATCAAGCGGTTCAAATGCTGGACTCCATTCAATCCATTCGAAACAACACAGGCATACCTCAGGAATGGTTTACCTTGGCTAATGAGGTGACGGAATCGAATGCCGCCTTGTTTGATGCGGCCAATGGATTTCGTGGGTGTATTGCCGGCATCCAG
>Ga0255780_10000703_pt1 | contig 31541 bp, 25 predicted proteins | sample 071ome_32_FD_179978 | JGI IMG/M metagenome (GOLD analysis project Ga0255780, IMG submission 179978) | Coastal salt marsh microbial communities from the Groves Creek Marsh, Skidaway Island, Georgia - 071405AT metaG (version 2) | ecosystem: Environmental > Aquatic > Marine > Intertidal zone >... | reverse complement strand
GCGGATTTTTCTTTGGCTGCCGCCTGATGACCGATAAAGTCATCTCGCGTCCAGTCGATCCAGCGATCCATGCCGGTTACCGCGGGCGTACGGTCCTGGGTAAATTCAGCATTCCATATGCCAAAACTTTTCTCAAGACGAAGTGAGTTCATGGCATAAAAGCCAAACTCTCTCATCTCAAAGTCAACGCCTGCTTCCAGAAGCAGATTCCTTAGCGTGATGTGTTCCGAGGCGTGACAGTTGATTTCATAGCCCAGTTCACCGCACACGGAGAGCCGGCCTACTTGCGCGCGGATCAGTCCGATGTCGATGGTGTTGCAGCCCATAAAAGGCAGCGCGCTATCACTTACGTCCTGATGCGTCAGAAGGGCGAGGACGTCTCGTGATTTAGGACCGGCCAGCCCAAAGCCCACGGTGATGTCGGAGATATCTTGCACGGTCACGCCCTCGTCTCGATGGTCGTGGAACCAGCGCATGTGCCAGTTTCGAAGATAATAAGAACCCATCAGCCACCATCGTCCGTCACCCCAATTAAATGCGGTGAGGTCTCCTTTCAGCCGGCCGCTGGGCGCAAGCAGAGGCGCGAGTCGTGCTTGGCCGGGTGCGGGTAGACGTCCGCTGATTATTTTGCGCAACCAGGTCTCAGCATTGGGGCCGGAGATTTCATATCGGGAGAACCCGCTGATGTCGAGCAATCCCACGTTTTCGCGTACGGCACGGCACTCCTCTGCCACGACATTGAACGCGTTGGAGCGACGCAGGGTAGGCGTTTCTTCAAAGCTGTTTCCGGCAAACATCAGCGGCACCTCGAGACCCCAACTGCATCCCCATTGTGCGCCAGCGGCGTTCATATCCGACCACGCCGGCGCTTTTTTGAGCGGCCGACCTGCCGGCAGTTGCTCATTGGGGTAGGTCATCACGAATCGGCGCGAATAGAACTGGCCGGTGGTTTGTCGAATGTATTCCCGGTTGGACGTGAATGCCCCGTAGCGAGCAATATCCATCGGCCAGGCATCGGCCTCTGTCTCCCCGTGGATCATCCATTCGGCGAGTGTTTTCCCCACGCCACCGCCCTGTAGAAATCCAGCCATGACTCCGCATGCCAGCCAATAGTTCGGTACGGAAGACACCGGGCCCACCAAAGGGTTGCCATCGGGTGAAAACGTGAAAGCGCCGTTGACCCAGTTCTTTACTCCGACCTCTGTTAAAACTGGATATCGGGCGAAGGCCATCTCAAGCTCGGCAGATATCCGATCGATATCCTCCTGAATCAGCTCGATCCCGTAATCCCATGGGGCGCCGTCCATATTCCAGTGCTTATGGTTGATCTCATAAATACCTACCAGCACCCCTTTTTGATACTGGCGCATATAGGTAAACCCCTCCAGATCCACGGTCATCGGCAGTTCAAAGTCCAGAGCCGCAACCTCAGGAATCGTGTCGGTGAGCAGATAATGATGCTCAAGCGGTGACAGAGGCAGATCAAGTCCAACCATACGCCCGACCTGTTTTGCCCAGAGGCCACCCGCGTTCACCACATGCTCAGCGTGGATCACACCTTTGTCGGTGACGACATCCCACGAGCGGTCAGGTCGTTGGTTTAAGGATTCAACTTTGGTGTGTTCGATCACTGTCGCGCCGCGTTTTTTTGCCGCGCCCGCGTAGGCGTGAACCGTGCCCGTGGTATCGACGTATCCCTCACGATCACACCAAAGTCCCCCGAGAACACCCGTGATATCCATAATCGGGCACTTGTCTTTAATGTCCTGCGGGCTCATCAAGTAGCAGTCTTCAATCCCGATCGTCTGGAAAATTCTATAGGCCGATTGCAGCCACTCCCAACGAGCGGGTGCGGACGCCACGGTAATGCCGCCCGTCATACTAAGACCGATATCCTGTCCGGACTCAGCCTGAATCTCTGAAAGAAGATCGATGGTGTAGGCCTGAAGAGCGGCCATGTTGGGGTCCGCGTTAAGCGCATGTACGCCGCCGGCCGCGTGCCAGGATGATCCTGCGGTGAGGACAGAGCGCTCAAGAAGACACACATCCGACCATCCAAATTTTGCAAGGTGGTAGAGCACTGAACTGCCCACCACGCCACCGCCAATCACAACGACTTGGTAATGATCCTTCATTTCATCTGTCTCCTTGCAGTCCGAGGGGGCGTTCGCTTGGCGGTTAGGTAGGCCGACCTTCCCAGTTTTGCCACCATGCTTTAAAGGCGGCCAGCTGGCTCGCGGCAAACCCCGCTTGACTCTTACTTAACTGATCGCTGGCATTGAAATGATGTTCATAGCCTTTTTCACCCAGTAGCGTCAGTAAATACTTAAAGTACAGCACCAGATCAGGGCCCTCATCAAAGATGGCAAGGGTCATCATGGCCTGATCAAGTTCCCACGCCTGACGCCGCGCCACTTGATCTCCGCCTGCCGCCCGCTTGCAGAGGGTTTCGAGATAAAGCACTTCTTTCGGTAGGACATTACCAATTCCCGTAATGGCTCCAACCGCGCCGCAGTTGATATAGCCATGAAACATCTGGGTATCAACGCCAATCAAGAGCCGTAAATCGGAGCCACCGCTGGTGATATGTTCTGCCGCATAACTTAAAGCGGCCGCGCCACCGAACTCTTTGAAACCCACAAGATTGGGATACTTCTCACGCAGGCTAAAGAATAAGTCGGCACGGGTCTCAAAGCCGTAATAGGGGCTGTTGTAGATGACCGAAGGTAGATCAGGTGCCGCCGCAAGAATGGCGCCAAAGTGATCCTTTTGTGCAGCGCTACTCGAGCCGCGTGACAGCACTCTCGGTATCAGCATGAGACCGGCAGCCCCAACCTCTTGCGCGTGTCGCGCGTGGGCTACCGCTTGTGCGGAGTTTTGTGCGCCCGTGCCCACGATAACGGGAATGCCCGATTGAGTGAGCTCGGCAACACCTTCTTGACGCTGGGCGTCTGAAAGCAACGGCCAATCGCCCATTGACCCGCAATAAATCACGCTAGTCATCCCAGCCGATATCAGGCGGCTGGCTTTTTCGCAGAGAGCCCCGAACTGGGGGCGTCTTTCGGCATCGCACGGCGTCATCAATGCCGGCATCAGTCCTGAGAAACAGTTCGAGGATTTCATCGCTGAGGGGTCTCGCTAGGGAAAATTATTGGAATGCATGAACTAGAGTCAGAGCGTCCTCAATGGGAGTCACCCCAAGGCCTGGCGCATCCGAGGCGATCATCGTCCCACCGCGGACTTCGGGAGCGCCCGTCGCAATCGTCGTCGTTGCATATTCATGAAAAGCGGAGGACTGGAACTGGAAGGAGGTGGGCGTCGAGTGGGCCAGATGCGCAATCGCAGCAGTAGTAATTTCCCCGCCCCAACTGTCCTCGATGTTCATGGGTAACCCTAGAGATACACAGAGGTCTCTCACTTGTTTCGCCCGCGTTAACCCCCCGAATCTGCTGATCTTTAGATTGATCATATCCATCGCATGATCCTGAACCCCTCGTAGTACAGCGCTGAGACTGTCCATGCATTCGTCCAGAACGAACGGCAGGTGAGTGTGTTGTCGAACAGACAGACACTCCTCATACGTCAGACAGGGCTGTTCAAACGTGAGATGAACGCCCGTCTGTCTGGGTAGATCACGTATTGCGTCGGCGACTTGCAAGGCACCGACACGAGTCCATCCTGTGTTTGCATCCGCATTGAGCACATCACCGGCCTCCATTTGTTCTGCGGTAGCACGAATGCGCTCGATATCCGTCGATGGATCCTCTCCAACCTTTACCTGGAACCTTCGAAATCCCTGTGAGCGGTACTCGCGAACATGTGACGCCATGTCGGCGGGATCCTCACGCGAGACCACTTTGTAAAGAGCGACCTCAGTTTGGCGCAAGCCGCCGAGTAGGGTGTAGACCGGAAGCGCAGTGACCTTGCCCAGTAAATCCCAGCAGGCCATATCAACGGCAGACTTCACGTAGGGATGCCCCTTAATCAGGCCATCCATTGTGTCGTTCATGCGTTCGAGGTGCGTGGGGTCTTCACCGATAAGAGCCGGGGCTATCTGTGCGATTCCTGCGCGGACGCCTTCGGCGTATGCGGGAAGATAGGTGGGGCCCAGAGGGCAGCATTCGCCGACGCCGGTCAGTCCGCTGTCGGTATCAATCAACACGACGGTCGTATCAAAGGCGCTATGAGACTGATTCGACCAACTGTACCGACCCTCTCGCATCGGAAGGTCTGCCCGAAAAACTCGAATTCGACTGATTCTCATAGATAATGCGACGACTAGTTCAAGACACGGATTTACCGTTTTACTATCAGATGTTCACCTTGGGGACTTCCATTACAGTCGGCTCGGCTTCGCCGAGTCTACCTGAGTTTTGGACAAAACCCGCTGGCCTCCATAGAGTCCGATCCACCCCTGCGTTATCGCGATCTCGATCTTGAAAGTGAGTCCACCCCTTATCGTCGTTATGGGTATCGCGCAGCTGTTTGCGATGGCGAGCTTTGCTAATTTTGCAGTGCTCATCAATGAATTCACCGCGCTCTGGCAATTGAGCTCAACCCAGGCCGGCTGGATCAGCGGCATCTACTTTGCCGGCTATGTAACGGCCGTACCGGTGTTGGTGGGATTGACCGATGCGCTGGATGCTCGTCGGATTTATGTCTTCGGCTTGCTCTGTGGCGTCGCGGGTTCGGTTGGGTACGCGCTGTTCGCTGATGGATTTGTTAGCGCCATGGTGTTTCGCTTTGTGGCCGGGATCTCCCTTGCCGGTACCTACATGCCGGGGCTCCAGATCATCAATGACCGCCTGCAAGATCGGGCGCGTCAACGCGTGCTGCCTTGGTACCTCAGCATATTCAGCATTGGTACGGCGGCGTCGTACTATTTCACAGGACTCCTAAGCAGCCAACTGGCTTGGCAGGAGGTGTTTTTGTTTGCGGGCGTTGTGCAGGCTCTGTGTATACCGCTGATCATTGCTTTTGTGTTTCCCAAGAAGCCGGATCATCCTCAAGCCGGAGGTAGACATCCGCTGGATTTTCGCCCGGTGTTCAAAAACAAAGGAGCGCTTGCCTACATCTGGGGTTATGTGGGTCACACCTATGAACTCTTCGCCTACCGGGCCTGGATTGTGGCTTTCCTTATTTTTGCGGCGGGTGCGTCTGCGACGGATATCAGTCGGGAGGGTGTGGCAAGCTTGGCGGCAGCTTTTAGTCTTCTCGGCATGCCTGCGAGCCTGATTGGTGCTCAGATATGTCTTGCGCGAAGCCGGCGCCAGACCATCTCTATAGTGATGGTTCTATCGGTAATCGTTGGATCAATATTGGGCTTTATCGGCGCATTGCCCTTTATCTATGTAGTAATCCTGGCTGCTCTTTATTCCATCTTCATCATGAGCGATTCTGCAGCGCTCACGGGAGGCGTAGTGGCCGCGGCTCGTGAGGGAGAGCGCGGCGCAACGCTTGCGATGCATTCGGTGTTCGGCTTTTCAGGTGGTTTCTTAGGGCCCTTGTTGGTGGGGTGGGTGCTTGATATGGGCGCGGGACCGGCGTCCACGACAGGATGGGGTGGGGCATTTCTTGCATGCGCAGCCGGTTCACTCGTTGCCCTCATTGGTATGAGAGCGCTCTCTCGCAGGTAATTGGTTCGAGCACCGAAAGTCAGCGGCCACGATTCCCAACCCGGCAAGTCTTCAAGGATCGCGTCGCACATGCGCGCTTACCAGAGATGGTGAGTTGAATCCAAACTCGCCAAAACGCTCGCGACATAGCGGGGATATGCCAATCCCTAAACTTCATGTGGGAATGAAAACCTCTGCGCTCGGTTAATAGAGCGAATCAATCAATCGATCTGCTTAAATAACTTTACAAATCAACAGCGCTGGGTTGAACTGGGGTTCCGCTGTAGGTGTCAGGCCTAATACCAATTGGATAGGGCCACGGCGGCAAGAGTACAGAAATCAACTTCATGGGAGGAGTTATGCGTAATTTGAAAAAGCCCATTGTCGCCGCCGGCCTGGGAGCGTCGATGCTGGCCGCGGGGGCGCTTCAAACCGCCTCTGCAGAGGTCGGCTTCGGGAAACCGGGTGAGGCTGTCAATCTCGTGGTGGGCTATCAGCCTTACTACACAGAGTCTTGGTCCGGCGTGGTTATTAATGGCCAGCAGCTATGGAAGAAGTACCTGCCCGCAGGATCGGACGTTAAGTTCGAGATCGGCCTGCAGGGTTCGGTCATTGTCGGCAAGATGCTCGGCGAAAAGAATCACCTGGGGTACATGGGTGACATGCCTGCCATCGTCTCGACCACCAAGCAGGATAAGGTCGACATTCGCATGATCGCGGTGCTGGGTACGTCCCGCCAGCAATGTAACGTTTTTCTCGTGAAGAACGATGCGCCGCAGTTTGCGAACGGAATGGAAGCCGTAAAGTGGATGGATGGGAAACTCGTTGCGGCGCCGCATGGAGCCTGCACAGACCGTTTCGCCCGCTGGGCCTTTGAGCAGGCTGGCGTAAAACCGGCTAAATACCTCAACATGAATATCGAGGTGATCACGTCAAGCTTCAAGAATAACAAGCTAGACGCCGCCGTTATTTGGGAGCCAACAGCGTCCAAGATCCAGTTGTCTGGTTTGGCACGTCGGGCCGCCTCGGGCGAGAGCTTCGATGGCGTGGAGGGCGGTGATGCCGGCTTCCTCGCGATGCTGTACGAGATCATTCGTGACCGACCGGACGTTCAGCGCGGCTGGCTTGAGGCAGAGCTTGATGCTCAGTTATTCATGAAAGATCTTGGTAACGCCACAGCTATCTCCAAGATGGCGGACGACCAAACCGAAGGCATGGATCGACGCGTGTTGTGGGCATCGCTCTACGGCAAGAACGCTCCTGAAATCGGCGGCGGTCAGGAAAAGTTAACGCTTCGCTATGTTTTTGATGACACCGCAAAGCAACTGGTGTCCGCAGCGACGCGCTTCCTACACGGCCGAAAAGTTGTTCCGAGTGAGCAGCTTCGACCTGAAGCCATCATGGATCAGGTAGCAAACGAAGTCTTAAAGGCCAGAGGCCTGACCGCCCCGATCGGTTTCGTGGGCGAGCAGCCTGACTCGGCGTATCAGTAAAGAGCTGAAGCTGTAATCAGAAGGTTGGTTGTGATCACCGGCGGGGTAGACCTATCCCGTCGGTGATCCACAGCCAGGCACAGCCAAGCGATCGGGCTTTGCTCGGTCAACAACACAGTAAAAAATGCAGGGACGCCCCGGGGCGCCTTCGCATCAGATAATTGCAAGGCCACGACTTCTTGGATGAGATCTGAGAACCGAGGCTCTTAGATTAAGAGGAATGCATGAGTAACCAGACTGCACCAGGATCGGCTCCTTCGGGCGGCCAACTGATGTTTCTTCGGGCGGCAAAGGCACTGCGCACGCCTATGCCCTATCTTGCGTTCATTGGGATCGCGTTATGGCTCGGGATCTACTTCCTTCTGAATGAATATTGGAAGATTTTTCCTTTTTATAAGATCCCAGGTCCCGTCGAGGTGGTTACAGAATGGATGAATAAAGATCCCATTTGGGGCACGTCTTTATTCACCGAGGATTACTACCGCAACATATGGGTAAGTTGCCGGCGAATCGGGATCGCGTTTGCGCTTGCAACGGGGCTCGGTGTGCCGCTGGGTTTATTTATGGGTTGGTCAAAGAAATTCAAGGACTATACGTTCCCGGTTCTTGAAACGCTCCGGCCTATCCCAATTTTGGCGTGGGTACCGCTCGCGATCGTTATGTTTGCAGGTTTCGAGACGCCCATCATCTATCTCGCAACGCTTGCCTCGTTTTTTGTGACCGCGCTTAACACCATGCTGGGTGTGGAGTCTATTGACGAGTCCTATTTTCGTGCGGCGGGCTGCCTTGGATCAAAGAAGCACCATGTGTTCTGGCATGTGGTTGTCCCCGGCGCGCTGCCGTTCATATTTACGGGCCTGCAAATCAGCATAGGTGTTGCTTGGTTCTCGCTGGTGGCGGCAGAGATGATCTCAGGTGATTACGGCTTGGGCTACATGATCATGGACTCCTATATGGTGAACAAATACACCACGATGGTGATGGCGATGCTGACGCTCGGATTCGTAGGGTGGATCACCTCAGCGATGGTGCGCATAGCAGGATACCGAATGATGCAGTGGCGGCAGAAGGCCCTCGGTCAGGGGGGTGCGTAATGGCCGCTAATCCAAACGTGGTCAGTACGGCCGCCACGCAGACGCGCGGTGCGATCAGCATTCGGAACGTCAGCAAAATTTATGATCCCGGCGGGGTAAACGTTCTCGCGGTCGATGACTGCTCGCTTGAGATTGCGGGTGGCGAGGTATGCATGATTGTCGGACCTTCCGGTTGCGGAAAGACCACGCTGCTCAATGCCATCGCGGGGTTTCATTCCATTACTGAGGGACAGATTGATCTTGACGGCGAGATGCTATGCGGTCCGGGTAAGCCGCTTGCCGATCAGGGCGCTGATCGGGTGGTGGTCTTTCAGAACGGGGCGCTTTTCCCTTGGAAAACATTGGCAGACAATGTGGCTTACGGCCCGATTGTTCAGGGGGTGATGAGCAAATCGGAAGCCCGTGAGAAAGCGATCCATATGCTGGATGAGGCCGGACTCTCGGGCGTCGCGGATAAATATCCCGGCGAGGTGTCCTCTGGCATGGCGCGGCGCGCCGAGATTGTCAGGGCGTTGATAAACGATCCGAAGGTCCTGCTTCTTGACGAGCCTTACCGCGCTATGGACGCGTTAACGAAATCCATCATGCACGAATCGCTACTCGAGGTGTATGACCGAACAAAAGTCACGATATTTTTTATCACCCATGATCTCGAAGAGGCAATCTTCCTCGGTGATCGGGTAATTGTCATGACCACGCGCCCCGCGAAGACAAAAAAGATCGTGGATGTGAAGATCGAGCGACCGCGCGATTATCGTCTCCTATCCTCAGAAGATTTCCGAGTCCTGATGGAGGAAACGAAATCAGCGGTGCACGAAGAAGCAGTAAAAGCTTTCGAGGCTGGCGAGCGAGAGCTTGCCTAGACCCGTACGGATAAATTCTTTGGATGACTTTCAGTAGTCCTCAATAGTCCTCAGTAGCCCTATTTGAAACGAGAGACCCGAATGGTAGAAAAAACAGTAAAGGCGCCTGCAATTGTTCGCCTCTTTCGCGATGAGACTTTCCGCCGCGGCGTTGTGGCCATATTGGTGTTTTTAGTCCTATGGGAGATTGGCGCGCAATTTAAAAGCTGGTTCGGTGTGATGGTGCCGTTTATCGGGAAAGTGGCTCCGCCCTCAGCGGTCGTCGTTCGCTGGCTTGAGGTCGGGCAGTGGGCAGGCTACTGGGAGAGCTGGTATCTCAGTACAGGCCGAGTCTTCCTAGGTTTCGTGGTCGCTCAGGTCATCGGAATCCCATTTGGTTTGGCGATGGCTGTCAATAAATATTTCCGGGGCATGTTCTTCCCGCCGTTCGAAATTTTGCGCCCCATTCCGCCACTTGCGTGGGTGCCGGCCTCCATCATTTTCTGGCCGACGACAGAGCTCTCCATTATGTTTGTGACGTTCTTGGGAGCCTTTTACACAATCGTGATCAACGTGCTGGGCGGCGCGCGCTCGATCGATATCCAATACCTTCGGGCGGCTCAGTCGATGGGCGCAAGTCAATGGGATCTGTTTCGTAAGATTATTTTGCCGGGCACGTTGCCATCCATATTTATCGGAGCGGCGGTCGGTATGGGCATCACCTGGGAGGTGGTGCTGGCCGGCGAGATGATCTCAGGCGGCGGTCAACAGGGCGGCGGCGGTTTGGGCTTCTTCATTTGGAGCTCTTATATGGGTGGAGTGATGGACCAAGTTATCGTGGGCATGATCAGTATCGGACTTGCCGGCTACATTTCGAGCAGCCTGATTCGCTATGTCGGTTACCTCGCAATGCCCTGGCGGCGCATGTTTTAGACCGCAGAGCATGACCCAGCAAATTTAAATCGAGACCGACGCATGACATCAGCGACTGAAAATATGATGGAAGTACAAGACGTCACCAAGAGCTTTGGTGATGACTGGGAGCAGGAGACGGTTGTAGAAAACCTCAGCTTTTCAGTAAAGAGAAACCAGCTTACCGCCATTGTGGGACCCTCGGGGTGCGGTAAGTCAACGGTGGTGAATCTGCTCGCGGGATTTGAGTTGCCGGATGAAGGCAAGATTCTGCTCGATGGTAAACCCGTGACGGGGCCAAGCAAGAACGCGCTTGTGGTGTTCCAGGAAACCGCGTTGATGCCCTGGCTGACGACCTATCAGAACGTGACCTTCGGTCCCAAGCTGCGCGGCGATATGAAGGCAGGAGATCTGAAGGCTGCCGCCGAAAAGATTATCGACACGGTCGGTCTTCGGGAATTTCGCGACAAATATCCCTTACAGCTCTCCGGCGGCATGCAGCGCCGCGCGGAGCTCGCGAGAGCGCTTATCAATCAGCCTCTCGTCATGATCATGGATGAGCCGTTTCGCGGGCTTGATGCGATGACACGGCAGCTCATGCAGGAGTTTTATCTTCGGCTCTGTGAGCAGGAGGCGCGAACTAACGTCTTCGTAACATCGGAACTCGAAGAAGCGATCATACTTGCGGATAAGTTGATCATTTTGTCGAACCGACCGGCTTCGGTGCGGGAAGTAATGGAGGTAGATCTGCCAAGGCCTCGAAACCTCGACATGCTGGGAACTCCCGAAGCGTATGAATACAAGCGCCACGCGATGGAGATCCTCCATGAAGAGGCATTGAAAAGCTTCAAGGGCGCAAGCGGCACTTCAGATTTCTTGGAAGCCTACTCCAGAAGAAGCTAGACAGCTGTTCAAGCTGACGCTGGAATCCGGGATCGCTTTTGGACCCCATTGATCTTCTTTTGAGCCGACCGGTCATTATCGCCATGGCAATTGCGGGTGCGGCAATCGCATCTGTCGGGCCGGGTGTCATGAAAAAACTACACTGGGGCGGTGCGGCGGCGCAGCGATGGGTGACGCGTCTGGGCTACGCGATCACCTGGGGAAGCGTCATTTTGTTCATCGCGGCAGGGTTTTTTCCACGACCTGATTCGCTTTAATCCAAACCGTTTTAGACTTACCGTGATTTGCAACGGGAGGTATGAAGCGTGCTTGAGATAAACGACCTTTCTAAATCCTTCGGCTCTCTGAGGGCTGTTAATCAGATTTCGCTGAAATTTTTGCCGAACCAGGTAGTGGGTTTGCTGGGTCCGAATGGGGCAGGAAAAAGCACCACCATGCGTATGGCGGCCGGCTTCCTCATTCCTGACTCGGGCACCGTGCGCATCTGCGGCTACGATATCCGCCGCCAAAGCGCGCTCGCACAGGCTGAGCTTGGCTACCTGCCAGAAGCGCCCAATGGATTTGGACACCTTCGTGTCGTGGAATTTCTTCGTTTCTGCGGTCAGGCGCGCGGTTTATATGGATCGGTCTTGAAGAAGTCGATCACTGAGATATCGGATCGACTCGATCTTTTTGGTGCGTTAGATAGACCCCTGAGTCAACTGTCTAAGGGATGGCGCCAGAGAACCTGGCTTGCGCAAGCTGTGATGCATAAGCCTCGAGTGCTCGTGCTGGACGAGCCCACGGATGGTCTGGATCCCAATCAAAAGGATTTAGTTCGTGGACTGGTCCGTGAGCTGAGGCAGGGTAGAACCGTTATTCTGTCGACGCACATTTTGGAGGAAGTAGAAGAGTTATGCGACCGTGTCGTTGTTCTCGACCAGGGTCGATGCATAGCGGATTCGCCGTTGGATGAGCTAGTGGATCAAAGAGGGCGTCTCGCCACGCGTTTTCGTCTGCTGACCCAGGCGAAAGGCGACAGCGCAATGAATCCGTCGACTTCATCCGTGCGTTAAGGTGAAGCGAATGCGGTTACGACATTCCGGACTCGGCGCCATCGTGCTACATGAGTGGCGGATGCTGTTTTTTTCACCTCTGACCTACTTGTTTCAAGGCGCGTTTTTGCTTGCGCTCGCCGCCTGCATCTTCTTGGTCGCTAACTTTTATACGACTGACGAGGCAACGCTGCGCCTTCTGCGGCTTTTCATGCCGTGGGTGTCCCTGGTTCTGATTCCTGCGCTTTCCATGTCGGCCTGGGCCGATGGACACTCGAATCGCGAGCTTGAATTGGTGTATGCGCTGCCGATCAAGCCGATCCATGTGGTGTTGGGGAAATATGTTGCGGGTTGCTCGGTACTGCTGCTGACCTTGTTAATGACGCTTCCGTTTTGCGTCACTCTTTTTTATCTCGGCGAGCCGGATCTTGGGACGGTGTTCTCGAGCTATCTGGCGTGCGCCTTGTTCTTGATGAGTTGCTTTTCGCTTAGTCTCCTCGCCGCATCGTTGACCAAAGAGCCGGTAGGGGGATTCGTTGCAGGATTGGCGGTGCTTTTTCTGGTCACGCTTTTTGGATGGGACGTCTTTGGGCGTTTTCTCGGCGCGTTCGTTCCTCAAGCGATCTGGGAGGCGCTCTCTATGTACAGCCCGGTGACCTGGTTGAGCGTGATGGGCGAAGGGCTGATACCGATGCAGGGTCTGTTGTACTTCGTTTTAACGATAGCGGTTTCGCTCTCACTTACGCACTTGATCATTTCGCGGCGTCGCAGCGGCCGCACAAGCGGTGGATACCCTCTGAGTCTCGCTGCGGCGGGCGCTCTCATCATCTGGGTGTTAGGCACTTTTTTCGCCGGGAATCTCACAGGTCAAGTCGACCTTACGGCTGAGAAAGAATTCACCCTGCATGCCGGCAGTAAGGAAGTGTTGTCGAGGCTCCCTGCGGATACCGAACTGCGGTTTTATTGGAGCTCCAGTGAAGCGTCTGTGCCAGCCGCTATTAAGTCTCATGCCGGTCGGGTGAAGCGTTTACTTAATCAAATGCGAAAGGTATCTGGGCTCAGTTGGGTTGAAGTCGATCCACAGCCGGATACCGATGCAGAGCTCGAGGCGCTCGCGCGGCGGATACATCGAGTTCCGATGTCTTCGGGCGATCACTTTTTTCTCGGACTCACGGTTGAATCACAGGGTCGACGAGGACACATTCCTTATCTCGATATACAACGGGAGGGATTCCTCGAATATGACATTGTTCAGGCACTTAATGGCTTAACCGCGGTCAAAACACCTAAGGTGGGTATCTTAAGTCCCTTACTCCCATCAAGCGCTGCGCTCGCAGAGCAAGATGGCCTTTCCTTCATGGCCGAACTGAAGAGAGCTTATGACGTTGCTGTCATTCCATTCTTTAAGACGAGTCTGCCCGGTGATTTGGACGCGCTCGTACTGATCGGTGCAGATATCCTGCATGAGGATATGCTTTATTCGATTGATCAATTCCTCATGTCCGGGGGCAGTCTTATCGTGATGATGGATCCGTACTCTCGGATAAAGCGCGCAAATAACGTGACAAATCCCGCACCATCTGAAGATATTAACGATATCTCCGATCTGCTTAGCGCTTATGGAGCAACCTATGAAGGCGAGGCGGTCGTGGGCGATGTAGAGTTCGCGTCGCCCGTGGGTGACGGCGGGGACGGTCGGATGAACTATCCCTACTGGTTAAGAGTAAATCGCCAAGGATTGTCTGAGTCACATCCCACCACAGCAAATCTCAATGAGCTCCTCATGGTTGAGCCAGGTGCGTTTGCTGTATCGCCGACGGCAGACGCGGACTTACTGGTCAGCACCACAACGCAATCAACTATCTATCCCCGCGAGGAGTTTTCGCTGCAGTCTCCCGGTGACTTGGCATCGTCGTTTGTGCCTGACGGTGAAAAGCGCGTACTTGCGCTAAGTTTGTCCGGACCGTTTCGGAGCCCCTACCCAAAAGAAAAGACAAACGCGGGAGCGGTTCATCGAAGCGAGTCCGCAGGATCTTCAATGATATTCGCGGTCGCAGATGTGGATTGGATTTTTGATCCATTTTCCGTGCAGCGCACGGTTGTCGGGAACGAGGTGGTGGTTCGACCCCTTAATGACAACCTGACCTGGTTGCTGAATATGGTTGAGTTCGCTACCGGAAGCGAAGCGCTTGTGCAGATTCGCTCAAGAGGTCAGTTACAGAGACCCTTCACGCGTGTCGGTGAGTTGTTTCGCCAGGCCCAGCTGCGACTTCAGGATCAGGAATCCGCGATGCTTGCTAAGGTAACCCAGCTCGAGCAGCAGATGGGAGCGTTGTCTGGCCAAACCCAAAATGTCGCGTTTGAAGACTTGCCTGAGACCATTAAGCAGAAATTTGGCGAGTTCCAAACTGACTTGCTCTCGGCCCGCCGAGCCTTGCGAGAGACCCGTCGCGAAATCCGCTCCGACGTGGAAAGCCTGGGCAGCCGCCTGACACTGATCAATCTCCTTGCCGGACCCTTTCAGATTTTGATCCTTGCGGCAGTGGTGTTTGCAGGTCGCGCAAGGTCCTCAGGATTCAAGCGCGCCCACTGACCCGACGAAAGCGGGTGCGATCAGATGCTTTTAGGCAACCTGTTTCGATTTCCCTCGAGCCGTTTTGGTAGAAGCGCCTGCGGTAGCAAAAAGCTCATCCATTGATTCACCCAGGAGATCCGCCATAGCCTGGGCCATGGGTAGCGGGGGTGATACTTTTTCCCATATCAGGCCGACAGGTTTACTGACAATCGGATCTGTGAGTAAAACTTCTCGGGTACCAGGGAACGCGTTATTGGTCTCACTGAATCCTTTGGGGACGATTGTGGCGATATCCCCCTGCATGACATGGAAGGCCAGTTGAAAAATAGAGTTGCATTCCAACTGTGGGCTTGGTTTACAGCCAACGCTGTCAAACGCTTCATCCATAACCTCTCGCTCGCGCATGTTTGGAGTGAGTAGACCCAGTCGCAGCTCTGCCGCCTCGGCCCAGGACAAGCTGGAGCGATCTTTCGGCAGCATGTTGGTGGGCACCATGAGGCTTAACTGCTCTTCATACAGGCTCATGGTGTTGAGCTTTTTCAGGGAAAAGCCCTCAAGGTAGGTAATGCCAACGTCAAGCTCGAAGTTGCGCAACTCGTTGATAAGCTTGTCGGAGCCAAGAAATTGAATATCGACTTCGACGAGAGGGTATAGCGACGAAAACAGACGATTAATGCGCGGCAGGACGGGAGAGCTGGTCGGCATGGCGCCTATGCGAATTCGGCCGTTTAGGTTGCGGCGCATAATCGCAAGCTCTTCGATCATGCTTTTCTTGTCCGCCAGTAAGCGCTTTGCCCAACTCACAACACGTTCACCCTCTGGCGTAAAACCCTGGTAGCGCTGGTGACGAAGGATGATGGGCACATCCAGCTCAGCTTCAAGTTGCTGAAGGGCGCTCGAGAGACTGGGCTGGGAAACGTGACAGCGTTCGGCTGCCCGACCGAAGTGGCCTTCTTGCTCCAGCGCGATGAGATATTCAAATTGCCTCAAAAACATGATGACTGTCCCCGGTGCGGGCCGATCTCGTCCATTAGAATTTGCTATTTATTTAATAGACGAAGGCGATGATTTTTTCTTTTCGATAGTTTTATAACTGTCTCCTATCAAAATCACAAGTGCTGCGGTATTTCTGATCTAGCGGATGCGGGTGAGCTCCGGTGTCCCAAGGGGCGGGCAACGTAATTAGCAATCACTAGCGACTGCCGGTCCGCATACACTACCGGACGGTGTTTTTAATCAAAAGCGGGGGGTAAGTCCTGGGAATCATTGCTCTGACCGTCACCGCTGCTGCGGTGATTCTGGTGGGTACGCTCATTGGCGCCATCGGTATTGGAGGCGTTCTTCTGGTGCCGCTGCTCACACTCGTCACCGGAATGGGCGTCCATGTCGCTATTGCCAGCGCGATGTTTTCGTATCTATTTACCGGAATCGTCGGAGCAGCTGAGTACGCGCGAAGAGGCACAATTCAGTGGCGCACCGGTCTTTGGCTTTGCCTGGGCGGAATGCCCGGTGCTTATGTGGGCGCTCTAACAACCTGGCTGCTGCCCTCTTCTGTTTTGGAGGTAGTAATCGGTTCGTTAGTGTTTGCGTCCGGCATCAAGGCGATGCGGCCCGCGAGCGCAGAGGGTCTAACGCCTCGGGACGTTCATCCAGGGCTACTTCTCGTGATCGGCGTAGTGACAGGCTTTGGCTCGGCCATCACGGGCACGGGTGGACCGCTGGTTCTTGTACCGATTCTTCTTGCGTTGAAGGTAGCACCACTAACCGCAGTGGGTCTGAGCCAGATCATCCAAATACCTATCGCGATCCTCGCCACGTGGGGGAACGTAAGCTTCGGGCACGTGGATTTCAAAGTGGGTCTAATGCTTTCCGTACTGCTTGTGCTGGGCGTAATCATCGGCGCAAAAATTGCCCATCAGGTGTCCAAGCAGGCGTTAACGAAAGTCATCGCAGTCGCATTGCTGGCCGCTGGCGCAGCGATGCTCGCCAAGGTAGCTGGCTTTATTGGGTAGATAAGAATGGCCTTGTCTTTTGAGCGAGAGCGGGGTCTATCTTCGCAGCCGTGGCAGGACGCATTGGTATGCCGTCGGTCGGCCACGCTCTTTGATTTCTCATTCATGTTTTCTGCGCGAATCTCGGGTCCCGATGCGGCCTTCACCATTGAGCGTTATCTGGGGCGACGTGTTTCCGATATGGCTCTTAACACCATCCGTTACGGCGTGCACTCAGATGCGCGAGGTATGGTCATCTCGGATCTGACCGTATGGCGGGTGAGCGCAGACATCTTTGATCTGATGAGCGGAGCTCGCTCGGACATTTCCTTTTTTGAGGGCCTAACGAGTAACCGACTCAGCGTGGAGGAGACAAGCGATCAATCGAGGGTTTACGCTATTCAGGGGCCCCAATGCTTGTCTCTTTTAGATCGCTCTCAAGTTCCCGCGGATGTCGAGGCGCTGAATTATTTCCAGTTTACCGACACCAAAATGTTCGGGGTGCCTGTGCGTTGCGGGAGGTTAGGCTACACCGGCGAGAGAGGCTTTGAGTTGATCGTGGCAGAGCAGTTCGCCGAGGAATTATGGAGGTCACTTCGCGAGCGGATGCCGTCCGCAACTTTTGCGACAGCGGATGTATTACGAATAGAAGCAGGATTTATCCTTTTCTGTAATGACCTTGCCTTTGGAGCGGATTTGTCGGCCTTTGACCTTCCGCGTTGTTATCCGTCGGGCAACGCGGCTGAAAAAGAGCCCTCCGTTCTGTTGGTTTCCTTCATCGCTCAATCCAATCAGCCTCCTGTTCTATGGCAGCATCCCAAGGGGGAACCGCCGTGGCCCAGCAGAGGAGAATTAGCGGTGACATCTGCCTGCTTCAGTCCATTGGCAAATGCGACGCTCGGCTTGGGATTTGCATTGACGACAGACCTATCCGATGGCGTCGAGCTTGCGGACCCATTAGGCGATTTTCAGAGCGTTCGCATTACGTCCAGGCCGTACTATGATCCGCTGAAGCTCAAGGTGCGCGGCGGCTGGGATAGCCTATTGCAGCCCCGATTCATGAAGGACACCGAGAGCGCGTAGCACCGGTGTCTCAGCGGCCCCGTCATTCGTCTGAAGCCGACCTCTATCAGATCATAAGACATTGCTTTTGACGGACAATAAGCCGCTGTCTACTATGGCCTGCTTATCTGAACCCCGATCATAATAGCGTGTGCAGTTCACGGCCTGCTCGCCGTGGATCGTGCGCGCGAAACGAGGAATCCACTATCAAGGAGATAGTCAATGTCTGAGGAAAAACCACGCAGAAAAGTCACCATTAATCAGCTCCGAAAGAAGATGCGCGAGGGGGAGCAAATTGTGCAGATGGCGATTTACGACTATCGAAGCGCCGTGATCGCCGATCGATTGGGCATTGATATTTTGTGTGTCTCCGATACGGGTGGCATGATTCTTTTCGGCCACAAGAGCACGGTGACCGTCACTTTCGATGAAGTCATGATGATGTCAAAGGCAATCGACCGCGGCAGCCAATACGGGCTTCGTATGGTGGACATGCCTTACTGGAGTTTTCATGTGTCCCCAGAGCAGGCCGTGGAAAATGCCGGGCGCTTTGTGCACGAGGCAAATGCCGAAGTGATGAAGTGTGAAGGAAACCAGTATCACGCCCGGAATATCGAGGCGATCAATCGCGCGGGAATCCCGGTTCAAGGCCACATCGGTATTACGCCTATGCGCATGCCGCAATTAGGCGGATTTTTTGCGCAGGGGAAGACAGCGGACCGTGCGGCCGAGTTGGTCGACGATGCCTGGGCGATGGTAGATGCGGGATGTTTCTCTCTCATGTGTGAGGTTACGACCCAGGAAGTCAACGAATATCTTGCGCAGGTACTTCCGGTTCCGGTGATCAGCCTTGGCGCCGGCCTGGGTGCGCATGGCGTGCACATCATTACGTCTGACCTAATGCATCTTTATGAGGAGCATACGCCCCGACACTCCAAGGTTTATACGGACCTCATCCCCATCATGGAGGATGTGTTCACCCGTTACCGTGATGAAGTTCGCGACCAGATTTACCCTGGGCCGGAGCACACCGTGTATATGAGCGACGATGAGGCGATCAAGTTCGCGAAGAAGATGAAGTGGGACTGGAAGCTGGAGCAGCTGGATGTAAAGGCCACCCGTAAAGGGCGAAAGAAAACGGCAAAGAAAACCTCGCTTCCAGCTCGAAAAACCGCTAAGAAAGTGGCCAAAAAAGTGACAAAGAAACGCTGACGGGCGGGGAAGGATTAATCATTCATATAGCCTATCAAATTATTGATTTGAGTCATTTTACAAATCAAATGGATCGGTTTGTAATGTCGGAAACGATGTCCGAGAGACCGCGGCCCGCGGTCAGGTAAACATAAAAGGAGCGGCGTGTCATGCCAGCAAGAAATTCAAAGCAGTGGGAGCAAGTCCCTGGAAAACTTAAATCTGGGGAGTATGTCGACAGTCGAATTTATTCCGATCGGGGAATTTTTGAGGAAGAGATCAACAAGATCTTCAAAAAAGTGTGGACCCCCGTTTGTCATGAATCCGAGCTGCCAGACCCCTACAGCTTCCGAACCATGACGGTCGCCCGTGAGCCCGTAATGGTGGTCCGCGGTGCCGACAACCAGATTCGAGCTTTCCTGAACGTATGCCCCCACCGCGGCAACATGATTGAGAACCGGCCTTCTGGCTCGTTCGAGCACGGATCGCCATCGGGTGCGCCAAAGCACATGACCTGCATGTTCCATGCTTGGCAGTTCGATATGAAAGGCAACTGCGTTCATATCTCTCGTGCGTCTGAAGGGTATCAGGATCGCTTGGCCTGCTCGGATGTGGGGTTAAGACGCCTGCGCTGCGAGGTGAAGTTTGGCGGATTTGTTTGGGTAACGCTGAATGACGCCATCGATCAGACGGTCGAAGAGTGGGCGGGTGGAGCGTTCGACTGCATGCGCGAATCCATCGATGCTGAGCCTCTCGAGGTGTTTCATTATCATAAGGCGATCATCCCCTGTAACTACAAGTTGTGGCATGACACGAATTCCGAGTTCTACCATGACTATCTGCACTACCATAACCGCATCACCGGCTTTAATGACTCCTACTTCGCCCGCAAGAACATCGGTTTTGATAATGGACATGTGAACGTAGGCTCGTTCGAGGTGCAATACGACCAGTACGAGGGATTCGAGTCTCGGGAAGAGTTGTCTTTTCCCCACCTGCCCAATAATCACTGGGAGATGATCGATTTCTTCCCTGGGGTTAACTTTAATTTACGAGGCTCCGCCCTGCGGTGCGACATCATGACCCCGTTAAGTCCGGATAAGGTCATGATTGAATTCCGCGGTCTCGGATTGAAAAAAGACACTGGGGAAGAGCGACTCATCAGACAGCGCCACCACAACTCGATCTGGGGTCCGTTTGGCCGTAACCTGCATGAAGATTTGCTGGCCGTGACGACTCAGCAGGCTGCTATGAGCGAGTGGGCGGACAAGCGCCGGATCCTTCACGGGCGGCATGAGCTGGATGCCGACGGGGACCCGACCATCCATGATGAAGAGGGTATGCGGCATTTCTACGATGCTTGGGGGCGCTGGATGGATCGGTGGCCCGGTGATCCCGACCTCTCCTATGAGGAAGGCCAGAACCGAAAGGCGGCCTAGTACCGCTACGCCCTTTTTCTACGCGGGTAGTCCACTGTCCGCATCTTTTTACGGCTTGAGCGCCCCTCATGGGGCGCTCGCCTTAACCTCTATCGGAAATGGATATGGCCGACAGTAGTAATGTTGAGAATCTGATCCGTAACACGGTCTACAAGGCAAGTCTTTCGCTCGACGAACAGCGGTGGAAAGACTGGTTGGACCTCTGCCACAAGGACTTTTATTACGCGATCAAAGCGTTCAGTCCCGAGATCAACTACGACATGATTTATCTGGATGGCCACTTCGAGGACATGCAGAACCTCACGGAAATGCTGCCGAAGCACAACTCCGACCACGCGGCGCTATCGCGTCATACTGTCGTGTATACGGTGGATATTGATGAAGCAAAAAAAGTCGCGACGGCCGTGTCTTCATTTGCGGTCTATAAAACAGAGTTGGACGGCATGAATTCGCACGCGCTGGCTGGTGAATCCGGGATCTTCCTGATCGGCAAATATCGGGATAAGTTTTCGCTCGAATCTGACACGCCGCTTTTTGTGGAGCGTATTGTGCAGTTGGACACAAGGCGATTGGACAAGGGCAGTCACTGGCCGATCTAACGGCGCGAGTGGCGGTTAAGAGACTTATGGCCTCGGAAAAAAACTGGCAGCGCCTCTGCGCAATCGATGAGCTTGCGGGCGGGGGCCTGAAGCGCTTCGAGGTGGCAGGCATCGTAGTCCTGGCCACTCGGGTAAACGACACGACTCGCGTTATTCCGCCGTTCTGTCCACACATGGCGGAACCGCTCATCGAGTCCGGCATCTGCAGCGGAGCGACGCTGACCTGCTCAAAGCATCTGTGGCAGTGGAATCTTGAAAGTGCTGAGATGCAGGGCGCAGCAGAAAAGCCGCTGATCTTTTACCCGTCCGAGGAGCGAGACGGCGAGTTGTGGATTGACGCCTCTCAAGAATTGTCCTACCAGTTTGATGAAGAGGACGACGACGATTTCGAGTGGTAGCTTCGGGCGGAATCGGGAACTTAGTTGTGCCGGCTTCGACAGTGACGCAGGTTACGTTTCTAAATAAAACCGGTCGCGTAGACGTCGTCTGCGAGCCGGGCGAGAGCCTTCTGCAGGCGGGGCTGCGACACGGCCTTGAACTCCCCTATGCCTGCGGTGCGGGCGTATGCGGAACATGCGTTGCCCGATCGAAGCCCAACACGGTGGAAAACCTCTGGCCGAACGCACCGGGGGCGGCACAGCTTAATGCGGGTAAAGGAGAGTGCCTCCTCTGTCAGGGCGCAGCGCTCAAAGATTGCGAGATCTTGGTTCCCGCCAAAATTGATTTGTCCCGCCTTTCCGATCAAAGACCCGCTCGGTTTGAGGCGCACCTGCAAGACGTTAAGGCGGTCGCGCCTGACGTGGCTACATTTACTGTCCGACTGCCCGAGACCGTACAACCCATTTCGGGACAGTACTTTCTGTTGCGTCCTAAAGGTATGCAGGGGTTTCGTGCGTACTCGATGACGAATTTCGATGAATCAACGGATTCTTTGCACTTTGTCATCAAGAAGGTTGCTGGCGGAGTCTTTTCTGAAAAAATTTTTTCTGACGGGTCTCTGGATGAGTCTCTGGAGGCTTTTGGCCCGATGGGGTTGGCGACTTTTGATCCCCGTGAGACCCGCGACCTGATTTGCTTGGTCGGCGGTTCAGGTATTGCGGGAATCATGTCGATCCTGGCTCAGGCCCGACGCGTTGATCATTTCTCTAGACATAGGTTGTTCATGGTATTCGGCGCGCGGCGTATCGAGGAATTCTTCTTTCTCGACGAGCTTGCCGATTTAGCCCGGACTCATCCGGATCACATCCAGATCCATCTCGCAGTCTCTGAGGGCGAAGCCGCAGGCGACTCATCAAAGGATGTGCGGGGGTTATCCGTACACCACGGGTTTGTTCATGACGTGGCGAAAAACCTGTCTCAGCCCGGTGAATTCGACGGGGGACTCGCATTTCTTGGTGGCCCGCCACCCATGCTGAACAGTTGCCTTGCCTTACTCCTCGACGCAGGAGTGCCGGTTTCGGATATCCGATACGATCGTTTCGCCTGAGGCGACAGGGCCGTTGCTGTCTACGTCCGCAGACTTAGCGGTTCTTTTTTTCCAGCCGGCGTTGGTGTAGCGGCGGCTCTGTGTAGCCGTTACACACATCTCTACCTTTGAAGATCAGGTCACAGGCTGCATTAAAGGCCACCCCGTCACAAGCGGGTGCCATCGGCTCATAGTAGGGATCCGTTTCGTTCTGACGATCCACGACAGCGGCCATGCGTTTCAGGCAATCCATGACGAGCGCATCGTCAACAATCCCATGATGTAGCCAGTTGGCTATGTGCTGGCTTGAGATTCGCAATGTCGCGCGGTCTTCCATTAAGCCGATGTCACGAATGTCGGGGACTTTAGAACACCCCACGCCCTGATCGATCCACCGGACAACATAACCCAGTATCCCTTGACAGTTGTTCTCAACTTCTTCACGAATTTCCTCGGCAGACCAGGTGGGCTGCTTAGCGAGTGGAATGGTCAAGATGTCGTCGAGACTGGCATGGTTACGACTGACCAACTCTTTTTGCAAAGATAAGACGTCCGTCTCGTGATAGTGAATGGCGTGAAGCGTGGCCGCGGTAGGTGATGGGACCCACGCGGTGTTCGCGCCCGATTTGGGATGGTCACCCTTCGCTTTCATCATGGCAGCCATTTCATCCGGCATCGCCCACATGCCTTTGCCGATCTGGGCATGCCCCGGCAAGCCACATCGCAGTCCCACGTCAACGTTCCAGTCTTCATAGGCCTTGATCCACGGCTGCGCCTTCATGTCCGCTTTTCGGATCATCGGGCCGCCCTCCATAGCCGTATGGATTTCATCACCGGTACGATCCAGAAAGCCGGTGTTGATGAAGATGACGCGATCCGATGCGGCACGTATGCATTCCTTTAGATTTACGGTGGTTCGGCGCTCCTCGTCCATGATGCCGACTTTCATCGTTCCGGGATTCATTCCGAGAAGCGCTTCGGTATGCTCAAAGAGTTTTACGCAAAAAGCGACTTCTTCAGGGCCATGCATTTTTGGTTTGACCACGTACATAGCGCCAGTTCGCGAGTTACCGCTGCTCGCGCCCTGAAGGTCATGCAGCGCGATCAGTGCGGTGATCACGGCATCCATAATGCCCTCGAACACCTCGGCGCCATTCTCGTCAAGAATCGCTGGGTTTGTCATGAGATGCCCGACGTTTCTGACGAGCATCAGTGCCCGTCCGGGTAGAGAGAAGGTCGATCCATCCGGGGCGCAGTATTCTCGATCAGGACTCAGGCGGCGCTCAAAGGTTTTGTCGCCTTTGCTAACCTGGGTGGCTAGGGTTCCGCGCATCAGGCCCAACCAATTTGCGTACACCAGCGCTTTATCTTCTCCATCAACAGCGGCGACCGAATCCTCGCAGTCCTGAATAACGGTGATAGCCGACTCTAGAATGACATCGCTCATGCCGGATGGACTCATGGCGCCAACCGGGTGAGATCGATCGAAAACAAGCTCAATGTGCAGGCGGTTATGTCGCAGCAGCACGGCCGATGGGCTATCGACGTCGCCTCGATAACCCACGAGCTGGGCAGCATCCTTCAGGCCGGTCTGAGTACCGTCCGCTCGTCTCGCCAAAAGCCCATCAGCAGAAATAGCGAAGCCGGCTGCATCGCCGTAGGCGAGGTCCGCGAGCGGAACATGGGTGTCCAAGAATTCGTTGGCATAAGCCACCACCTGCTGGCCTCGCTCTGGGCTGTATTGCCCGCTTTGGCGCGCGCCCTGTTCGTCTGGAATCACGTCAGTCCCATAGAGCGCATCGTATAGTGAGCCCCAGCGCGCATTCGCGGCGTTAATGGCGTAACGCGCGTTGTTTACCGGCACCACAAGTTGCGGACCGGGGATTGTGGTTATCTCATCATCGACATTCTGTGTGGTTACCTTGAAGTCGGGTCCTTCAGCAACCAGATACCCGATATCCTCCAGAAATGCACGATATCCGACGGGGTCGTGAGACTGGCCCTTGCGGCTTTGATGCCAATCGTTGATCTTTGCCTCGAGCGACGCACGCTTTTCGAGGAGCGCCTGATTCTCCGGAGTTAGATCTTTGATAATCTTGGCGAAGCCAGACCAGAAGTGGTCCGCGTCAATCCCGGTGGGTGGAAGTGCTTCCTGATTGATTAGTTTGGCCAGGGCATTATCCACGGCCAGCCCAAAAATATGAGTTCGTTCGTGCACGAAAAATATCCCGAAGTAATCGAAAAAACGAGGCAAAAAAGGAAATTCGCCGGAGCTCGAAGTTTACACCACTGGGTCTCGGAAACGAGAGCCTGGGGCTTCAAAGCCGGGTTCAAAGGGACGCGCGGAAGTTGTGAGAGGTCCTGTTGATGGACTTCATCCCGCTTCTTCTATTTGCGGTGGTTATGGTCGGTACGCCAGGGCCTGCCAACATGCTGCTCATGACCTCTGGGGCAAATTTTGGCTTTCTAAAAAGCGTTCCTTTTGTTGCCGGGGTCGCTGTCGGAAAGCTTTTTATCAACGCATTGCTCGGGCTCGGTCTTTGGAACCTGATGACGATGAGTGCTGGGCTGCTTATCGGATTAAAGATCGTCAGCGTGGGTTACCTGATTTGGCTGGCGTTGCGTATGTCGGGTTTCTTGCTCGGTGAGAGACAACTCGCGCGACCGGAATCCTTTTTAAAAGGATTGACGGTGCATCCGGTCAATCCAAAAGCCTGGGCTATGCTCGTCTTTGCCTACGGACATTTCCCCGCCTCCTCAGGCAGTCTCTGGGAGCAGACTTTAGTGATCAGCACAACCTTTTTGGCGGTACAGATCGTTTTTCACAGCCTTTGGTGCGCCGGGGGTGCGGTCGCGGTCCGCCTGCTTGCGGGCACCGCCGCAGAGCGGTGGATAATGCGCGGCCTGAGTTTGATCACCGTAGTTGTGGTGATCTGGGCGATCGCTTTGGATAGCCTGATTTAGGCCGCTACAGACGCCAGCGACCGCTCTCTGGGCTCATGTCTGCGGCCGCAATCCTGATTGGGAATTGGTCGCGGATTGTGGCGTCCGCCTGGGAACTGAAATAATTGGGGTAGTGGGTCGAGAGGATTTCACGACTAGCCATTCGGCTGCGCTCGAGCAAATCGAGACGACCTTCAGCCTGCCACCGATCTGCCGGAACTCGGTCCATCAGTTTCGGATAGACATACTCGGTCTCCATAACCCTCAGGGTTTCGTCACTACCGAGAAAATGCCCCGGATCAACCGCACAGCGATGAATGTTCTCGATCGCTAGTGTTTCATCCGTCACTTCGATGCCGCGTATCGTTCGCTGTACCATTCCAACCGCTTCGTTATCAATGACCATCGATTCGAAACTGCAGCCCATGAGACTGCCCATCATTCCGCCAACTTCGCACACGCGATTAGCCCCGGACAAGGCGGCAAGTGCGATGCTCAAGCCCTTTTCATAGCCGTACTGTGCATCGGGAATCTTTGAATCGGTCATCCCGGCCCCAACGCTGCTCGGTAAATCATAGAAATTGGCCATTTGGACCGCAGCTGCCGCGAGCAAGGCCTGCTCGCCGCTCCCGCCCGAAAAGGACCCGGTTCTAAGATCAGTTACGAATGGCCAGGCGGCAAAGGTCAGCGGACATCCAGGGCGAATCAAGTTCACGACGGCAAGGCATGAAAGGGTTTCGGCCACAACCTGCGCCAAGATCCCGGCCAGGGTCGCCGGCGCAGTGGCGCCGGACTGTGGCGCCACTGCAATATCGCTTGTGAGTCCGAGCTTGGTTGCGTCAATCAGCACCTCAAGATTCTCGCGACCAAAACGAAGGGGCGACACAATCGGACACCCGCCAAATATGACGGAAGGTTTCTTTAGAAACCGACCGGAGCCGCCCGAAGCAAGATCAAAAATCTCAAGAGCGGGCGGAATATGTTCTCGATGTCGGAACGAAAGACAAAGAGGTTTCTCCGTAGCGGCCACCATGGCATAAACCATCGATAGGTCGTGTGCGAAGTCGTCGGGGACATCCGTTCCGATCACCGTGGCGCCTGCCATGTGAATGTTGTCCAATCGATCGACCAGTCGGCAAAAATCATAGATATCGAGGATAGTTGAGGGTCGATAACTCCGCGTGTCGACATCGAAGGTGGTTACCGCGCTACCCGAATTGGAGAAATACACGCGGGTCTTGCTGCAATGGATGTCGTCTTTACCCGCACGGGCGCCGCGGGCGTGAACGGTGTACTCCCTGGCAGCGCCAGCAATAACATCTTCGACTAAGCCCTTTGGGAAACAAAGTCGTCCGTGCTCGTTTAGGGAGAGGCCACGGGGTAGGAGTAAATCCACCAACTCTGAGGTCGGATTACCAATGCCGGTGTGGGCAAGGATCTCAAGGGCTGCGTCGTGGATTTGCTTGAGATCGTTAGGTGATAAGGGGCGGTATTGACCTCCGGCCATGCCCGGTCGAATCGCGGAACTCGTTGAATTCTTCAGACGCTCCCGCCCTCGCGCCTTCCTGTCAATGCCGCCTCGTCGATGTTTAGTGGAAGAAGTCATGAGTTCAACGTTCGGAAGTCTTGCAAGCATAAAGCCCGCAGGCCATTTCAGAATAAATCAGCAGGCGATAGGAAATCGTAGCATGGGGAAGCGTCAATAGTGGTTTTCTCGGTAGGTCCATAAGCACGAAACTCAGACGGCTCAGCGGTTATACTTCGGGCCGCTCAAGCAGTTGATCACCTCGGCGCGCACCGGCGCCCTCTGTGTGACATGTCTCGAGAACTAGATCTTTTCCGATTGCTGGCAATCGGGGGCGCGACTACCTTCTTGCAACGGCCTGATGAATTCATCAAATATTTTTGACGTTTGTGTTTTGCCCGGTGATGGGATCGGTATCGAGGTGACGGAGGTTGCTTCAAGCGTGTTGCAGGCCGCGGTGGATCACGTGGGCCACTTTCAGATCAACGCAGTGCAACACGCGGCTGGGGCCGCCCTCTACCAACAGATCGGCACCGCGATGCCTGAGGAGGCGTGGCGGGCTGCAGAAGAGGCGGACGCGATTTATCTGGGGGCGATGGGTTTGCCTGATATCCGTTACGACGACGGCACCGAGATCATGCCGCAACTGGATCTGCGCTTTCGGTTTAATCTCTATGCGGGCCTGAGACCGGTTTCGGCCAAGCGGGCAGCTCAGCAGTACTTAAGTGACGCCCGGGCTCCTGACATTGACTTCGTGATTATCCGCGAGAGCACAGAAGGATTATTTGCCTCGGTCGGAAAAGGAACCGTGACAGAGGATAGGGAGGCCACCGACACGCTGGTCATTACTCGAGAAAAATCTGAGCAGCTTTTTGAGTTCGCTTTCGGGCTCGCGCGATCTCGCGCACGCTCAGCGCGTATGCCCAAGGTCACGCTTGTGGACAAAGCCAATGTGTTCTCGTCCATGGCTTTTTTCCGCAAGATTTTCGATGAAGTGTCCGCTCGCCATTCTGATATTGAGACCGAACGTCTTTACGTTGACGCGTGTGCGTTGGATTTAGTCCGACGGCCTTGGGATTTTGATGTGCTGGTCACTGAGAATATGTTCGGGGATATTCTCTCGGATCTGGCGGCGGGTCTCGTCGGCGGCATGGGTTTTGCACCATCGGCGGATGTCGGTGACGCGCACGCGGTATTCCAACCTGCCCATGGGAGTGCTCCCGATATCATGGGTAAAGGGGTAGCAAATCCGACGGCAGCGATTCTCTCCGCCGCGATGCTGCTGGACTGGTTAGGGCGCCGTCATCGCTTTGGGCCCTGCCAAGATGCGGCCCGAAAGATTGAAGCAGTGGTGGAAGAGACACTTGCCGAGAATCCTGAGGTTATCGCCTCGTCTGCAGCGATGGGCGGCGAAGTGCTCACGCGGCTGAAACGTTGATCGAGAGACGCGCGCCGAAATCGTAAGCTTGAACCTAAGGACTGTCCTATGAAAGAAAATTTCTTCAATCTCCATGATCTCTCGCAAGGCATCAGTCGGGAACTGGGGAACGGCGTGGCAACCCGTATTTTTCCTGGCGACCACGCGATGCTGTCCGTTGTTCGAATAAAGGCGCACGCCCAGAGTGATGTTCATTCACACCCTCAGGAGCAGTGGGGCGTGTTGCTCGAGGGCAGCGGGGTTCGAATTCAGGGTGGTCAGGAGGTTGAGGTAAAAGCAGGTGATTTCTGGCGAACACCACCTGATGTGCCGCACGCGTTTCGCGCCGGTGATACTGACGTGACAGTGCTCGATGTCTTCTCTCCGCCTCGTGACGAGTACCGAGTCGACGGAAGTGGCATTCATGCGCCCGGCACTGCGGGCTAGCCCAGTAAGGTTCGTGACCGAGATAACGCTTATGTCTGAAACCCATTTTGATATTCATGTGTTTTGCTGCATCAATGAAAGAGCCGCGGGCCATCCCCGAGGGTCTTGCAGTGCTCGTGGGTCCGTGGATCTACAGGAATACATGAAGGCGCAAGGAAAAAAGTTTTCACAGGGCAGGAAAATTCGCATCAATAAAAGCGGCTGTCTGGACCGATGTGAACTTGGCCCGGTAATGGTCATTTATCCCGAAGGAGTGTGGTACCACTACCGAACAAAAGAGGATATTGATGAGATCCTCGAGTCGCATGTACTTAACGGAAAGCATGTCGCCCGTCTTTTGGTGACCGCCGGACAGACGACGCTGTCCCCAGACAAACCGGTCCGAACTGCGCTGCAGGTTGCTGAAGTACAGGAGCAGGGGCAGGATGTGTGTCGGTATGAGTTGGTTGCCGCGAGCGGGGGTGATCTCCCGGCTTTCGAGGCAGGCGCACATATTGACCTCTTTACCGGCGAGGGTATGCGGCGGTCCTATTCGCTTGCGGGCGACCCGGCCGATCGCGGACGATATGTATTGGGTATTCGGCGCGAAGTCCCGAGTCGGGGCGGATCGGACTGGCTCCTCGACAACTTATCCGTCAGTGACCGTTTGGAAGCCAGCCTGCCTACGAATAACTTTCCTTTAGATTGGTCGGCTAAGCGCCATATTTTGATTGCGGGCGGAATCGGCGTAACGCCCATGATGGCTATGGGTCGCGCACTTCGACGTTCAGGCGCTGACTGTCATCTGCATTTCTGCGCCCCCGATGAAGTTCGTGCTCCATTTCTGTCGGAAGCCAAAGAGATATTTGATACTAATCTCAGCCTTCACTTTGACGGAGGCGATCCTTCGAAAGGACTGAACCTTGCGAAGCTTCTAGAGACTCCATTGGAGGGCGATCACGTTTATGTGTGCGGTCCGCCGAGTCTGGTTAGCGATGTACGAAGTTTGGCGCATCATTGGCCGGAGGGATCGGTGCATTGGGAACAGTTTGCTCCAAGCGCTTCAGAATCAACAGAGCAGGACGAGCCCTTCGAGATCGTCCTGTCCCGACGGCAGATAAAGCTTCAGGTTGGCGAGGAAGAGACCATTCTGGATGTAGTTCGCAATGCGGGGATCAACATAGAGTCCTCATGTGAGGACGGCTTGTGTGGGTGCTGTCGCGTCGGGTTGCTCGGAGGCAACCCCGAGCATCGGGATGTGGTACTCACCGATGCCGAGAAATCAGCTAACCGGGAAATCCTGATCTGCATTTCCCGCGCAAAAAAAGGCGAGGTGCTGGTACTCGATATCTAGTCGCGCTCCACGCGACGTTGGGTTCACCCCATCGATTGCTCGAGCATCGCTGGGATGTGTTCCTCCCACCCAATCGCCATGACATGAATGCCCGCAGCAACGGAGCGCAGCTCGCGGATGGTTTGTGCGGCGATCTCAAGGCTGACTTTCAACACGCGATCTTTATCGTCTCCGGCGTCGGCAATTCGTTTGATCAATTCCTCAGGTATGTCTACGCCTGGGATTTTGTCGTTCATGTATTGCGCCATCTTGACCGACTTGATCGGGATGATGCCCGCAAGAATAGGTTTTGCAGCACTGGCCTTTTCAAGGAAAGCGGCGAAACTGCCGGCGTCATAAACGGCCTGAGTCTGAAAGAATTGTGCGCCCCCGTCGATTTTGCGATGGAGGTTGTCAATCTCTGCCTGAAGGTCACTCGCTCCCGGATTCGCCACGGCACCCGCGAACAGGTTGGTACTTTGGTTTAACGCCGCCCCGCTAAGGTCTGATCCATCATTTAGCGCTCGCACGGCTTCAAGCAACTGCGAAGCGAAAAGATCAAAAACCGGTTTGGCGTCCGGATGGTCACCGTTTTTGGGCGGGTCGCCTCCCATGAAGACAACGTTGGGGATTCCTAGGGCGGATGCGCCAAGAATACTGGCCTGAATAGCCAATCGGTTTTTATCGCGAGATGTCATTTGCACGATAGGCTCAACACCGTGATCAAGCATAAGGTGGCCGACAGCAACGGGATCCATGGCCATGCGTGCCGCGTGCGATTCGGTCAGGTTGATTGCCGTGGCATAGGGTTTTAACAGCTCGGCTTTCGCAAAAAGGGGGTTAAGGTCAGTGCCCTTGGGGGGTGTAAGTTCGCTGGTGACAACGAATTCGTTGGCAGCCAATGCGTCTGAAAGTTTGCTCATGGGAATTTTTCTCTGGGTGCAGGCAAAACCTAAGCCTGATCGGTTCAAAAACAGATATTAGGGCAGTGATATCTCAGGTCAAGGGAAACGTCGACATTGACCTGTCTCGATTCGTCATTATTCGGCATGGCTTAGGTTCGCCTTGTGCGGGCGAGTGGACGATAATCTGTTTATGGTGAATGTATCCCCTCAGACAGGATCAACGCCGTCGTCCTTATCAAAGGCTCCGCACATTATTTTTGTGACGCCGGGTAAATTGGGCGACGGTCTCATCTCGCTTGTGATCGCAAATAATCTGGTCCGCTCTGGGTACCGGGTTACCGTTCGAAGCAATGTCGTCCACGATTTATCTTCGTGGTTCCCGCAGTTTCAGACCGGACCCGAGGTTGGGCACGGCGAATTTCCTGACCTTCCGAACGCCTGTGACCTCTGCGTGATTGACTCGCAGGCCCCCAATCTCCAGCATCAGGGGATTGACCTTCGGCCGGCGCTCGCTCGTCGCGCTGTGTTTTTCAGTCTCGCACATTATGAGACGCCTCTCGACGGGCTCTTTGATCCGAGCACGTTACCCAAAAATCTGCGACATCGGCTGGAATCTCTGGTGCCGCGGCATGGGCTTGTGCGGAACAATCGGATGCGCAAGGCGGATATGGTGGCGCACGCGTTGGCGTTCTGCCGTCGAGAAATGGGGTTGAAAGATACGACTTCTGACATCGGTATTGTCGCGCCGCCTCTTACCCGATCGACGAGCCAAAAGCC
>Ga0255780_10000699_pt1 | contig 31660 bp, 28 predicted proteins | sample 071ome_32_FD_179978 | JGI IMG/M metagenome (GOLD analysis project Ga0255780, IMG submission 179978) | Coastal salt marsh microbial communities from the Groves Creek Marsh, Skidaway Island, Georgia - 071405AT metaG (version 2) | ecosystem: Environmental > Aquatic > Marine > Intertidal zone >... | reverse complement strand
TTGAGGCGATTGAGTCAAAGGGGGGGCAGCGGACATTGTTGAGCTCGATCTTTCTGTTGAAGGCTCGATCAATGATGCGTTCGGCTGGATACTGGCGCAGCGCGGTACACCCGACGCTGTGGTGATTAACGCCGGCTATCTTGAGGGTCGCGATCTACCACCCGATCAAGAGTTACTAGAGTTCATCCCCACCCAGATGTTCGATACGGCGCAGCATATTGCCAGTCGCGGCCCGTTTTTGGTTGCTAAAGCGGTGCTGCCGGCGATGCGAGGTCGAGGGCAGGGTTCCTTCCTTATTACCAATAATGCGGCCTCCCTCCGTGGCAGAAAGCGGCGAACCGGGCAGAGCCTCTATTACCCTAGAGTCATGATGCGCACGCTGGCCCAAGTGCTCACCGAGGAATATTCAGAGCATGGAATCCATGTGGCCAATGTAGTCGTCGATGGCCTGATCGATTCGCCGGGCACTCGGGCACTGCCTCTCGCACAAAAATACCCAGATCGGATCATGAGCCCCGAAGCCATCGCCGATGCCTTTTATTACCTGCATACACAGCATCGATCCTGTTGGACCCACGAACTGCAGTTGACACCTTTTAGTACGGCCCCGAGTTTCTAGGAAACAGACAGCCCGCCATCCACTGGGAGTACCGCGCCGGTGATGTATTGGGCAAGGTCTGACGCGAGGAAGAGGGCGGCGTTGGCCACATCCCAGGCGGTGCCCATTTTCCGTCCTAAAGGCACTTGTGCGTCTCGCTCAGCAACGATCTCGTCTCGACTCTTCTTGCCCACTTGGCCTTCAACCGCCATGGGTGTTTCCATGAGCCCGGGTAGGATCACATTAGCGCGCACGCCAAAACGCGCATAGTTCGCCGCAATTTGTTCAGTAAAGGCAATGACGCCGGCTTTGGTCGTTTTATAACCCACAAGCGGATAAGGTTTGAGTGCGGCAAGGGATGAGATGTTAAGGACAACGCCGCGCCCTGCCTCGCGCATGATGGGTAGGGCGTGTTTGCTCGTGAGCACCATGCCCCGCAAGTTAACTTCAACGAGGAAGGTATAGGCATCGGCTTCGATCGATTCAATTCGTGCATCTCGATAGCCGGCGCCGGCGGCAATGCCCACGTTGTTATGCAGAATATCCAATCGGCCAAAAGCCGCATGGGTCGCTTGGATAGCAGCCTTGATTTGTTCTTCTTCGCGCACATCGAGCGCCAGCGCAATGGCTTCGCCGCCCGCTTCGGTCACCAGATGCGCTGTCTCCTCAGCCGACGCTAATCTTCGGTCAGCAATCGCGACTCGCGCGCCGGCCTTGGCAAAGGTCAGTGCTGTGGCCCGGCCATTGCCAATGGTTTCCCCGGGTGTTTGTCCGCCACCCACAATCAGCGCTGCTCGGTCATCTAGTCTCATAGCCTTACCTCCCTCGTCTGACTTTAGCGTGGTCCGGGTCGTGATCGCTATCACGGAATGCGCACCGCCGCCCGGTTTGGCAGGCACTCTGGCCCGACTTATAGTGTCGGCTTGGAACGCTTTTCTTAATCGTTTATCACCGATAACCCAGCATAAAGGGAAGATCATGGATGTAATGGAGAATGAACATTGGGCCGCTCGGTGCGCAAGTGATGGGGAGTTTGTGCAGTCGGCTAGATTTTGGAGTGGCACTTTGGCTCTAAAGATGGGAACCCATGAACGGTGGTTGCATGTTGATAATGGTGCGCCTGTTACGGGTCTAAAGGAGATCGACCCGGCGAGCGCAGATGTCACCTATGAGGGTGACGAATCGGTGTGGTCTGAGGTGTTGAAGCCTGTGCCGCCCCGTTTCTATTCGGATCCTATGTTTAATGTTTCGCTGGGCAAAGGCTTGACCCTGAAAGGTGATGCCTTAATGCACGCGCAGTACTATCCGGCCATCGCTCGGGCAATCGAGTTGCTCCGCGAGGAACCTCGCAATCCGACCTTAGCGACGAACGATGACTGGCGTGAAGGCGTCGAATCCATCGAGGGGCATTATGCGAACCTTGAAGTAGCCGGCACTCGCTACCGAATTTATTTCGAAACAGCAGGTGAGGGCATCCCGATCCTTTTGCAGCACACGGCGGGTTGCCATGGCACGCAATGGCGCCACTTGATGCAAGACCCGAGAATCACTGATCGCTTCAAACTGATCGCGTACGACTTACCGTTTCATGGCAAGTCGGTGCCGCCTTCCGAGCGGGCATGGTGGGCTGAACCTTATCAGCTTACCGGAGAGTTTCTGCGCGCGATTCCTCGTGAATTGGCTCGCGTGTTGGGCCTTCATCGCCCTGTATTTATGGGATGCTCTGTGGGTGGGCTATTGGCGCTCGATCTTGCCCATAAGCATCCAGACGATTTCCGGGCGGTCATCTCTGTCGAAGGCGCGTTGCACATTGGGGGTAAGCCAGAGTCTTTAGCCTTGCTCTGGCACCCGCAAATAGGCAACCAATACAAGGCGCGTTTGATGGAAGGCATCATCGCGCCGCAGTCACCCATTGAATGCCGTAAAGAGACGAGCTGGGTCTACGCCAGTGGTTGGCCGCAAACATTCATAGGTGACCTCTACTACTACAGTCAGGAGTATGATCTGCGATCGGGTGCGAGCGAAATTGACACCAAGCGATTAGGGGTTCATATCTTGTCGGGTGAATACGATTACAGCGGTCTTGCCGAATTGGGAGAGGCCGCGCATCAGGCCATTCATGGATCGACGTTTACCCTGATGCAGGGCGTTGGGCACTTCCCGATGTCGGAAAATCCGAAAACGTTTATTGAGTACCTGCTGCCAATTTTGGATCAGATCAGCGCATGATGCGTACCTTGGGCCCCTTTCATCGGCTTTCTCTGGCGCGATCATTCTGAATGGCGAGCCTGCTCGGTTTGTGAAAGTGCGGAGTTTCATTTGGCCAGCTAGAGGAAAGGCATCGGCAGGCGCGATCCAGCCTATGGCCATTGATAGAGGTCTGAGGCAAGAGAAATCGAGCGGGGTCGAGCAGTAACACGCGAAAGCGCTCTTAACCGATTGAAAGTGCGAATGCCCAGCAAAGACAATGGTCTTTGGCTGAGCGTCGCTTAACCAGCGTGAACGTTGAGAGAAAGTAAATGGCGATATTGAATCGTGCGGGCGTCAAGATTCACTATGAGGTTCGTGGCGTTGGCCAGGCCGTGTTGTTAAGTCATGGGTTTTCAGCCACCAGCGGTATGTGGCGACAAGTCGTGGAGGTGCTGTCGGCCGAATATCAAGTGATCACCTGGGATATGCGAGGCCACGGTCAGAGTGATTCACCCAAAGATCCAGCGACTTACAGTGAAGCAAATACCGTGGCCGATATGCTCGCTTTGCTCGAACACTTAGAGATCGAGCACGCCATTGTGGGTGGGTTGTCATTGGGTGGTTATATGTCTCTTGCGTTTTATCGCGATCACCCAGAGCGAGTGCAATCACTTCTAATCATCGACACTGGGCCCGGGTTTAAAAAGTCGGCGGCTCGTGAAGCCTGGAATCGAACTGCACTGGATCGAGCTGACCAGCTTGAAGCGCGTGGGCTTGCTGCCCTCGAAGGTCGGTCCCCCGAGGTGTTAGCGGCCCAGCACCGAAGTGCTCAGGGCTTGGCTTATGCAGCTCGTGGCATGTTGACCCAACGAGATGATTCCGTGATGCAGGTGCTACCTAGCATCCGTGTGCCTGCCTTGGTTGTGGTTGGGGCTGATGACGCACCGTTCGTTCCCGCTTCGAACTATATGGCGAGCAAAATTCCGGAAGCGCAATTGGTCGTGATTGAGGATGCGGGTCACGCAGTCAATCTTGACCAGCCCGAGCGCTTCAACGAGGTTGTGCTGAACTACTTAACGCAGCTGAATCGCCGATAGGGGTGAGGGTTCAAGGAATGAATCAATTGTCTGGCTGTCATCCCTCACATCGTGTCCTTTTTGAACCGATCACTATTGGACCGGTGACTGCGCCCAATCGTTTTTATCAAGTACCCCATGCGTCAGGCATGACGGAGGCCAATCCCCGCGTGCGGGCTGCGTTCCGGTCTGTGAAAGCTGAGGGAGGGTGGGGTGTTGTCAGCACGGGCGCGGTCAGCATTCACCCCAGCTCAGATGATTCACCGTTACCCTTCGCACGACTCTGGAACGATGCGGACGTGGCATCGCACGCATTGGCAACCGAGGCCATCCATGCACATGGCAGCCTCGCTGCAATCGAACTCTGGCACGGCGGTGCGGCAGTGATGAATCGCACATCTAGATTGCCGCCGATCTCACCCTCAGGCATTCCATGGGCGGCGACTCATGTGGGATTTATGGGGCAACTTCGGCCCAGAGCGCTGGCGTTGAATGAAATCGCTACCGTGCTCGACTGGCAGCGGCAGGCGACCCGGCGAGCGCTTGCGGCAGGGTTTGACATTATCTATGTCTACGCGGGGATGGGTTACCTTGGCTACGAGTTCCTGCTACCTGAGTACAATCACCGAACCGATCACTATGGCGGGTCGCTCGAGAATCGCGTGCGATTCGTGCGGGAAATGCTCGAAGTCACCAGGGAAGAAGCGAAAGATCACGCGGCGGTGGCGTTACGAATCAGCCTTGAAGAGCTGCGGGGTAAGTCTTCGGCTCTCTATGAAAGTGAGGCCCATGGGGTCGTGAGCCTGCTCGCAGATGTTCCAGATTTGTGGGACGTCAAAATGGATTCAAGCCCCACGGACTGCGGCGCGTCTCGCTTTCGTCCCGAGGGGGCTCACGAACCTATCATCGATTTCGTGAAGCAGGTCACCCAAAAACCGGTGGTTGGCGTGGGGCGATTTACGTCGCCTGATACCATGGTGTCGCAGATCAGACGAGGGGTGCTCGATTTGATCGGCGGTGCCAGGGCCGGTATTGCAGATCCCTTTTTGCCGGAAAAAATTCGTCAAGGGCGAAGCGATGAGATACGCGAATGTATCGGTTGCAACATTTGCATCGCGAGTTGGCACGATGGCGTGCCGGTTCGTTGCACGCAGAATGCGACCGCGGGTGAAGAGTGGCGTCGCGGATGGCACCCTGAGCGGTTCTCAAAGACCAAAGAAGCGCAATCTGTCCTGGTCGTTGGTGGCGGCCCTGCGGGCCTAGAGGCCGCGCTCATTGCCGCGAAACAGGGATTTGAAGTCACGCTCTCGGAGCGGACCGATGACTGGGGTGGGCGCGTGCTGCAGGAGAGTCGATTGCCTGGGCTCGCCACTTGGCGAAGAGTTCGGGATTACCGAGTGGCTGCACTGTCTCAGATGGGCAATGTCTCGATGTTTCTTGAAAGTGAGCTGGATGTTGAAGGCATTGAAGCCTTGGGACCGGATCACGTGGCGATTGCGACCGGCGCTCGATGGACGAACTATCTCTACGCGACGCTAGAGATCCCTGTGGGGCGCCTAGAAGGTGATCGGGTGTACACCCCACACGATGTTTATGCCAACCAGATTTTAGGAAACCGGGTCTTGGTGTTTGATTTCGACCACTATTACTTGGGAGGACTGGTTGCCGAACACTTAGGGGCTGAAGGCTTCGAGGTGATCTACGCAACGCCTTCAGGTCACGCATCGCCGTGGACGTTTATGACGAACGAACTGCCTTATGTCTACCAGGCCTTGGCGAGAAAAAAGGTTGAGATATTGACCACTCAGACGCTCGAAGCCTTTGACGGCACGCGGGCAACGCTTGCCAATCTGTTTCATCGCGAACAGATCGAGCGAAACGTGGATGCTGTGGTGATCGTCGGTCATCGAGAACCTAATGACGAACTGTATCAGGCCTTGCTCAACCGACGGCTTTCAGGATCAACGATTAGCCTTGTCGGTGATGCGCAAGCCCCCGGCGCGATTGCGCATGCGGTCTACAGTGGCCATGCCTTTGCGCGGGCACTCATCGAGGACAATTCCGCACTTTATCTTCGCGATGAGCCGATGAATTCGGTCACGCCCGCGAGTGTTTTTGCTCGTGGTTGATCTGTTAAATGCTCGACGCGCAGCGACCGGGCAGGACGAGCGATGGCCCCTTGCGGCAAAGCGCGCGCGGCCTATTGGAAACAGTCCCAAGACACGTCACGGGGCGACAGACTGCCGAGGAAATGAACCATCATGAGTGATGACATGCTGGAACCCACGCTGCCTCGTGCGAGTTACGTTGAAATTGGGGAATTTCAACGCGAATTTCTGGCGATCTTTAAACGGGGTTGGATGTGCGTGGGTCGAGCGGATGCGATCCCCCAGGTGGGGGATTATGTGGCACTGGTGGTGGGTGACGTCTCTCTGCTGCTCGTTCGCGCAGAAGGCGACCTCGTGGTGGCTCACCATAACGTCTGTCGTCATCGAGGCGCCGAGTTGATTCCTATGCCAGATGGCGGCGTAAAGTCGGGTCGATTTGGCGCCACCATCACCTGCCCTTATCATGCGTGGAGCTATCATTTATCGGGCCCGCTGCGAGGCGCGCCGCATCTCAAAATCGATTGCGACGATCTATCGCTACACCCTATAGAAGTAGAAATCTGGGCAGGATTTTTGTTCGTCCGCGTTGATTCGGCGCTCAATGATCCGCTGCTCGATGACTTGGGTCCGGGTGTGGCGCGGATCTCGCGTTATCCGCTGGATAAGCTGAAGGTAGGCGCGCAGAAGACCTATGAGGTCGCAGCCAATTGGAAAGTGGTGCTTGAGAATTACAACGAGTGTTATCACTGCGGGCCGGTTCACCCCGAGTTGTGTGAAATCGTGCCAGCGTTTCGTCAGGGTGGTGGACAAGCGCTTGATTGGGACGAGGGGGTGCCGCATCGAGTGGGCGCGACCACCTTTACATTGAGTGGTGAAACGGTCCGTGCCCCCTTCCCGGGACTGAGTGAAACCGAGAAGACGCATCACAAGGGCGAGCTCTTTTACCCCAATTTGATGCTGAGTTTGGCCATGGACCACGTCGCCGCTTTTTACGTGTGGCCATTGTCTGCATCGAAAACGCGGATTCAATGCGATTTTTTGTTTCACCCCGATGAGATGTCCCTTGACGCGTTCGATCCAAGCGATGCGGTGACGTTTTGGGATTTGGTGAATCAACAGGATTGGTCCATCTGCGAGAGTGTGCAGCGAGGCATGAGCAACACGGTTTTCAAGTCAGGATTTTATGCCCCAATGGAGGACTACAGCCTTGATCTCCGCCGCTATGTTCGTGAGCGCCTTGCGATGTCTGAGTCATGATCTTTGTTTGCGCGCCGATGGCGCGTGCCCTGCGTGCTGGTGCGGTTGACGTGCCACGTGATCCATTGACCCCTAATACAGGCACCTTCGATAGGGACACATCGTCTTGATGGCTTATCGAATTCCTGTTCGCTGGCGGTTTTACACGGTTATTTTTGCGCTCAGCTTTCTTGCTTATTTGATGCGGCAGAACATTCACGTCGCGGGTGAGCAGATCATGCCTGAGTTGCAGATCAGCGAATTGCAAATGGGTTGGATTTACGCGAGCTTTATCTGGGGCTACGCCATGTTCCAGTTGCCGGGTGGTGTGTTGGGCAAGCGGTTTGGTCCCCGTCGTACCCTTCTCGGGGCAGGATTCTTTTGGGTGTTGGCGTCATGGCTCACGGGGTTCTTGCCAGGGTTGTGGGTTACGTCGACTGCCGGTGTGATTGGCACCTTAATGGTGGTTCGATTTTTATTGGGTGTGGCTCATGCGCCGATGTTCCCAGTGCAGGCCGCGGCGGTTGAACGCTGGTTCCCGGTTGGGCAATGGGCGATCCCTAATGCGGTGGCGAGCACCGGTCTTACGTTAGGCGCCGCGCTGGCTCAGCCGCTCGTGGCTTTCATTATGGTCTATTGGGGCTGGCGAGCTTCGTTTTATGCCTTTATACCCGTGGGTATTGGACTTTTCTGGTTGTGGTGGTGGTACGCCCGAGATGAGCCGTCGGCGCATCCGGCGATGGATGCAGCAGAGCTCGCTTTGATTCAAGCCAACCGTGAGGGGCTAACACAAGATCAGGGGTTTGGTGCCTGGAAGACCTTGATTCGGAATCGCGAAACCGTGTTGCTTGCCAGCGCTTACTTTGCACAGTGTTATGTGTTTTATCTCTTCTTCACCTGGTTCTTTCACTATCTTGTGAAAGAGCTGGGCTTTGGCATATTAGAAACCGGGTTTTTGGCTGCGCTACCTTGGGTGACGGGCGCGATTACAGCAACGTTGGGCGGGCTGCTCTGTGATGGATTGTGTCGCCGTTGGGGGCCTCGATGGGGGTGTCGCTTGCCCGCGATCTCAGGGCTCGTCGGTGCGGGTGTCTTTTTGTTCTTAGGGCTTTATGCAGAATCCCCTTATATGGCTGTGGGTTTACTGTCGCTTTGCTTTGCCAGCACACAATTGACGGAAGGCGCCTTTTGGTCAGCGCAGACGTATGTTGCGGGACCCTATACTGCACCGGCTTGCGGGGTGATGAACACGGGCGGCAATCTCTCGGGTATTATCGTTGCGCCCCTGATGCCCTTTTTGGCGGAACACGTGGGCTGGGTCGCCGCACTGTCGACAGGCTCGTTGATCGCGTTTGTCGGTGCGGCGCTTTGGTTCTTCATCCGAGCCGACGAGGCATTTCAACCCGAGAGCGGACTGGTTAATGAACGTGCCTAGGGAGATCAATCGTTTTGCCTTGAGGAGCAAAAGTGATCGTGAGGCCCCGCCTTCAAGCGGGGCCTTCGAGAGAGAATCGAGATAAGCGTGAGCAACAAGAGAGAAAGAAGATGAAAGATCGAATCACTATAGACGTGCAGGATGGCGTGGCGGATGTCCGACTGATTCGCACGGACAAGATGAACGCCCTGGATGATGCCATGTTTGCCGCGCTGATTGAGGCGGGCCAGACGGTCGCCGCGGACCCGTCGATTCGTGCCGTGGTGCTGTCTGGTGAGGGGCGTGCTTTTTGCGCCGGATTAGATATGGGGAATTTTGGCCGAATGGCTGAAACGCCGAAGGCGGAGAGCGAGCGCGAGACGACGGCGTCTGATGTGACCGAGGGATTAGCTTCACGCACGCATGGCATCAGCAATAGGGCGCAGTACGCCGTCTGGACTTGGCGCGAGGCGCCCGTGCCGGTGATCGCCGCGGTCCATGGCGTGGCCTTTGGTGGTGGCTTCCAGTTGATGTTAGGTGCGGATATTCGCATTGTTCATCCGGACACCAAATTGAGTGTGATGGAAATCAAATGGGGCTTGATTCCTGATATGGCGGGCACCGCGATCATGCGGAGTTTGGTGAGGGATGATGTGGTGCGCGAGCTCACCTACACAGGGCGACAGTTTTCTGGGACCGAGGCCCAAGCACTGGGATTTGCGACGCTTCTCTCAGAGGATCCAAGAGCAAGAGCGCTAGAGATGGCTCGGGAGATTGCAGGTAAGAATCCAGATGCAATTTCTGCAGCGAAGAAAATCTTTAATTCTGCCGCAGATGCATCAGATGCTGATCTGCTCATGCAAGAGTCCGTCTTGCAGGCGCAAATCATCCGCACGCCGAATCAAGTGGAGGCTGTGCTCTCAACCATGGAAAAAAGGCCGGGGCAGTTTAAGAACCGCGCCTAGCGGCCACGGCGTATCAACCGGCCAGGCAACTGATCTGTGGGTGCGCCATCGATGTATGTGGTTTGCCCACTGACTATTGTTCGCAAAATGCCCCGGCATTTTTGTTCAAGACGCGCACCGCCGAGGGGTAGGTCATTCACCATGTAGGGCGCTTCAAGTCGCATCTTGTCGAAGTCAATGAGATTGAGGTCGGCTTTGAGCCCGGCGCGAATGATGCCGCGATCGTTCAGGCCCACCGCGTGCGCCGTGTCCTGTGTCTGCGCTTTGACGAGCGTGGGTAGATCAATACGCTCGCCTCTTGATCGATCTCGACCCCAATGCGTGAGTAAATAACTAGGGAAACTGGCATCGCAAATGATGCCCACATGAGCGCCGCCGTCGCCAAGCCCCATGACGGTGTTGGGATGCAAAATCATTTCGCGACAGCAATCGAGATTGTTGTCGAGATAGTTGGCAAAGGGGCGATAGAGCAGTTGCGCACCCTCGAGATTGAGCATGGCATCTAGGGTCTCAACCACGGGCGACGTGCCTCTTTGTCGAGCGATCGCGCCTAGAGAGTGCACCGGATCGGGCTCGTAGTCCCAATCGGCGTCGATACACCAAAGCTGATCAAAAAAACTTTGTTCTGCAAACGTCGACTCAGCTTCACCAATGAGTTGGGTCCTAAATTCGGGGTCTCTTAGTTTTTCGACGCGAGTAGGCAGCGGCAGATCGCAGATCAGTCGGTAGGATGGGCAAGAAGAAAAAGGATTTCTCGATGCGGAGAGCCCCAGGGTGATGCCAATGGCTCTTGGTGCGACTTGACCGCGAACGACGCGTCCCGAGGCATTTGCAGCCTCGATTTTCGAGATAATTTTTCGCCATCCGTTAGGGTTAAGTCCTTGCGCGAGGCTCATCGACATGGGTGAGTTTGCGGCGTCGACCATAGCCATCAGGGTCTCGAATTCTTCATCAAGACCTTTAAAGTCAGAAATCATTTCGATGACTGCGCCACCGGCATCACGGACGCCAGCCGCAATGCCAATCAGTTCCTCCTTAGCGGCCGTTAGACTCGGTGTTGGGTCCCCGTTAATGCTTCGATGGTTCAAAGTTCGCGAACTGGTGAAACCCAGGGCGCCTGCGGCAATCGCCTCCGTTGTGAGCTTACGCATCGAGGCAATGTCGTCTGCGGTTGCCTCCTCTCGCGCAGCGCCTCGCTCGCCCATCACATAGACTCGAAGTGCGGCATGCGGAAGCTGAGCTGCAATATCCATATCGAAAGGGCGCGCGTCGAGGTAATTCAGATAATCTGGGAAGCTTTCCCAGGCCCATGGCAACCCCTCATGAAGCGCGACCCCGGGAATATCCTCGACCCCTTCCATGAGTTCAATCAGGCGATTGTGATCTTCGGTGCGCACGGGCGCGAAACCAACGCCACAGTTACCCATCACTGCCGTTGTAACACCGTGATGACTGGAGGGTTGCATCCGCTCGGCCCAGGTACAAAGGCCATCGTAGTGCGTGTGAATATCCACGAGGCCAGGAATTGCCATCGCGCCATGGGCATCAATTTCTTTTCGAGCAGTACCAGACACATCGCCCACAGCGGTAAAGACGCCATCTTTGATCGCGATGTCGCCAGTAAATGATTCGGCCCCTGAACCATCGATGATAGTTGCACCACGAATCACGAGATCTGCTTGCGCCATATTGTCACCCCCTTGAGTCGATTCGACGATGGTAGCCTAAGCAAGTGCCACCGCACAGCAACCATTGAACTTCCGATGAAGCGAGAATGGCGATTCCTGGGCGCTGTTGGCTCTCATGACTATTAGCTTAAGAGTCTATGTCCCCGCAAAGAGGCCTTGCCGTTTCGGTGTCATCGATGATTTCATGACGAGGGATCTGCCTCAGAGCGGGTCACTTCATGGGCGCTTAGCATGAGTGACCAGGCGCAGATGCGCGCGGACAGATCTGAGTTCTAGTGCTTGGGAGGAAGCAATGTCAGAAGATATCCAAGCAGCCGTGGACGTTGTCGTGCTCGGCAGCGGCGCCGCTGGCTTAACCGCGGCCCTAGCCGCGAGAGGTCATGGCGCGCGGGTTGCGGTGTTAGAGAAAGCCGCCAAGCTCGGCGGCACCAGTGCTTGGTCTGGAGGGATGATTTGGATTCCGAACAATCCTCATATGCGAGCGGCGGGCATACAAGACAGCCGTGAGGACGCGCTGACTTATCTGGGAGCACTGTCCCATGATCTTATTCTGCCCGAGCTCGCGGAAGCTTATGTGGACGTCGGGCCAGAAATGGTCGCGTGGCTCGAGTCGAACACCTCGGTGAGATTTCAAATGGTAGAGGAGTTTCCGGACTACCACCCAGAGTTTCCTGGTGGCAAACCTCAAGGCGGACGGTCACTTGAGTGCCCATTGATGTCCTATCAGACATTAGGTGATGCGGCTGATCGGGTGACGGTAGGTTCCAATTACGGGACGGCCCCCGTGTCGATGTCCGAATCGAATCTAGGGCGTGCGATCCCCATAGGCGTGACCGATGAAGAAAAGGCCCGGCGTCAAAAGGAAGATTTACGCGGATGCGGGCAGTCGCTCATTGGCCATTTATTTAGAGCGTGTATTGAGCAAGGGATCGAAATTTACACCGATACAGCGGCGCTTGATCTGCGTCTGACCGACGGCGAAATCACAGGGGTCCAATATCAACGCGAGGGTGGTTTGCATGAGATCAAATGTCGGGCTGTGATCCTTGCAAGCGGCGGGTTTGAATGGAATCGAGACATGGTCCGTGACTTTCTCCGCGGTCCGATGACGCACCCTGTGTCCGTTCCCACCAATGAAGGCGATGCGCTCAAAATGTGTATGCGGATTGGAGCGAAACTGGGCAATATGCGCGAGGCCTGGTGGATGCCCGCCATCGAAGTGCCGGCCGATGAGGGATATAGGTCGCATCTTTTCGCCTCTGAGCGCGCTCGGCCTCGATCAATCATGGTCAACCGTAAGGGCCGACGGTTCACTAATGAGGCCGCCAACTACAACGCCTTTGGTGCAGCCTTCCATGAACAGGATGTTGCAGCCTTTGAATACGCGAACCTACCTTGCTGGTTTATTTTTGACCAAGGCATGATGGATCGATTCGGGTTTGTCGATGTGCCCAAACGCTCTAAAGCGCCGAACTGGATCACACAGGCTGCCACCGCAGCAGAACTAGCGGCGAAGCTGGGCATTGACGCAGATGGGTTAAGCAAAACGCTGGACCACTGGAACACCACGGTCGTACCCAATCAAAAAGATGAGGCCTTTGGTCGCGGCGAGAGCGCCCATGACAACTGGTGGGGTGATCCGAACAATAAAGGAACGCCGGCTGCAACCTTGGGCGCCTTGGATCAGCCGCCTTATTACGCGGTGGAGGTCAAAAGTGGTGCCTTGGGGACCAAGGGTGGACCTCGCACGGATGCGCTTGCCAGAGTGCTTCACGTGGATGGAGATCCCATCGGCGGACTTTACGCCGCGGGCAATGTCATGGCATCGGCTATGGGCATGACCTACGGGGGCGCCGGAGGCACCTTGGGCCCTGGTATGGTGTTTGGTTTTCTGGCCGGGCGGCACGCCGCGAGTCGTCGCGCTTGAGCCCACCTCACACAGCATGCTCTAAGTTACTTGGCGGCGCCTATCCACGGGGACCTTCGGAGTGGTGATGCGCTTTGCGAGTCCTGCGGCTAAATCAAATTCCAGTCGGGAGGTTTGGTGTTCAAAAGCAGTGCCATAGAGATGAAGGTGGCGCGTCGGTGAGGTGTGCTGATTATCGATATGGTGGATATCCTTCGGCATGAGTGCCAAGGCATCGCAAGACCCCAAGATTTGTTCGTCGCGCACGCGCAGCGTGGCCTTGCCTGGCCCGGCCTCGGAGTTGGACCGAGCGTACAACGTGTTGTGTTCGTAGCCTTCGAGGCCTGCGATGATGGCAAAGGTCCCATGATCATGAATGGGCGAAGGGCCGAGCGGCAGTATGCTGATCAAATAGAGCGCCGGACCCCTATTGGGCGCTTCCGCAAGGAGATAGGTTTTCGCGACTTGGCCTTCTGTGGGTGAAGGGTAATCTGTTTCTGAAAAGAGCTCGGGCTGACGAGCAAGGACGAGTAAAGCGTTTTTTAACCGATTCAATCGGTCCCGAGTCAGCTCGTGAACGTCCGTCTCGCTCGCCACCTGCGCCATCAACGCGCGGATCGTCGTCAATCGTCGATCATGCAATTCGGTCACGGTCAGATCCTTTCGTTTCGCTGGAGCAATCCGGGTTATGGGTGGTTAGGGTGCAGCGCTTGTGGCACCGCCTTCAACTCGCTTGGCGCTGAATCTCCAGAAGCCGATGGCTCCGAGGGGTTGAAACGCGAGAATCATCGTGAAAAAAACGAAGTGGTGCCAAATAAGCATGTCATGCCAATACTGCCATTGCACCACCACGGCAATCGCCAACATAAGCGCCGTTGCTAAACCGAGGATAAGAACCCTCGAGGCCTTGATGGGCATGATCGCGGCGATGGTCATTCCGCAAATCAATAGGGTCAGGCACTGAATCCCCTCGATCGCAAGCGTCGCGCTAATTTCAAATACCGCACCCTCATCGGTCACAGCGCCGGGGAACAAGCCCAGCACCCATTGAGTGAGCGGTAAGCACAGCAGGCCATAGATCATGGGAGGCGCAATCAGCGCCAAAAGAATTCTAAAACCATGCATGAGTACGCCCCTCGTTTAGGGAGATCGGTCTAAAGCGACGCGTAAGCGGCTTGCAAGAGATTAAAGCCTCGCGTGTCGCCAAGCACGCCCGGAAACATTTTGTTCATGACGTAAGAGCAACACAAGTGCGCGTCCTGATCGATCACGATGGTTGATCCGCCCCAGCCACCCCAAAAACCAATCCGTTCATTGGGTCCCATCGGGAAGTCGGGCGCGCTGAGGCCGTAGCCCATACCGAACCGGCTTGGTACACCGAGAACGAGATCTTCGCCTTCAATCTGGAGTTCCAGGGCACGGGCTGCACCCGCCTTCGATAGCAGCTCAACGCCAAAGGCATGGCCACCATTGGCGAGCGCAGTCTGCGCACGAACCACGCTTCGTGCATTGCCGTGACCATTGGCAGCGGGGATTTCGGCTTGACGCCAGCCCTTCGTCATGGCGGCTTCTGCTACCACCGGAGGGCTCGAAAAGGTTTTTGCGGCGATGGAATCTTCGGCCAATCCAGAAGGCAAGGCATCTGTGCCTGGCGGGATCAGGTCTGCAATTCGATCAAAAACCGTTTCGGGAGTGCCGATCCAAAAGTCAGCTCCCATTGGGCCTGCAATTTCATCGGCAAAGAATTGACCCAGCGAGCGACCGGTCACGCGGCGCACGATTTCACCTATCAGATAACCTTGCGTGATGGCGTGGTAGCCGCTCGCTGAACCCGGTGACCACCAAGGGGCTTGCTCAGCGAGCGCAGCACAAATGAGATCCCAGTCGTACAACTCGTCCTGGCTCACCGCCCGATCAAGCCCCGATAGGCCTGCGCTGTGAGACAAGAAATGACTGACCTTCACGTTCTCTTTGCCATTTTGCGCAAATTCCGGCCAGTACCTTGCCGCCGGCGCATGAAGGTCAATGGCCCCGCGATCGCTCAGCACCAGGGCGCAGAGTGCCGCCATGGTTTTGGTCGTTGACCAGACGTTGACCAGGGTATCTTCTTGCCAAGCCTCAGTTTTAGCTGCGTTCTTATGTCCTGCCCAAAGATCGACCACAAACTCACCTTCGAGCGTGATTGCAACGCTTGCGCCTAGATCTTGGTGCACTTCGAAGTTTTCGATAAATGAATCTCTGACTGGGGCGAATTGCGGATCGCAGTGGCCATGGATCTCCAAGGTTGATCTCCTTTATTTGTGCGTTAACAGCGAGCCGATGCGCTAGAACCTGCCCAGTTCTGTGGGTTTAGACAATAGCGCCGCGCGCAAGCAAGGTCTCAATGTCTTCATCGCTCATACCAGCCTCGCGAAAAACGACTCGTGTGTGTTCACCCCGGTCTGGCGCCGGGCCGCGCACTTCGATGTCCGCATCGCGGATGTCAAACGGCGCCGATACGATTTCCATCGCACCGCCGCGCTCGTGAACCACGACTGAGAACGCGCCCCGTTCCCTGAGCGCTGGGTCTTCAACGACCTCTGGCAGTTCGCTCACTGGCTCCCAGATTAGGCCTGAAGCATCGAGCTTTTCGCGCCAGACTGAAAGATCTTCGCTGGCAAACGCGGCTTCGATATCGGGGACGATGCTGGGTCCGTGTTCGGCCATTCCTGGTAACGTGGCAAAGCGGTCATCGGTCGCCCAGTCCGCGCGATTCATCATCGTGCAGAACTTTCCCCAATAAGGCAGTGCCATGGGCATGATGAGCGCGAGATATCTGCCATCCTTCGTTTTGTAAAAATTCCAGATCGGATTGGCGGGTTCACGGTGACTGGTTTTGACTGGCTGGGCCCGTTCAAAGAGGGCGTTGGTAACATCACTTGCCATGGCCCAAACACCGGTTCTTTGGAGCGTGACTTCGACGCGCTGGCCCTCGCCTGTCTGATCTTTGATGCGGAGTGCTGCCAGAATCGCAGATAGCAAATTCAACCCGGTGATTCGGTCGCCATAACCTCCTCGAGAGATCAGCGGACCATCGTCTCGATCGCCAAACACGGACATCGCACCAGACCGTGCCCAGAAGGCTGTTTGATCAAAAGCTTGCCGATCACTGTCGGCGCCTTCCGTGCCAAACCCCGATAGAACGGCATAAATTGCGGTGGGCGAGAGTGCGTGGATGTCGCTGGCGAGCAAACGATAACGCTCGAGCCTGGGCTGGGTCAGATTGGTGATAAAGACATCACATTGGCTGATCAGTTTCGAAAGCGCGTCTCGGCCCGACGAGTCTTCTAAATTAATACAGATCCCACGCTTACCCCGATTATCGAACTGGTAGCACGGGTGAACAAAGTCATCCCCAAGGAGTGCGGTGTAGAGGTTGCGGTAAGTGTCGCCTTCGGGGGGTTCAACTTTGATGACCTCGGCACCCATGTCGGCCATCAGCGCGGCACAACTCGGTGCCGCCAGCCAACTGGCAACTTCGAGGACTTTAATTCCGGCAAGCGGTGCAACCATCGTTGGCTCCTCAGTGGATGGCCCAATGTAACGTTAATTGGCTCACCAAATAAAGCGGTCCAAGGAAAGTTGAGTAAGTGGAGACAGAGAGGGGCAATCGGTCAGAAAAAAATGTCAGACCGCGAGTCGATAGCTCACTTGACCTTGATGCCAGGTCATTCGGACGTCATCTGCCAGGAGCCGATGCCGTGCTTCGGCCCAGGGTTTAGAGAGCAAGACGAGGTCAGCGGGTATGCCCACGGTGAGCGATCGAGGTGTAAAGGGCGTTCTAAACTCGCCAAGAAAGCCCTCAAGCGCTTCCTCCGGGGACACGCATTCATCGGGCCCAATGGCGTGACCTCGCGTCGAAGTTCGAGCCACCGCGGCACGCATGGCGCGCCAGGGATCAGCCGCCCCAAAGGGCGCATCGGACCCTAGAGCGACGCGAAGGCCTAGGGTCTTGAGTGTTTTGAATCGGTACAAACTCGCCTGTTCCTCGGCAGGAATATCCTGAAGGTACTGATCACCGCGATCCAAAATGAAATGGGGTTGGGTCACGATACCCGGCCCAAGGTCGACGAGCCAAGCTTCGAGATCAGGCTCGATGATCGCACCATGCTCGATCCGATCGCCAGCGTGCGTCCCCGCTGCCTCGAGCACTGACAGGGCGAAGACCAGTTCGGCTCTGGTCACGCAGTGGATGGCGACCGGTAAATCAAACGCATGGGCAGCGGCCACACGGGATACGGTGGCATCAAACGTCGGCAACTGATGCTCGTGCAGGTGCACCTTGAAACAACCTGGTCTGATCAGTGACGTCGCATGTTGCGTTTGCACGCTTTCAAGCCCGGAGAGACAGAGTGATTGATAGAGCTTCCCTTGCTCAAGCAACGTTGAGAAATAAGCAAAATCCTCCGGCCCATTGCTTGGCGTCATATCGTGAATGCCGGTGATGCCGTAACTTGCGAGTTCTGCGCTGACTTGTTCAATCGCGTCATGGTCAAGGCCGCCCTGCAAACTTGCACGAAGGGTGAGACCAAGCGCTTGGTCCTGATCGAAGAGCCGTCCATCACTTGCAATTTCTAGGGCGGGCAGGGCGTCCAGTGTGGCTTGCGTTTTACGTAAGCGGTCGATCGCCTTTGAGTTCAGAATCCATAGACGACCGGATCGATGTTGAATACGCACAGGTCGAGAAGATTCTAATTGATCGAGGTTCTTGCAGGTCAGATTGCCTGCGACGGATTCGTGATAGCCAACACCACGAATCCAATCGGTCCCGGGGGCGAGCTTTAAGGCGTTGATCAGGGCTTCACGATGTTCAACATCGGGCGGGCCGCAGGACACCGAGGCGGCTTTGGCAGCGAGCGCCCTGAGATGAATGTGATGGTCGACAAGCCCGGGCAGCAAACAAGCGCCCTTTGCATCAATGACCTGTTCCCCTGTCAGAGGGGCAAGGGTTCCCATGGCGGCGATCAGACCGCCAGCAAGTCTGACGTCGAGTGGCGTTGGGTCTGGGTAGCAGCGCGCTTGCCTAATCAGCCAAGCACGTTCCGCGCGGGCGGCTAAAACCACTCCCTCACAACTCGCCGAAGCAGCTTACCCGTTTCGTTGTAGGGGAGTTCCTCTACGACAAGCACCTTTTCCGGGACTCGAGAGGATCTCAGATGCTCGCGAATGTAATCCTTGATCTCAGTGTCCGTCACGGCTGATTTCACGACCACGGCTAACGCAACCGATTCACCCCATTCTTCAGAGGCCACACCGACCGCAGCCGCATCGACGATCTCATCTCGCTCTAGAAGGAGGTCTTCGATCTCTCCAGGGGAGATGTTTTCCCCGCCCCTGACAATGACATCATCCGCGCGACCGGACAAAAAGAGATACCCACCCTCATCGAGATAACCCGCGTCTCGAGTGGGAAACCATCCCTCGCTGTCGAGGACGCTTTTGCCATCATACTCGCCAGAAACTTGCGGGCCACGAACATAAATTTCACCCGGCGTACCCGCGCTCACGGCCAGCCCATCTTCATCTCGAATTTCAAGCTCGATTGCCGGCAGGGCTTTACCTACGGACCCCAATCGCGGCCTGAGTGCTGGGTCGCTGATAGCTTCTCTGTGGTCGTCAGGATCGAGCAAGGTGATGGTTGAGCTCGTTTCGGTCAGACCATAGGCATTGGTGAAATTCACATGGGGCATGAGCGCGAGTGCGCGCTCAATCACCGGAATCGGCATTTTGCCGCCGCCGTAAGCAATCGACTTCAGAGCAGGGAACGCATCGGCGACGCTCGCTTCTTGCTCGAGCACATCAATGATCCTAGTCAGCATCGTAGGCACGACAAATGCGTTTGTGACGGCCTCGGTTCGACACAGCTCAACCCAAAGGGTCGGCTCGAAATTGGCTAACTGGACCTGTCGCCGGCAAGCGTAAATCGAACTCATGACGGCGGAGATACCAGCGATGTGATAAGGAGGAACGGAGACCAGTGTCGCCTCATCAGGGTCCGCGCCCATAAACTCTACAGAACCCAAAATGTAGGAGACCAAATGTTCGTGTCGTAAAAGCGCTGCCTTCGGGGTGCCTGTGGTCCCGCTGGTAAAGAGTTGCACGGCAACTGAGGAGGGGTCTTCATGCCAGGCCTCTATTTTGGGGCCATCCGACATGGCAGCCGCGAGGAAATCATTCCGGCCCATGTGTTGTGAAACAGAGTAGTTACAATCAGTCGATTCGGTGATCAAAAACGCGGGCTGGATGCGTTCGATAAGGCCCGTGAGCTGTTCGACGGTTAATCGATAGTTAAGTGGCACATAGGGCAACCCAGCCATGGCCGCACCCATGAGTGCGATGGGCGCCGCCGGGCTCGAGGTGTCGAGGACGGAAATGAAACGGCACCCGCTTGATTGAAACATCGCTGCGGCGCGTTCCGCGGCCTCATACAGCGATTGATTGTCGTAGTGTTGTCCTTCGAAGGTGATCGCAACGCGATCGGGGCAGGCCTCAGAGGCCATTTGCAAGAGCAGTGCAATATTCATTTTAGTCCGACGATGGCAGCTTTTTCGTGTCTTTGGTCATCAGCTCTTCACCATTACAGTAAAGCGACCCATCCCCACTTTTCACGCACAGCAACTCGATCGTTTCTTCTTGGTTGATGTAACGTTTGCCAATTAAACAGCCATGCATTTGCGCTTCATCGCCAGCGCCCTTTTCAGGTACATCCGTTGCCATCACGGCGCCGCCGCAGGTGACTTCATCATTCGCCCCAGCTTTGATCACCATGACCTCTGCATCGCAGACCGCGCTTTTTAGTCGACTCCCTGGCTTCAACATCGTTCTTCTCCCAGCACCCGCGTTATTCTGAAAGTCCGGAGTATAGGCATGTCGATCGAGATTTGTCTTGTGCTGGGTAGTCTTTTCCTCAGCGGATCACCCGCCAACACGACGCGTTTGGCGCGCCCAGCCAGAGTAGGTCGTGTCTCACCGCGTGCTCTGAGGTGATGTTGCCTCCCAAGAATTCTGTGTATGCTGATTTAGCGGTGAAAGTGTTTTGGCGCGTGCGGGAGGACCACTACGCGGATGGTATCGCCTCACCCATAGTGCAACGGTGAGATGAACTAAAAAGCAAGATGTGTAGTGCTTTATTGAGAATTCGTAAAGTCTTGAATCGCACGCATTGAGCTAGCCCCCGGCTGCGCAGTCGGCGAGGGTTGGCATCCGTGTGCGTGTGAAAGAACCGACTTGCTCACCTGATGGAGAGATCGAAGATGACTTATGCAGGAAACCGCGTCATACACGATGCAGACAGCCACACGATGGAAACTGGAGATTGGTTGCTCCCTTATCTTGACGAGACGTTGGTGACCTCGTTGGGTGCCATCTATGGCTCGGCTGACACGGGAAACCGGATCCTTGAGATTATCGAGCGTGCCAAAGGGCGTCAGAGCGATCCTGTCAAAAAAGCCAAGGCGCGTGCCCATGTGATCGATGGACAAAAGGGGTGGGGTGGTTATGGTGCCTTCGACCCTAAAGAGCGAGCAGACGCCTTAGACTTGCTCGGCTTTCGATCGCAATGGGTCTTCCCGACGTTTGGCCTTGGTTTGCTTCGAAGAGCAAAGACAACCGTGCACCTTTATCAAGCGGCATCTGCCCTGAATAAGGCGCAGAGAGATTTTTGTGTCGCAGATCCCCGACTGATCTACATCGCATTCATCCCTCTTGACGATCCGAATGAGGCGCAGTCACTCCTAGATGAGGCGCTGCGCGATGGCGCGGGCGCGGTGTTGGTCCCTTCTAATGCACCCGGAAAGGAGCGTTCGCCCGGTCACGCGGTGTATGACCCCTTCTGGCAGCGGCTGCAAGAATCCGGCATTCCCTTCACACTCCATATCGGCCCAGGCACCATGCGGCAACCCAAAGCGTATTTGAATAATGGCCGAGAACGCGCGCCTGACCTGCATGGTGGAGGGGAAAATTTGCGCTTTGGTGACTACACCTGCATTTGGTATGCCCCGCAGATGTTTTTGACCGCCATGGTATACGACGGCGTGTTCGAGCGATTCCCGAGACTTCGGGGTGCCGTGGTGGAGTCCGGGGCGGGTTGGGTGCCCGATTTCCTGAGGCAGTTGGATTATGCTTACAAATCGTTTCGTAGAACGGACCCTTATTTGCAAGAGATGCAGAGTCTGCCGTCTGAGCAAATCAGACGCGCGATGAAGTTTACGCCCTTCCCCGGTGAGGACGTGGGCCATATGATTCGCGATGCAGGACCCGATTTATTCATGTTCTCGAGTGACTTTCCGCATCCTGAAGGGACGAGTGACCCTATCGGTAAATTCGAAAAGACGCTTGAGGGTCTAGACGAATCGGTGAGGGACAAGTTCTACCGCCGTAATTTTGAAGCCTTGGTCCAACCCGAATCGGCGCAGAACGCGAGCTAAGAGATTGGTCGCATGACATTTCAAGGTGAGGTGCTGATCCGCGATGGGCAATCGGCTTCCAGCCTCTTTTGGAATTTGCTCAAGTGCGCCACCGACGCATTTCCCGAGGCGTTTTTGGCGTTTCGCCTGCCTGACGATGCGGCGGCCTTCAAGCGCGACTATCCAGCGTTATTGACTCAATTCGAACGGTGTCGAATTGCTAGCCTTCGATCAACTGAGATTGCGACCTTTTTAGCCCGCGAAAGCCTAAATCAACTCATGTTTCGCTCAACTCAGGGCGACGTGACCTTGATGCAGCATTTGGCGAGCTCGAATCAAACGCTCACGTTACAAGCCTCGGAGCCTCAAGCCTTTTCACCTTGGCATCCATCGATTCCGTTTGCAGGCACACTGTGGGCGGCTTCTGACATTGTGTCATTGGCGGCGCTTTTGAAGTCGCAACATTGGCTGTCAGAAGAAGCGGCGCAAACACTTTCGCTGATCGGTCAAGGGATTGCTGCGGAGGGTATTGATCTTAGAGGGCATCGAATTGCGATTCTTGGCGCTTCGGCTGAGATGGCGCCAACGGCTTATTTCTTGCGAGCAGGTGCAGACATTCTGTGGGTAGACCAGCGGCCGCCGCCCTTGGCATGGCAGAAGGGGGCTTTCCCTGGCCGGTTGCACTGGGCTGCGACGCCCACTGATTTATTAACCCATCCTGAGGCCGCGCTTGCCGCAGTCAAAGCATTTGCTGAAGAAGGCGCCGTTCATCTCGGGCTCTTTGCGTACGCGCCAGGTGCGATGCGCGAATTCAAGCTCACGGGTGTGATGAACGCCATTGTCGATGCGATGCCGCCTAACGCGCTTGCCTCTGTTGGCATGCTGGTTTCACCCACGACGCCAACGCGGCTTGGTGCCAGTGATCAAGCGGCATCGGATGCCTGGTGGACTTCCCGACCTTGGTGGATGACCGCGCTTCGCGCGTTAGGGTTGTTAAAGCCTCAGTCCTCACTCCAAGGACCCCATCCAGTCTCTGATTCGGTTGTGACGATCCAGGGTGCAAGTTATCAGGCAGCTCAATACCTGGGTAAGACGCTCATGGCGGAAACCTGGGAAGCTGAGCGCGTCGCTCGGTTACAAGCCCAACCTCCGAGTGGAGGGACGCCGAGCACATCAGAGGCGAAGGAAGCGGTTTCACTGACCGAGGGCACTGGCTTTCGAGTCTCGGCAAACACGGCACCGATTACTCAAACGCGCTCGCTTGCCCACCCCGTGTTCGCAGCGGCTTTTCAGGGTGCACGGACCTTGGGCGTTGAAACCTTCCTACCTGAATTTTCGCAACAAGTGGGTGGTCTGTTATGGATGCACGATTGGATGCGAAGCGAGTCCAATTCGGCCATCAGACAACGAGTCCATGGTGGCATTCATCCAATGCCTTATCAGCTTCAGTCCGCGCTCTATGTAGCAGCTGCCATCGGGTTTGCGCGCCGGCCATTGCTGCTGAAGGGGTTGTTCGATCGAAGCTGAGCGTGCGCGTATTCAGCTAACCCTGTTGGTTCACATTGGACTCACGTTTGAGTGGTGAGTGGTTCGCCTCGAGCCCATGTAAAAGCGAGCATGCGTCTTGGTAACAATGTCAGCGCACCGCGGTAATCATGGTTCTGGTTTTCCCCTCCCAACCCGAATCCCAACGCCTACTCCTGCTTCAGTACGGTCTTCGAACCGACGCCTAGGCGTCTTTTCGCCCGAGGCTGCGGAATATTGCAGAGCGGTGAGTTGCCTAGCTGGGTAATTTATTGGATCTTGTCTTATTAATGACTTTCATTAAAGATTGAGAGTGAGCCGGAACGAATGACACTTTTCGAAAGCTAAAGAGAAATTGGCGTAAAGAAGTGAGCGAAGTGGGGTTGGCGAAGCCAGGTTGAACCCGGTCGCAAAGCTCGCGTCGCCTGAGTGTATCGCTGGCGATTCGGGAGAACGCTTTGCTGGAAAGCAAGGTGAAGCGGGGTTGGCGAAGCCAGGTTGAACCTGGCCGCGAGGTTCGCATACCGGGGTGTATCGCTGCTGATTCGGGAAAACCTGTTGCCAGCAATCAAGGCGAAGATCCTAAGAAACTTAAGTAAGGGGGGCGTCATCGATGAAAATCTTGCGTACACCGGATGCCTGCTTCGCGGGGCTCAAAGATTATCCGTTCGAGCCTTGTTATACCGTGATCAAAACGAAAGACGGAAGCAATCTGCGCATTCACCACATAGACGAAGGCCCAAGAGATGGTCCGGTGCTGCTGGCTATGCATGGTCAGCCGGTATGGAGTTATCTCTACTCAAAGATGATCCCCTTCCTGACGGATGCGGGTGTCCGCGTCATCGCGCCCGATTTGCCCGGATATGGCAAATCGGATAAACCGGCGGCGAGAGAAGACTACAGCTACCAAAACCAAGTGGACTGGATGGTTGATTGGCTCATCGCCAATGATTTCCAGAACCTGACGTTCTTTGGTCAAGATTGGGGCGGCTTGATCGGATTGCGAATGGTGGCTCGCGAACCCGACCGGTTCATGGGTGTGTCCATGGGTAACACCGGGCTTCCTTACAACCCAGATGCAACAGAAGACGTCATTCAACGTGTCAACGCCTTTCGAGAGAGTGACGAGAGGCTTACCGTGTTTTCGATGTTCAAGCAGGTCATGCAGATGGACCAAAAAGAAACAGCACCCGCCCTAAAATTTATGTACTGGCAGAAATTCTGCTGGGACACGGTTGATTTGCCTATTGGATTTATCGCCTCGCAGCAGATGGAGAGACCATCCATGCTCAGAACCCTGCTGAATTATCTGTTTGTCCAGCTAGGCAAAAGTAATGCATCGCCATTTCGCTCAGCTGTTGCCAAAGCCTTTGATGCGCCTTTTCCTGATGCGAGCTACAAGATGGGCCCGCGCGCAATGCCAAGTCATGTGCCCACCATCCCAGATGCTTCCTTGGCGGCGCAGCGTGAAGCGAGGGCGTTTTTTGGTGCGTGGAACAAACCTTTCTTGAGCGTGTTCGCGGGTGATGACCCGGTCACCAACGGTATTGAGTCAGATGTTTTGGCCATGTGCCCCAATGCTGTGAGTGCGCCACACATCGGTGGCGGACATTTCTATCAATGGCGACGACCAGAGGCGTTATCGCAGCTTTTGGCTGAGTTCACCAAGGCCAACCAAAGGTAGTGCGGGCAAGCGTATTTCAACTATTTTAGGGCGCACTTACGTTGCGACTTAAATCTGTTTGCCTAGGGGGTGATTCGCCTTATTGGCATGAAGCAGAGCCCCCGCTGCTGTGGTGGGCGACAGAAGGTGGCCCGATAGGCTTTTAAGTTCCAGGCTTTCTTCGCCTTTCTTTCTTTATACCTCCTTGCCTTATCTCGACTTGCTTTATGCCCCCTCGCTTTATACGTCCTCGGATTGATCGGTCAGTTAATTGCATTTTTCGGTCTTTCGGTGGCCGAATGGGACGCATCACGACGTTGGATTTGTGTGACCGAGTCATGCAGTTCGTCTCTAGCTGAGTGCTGATATTCGCCCTTGACCATCTTGTGTGCCTTCTGCAAAGTCGAGTCGGAAATAATCGAGGTCGCCAGGAGAGGCGACCCAAGCGCATGGCTGCATTGATCGGCTGACAGTTTAGGCTAGGGGGAACCGTGGGATATCAACTTGCAAACATTAATGGCCGAGCGGCGCTGGTTCAGGGTGAACATTACTTCGATCTTGAGCGAGTTTCGGGCGGAGGGCTGCCCAGTGACGCAATCGAAGCGCTTCGCGCCTCTGCCCAACTGAGTGCGCTCGCGGCAAACCTCAACCCAGCGTCGGCAGACGGTCTTTGGCGAGAGGCGAGCCTAGGGCCGCCGGTGCCCAACCCGCAGAAAGTCTTTGGCGTTGGATTGAATTACCAGTCCCATGCGGATGAATCGTCCATGGATGTGCCCGAAAATCCTTTGATATTCACGAAATTCCCGTCCTGCTTGGTCGGTGCATACCATGATGTGGAACTCAGGAGTGAGGGGTGCGACTACGAGGGTGAACTTGTGGTTGTGATTGGCACGCCAGGGAAAGACATTGAGCGCGAGCAAGCATGGCAGCATGTGGCTGGCCTCATGATAGGACAGGATATCTCTGATCGGCCCGCCCAGTTCTCGGCGAAACCACCGCACTTTGATTTGGGCAAGTCATTTGACACATTTGGCCCGTGTGGGCCTTACATGGTGTCGACCGATTCGCTGGCCGACCCTAAAGACTTGGCAATCGAAACGTGGATCAATGATGAACGTCGCCAGTCGGATCGAACCACGAGCCTGCTCTTTGATGTCTCTTTTCTTATTTCTTATCTCTCGGGCATCACACGCCTAGAAACAGGCGACCTCATATTCACTGGGACACCTGAAGGGGTGGGCGCTGCGTCTAAGCGATTTCTGAAAGATGGCGATGTCATCACGACAAAGATCGAGCACTTGGGTGAGATGGTGAATCGCTGTGTGCGGGTGAGTGATCAGCCCAAACCCTCTTAACGCATGGGAAGAGGTCGGGAGGCAGGGTTGGTTCTGCGCGATAGCAGCCGATGATGGTCTCCTTATGGTTTGGATGGTGTCGCTCGCGACCTTCTTAACCAGCGCGCTTTCCAGTGTGTTCGGTATGTTGGGTGACCTTTTATTGATGGCCATCTTGGTTGAGTGGTTCAGTGTTCCCCATGCCTTTGTGCTTCACGGACTGTTTCAGCTAACCGCTAATGGCTACCTAGCTTGGCTTAACCATGCTGATATTCTCTGGCTTCCAGTCCGATATTTCCTTGTTGGTGTTGGCGTTATCTTGCTAGTGCTCGGGTTTTTGACATTTTCACCTGATCGGGCGCAGGTCCTCATTGCGTTGGGTTTGATCCCTTTTGCCGCAAGTGCAATTCCTGATGGGTGGCGGTTGAAGATCTCAACGCGCTCGCATGCGGGGCTAGCGGGTGTTTTGGTCGGCGCGGTAAATGTTATGGCGGGTGTTGCGGGCCCAATATTGGACGTGTTCTTTTAGCAAGCCGAATTGAATCGCTCGGCTGTCTCCGAGAAATGCGGCCCATAACCCGTGTCGCCGCCGAAATAAATCGGCCCACGTGATGTCTCAATCACAAAGCCACCCCAGAGAGTCTTCATTTGATCGAGCAGGCCTCGCCCCGAACGGTGTCTGACTTCAACAAACGTGATGGGTAACCCCTGACATATCACGGTATCGCCCCAATCGACCGCTGAGACGCGTTCAAATCCTGCGCGTTGAATGAGGCTGTCGTTGCCAAGGCCCGTGATGACCTTGGTTCTCCCGGGTGACCTGGACGCCAAGGTTTCTAGCGTCGGAAAATCCAAGTGATCGTAGTGGTCATGGCTGACCAGTAGACAATCGATGGGCGGAAGGTCTTCGAGAACGATGCCCGGATTGTGTGCTCGCTCGGGCCCAGCCCACGACACAGGGCTCGCACGCTCTGAGTAGATGGGGTCGGTTAAGACCGTAACGCCATCGATCTGCAATAAGAATGTTGAGTGATTAATGAAGGTGACGTGAATGCCCTCTGGCGCTGCGTCAATCGCTTGGTTATCAACAGGTCGATGGTTCGGCCAGGGCGTCGCCTGTGTGACGCTCTGCCAAGCGAGGCCCAGAAGATCAGTAAGCCCTTTACCCATCGGTTGTCTATTTGCAAATCGAGAGCCATCGAAAGGGGCGACCCTGGTCGAGCCGAGTGCGTTCTCGGTGGGTGGGGTTTGACTTGAACAGGCGCTGGTAACTGCAAGACAGAGCAGCGAGACGCAGATTGCGGTGATGACCGGCCGCCGCTGATTGAATCCTTGCGCCTTGGGCGTGCTCATACTTTTTAATGTCAACAGAATTAACACCAATACGGTGATCGCAAGGGTTTGGCTTATTGAGCCTTATTTTGCGCTTGGGTCACGGTCTTTCGGATGGCTATTAGACGAAGCCTTCAGTGGGTTTCGTCGGCTACGAGGTGTTTGCCATAAGCGGAGACGCTCATCGCTTCGAGAGTTCGCCCCCTCAGCGCGAGCGTTGGTCACCGATCAAGATGTGGGGTAACTGAAGGCGCAATACCCGTCGGGCGAGGCGTCGGCTAGGGGGCTCGCCGCTCGTTGTTAGTTGAACTGCAATGGCGCCCGTCAGTCGGCATGCTGATGTGGTTGTCTCGCTCTAGGTGTTCCCCTATGGTTGAGACTCGACCGGCAAAGGGGGAACCGCCATGTGGTTGAGATTGAGACAGATTGCAGGGGTCGCGGAGACGTTAGCGGACGTTGAGCGGAAGATTTGCAAAGTGCTCGGTGTAGAGGTGTGTTTCCGGGACCCTGGGGTGGGTTACTTCGGATTGGAGAACGCGCTTTTTCCCATCGGCAATCAATTACTCGAAGTGGTCGCGCCGATAAAAGAGGGAACTGCAGGCGGGCGTTATCTGGATCGCCGTGGAGGCGACGGCGGCTATATGGTGATCACGCAATGTGATGATCATCCGCCGAGACGCGCTCGGGTGGATGCGCTCGGCGTGCGTATTGTGCATGACCACACCTCGGATGCTTTCATTAATATGCAACTGCATCCCAGAGACACCGGAGGAAGCTTCTTTGAGATCGACCAGCAGCGCGGTGAGGGCTCGCTGGCGCCTGACGGGCCATGGCATCCGGCCGGTCCTGATTGGCAGCGTGCGAAGCGAACCGAGCGGGTGCTTGGGATCTCAGCCGCGGAAGTGCAGTGTGATGATCCAGAGCGCGTGGGGCGCCGCTGGGCGGAAATTGCTGAAGTCGCGCTCGAAGTGTCTGGGGATGCGTTTGTCATGCCCTTGGACAATGCGGTTGTTCGGTTTGTTGCTTGCATAGACGGTAGGCCTGAAGGCTTGGGTGGGATTGATCTGATCGCAAATGATGCAGAGGCGATCCTCCGCGATGCGGAGGTTGAGGGATGTCGAACGGCGGATCGACAGATTGAGCTATGTGGGATGCGCATGAATCTAGTGGCTCCCTTGCGCGGTTGATCGGCGTAAAGGAGAGATTGCTAAGGTCGGCGAGTGAACGACGGGTGACCTTTGAACCCGCAACGAATTGAGCAAAGCGTTGCCCATGCTGGTTGGAGGGTCATGTGACTTGCTAAGAAGTGGCGACTGAGCCGACTACAAATTCAATATCGAGAGAAAAATCATGTACACAGAGATCGAATACGAGCGACTCGGGAACGCGGCCGTCATCAGGCTCAATCGACCAGAAAAGCTTAATGCGCTGACTTACCACACCTTGTCTGAGATCAAAGCTGCGATTCGTGAGGCGACATCGGATGCAGGCGTTATTGGGATTATCATCACAGGTAAAGGCCGTGGATTTTGTGCTGGGCTCGATTCGGCAGTGCTCGCTGAAGTGACCCAACGCGCCAATGACAGCGGTCCGGAAGCGCCAACGTCAGCCGAATCAAAAGAATTACCGGGCATGTTCTCTTACTTGCTTGAAGTGCCTAAGCCGATCATTGCGGCAATCAATGGTGTGGCTGCAGGCGGGGGCCTGATTCTGGCGTTGATGAGTGACATTCGTTTTGCGGCGGCATCGGCTGCGATCACTACCGTTTTTTTGAAGCGCGGACTGATTGCAGAGCACGGTTCCAGCTGGATACTGCCGCGTCTGGTGGGAACAGGCCGGGCGCTCGACCTGCTATGGGCGAGTGACAAGATTACCGCCCACGAGGCTAAGGACTATGGGTTGGTCGAGCGCGTTGTTGACGATGCGCAGCTCGAACAGGAAGCCATTGCCTACGTTGAGAAGTTGGCCGTCACCTCGGCACCAGCGGCAATGGCAGCCACCAAGCGACTGGTCTATCAACATCTGGGTAAAGATTATGTGGCCGCGCTAACTGAGGCGGAGATTGTCCAGAACGAATTTGTTGCGAGCCCAGACGCTACGGAGGGCGCTATGGCGTTAATCGAAAAGCGTGCGCCTCAATTCAAACGGTTAGGGGATGCATAAGAAAGCTCAGTCGGTCGAATCAGTACCGAGCGTTGCTCTTTAAAAAGGCGCGATGCGATGGTCGCTGGGCCGCCCAGTCAGGAAAAATCAAAGGTGGATGTTGCGGGACCTCTTCGGTGCGCAAGTCGACAGAGTCGCGGCATCGGCGGTATCGGGCTCGCAGAATGTGAGCCTTTAAAGGGAAAGCAATGGTAAATACGGACACACTTAAGAAGCCTTGGTATCGGTGGTATGCGCTTGGCATTTTGCTCTTGGTTTACACGTCAAGCCACGTGGATCGACAAATTATGGGGATCTTGCTCGAACCCATAAAAACAGAACTCAATGCCTCCGACACACAGATGGGTTTCTTGGTGGGGCTGACCTTCGCCATTTTTTACGCAACCTTGGGGATTCCCATCGCGATGTTGGCCGATCGGTCGAATCGCCGAAACATAATTGCGATTGCGACCACGATTTGGTCCGGAATGACGGCAGTATGCGCGCTGGTTGGTTCCTATGGTCAGTTAGCGCTTGCGCGTATCGGCGTCGGCATTGGCGAGGCGGGCTCGAGTCCGCCTTCACACTCCATGATTTCGGATTTGTTCCCACAATCGGAACGAGGCACCGCCATGGGGATTTTCGCCATTGGCGTGAATTTGGGCCTCCTGATTGCCTACCTGGGTGGCGGTTGGATGAGTGAGCACTGGGGCTGGCGAACGACCTTTATCGTGGTGGGGCTCCCCGGTTTGCTGATTGCGCTTCTGGTTCGGTTCACGCTCGTTGAGCCACCCCGGGGCGGCGTTGAGGCTGAACCCAAAGACGTTGCAAAAGCGCCAAGCTTCAAAGAAGTGGCGCGCACATTATGGCGAACGCCGGCTGCTCGGCATGTGATATTTGGCTCATCGTTAGCCGGGTTTGTTGGCTATGGAATGACGCTTTGGTTACCCGCCTTTTTTGTTCGATCCCATGGCCTCACGCAAACCGAGACGGGCATGACGTTGGCGTTGATGACGGGTGTGGTGGGCGGTCTTGGGACCTTCATGGCGGGTCGCCTGGCTGACACGCTGGGTAAGCGCGACCCGCGTTGGCTCGCCTGGGTTGTGGCAGTTGGCAAGGGGGGGCTGGTGCCCTTTCTTGTGGCGTTCTTCTTGATCATGGATTTAAAGTCGGCGTTGGTCGTCTATTTGATCCCGGCATTTTTCGGTGGGTTTTACCTTGCACCCACCTTTGCCATGGTCCAGCAGTTAGTGCCGGTGCAAATGCGGGCGGTGGCTGCTGCGATTTGCCTCTTCTTGCTCAACATCATTGGTATGGGGTTTGGTCCACAGGGCGTAGGCATTTTGAGCGACTACTTGGCAGCAGATTATGGCGTTGAGAGTCTCCGGTACTCGCTGATGATTTTCAGTCTGATTAATGTGTGGTGTGCATTTCATTATTTCCTGGGTGCGAGAACGTTGGTCGAAGACAGTGCACGTAATGCGCGACTCGGGTCCGCCGAAGCGGCTTGAAGAGTTTATTCCAGTTCATTTGTGATCATTTTTTAGACCTGAGACCTGAGACCTGAGACCTGAGACCTGAGACCTGAGACCTGAGACCTGAGACCTGAGACCTGAGACCTGAGACCTGAGACCTAAGAACTGATCGCAGCGCGTTGACTCGTCGTGCAGGAGGTTTGGCCTAGCGCCCGCAGTGAGATGTGACGCACAGTCGATTCCTCCAAGTGATCGACGTGGTGTCTCCCAACGCATCAAATAGTAGTCACAACCTGCCTGCCGAATGCAGCGTGGATTGGCATCATACACCGCAGATTTATGAGCTCGCTACGTGGGGAATGATCTTGTCCTCCAGGAGGGTCAAGGCGGGCGTAAATCCGTGACGACCAAGGGCGTTATCGACATGCCAGCTGGGCCGTGAGCCGCAGTCCTAGCCTATCTGCTTAACTCAAGCCAATAGCAACATCACACGTCGGCCCGGTCGGCAATCCAATCATCGACCAATTGGCGCAAAACAAAGAGTGGGGGCTCGCCATGGTCGAGG